>Ga0208813_1000486_pt1 | contig 29849 bp, 30 predicted proteins | sample MalvireepMed_904_FD_184250 | JGI IMG/M metagenome (GOLD analysis project Ga0208813, IMG submission 184250) | Marine viral communities from the Global Malaspina Expedition - Malaspina viral metaG DeepMed_904 (SPAdes) (version 2) | ecosystem: Environmental > Aquatic > Marine > Oceanic | place... | reverse complement strand
CAGGAGACGACGGGTGAATACACCGAGGCTACGGGCGCTTCCCCGGAAGACATCCAGTTGGCACAGCGGGTGGAGAATATTGCTAATGCCATTGCTATTGGTGGCCTTACTGGTGGGTTTGTTGGTGGCGTGGGTGGTCCCTTTGCTCGCCCCACACCGGATCCAGTACCCCCACCCGATCCTACTGAAGGACTCCCCGAAGAATTTGAAGCAGTAGCAGAAGAGGTGCCGGGGGTAGGGCCGCCCGCGATCCTTGAAGAAACGGCTGAAGCGATACCTCTTGAGCCTATTCCACAGCCTCCTATTCTGGATGAGACTGCGGCAGCTATCCCGACTACCCGCCTCCCCGAACCCCCCATCATAGAAGAAACCATTGACGCAACGCCGCCTGCTGCCCTGCCGGGTATCAGTCCTGTCGATGAAGACGTGGGTGGAGAGGCACCGGCTATTCTGGAAGAGACCAAAGAGATCATTACGTCGGCTATTGATCCTGTGCATGTGGACATCGGTCCTGCCGAGAAGCAGATTATTCCAGATATCTCCACTCTTACCGATACTGTTCGGACTGCCACCATCAAGCCCGATATCACCCCCGCCATCCTCAGTCAGATACGCAAGAACCTGCTACGTCGCTTTGGCTCGTATTCTAATCTAGGAGACAAGGTACCACTGATAATTACCGATACCATTGCTGGCATATATGGTCAGAAGGTTGGGGACGAGGCGATATTTATTCCTCAAGAGGCCGCTGTTAAGCGAGCGATCTTGATTGCTCTTGATGGCTTACCTCCAGCCACTCTCAAGAATCCCAAATGGATGGCTCGTTACATGGCTGGTCTGCTTGACCACGAGACCATCCATGCGCTGGTCGATATGAAGACATTGGATGCTGCCGATATAAAAGCTTTAACAGAAGCGGCCAATGAAGTTCCTCATTGGACGGGGCAGCTTAGAGACGATGGCTCCGTTAAGAGCGTCATGGAGGTGGTGCGCGAGACTTACTCCGATCTCTCTGAGACGGAGCAGCTTGAAGAGGTGGCTGCCGAGTTGTTCAGGGGACACGCCAGCGGGCAGAACTTTCTCAAGGGCCGCCCCCTGACAATATGGCAGCGTATCCTCAATTTCTTCAGGAATTTGAAGGGGGGTCTTGCTGACGCCAAAATCTACAACGCCGCGCAAGTGTTTGATCGCATCATTGATCCCACTCCTGCTGGCTTTATTCCGACTGGGGCGCGAACAGAGGACTTCCCAGAGGAACTGGAGGAAAGTCTAAGTAAGAAGCTTGAGAAGGAAAAGCAGGAGGGGGTTAAAGAGGCGCGCGCGTTCAGCGGTAGTCCCGTGCCGTGGGGTAAGGCTTTGGATCGGGTGTTCGGCAAGCCAGATCTGGCTTTTCAGGGTACTGGAGAGGACACCACTATGGAGGGGTGGGGTTATTATGCGGGGCAGGTGCGGGATACGGGTGCGGCTTATAGGGCTGATCGTGCGCAGGAGTGGAGGAATCAGGATGCTGTCAGGGAGATTGTTATAGATGGTGTTCCTCAAAAAACGTGGGAAGAGCCGGGTCTCCAACATCTTGGTGATGAATACAAAGGTGCAATAGGCGGCGTTCTTCCCAACCCCCTCAGACCTGTTGGGGGACGTTATCCCGTGGTGCCTGCCTCGGAAATGCCGTCATTAGAGGAACTGGTTTCTCCATTAACGTATGCTAATTACATTCTGCAAATGGTTCTTGAGTATGCAGGGGGGCGTAGGTCGCTTCCTCATCCATCTCTACGGGGTAGGTGGGAGACTGGAGACCTTAGGCCCAGTGCTGTGGACCTTAGCTCCGGTATTGTGAGCCATGAACGGGGCCATAAAATAGCAGCGCTTAACGATCTCTTTGGTAGTTATCGAAATCCACAAGAAGAGAAAGCTCTAGGTGCTGATCCACAGCGGTTATTAAAGTTGGCGAGAGATTATTTAAGCGGATCGTTAGACTCGCTTGTATATCAAATCGGACCAGCAGCGGATGCAGTTACTTCTGAGGCACTCCAACTAATAGATCAATGGATTGCTGCTGGTACAGATGTCAGGGCAGCCATAGACGCGCCTACCCTCTATGAAATAGACGTTCCAGATGCCGACATGGCGCTGTTTATGGATGCTGATCTGGCATTCGACAAGCAATCTCCAGAAGTGCAGGAGGCTCTGACCAATGTGGTAAGCGGAGTGCCTCAGAAGTACATACCATACCAGTTGGACCCCAAGAGAACCGTTAATGGTATTTATCGCGCGCTTACTGAGGCGATTGAGAAGAAACAAGGCATAGAGCGGGGAGAGGCCAAGAAGGTTCTTTCTTTGGCGTTGGCTGACGAAGGTGTTCCGGGTCTTAGATATTGGGATCAGTTGAGTCGGGATAAACCAATCGGTGTTTTTTATAATGGCGAAGAGATAGATGAAAACAATCCGTACCATTTAGGCTATCTCGCAGCATCTCGTGCTGTGCGTGCTACCGCAGGGGATGTTGATCTTGCGCTAGAGCAGGCCACGGCTTCGGTGGAACGGTTGCAAACGTCTCTTGCTCTAGCGACAGAACCTGCTTTTGGTCCTAAAGGAAGAGCGGCAAATAGACGCTATACCCAAAATCTAAGATCTACACTCAGAGATGCTCGCGATTTAAAAGAGACTTTAGAAGAATGGTCAGCGGACCCGGGGTCGATAGAGTTACGCGATAGTCGTACTTATAACTACGTTATTTGGGATCAGGACGTTCTCGACCGCAGCGAGGTCAAGAGCATAGACGATGTCCCTGTCAATCAGATAGCTTCCAACCTGTCGGTCGTTAATGCTGAGATCCCCGGCCTTGCTGCTTTACAGGAGCAGGCCCAAACGGGCAATCAAGACGCCATTCACCTGTTGCAGGACATTGCCACTGATGCCCTGACCTACTTGTTGAGCGGTATTCCCACAGCTACTTTCCAGATACTCCCCTCGCAGGGGGTTTATGCGGGAGAGGGTGAGCCATCAGTTGGATTGCTGGTGGGCTTTGCTGAACCGGACAGGCAGGATACGCTGGTTGCCCTCAAGCAGTTCTCCACCAACTTCAATCAAGAACAACTCCACGTTTTGGATGGTGACCCCAACAATAACATTCCCGGGTTCGTTCATCCAGATGGGTCGTATAACACTATTGCAGTTCGCTATCTTTTGCCTAAACCATTATCGCGGGCAAAGATCGATGAGGTCATTAAGTCATCAGGCTTGCCCGGCCTAACGGTAACTGATACATATTTAGAGGCATACTACTGGGGAGATCCTAATGACACAGCCGCCATCCAAGAGTTCCAACAACAAGCCAACCGCGCCCGCCAATCCCTTGGAAAAAGCATATCACGAGCTAACAGAAGCATTAGAAGATTCTGGGCTTACGGTAGTGGATTTGCCGCCACAAACGGGTATCAAGAGATATCAGGCACACTTCGTCTCCCGGCGTACCACGAAGGAAACAGAACCAGTCACCGAATAGCTCAATTCCTGCGTGGGCTGCCCTTTGCCACTGCCGTCCCACAAACCACCCTCACTCCAGAAGAAAGAACATCCTTTGAGAGGATAGCCGACAACTACGACGCTATGCCGGATGATGACAGCGGGAATCCTGCTGTTAAAAGAGCCTATACGGAACTTCAGCGAGAGTCGATTAGTCAGTTCGACGCCCTGCCTGTCAAGGTAGAGGTGTTCGAGGGAGAGGGGGAGCCATACGCTAACAGCGCAGCCATGAGAGATGATGTTATGAACAACAATCATCTCTATATCCTCAAGACTGACGAAAGTGACTTCTCTTCCAACCATCCCCTCATAAAACAGAGCGGGCGTGTCGATATGAACGGCACGTTCTTGTTGTACAATGATGTGCTACGGGCTGTGCATGACTACTACGCTCACACCATGTCACCTCTTTCGTTGGGTAAGTTCGGGGGAAAGGCAGCCTACGTTAATCATGCGCGTATGATGGCTAGTCCGTGGGCGCGCTGGGCTTTGGCTACTGAGACACTGGGAAACAACGCTTGGTTCAATTTCCACCGTCTCGGCATTGACCCAGCCAAACGGGCAGACTCACTGCCTATTGAAGAGCGCCCCTTTGCGCCTCAGAAAATAGGGCTTCTTCCTATCGAAGACACCATGATCGGGGATCCTCTTATCGACGAGGAGATGAGTGCCATAGATAAGGAGAAAGTAGGGAGGTCACGCGGCAGAAGGTTTACTGGTGAGGAAGTAGCGGCAGCTTTCGCTCACAGTACTTATGAGCCTGAGGTTGAGGAGGTAAGGATTAATCCCTCTCGACATGTGATAACAAGGATGGCGCAAAAGTACAGGAGAGATCATGCTGAAGGACTGGTTGGGCGTGTGGGAAAGAGAGCCGAGTTACGTTTTGCTTACGATAACAAGGGCGAGCTTTATGTGTGGGACGCTTATGTTATATCGCACGAGGGTATGGCTCAACTGGTTAGGCATGTAAGTAATGGGCAGGTTAAGCTGCCACCTTCTATGGGGGAGAACACTGGCTATATTCACGCGGAGCTTGCGGATGATGGGAGTGAAATATTCGAGGTTTACGCTCCTAATTGGGAGGGACTGTCTACGCAATTTAATGAATTAGACGACCTCCTTCTCAAAAGACCAGTTCGTGAGTTGGATGATGATGGCAACCCGCGCGTCAGGTTGCAGGGCACCCCGCAAACTGATCTTCTTTTCCAGCCAGAACCCATTGAGACTGCGTTAGATAAATTTTGGAGAAAGCAGGACTTTGTTAGCCTCCCCGGGATAGAGCTACATGAGGAGAATGAATTAAATTTCATCATTGGGGAGTGGGATAATGATCCTACTATTCAAAACCTGAGAACCCTTGAGGCTCTGACGATTCCATCAGAAGGATATCTTGAAAATCCCTTGGGTGATGCATATCGAGTTTACTCAAGATTGTTACGGGAAGATTTAGGAACTCTTCTTGGTACTCCTGACGCTCCTAACGCTGATCTATCTGCACCCATTAGTGGCTGGTATGTGCCCTTCGATGACATTGGCATTGCTAAAGATCGTGCTGAATTAGGGCCTCCAATAGATATTCAACAGGATGATGTAAAGTTTGCGGTGGAGAGGTCGCCAACAAAGAGAGAATTGATTGTCGAAACCCCCACTACTCCACGCGGACCCTCTGAAGATGTTGAGAGGGCTAACGTAGCTCTTGATACTTACCCTGATGATGTGAAACTAGTTGCTTTTCGGATAGATGAGGAAGCGTTTAACGCTGAAAATCGTAATGCACAAAGATTAGCCGATGCCATACGGGAGCGTAAGGTCAAACAATCCCGCCGCTACGCCAATTTACCGGCCTCTGCGTTTGCTCTGGAAACCAGACGCGACATTGCTGGCAACCCCACCATCGTATGGGGGAGGGTGCGTGTAGCTGGCAACGAGTATCGTGTTCTTGTGCCACGGGGTACTCCACAGGATTTCGGTCTCGCCCATGCTTCCGAGCACGACGAGGAATTTGCTGCCTTCACTCCCTATAAGAATGCAACGCAGGGTGTGGCTGCATTGTTGGATGCTTATTGGAACCGTGAGAAAGGCGCTCCGAGGAACAACCCTGCTATAACCATAGATCAAGGGGAGAAGATGAGGATAGCTTCCCCGACCAAGATAGGGATCGAGTGGAATGATCCTGCATCTACACATCCCATCAGAGGTTGGTTCGATCTTGTCGTTCCCGAGGAGATGCCGGGTATGCCCGCACATAGGGGCGGTCTCCAACGTCTCGCTCTCGACACTTTAGAGGCAGGGCCTTTCTATTATCTTGAGACGGCACACCCTGTGCTACCCAAAGCTACCCAAAGGAAGGTAGAGGCGCTGACAAAGATGGAGGCGCTAGGGGAATATCAGTTCGGTGACCTTTCTCCAGAAGCTATAGAAGCTTCAGTAAATGCGTTCCTTGCCAAGGGCACAAAGAAGCCAAAGATGGCGCGGTCGATGGTGGGATCTCCTCCAACGATGCCTAAGCTAGAGCTAAAGAAACCTGCCGTGACCAAGATGGCGCGGGTGATGACCGGAACTGGTAGGGATTACACAGATTTTTTTACAGCAGCGACTCTGGGAGTCAAACATCGTCCCTCTACGGGTAACGCATATATTCCAGTCATTGGTCTTACCGATTACTTTGGCGTTCCGGCTCTGTATGATAAGTGGAAGGGTAATTTCGAGCATCACATAAAGACCAGCATTCCCGGTTTTGGGGAAGTGCAGTTGGCTGTGGCAGAGGCTATCGTCAACACATACGGGGACGGTTCCACCATGTTGGATGTTGGGGCATCGGAAGGGGCTTTAATTAAAACCATCACATCTCTATCTGGGGGTGCTATCAAAACGACTGGCATTGATCCCAATATAGAAATGGCTAAGGTTTTTCAGAAAGATCCAGTTCCCGGTTCTGACTATAAATTAGAAGCCTTTGGATCACGCGAGCAGGAAGGAACTCTCGCGTGGGCAGAGGATGATGGCACTCCTATCTACTACTTCCAGCCCCCTAAAAAATATGATGTTGTCCATGAGGCTATGGTATTCCAATTCATTTCTCCTGACCGTGAGCCTCAAATCAAACGCATGAAGGAACTGGCTAAAAAGAACGGCTTGGTCATCATTGAAGAAAAAGTATTCGAGAAGGACGGGATGGCTGCTCGTCCAGCGTGGGATCAGAAGGAGGCAAAGAAAAATAAGTTCAAGTCACGCTATTATAGCGTGAAAGAGATGACCGCGAAGAGCCGAGAAACGCTGGAGGGTATGCACAAGAACATGATCTCCGAGGAAGCAACTGAAGATATCCTCGTAGATAATTTTGAAACGGTAGCTCAGTTCTGGGACAGCGGTAACTTCAAGGGATATGTAGCGTCTGATAGTGCCGCTGCTGTTAATAAGTTCTTGGCTAATTTACAATCACTAGACACTGAGTTTGCTACAGTTGAAACTCCACGGTTTATTCTTGAGCCGCTACGTCCTTCTCCAGTAGATGAACTACTACGCCCCTCTCAAGTAGACATGCGTATCCGCCAGATGGCATTCGAGAACGATGTCTTGAGCGGTGTGATCACCGAAGATACTCCCGGTGTAGACCCCGGTGAAGTGCGCGCCATCCTTGCTGATGAAGCCAACAAGGTTAAGGAAGCACGGCGCATGGTTGCGGGTGCCGTACAGCTAGGAGAGTACCCTGTCTTACCTCGTAAGCCCAGAGCGCCTACATCTAGGCGCACCTTTACTCAGCTTATTAAGGACGCCAAGTCAGCAAGAAATTATCGAGACTGGTATGAGCGCCATCGTCCTATTCTGCATGAGCTATTTGGTGATGACATGCAGCTTTTCAACGACATCATATCCATCACCAGCCAGCAGAAGCGGATTGATCGTAACATTGATCTGGCGCTGGTAGTTTATGAAGCTATCAAGACCGGCGACCCTCTTGGGATTCTTAGCAAAACTGCTACACCGAAGCTCTTATTGGATCCGGTGGTAGATAACATCAATCGTCTCATGGGAAGGCTCCCATCTAGGGAGGGAACTCTTCGGGAAAGGGCTGGTAAGCCACCTACTGAGTTACCGGGCGGCGGAGCGCGTTATTTTGCGGGCAAGAAAATACCCGACATGATACAGGCCATGCGCGATGCGGATGAAGCGGTGGTTGTTGACCGGCACATCGCTCAATTGCTTTTCAATAGAGACAGCCCGACTGAGGGAATGGTTTTAGAGGCGCAACGTCTTATCACCAAGGTGGCTAATGAATTGCGTTGGACGCCAATAGAAACACAAGCTGCCCTATGGGCTTTCAACCAAGTAAGAAAAGGAATGGACTTAAACAATGTCAGAGACTACGAGAAAGCGCTCACGGAAAGAGCGAGCAGAATCAAAGAACTCGTTAAAAGAGTTCAGGTCACTCAAAGGGCGGGCGCGGGCGTTCGACCTAGGGGCGCAGTTGCTAAAGGGGTTGCAGAAGGAGCTAAAGCAAAAGCCGCTCGACCGTTCTACGACATAACCGATACCCAATACGACAGCCTCCGCGGCCACGGGATGCGCCTCACTCTCGACCAACGTCCTGACCGGGCGACCTTAACCATACAAAGCGGCGACAACCGCATTGAGGTACGGGGTCACCCTGCTGTGGGATCACGCTATGAGGGTAGCAGGCTTGACCGCATCATCGACTCGATCCCGCAGATGGCGAACCTCTCAGCCCTCTTTGCAGGAGAGACGCGCAACATCTCTGCCTCTATGGCAGACCCCATCATCGATGCGTTGGAGCTTGAGGATGAGATCCAGCGTAGGATTTTCTCTTCCAAGGAAGCGCGCTCCTTTATCAAGGACAAGGCGGGCAAAAAGGCTTTCGAGGAAGAGCGTCAGCGCAACGTCATTGCCGAGGACTTGCGCACACCCAAGTACAGGAAGCGGGTGGTGCGTAGCCGCAAGGGCTACACCCGCAAGGACAAGCACAAGCGTCCCTACCAAGCCGCACGGGCCTTCTCGTTTTTAAACAAGGAAGAGGGCGTTGGTGATGTTGATTTAAGTATGATTTCTGCCGCACAAACCACCGACGAGACTCTTGGAAGCAAGGTTTTAACCAATCTTGGTATGCTCGGTAGCACGCCGCTAGATAGTTACACGGATTTTTTCAAGTGGTTCCGTCAAAGCGTTGTTGATATGTGGGATCCTGCGCGTCGGACTGATGTTTATTTGGCTGAGTCGGATACAAAGTACGCTAGCTTCCTGAGTGCGGCGTCGTCTGCGTGGACGGCTTTACGTTCGGCCAGAAGGGGAACGGCTATAACTGCCTATGCTCTTTCCAAGGGCGTCCCTGTTTATGCCAATGGCGGTACATCCGTTAAAAACATTCCCAAAGATGCAATGCAAACCAACATCGATGGCTCTCTGTCGCCTAGTCCCATTGCTGGTACGCCTACAGGTTTGATACCCATCATCGAACCCCTGCGTGAGGGCAATAGGTTCCGTACTTTCCATGCCTATGCTATCGGGCGCAGGGCAGCGCGCTTGCTGAGAGAGGGTAGGGAGAGGCTCTTAACGCAGGATCAGATCATCGAGTATCTAGGGTACGGCAACACGCCTCTTGAGATCCAACGTATAATCGGTGACCCAGCCTTAACGGAAGATGCCATTGCGCGAAAGATAATAGCTACGGGACAGGATACCTTCCTAGATTTCGATCAGATATTTAAGAACTATCAGGTGTGGAACAGCTACTTCGTGGATCTTTTAGTAGACACAGGGGTTATCGACCGTAAGAAGGCCGACCAATGGACAGAGACCGCGGATTACGTTCCGTTTTACAGGCAACTTGACCAAAAATATGAAGAGGTGCTGGGGGAGACGCAGGTATTTAGCGGCATTACTACGCGGCCTCCTCCCCCTCTCTCTGGCAAGGGAACGATATGGACTATCGTTACCAAAGAGACCATTAATGGAGAAGAGATAGTAACCCGTCTTCCAACGACCTTTGAGTCTCATCAGAAGGCAGTCGCAAAGGGTTATGCTAAGAAACTAAAGCAAGAGCACCCCAATCTTGAGGTGTCGGTAGTAGAAGGCGGAATGCCCATTGGAGGATTCCTTGATACCCTAACCGAGAATGCTTTAGCTGCTGTACAAACGGGCATGATGAATGTCGGGGTGCAGCGTGCGATGCGTAACCTTGTCTTGGTAGAGCCTGAGACAACGGTGAGGGCCAAGATCAGGACACCGGGGGCGATAACCTTCAGAGTCAAAGGTAAGTCTATGACTCTCTTTGTGGGAGACCAACTGCTTTTTTCATCGCTATTTAACTACTTAGAACATCAGCGGATCCCGCCGTGGGTTAATCTGTTTGGTATGCCAGCCCGTTTCCTGAGGGAGATGATCACCAGATCACCAGACTTCATGGCCGCTAACATGCTGCGTGACTCGTTGTCTGCATGGGTTACTAGCGGGCGCAAGACTGGTGCATTAGCTGGCACCATGAAAGGGATGTACAGTGCTGTGCGTGGGGATGAGTCGGCTAACGCACTGGCTTCCGCAGGCTTGATGACAGGGTTTGATTTTGGTGGCGATCCTACCAAGATGACCACCTTTATCGAAAAGGAACTTCAGAAGTATCAGTATCCTTCTGAGATGAGGCGGGCTATTCGCAACCCATTCAAGTATTTATGGGATGTAACCGGCACAGGTTCGCGGGCGTCAGATGCTGCTACCAGAATTGCTGTTTACAACAGGGTATTAAAAGAGACTGGCGATGAAGTGCAGGCTTTCTGGGAGGCACAGGAAGTTATCAACTTCTCGGCTAGGGGTTCTTCTGCCTTAATTCAGAATATCGCTGTCATGGTGCCCTTCTTGAACGCTAGGATACAGGGACTCGACGTGCTTTATAGATCGTCTATGGGGAGGCCCGGCTTTGCTGCACGACCAGAGTCCGACATTGTCAAACGCCGCTTCCTGATGAGGTCATTGCTGGTAGGAATGAGCAGTGCAGCTTACTGGACTTTGGTGCATGACGATGAGGAATACATCAATCAAAACCCCGAGGTAAAGGACAACTACTGGATCATTCCATCGTCGTGGATCCCCGGATATGACGGGCCGCCTATCAAGATACCCATACCGTTTGAGGTTGGATACCTGTTCAAGACCATACCTGAGAGGTTAATGGCTTTGTTCCTCGGGCAAGATGTCCCTCTTGATGTGACGCAATCCCTGAGAAGGGGGTTGGTTAATACGTTCGAGTTTAATCCTATACCTCAAGCGGTTCTTCCTCTAGGAGAAGCTCTCGTTAACTATAGTTTCTGGACGGGACGTGAGATCGAAGGGCAATACCTAAAGGGCATTGAGCCGGGGTATCGTTATGCCAGTAGAACGTCAGGACTGGCGCGTGAGTTAGGGGAGGCGATCAATTACTCTCCGATCAAGATCGATCACATGATCAAGGGATACGGCGGTACGCTGGGTACGGTATTGCTTGATACGGTTGATCAGTTGGTGCGCTCGGTTGATGATGAACTGGGTGAAACGCAGACTCGCAAGCTTACCGAGTATCCATTTATCAGGCGCTTCTTTGCGCGCCCCGATGCCCGTGGTTTGGTGACACAGTTCTATCAACTAAGGGAAGCTGTGACGCAGGCGGTGGGTACTTATGATATGTTGGAAAAAGGTGAGCTTACCATCGTTAAGAGTGAGGAGTTCGCCGACAAGAGGGCTGCGTTGCTGGATTTGGAGCAAGAGGTGAATGCTATTGCTCAGATACTTGCTGACCTCAGGGAGGAGAGAAAGAGTATAATGGAAGGCGACATGTCAGGTGAGGAAAAGAGGGCTTTGATTGACGACATTACGCAGGATGAGTTACTGGCTGTACAGGATCTACCAGCTATGAGACAGGAAGCTTTTCAGCTAGGGAGGTAGAGATGATCACTTTATTAGGCAGCTTGCTTGGATTTTCTACTTCATTCCTGCCAAAGGTGATGGAGTTTTGGCAGAATAAACAGGACCAAAAGCATGAGCTAGCTGTAATGGAGATGCAGATTAAGCAACAGAAAGAGGTTGCTGCACAGAAGTTGGAGGCAGTCCATGTTGAGGCAGACATACGAGAGATCGAAGCGCTTCAGAAGTCCATGCAGCCATCGGGCGTCCGGTGGATCGATGGTCTTCGCAGTAGTGTGCGCCCTGTTATTACCTATGTTTTTATGGGGTTGTTCTGTTTCGTTGAGATCGCCGCCTATCTTAGTCTCACTGCCAGTGGACTATCTGGATTGGATGCGGCCCAGCTTATTTTCGACGACGAGGTCATAGCACTTTTCAGCGCCGTCGTCAGTTTCTGGTTCGGGAGTAGGGCCATCTCCCGGCTTAGTCGGTGATGTCAGTCGCTAACTTCCTGCTTGCAAAGCACGGCTGGGACGGACACTGCAATGCAAGTGGGATACACATCATCAAAATCTTCGAGGGATTTTCATCCGTCCCGTACAGATGTCCTGCGGGAGTGGCGACACAGGGATTTGGATCGACTCGTTTGGGTGACGGTAGCCGAGTTACGATGGATAGCCCAGAGATCACAAAGGATGAGGGCGAGGATCTTCTTCAACAGGGGCTGGTATCTGTCGAGCGTTCTGTACGAAATCTGGTTCGGGTGGCGCTCAACGAGAATGAGTTCAGTTCGATTTGTTCATTCACATGGAACCTCGGATCAGGACGACTCCAGTCTTCTACGTTACGGGCCAAGCTTAACCGGAACGACAGAATAGGTGCAGCTAATGAGTTCCCCAAGTGGCGCAGAGCCGGGGGAAAGATATTGCGCGGACTCGTTCGGAGGCGTGCAGTTGAAAGAGACCTCTTCATGACTCCCTCTCCTCACCAAATGGGTTACTAGATGAGTGCCCCTGAAGACACTATTTTTGGAAGTGACTTGGTGGTGTGTCCGTGGTGCGGCGGGGTCACCAGACCACAGTTCATACAGTCCAAATATATTTGCGGAAGATGCAACAGACCTGTCTTGGATTGTTGCGACGGTGAGCAAGCCCAGCCGGTACAGGATACCAAGGACGAGAAATGATGGCACCCGCTACTTCTCTTATAGCTTTGATGGTGCTGCTGTGTAGTGGTTGTGCTGTCGCTCAACAGGTTGATCCACATATAGCGCAGGGTTATGTGCCGTTAAGGCCCACCGGCATATACCAACATAGAAGCCCTTGTGCTAACTATGAAATCTTAAAGAAAAGTCTTCAGCGAGGGGGTGAAAGGTTACTGGTGTCGATGATCGCAAAGAACCCTACGAATATCTATGAGGTGTGGGTGGATAAGGATCAGAATGATTGGACCTTAATACTCCACACTTCCATAGATGATGAGGGCTGCGTCGTGGGAAGTGGGCTTGGGCTGGTGTTGGAAGGCTCCCCTAAAGAGGAAGCAAGTCATTAACTCCTGACCCTTCGCATTCCTCGCACTCGACCTCTTCTTCGTAGTAGATCGGCTCCGCAAACCTGTCGTAGTTTTGAGGAGCAGATTTAACCTTCTCCACTATCTCACGTCCTGTTCCCTGACAGGTAAGACAATGAACTACCATAGCGAGCCGTCGAGATGTCTTTACATTAGTGTATCAGAGATTATTCTTCCGGCCTGTTCTTCAGTCATCCCTTCGTCCATCAATCTGTCGATCATTGACCGGGGCTTCTCTTGCGGTGACGGCTGATGGCCGCCGGGTTGCGCGTCGGTTGCGCTCTTCCTCTTGGCGGAGGGTGTCGATGGCCTCTTGCGTGGGAAAGTCATGTTGATTCTCCAAGTTATTGCCAGCTTCTGAACTATAGATAGCTGCTACCTGATCGTCAAACTAGGTTTTCCTGTAAGTTTCGGCAAAGCTGAGATCTCTATAGTCACTGGTTTGACGGCACCGACTACAGATCCTGTTGCCGGAACCCCAACTTTCAAAGATCCTCTTGCACAAAAGGCACAAGCGCTCTTTGAGAACGCTTGTCCCTTTAGGTTTTTGGTAGAGTGGGTTGCTCATTGACGCAAGCGTTCCTTGTCCAGTTCTTTGTACCCCTCTTCAGCCTGTTGCCGAGAGTTGAGAGCGGTTGCGCGCTGACGTTGCAGTTCAAGCAACTCGTTAGCTTCCCCCACAGGATACATCAGCAGTACATACACACGGAAGAAGGTTTTGTGTGGGCGGATTTCCATTTCCTTTAGGCTGTACCCAGCCACATTTACCTCACGCATGATGTTCTTGGTGACTCGCTCCGTATCAGTCACTGCTACAGGTGCCAATTCCCTCCCCGTTTCAGTCAGATATTCCTTAACTTGTGAACTCAAGCGTCCCTCTATCCTGTCTGCAAGCATACGCTTGGCATGAAGGATGCTCTTGTCGATGGCGAACTGAAGGTCAGGGGAGGTGCCGCTACCCACAGAGTGGATAGCGCCATCTTCCTTTGGTAGTTCTACAAACCACGACGGCAGATCAGCGATGGTTTCCTCGACCATCTCCTTGCGAGCTTCTAGCCGTGCCTCCTGCTTTTCTAGGAATGCTGCTGGAGAACCGGGTGACGTTGACGAGCACCCCCCTAGCAGAAAAGAAACGGTGATGTATATGAGGATGCCAAGCACTATGTTCACAGCACAGGCTCCTCAGGATCTTCGGGCTTGTCCGGCGATCTCTCCAGTGTGCTACTGTCGTCGTCCCTAGTAAGGGCCTTGTCAGCTAGCATGGCATAGAACTCGACGCCTTCGCTGGCTTGTGCCACGTCCTTGATTTCTTCCAAGGCTGTGCGTAATGCGGCGATACGGTGCTGAGATATCATTAACTGATCAGACATAACGCTCTCCTGTTGTGGTGGTGGTTTGCTAAGGACGCGGATAGCTTCGCGTACAGTCTCTTCCTTAAGTTTGCTTGGGTACTTGAGCTTGCGGAGGAGGAGCGTTTCAGCTTCTTGTTGTGAGCGTATTATCTCTTCCTCATCGGTACAGATGGGGCAATTAAGGTGGTCATGGTTCACTTCTTCAGTCATATGTCTTCTCCCATTCGCTAGATCGGTAGTTTCTGTATAGCGCAGGGGAGACTGTCCAAAACACCCTCGACCAGTTGGATGTCCTTAGGCTCGACCAGAACCAGCATCGTCGTCATCGACTGGCAACTGCCCGAGCGTTTGCGCAGGCTATCGATAGCCATAGCCGCAACACGCGGCATGAAGCCGGTCTTCTCCCAGTGAACGGCAACGCCGTTGGAATAACCCATTTGGGCTGCGAGGTTATCCTTGGCGAGATTAAGATCAAGGCAGCCCTGCTCGAATGCCGAATAGGGAACCAATTTAGATGCACGTCCTTTTTTTGATGTAGCCATTTTGTGGTATCCTTCTGTGTGAATTAAGATTGTGTTGTTACAACTGCACTTATTTAACAAGTCGGTAGGCTTTCTTGACGTATCGCTTCTTGCTGTTGGGTAACTCAAGAAGCTTGAGGTTAAAATCTTCGATGCTGTACTGGGCGAGGAGTAATAGAGGGTCGCGTGTGCCCAGCACATGCACTATCTCCTGCGCGTCGTTCCCTGATAAGTGGGACGGGAACTCAGCTACAAAATTATAGGCTTCGCTCGATGGGATGACCCTCCCACTTGTCGTGTGCGACTCCTCTTCAAACTGGTTGGGAAATATTTTGGTGAGGGTGTGGCTGTAGTCCTCGACCAAGATGTTGAGGTACATAGGCTGCGTCGGCTCGACCTCTATAGTGAGGGGATCGCCATGACGCAGGGTCGCCGTTGATAGGCGCACCTGTAAATCGAAGTTGGGATCGAAAGGTTCGGGTCTCGTAGACACCCGTGCCTCCAGCGTGACACGGCATATCCTTTGATCTTCTAGGTTCTCGGTGGCGCGCACTGTCTTGTTGCGTACCCCGCTGATCAACCCGTCAAGCATCGACCATGTGAATGTGTGTAGTGGACACTCGACGTTGTCGTCCTTTTCTTTACAGGCCATGAAGGTGTCGCTGGCAATGTACTCCCCATTGAATGAGTGTATGGCATCAAGCTTCGCTCTCGACTCTGCTTTGGCGCAAGCCTGTGCTTCGGTGATCTCAGAGTGGATGATGTATGACCCACGTCCGTAGACCCACTCCTCAATAAGGATGTCTGCCGACGCCCCATAGACATGAGCGTCGAACAACAGACGCAGTAGCCCTATACCTATACTGATGTACTCCATCACCCTATCTCCTTGAAGTGTCGAAGGGGTACATGGATAACAGGCTCCACATCCAGAGCATCGCCCCGGTCAAAGCGCCCACCTATTTCTGTGGAGTACTCCCCCTCAGCAAAGCGCCACCACTTGAGTGCATCTGTGTATTGAACCACGACGATGAAGGGGCAGCCGATAAGCTGGGCGTGTTGGTTGCAGCGCACGACCTTGTCTACGCTCAACAGGAAGGTGGCATAATAATCGTGTGTATTCTTCCGCATCTTGATTTCTACTACTCCCCTTATCAGCCCATCCTTTACGACACAGTAGTCGTAAGGTGCTTTGGGTGGGGTCTTATGAATCTCACAGCCCCACGCCAATGCAATTTTCTGGGCTATTGTAGCTTCATGGTTGCGGTCTTCCTCGCTTTCATAGAGAGGTCTGCTCACCGTTCCGCTCCCCGTTATGGTCGGGACGCTGGGCAAAGGTTGGTGATCGCATGACGTAGTCCTCAATAATGCGCCTCATCAACGTAGCTGTGGTGCAGTGTTGCTGCCTTGCTAGTATATGAAGCGCCTCAAGAACGTGGCGCGGAGCTAAGAAAGAATACTTCTTGTTCTCACCGCCTAGTTTTTGCGGCCTGTCCATCTGGCTCATTGACTCTCTCCGTTGGTTGTCATTTCAAATTCATCACGCAATGCACGGAAGGTGCGCTGCACGCTTTTGTTTTCTTTGAGTTCACTGAGAGACTCTACGTTGAGGGCAGCGCGCACATATGCTCTGGTTTGATCCTCAAGAGTGTCCTCTATTACGGGGCCAAGCTTATTGTTGGTAGCCCATGTCGCCATGAAGGTCTGGAACCTGTCATCACGGCACAGTTTACTGGCGTTAGCTATGAGGCCCTTGCCAGCTTCTATGTGCGATGGCACCACGGGCTGTTCGTCGTCACCGATCTCGGCCATCGCTACACGAAAGCGCGTAGCTGTGGTGTGGGTAAGCAGCCCCTCTGGAACGTCGTTGGGATGTATTAAAATCTTTATCAGCACCCCCGTCTGGGCCTTCATGTTGTTGGTGACACTATGAAGCTGGCCTTCAAACGTGAAGATGGCTTCGCGTAATGTTTCTTCGTCAAGCATTGCTCCACTCCTTCCATTGACTGGTCGCCCATGCGATGGGGTCACGATCAACAGCTTCCCAGAAATGTTTTTCATTGCCAGCCATGTGTAGATCGTGGTGACAATTCCTGCACAAAGGGACTACCCAGTTGTCGCTCACCTTCATGCTCATGGCGGCTGGTTCTGCGAACATGATGTGATGGGCGTCACCCGCCCACGGGCGGCGACACGCAAGGCAAGCTTGCTGCCGCACATGGACAAGGTAACGCTTGTCCCGCAGACGTTTGATCTTAGAGATCATCGAAGTTAAAAGCTTTATCAAGGTCAACCTCGCTCTCCTTTTTGGGTTCGGGAGCAGGGGTGGGTTGAGAAGATTTTCCAGTCCACGGTTGTTTAAGCTTGATGTTAAGGTAGGGGCCTTTCTTTCCCTGCCGTTCCTCTCCCTGCATTTCCATCTTGGGTTCGTTGACCCCCGCCTTTAGTTGGTCAACCAGATACTTGATATCTACCTCGCGAAAGGACATGTCGCCCTTCCATTGTGGCCGCCACTTACCGTCGTTGGCGAGGGGGCGGTTGTCGAAAATGTTTCCGAAAGCCATTACTTTGTTCCTTTCTCAAGCTCGTCTCTGCGTTTGTTAATGCTGGCTATGAACGGAAGGCTTTTAACCTTTACACCCGTGTCCTCAGCCAGCTTTCTGAACATGGTGAGGTGGTTCTGAGAAAACTCCCCTAACACCATGATGTCGTCGATCCTCTCAACGATCATAGGGAGGGCATCGTTGAGGTATTCCACCGCCTTTGACGGCTTCTCTTTCGGATCGATCAGGAACATGTTCGTATCTGGATCGTACCCACATTTGTGTTCATCGTCCTGATGTATGTCAGTAGTTACAGCGTCTGGAAATGTTTCCTTCACGGCCTTAGTCAACTCAGACTTCTCCACTTGTTCCACCACACCACCACTGTTTCCGACATCTTCGTCGCCGTCGTCTGCCTTGGCTGCGTCCGGGGGGAGATCTTCACCCGCATAGATGTAGTGGCCCAGTCCGTGATAAGCGATTGCCTTGGCGAGGCACCGTTGCAGGGCTGTGTTGACCTCAAATGAATCGGGATGAACCACCGCCTTGTTGGCGTAGTTCAAGACGGGGTAGGTCTCGGTTACTGGGATGTCGTCCACAGTAACAGTGACCTTGACGTATGAATGTCCGGCTGCATCAACGGCGAAAGGTAAGCTGCCATTCTCATGGGTGAACCAGTGCTTCTCGAATGAGGCTGTGGGATACGAATCCTTTAGTGTTCCCCACGCCCACGCCCATGATAAGTAGCTGAGGGTAATGCCCCCGGCTCCCTTCTTCTTTTCGATCCTGCCGCTCACATCGATGAGCGAAAGATTTGCCCACACGGAGGTGGGTTCGGCCTTCTCTTTAACTTTTTTATTAGCTGCCATCTTATACTCCTAGTTTCACAGACATTTTGTTGAGGAACCGTTGCCACCTGCTTACCCGCCTGTGTGGCTCTATGATGGCGTTAGAGGCCATCAGTCTTTCGCCGTGCAGAGTTTGTGGCTGCATCAATAATTGTTCGGGAGCGTTCCATATGTCTGGGTTCTGCTTACGATGGATCGCGAGGAGCTTGTAGATGTATGCCTCGTTAAGGCCAAACGCCTGACCCAAACGGGAAATGATCCCCGCCTGCCCCATCGTGCGTTGCTGTAGATAATTCTCTGCGAGAAGCCGGTTGCGGCACTCGCGGTTCTTACGTCCCTTCATTGTCTATTCTCCCATCTCTTCTTGGTTTCGTTTTGTCCTTGGAACGAGTGAAAAGGTAGTCAAACCTGTCGCCGTTGCGGCGTTGGGTAAGTGTTCCAAAGTGGATATCGGTGGCGTAATGCCACGCGACACGGCCTAACTCAAAGATATCCCGGCTGCGTTCTCCTTCCTCACCGAGATGCCCGCTAAAATAGACCATAGTTTCGCCACCCTTTAGTTCGGCAGCTTGCTTTCTGAACTCATCGGCGTTCATTTCAATTCTCCTTGGTATTGGTCGCAGAACGGTGCAGCGCTACAGTAACGCTCGCACCGGAGTGGACTTGATGGGCGAGGCTCCACGACATACTTGTCCTTAGTGGCTGCCAGCGCCTTGGCTTCTTCTTCGCTACCAAAAATGCGGTAGGCTTTAGTGGACGTTTCGTTGGGCATGACAGCCCACTTGTCGCCACGCTTCCAGCGCTCCTCATCTGTGCATGGTGGAAGGAGGCCCGTCACGTCGAATAGTTCTTCTGCTTCAACGTGAGCGGCGATGCGATCCTTGATAAATGCCAGCCGCTTCTCTTGGGGCCATAGTTCTATTTCCACCATGTGGATAGGCGACGGTGGATAATCTTTCTGACGCTCCCTCTGTTGGGGATTGTGGTCACGGATGATGGCACACACGGCAAGCTCGTAGACGGGGAACTCTTTGTTAAACTCTACCAACGCGGCGTAGCTATTTAGTTGTTCAATCCAGCCCCGCATCGAATACGAATCGGGCTGCACGTTTCGCGCCTTCGTCATCTTCCAGTCTGTAATGGCGATGCCATAGTCGCTCACTTCCTGCACGTCGATGGCTCCGCTGATAATCTTTCCGTCGATCTCCATAAAGAGACGTTCTTCCTTGATCAGGGAGTTGCTCTCACCTTCTTGGAGAACCTCGTGAATGGCGGAGCCAAACAGTTTCCACACACCATCGGAGGCGTCCTCGCTAAGAGAACCCCAATGTTGTTTGGTTAGGACGGACATGCGGGGAGGACGTTGCAATCCCGTGACGGACATCCAAGCATCACCCTTTGAATATCGGGCTTGCTGGGAACGCAGCGCATCGACTATAGTTGATGGCAACTCGTACTTGTTAGTGATTTTCATTTCTCTCTCCCAATGAGGTTATAAGATGAAAAGAGAGGATGTGTCAACTATTTCTTTTGTGGCTCACGGTGAACCTGCAAGCAAGACCAACCAACGCAGACTAGTTATGCACAAATCGAAGCCACGCTTTATCAAAAGTGCTAAAGCTCTGTCATTTTTAAAAGCCTTCAGCCTCCAAGTTCCACGGTGCGATCCCCTCATGGAGGGAGATGTATCTGTTACCATGACAATTTATTACGCTTCCCGCCGTCCTGATCTTGACGAGTCAGTGGTGCTTGATGCCATGCAGGGGTGCGTCTATCAGAATGATAGACAAGTAAAAGAGAAACACATTTATTGGGCGCTTGATAAGGACGATCCGAGGGTTGAGGTCAGCGTTGATCTCCGCTGAAGCCAAGCTGTGGCGAGAGGTGTTGGTGTCTGCCTTGTGGGACGTGGCCCACGCCAAGAATAAGCGTGACCTAGCAGAGGCTGTTGGGTGGTTCGCGACTGAGTACTGCGATGACGTGTGTCAGTTAGTGGGGAGGGATCCAGTACAGATGCGACGGTTGGTAGGAAAGCTGGTGGTGCGCGGCAACGCACAACGTCGATACTGGTTTGAAAGGATTCGTGAAGGGTTGGGGGAGCGGCGGATTGTTGTGGGGAGAGAGAGGATACCCGCCGCCCCCGATTAGAAGTAGAATGAACAACTAACATAGCTTATAGTCAGGCGCAAGGGTAGAGAGAGGAGTATCACATGCACTTAGATGACGCTATTAGAGCGGCCTGTGAGCCGTTTGCTCATCGTATTGAAACCAACATTAGAATCACATGCCCCGAATGCTCACACCGCAGGAAGGGGCGCAACAAACGTGAGCCTGTTTTAAGTGTACTTATTAAGGAAGACAGGTTCGTATACGACTGTCACCATTGTGACATTAGCGGGTGCGTTCCGTTCCACACCACACCACACCACACCACACCACACCACGACCCGCTGCCCCCTCAGGATATCAAACGCGCCGAGGCTGCGGCACTGGATGATGAGCCTCTTGCTTATCTCGAAACAACCCGACACATATCACGGAGCGTTCTCCAGCAATTCGGCGTGTTCTCCACCGAGAAATACTTTCCCAAGCTTGACCGTGAGGTCACAGCCATAGGCTTCCCCTACTTTGAGGGCGATCAAATCTATGCGACCAAGTTCAGAGCGGTGGAAGCCAAGGCCCACACGCAGTCGGGGGGAGGCGCGCACACATTCTTCGGTGAGCAACGCATCAACGGTGAGACCACCTTGTGTGTTTGCGAGGGAGAGATCGATGCCCTTAGCTGCACATGTGCATTCGAGGAAACGGGTCAGGAGATCAGTGCAGTGTCTGTTCCGAATGGCGCACCTTCAAAGCTTTCGGACAGGAGGGTTGATCCAAGCGAGGACAAGAAATTTAATTACGTTTGGGAAGCGCGTGAATTATTCGGACGCATGGAGAAAATAGTTTTAGCGACCGACGGAGACGCGCAAGGTGACGCACTTGCTGAGGAACTCGCCAGAAGAATTGGGAAGGCTAAGTGCTGGCTGGTAAGATGGCCTCCCGACTGCAAGGACGCCAACGATGTGTTGGTTAAGCACGGTGCGGAAGCCCTGTCGCAAGCGATCACCGACGCGGTTCCTTATCCTCTTAGCGGCCTTAATACCGCCGATCATTATTCAACTGAAGTCGATGACCTCTATCGTAAGGGTATTGTTGGCGGGGAAAGCACGGGCTTCCCGAGTCTTGATGACCTGATCACTGTCAAGACAGGGCATGTTTCGGTGGTCACAGGTATCCCGTCGAGTGGCAAGAGTTGTTTCTTGGATGCCGTGATGGTCAACTTGGCACGGAGTAGGTCGTGGAAATTCGCGATATGTAGCTTTGAGAACGACCCGGCAACCCACATAACCCAGTTGATAGAGAAGTTTACAGGCAAACCTTTCTTCGACGGCCCCACACCACGCCTAAACGAACAGGCGTTGAGAGAGGCCAAGGATTTCATCGCCGATCATTTTGTTTTCATTGACTACAATGAGGGGGAGAAGGCCACGCTTGCCAGTATACTTGAGCGAGCGGGCGCGGCTGTTCAACGAATGGGCGTGCGCGGGCTGATCATAGACCCCTATTCCTACATCGCACTCCCCAACAAAGATAAGTCAGAGACACAGCAGATATCAGACATGCTCACCGACGTGCGCATGTTCGCCAAGCTGCACGATATCCATGTGTGGTTCGTTGCACATCCCGCTAAGATGCGGAGGGAGGAAGGCAATGTGCCCGTTCCTAAAGGGTATGATTTATCAGGGAGCGCTCACTGGTATAATTTTGCTGACACCGGCATCACGGTGGCACGCTTCGATGACACCAAAGAAGAACGTGAGCGTGTAAAAATTATCTGTTGGAAACAGCGCTACCGTTGGTTAGGATCTCAGGGAGAACGTGTCCTTGACTTCGACCTCCCATCCGGCTGTTACTATGAGGAGAAGAATGAGGTTAGCGAGTGGGTTAAAGAAGAATCTTGGTGGAAAGATCTCTGAGCCTTTCGACAACGGCAACGGCACGTTCGTTTTAGAGGCAGCGTCCACCCGTGCTGGTGACATCAGGATCAGGCGCGTCGACAGTTGCGAGATCGACAGGCTTCTTCTCGCACAGAAGATCACACCACACCAACATGACACCGCTGATCACTTCATGTCAGTGCTTTTTCGGGCGCGCATGATAGGCGGCGGCAGCAGTAACTGGGAACGTGGGGGTTGCACCACACCACACCACACCATATCCGAGCGGCAAGCGATAGCCTATGCGGATGCGGGAAAGATGATCGGGGTCGTCAAAAGATTGGGGGGAGATCACGCCAAGAATGTGATTCTTGCTGCGGTTCTTGAGGACCGGCGCGTGATAAAAGGGAAGGATATCGCAGCACTTGCGAGAGCGCTTGCGATTCTGGATGAATATTTTACCGCCAAGTTAGGCGGCGACGGTCGCCACCGGCAACCGTCGCTTGTCGCCTAGTCGTCTGCGTCGGCGGTGATGTTTACGGTAACCCCATCTCGAACGAGGGACTTGACTTCCTTCTCGCTCAAGTAAGCTGCCTACCGTCTGCGATAGGCAGTGGCGCTGCGATCAGTCGCCTAGATTAGTCAACAGTCTGTCCACGATTTCACCGTCGCCCCTGCGAATATCGGTAGCCACGGTCTCGACAATTTCCCGAATGGGAATGAGAGCATAGTCGCCATCGTCATCTACGGTGATGGCAACGAAACCGTCCTCATTCAACTTGCGGAGGATGCGGTCGAACGCATATTCCGATACGGTTCGCCTCGCTACAAACGTACCGCCGTAATAGGCAGCGGCCAATGCGGCCATTGCCACCAAGGTATGCAGTATGGGGTCCATTCACTCCTCCTCTTTGTTCTGGACCGCTCCCCGACAAGAGGGTGACTGTGTCCCTCCGGGGAACTCACTATTAATCTGGCGCAACGGCTGGCCGGTTTTCTGCTCGTACAGAAAAGCCCAAGCTATCCACCGCTGCGATGGTGAATAGTGGGCGGGGTTGGCGGCGATAGTCACCGCCGTCCGCCGCCATTGCTCAATTGTACGCCTCATAACTGCGCCACCATGTCGCGGCACAACCGTTGTCGGCAGAGGTTGTAAGCCTGTCGCGGCGAATCGTGTACCGCCGTGACGGTGTCCTCTTTGATGTGCTTGCCCATGAATGCCAGCCACTTCTTCGACACGTCAAGGCTGCGATCACCTAATGGACCGACGACCTCAATGACATCAACCGGGTACGCGCGGATGCCGTTTTCCATCGGGACAATTTCTTGATCCTTTGGAAAGTCGAACACCGGCTCCCCAATATCGTAGATTAAATACTGGAAATATTTTCCGGTGCGGGTGTTTCCCAGCCTCTCGACTTGCGGCAAGTGATCCCAACTCTCACGGCCATCGCCGGGAGAATAGTGATCTCTCGCATGGATCTCGCCGCCGTTGAAAAGCGGCATGACCTTCGTAAAGATCCTCGCATTCACTTTGATCTTTACCCGTAGCTCGTTGCCATAATAACCGGCGGTTGATACTCGCGAGTCTTTCAAGCCGTCGATCACGTCGGCGTTCTTCCCGAAATACAAAGACACCTTGACCTTCTCGCGCCAGCTATTGAAAGCGCTGGTGACGGAGTTTAGTCGACTTTCCCAGCGCCCGGTAAACGTAGGCCCTTGGTTGTACCTTAGTTGGTCAATGGACCGCGTTGCGCGATAGTCTTGCACGCGCTTAAGCGCGTCGAGTATGGGGCTGATCATTAGTTCACCAGCGATGTCTGGCCGCGCGTCCGTAACAATCTTCCGCTGATCCCAAGAGTGTAAGTCGTCGTCTTTGAGTGAGCGGATGAAGGCGTTGAACGCCTCGTTGCCGATCACTCCTCGCATGGCGTCAAGAGTCCTCCTCATCTTTAGGAAGTCTTGGTACGCATCTTTAGTTCCTTCTTGCATGTGATACATCCTCCTTTGCGTTTCGCGGATCTCACCGCATGTCAATGGGACCGCTAGTCCCAGACGCTGCGCCCGGGGGTTCTCCCCGGGCGTCATAGTCGTCAGCCAGTAGAGTCTAGCTTTATGGTCTCCCCCCAAGACGCGACGGCGTCAGTGGTCGAGACCCAGAGGACGGGGTAATCGGGTTCCTCTGGAAGTCTGCACTCAAGGTCAGTCAGATAGACCAGCGTGTCCACTTCGACCTCGTTCTCGTAAACGTAATCGAAGACCGGCTGGAAGTCGGTGCCGCCGCCGCCGTAGCGGCCAAGGTCGCGTTCTTCGATCTCGCTTGGGTCTTCAAATATGTCGACGTGCCGTATCGATGTGTCGGCGTAAAGCACGACAACCTCTTGAGCGCCAGCCTCTGTGCAGATGGCCTTTAGCTCCGCCATCAGCACCTTATACTCACGCTGGCTCACCGATGCTGAAGTGTCGACGCCGACGACAACAGTGCCGGTGCCTTCCTTGACACGGCGTGACAGAAACAAGCCACGGCGCGCTGCCTTTTTGTCGATGCGATTGGGGTCACTTCTAAAATCGGAACCCCGATTGAAGAACCGCGCGAGTTTCTCTCGCCAATCAATCACGGCATCGCGCAAAGAGTCTACATACTCTGCGATACTCCCGGGCAACTTTCCCCGGCTCTTTGCGTTCTGCGCGTCATTAAAGATCTCACCCGCCAGTTCACGCTGCGCTTGAGCGAGTTCCGTACCCTTCAAAGATTCTCCGTCGTCGTCCTCAGCATCTATGACAATGCCGGTGCCGCCAACGTCTTCAAAAGGATCTTCGCCTTGGTTGTCTTCGCCGCCACTAGTCTCGCCAGTGTCGGCACCTTCGCCGTCACCCGTCTCACCAGTGTCGCCGTCGTCGCTGTCTTCGCCGTCGTCGCCGTCGTCGCCGGTTTCTCCCGGCTGGTCGCCGGTCTTGCCGTCGTCGCCGTCGTCGCCGCCATCGTTCTTGCCGGGCTGGTCGCCGGGGTTCTTGCCTTGCGCAATGAGCGCATCGTAAAGCGAGTCAGTGGTGTACTCACCGTCTTTCAGAGGGAGGTCATACCCCTGCGCTCTCAAGGATGCGAAGGAAATGTGATTTTCTGGCAGTTCAAAACCCTCTTTGATTGCGTGATAATTAATCACGCCATCGCCAGCCAGATTATAGAAGTGAGGGTCGCGGTCGCCCCGACGCAGATGGTGCATCATCCAAACATGCGCACCTTCATGCCACAAAACGCCTTTGCGCTTGGGCTTGTCGAGTGTCTTGGAAAAGTAATCGGGGTTAACGAACAAGTGAGTGCCGTCGACGCCGCAAGTCGAAAGCGCTGTTGTGTAAAGCACTTTCATTCGCAGCAATCGGCATCCCGTAAAGGGATGCGTAACCAAGACCTTGATCTTGGATATTACTACCATGCGCTTGATGGCAGCGCCGGGGTCGACAATCCCCGACTTTAGCTTTGCAACTAAACCACTCATATTGTCTCTCTCTCAGGTGCTTGGTCGCACCGTGCTGCCCATCGACCTAGATGGGCAGTGGCGCTGCGATCAGTCGCCTTGGTCGTCGGCCCCAATGAACCCAGCCATCTTGGCGGCGAGGTCAGACGCATCAGAGCGCACTTGCTCAACAACGTCTGACGCTGTTGGGTCGCGCAAATCATCAACGTCATATTTCACCAAGCTGCCGTCGCGAACGTCGGCAATGGCTTGGCGCAAGTCGGCATCGCCGGTTACGTTCAAGCCATCAGCGATCTCAATGAGGTCTTGCAGATTGGTGATCATGCTCTCAGCGAGACGTGCGCCGGGAGCGCCGTTGCGGGTGGCCTCGTTTTTATATTTTCCGCCCGACTTCCTGACGCGCGTCACGCTGAAACCCTTGAGCGCATCGTCAATAACCTTGGCGCACTTGGCGAGGCGCTTGGCTAGATCCAGTTTGGCAGCGTCCGCCGACACTTGGCGGGTTGCAGCGGCGTCGGCGTTGAGTTTGTCTAGCTCTTCGCCAACGAGGTCGACAATCAGGTCGCCCTCTTTAGGGACTGCTTGAACCCTCCGTATGAAATCATACGACGGGGCGATATTCGCGAGATGCGAATAGTCTTCTTCGCGGTACAGCGTAGTGCCGTCGTTGGCGTTTGAGAGGCGCTGCTTCTGATCTTCAATGTACTGGGGAACCTTCCCCTGCAAATCGGACACTGCCTTGTCAAACTCGCCTTTGAGTTTCTCGAACCTTTCGGTGTACACATCGAAGTGTTCCAGCGGAAGGTAGCGCATTCCTTTTGTGCCCCACGCAACCGTGAGGCGCTCGTGAATGGTGCGCGCCTTGCGGACAATTTCTTGAGGCCCATGAACGAGTGACTTTGGCAACAGCCATTTGCGCCACCCGCCAGCGTCGTCACCGACGCCGTGCTGCTCTTGCACGGCCCGGGTGATGTGATCATCCTTGCGTTCCCAGCCCAAGCACTTCGCGCTTAGGCCGACAAGCAAGCCGTTCTTAGCATAGATGTCATTAGCCATTTTGTGATTCTCCTGTGTGAGCGTTTCATCCGTAGTTGGAATCGTCAGCCGGGCAGCTAGCCCGATACGCAGCGCCCGGGGATGAACCCCGGGCGCTTGGTGTACCATTCATACACCCTCTTCAAGGTGCTAATCGTCCTCAGCTAGAACCTGCTGAGTTCCGACATAGATATCAGCGATCTCAGCGGATTTTATTTGAGGCTTGCCCTCCGCCTTTAGGCCCTCGTTGCGCAGCTTGAGCGCAGCCCCTGCGACAGGGTGAAGCTCGACCGGCAAGCGCTTGAGATAAACGCCCAAGGCGCTGGCCGTCTTTGTCGAGACCGCCGCAACCAATGCGGAGACCATCGCAAAGCAACCGTCCATAGCTGGGTCGCCATCGTCGGTAGTGGGGACCGGCGCAGTGTCGGGTGACGCGAAAACTTTCGACGGCACTGTCAGTGAGTGTGCCAAATTTTGGAAGCCGATAAACTTGGCTGCTTCTTCAACGCCGATCCTCCCAGCGATCAAGACACTTTCGATTGTCTTTGACGCGCCAGCTTTGAGGATGCGGCTAACCGCGACCCACGACCGGGGAGATGGGAACGGCGTTCCATCAGGCTGATGCCGGTGAAGCGAGTCTTTTGAGAACGCCAAGTATCCGCTGACGATTGGGTCGACGCCTATTTTGGCAAAGTGAGCAAGGGTCGGTTCAAGTTCAGCCTCAACGTCGACATGGCTGAACCGGCTCACAAGATGCTCTGGCATTGCCCTAATTCCGACTCGATCCTCGCGTCGGTTTCCGTTGGCTACGATGAGGCAGTTGGGAGGCAGTTGCTCCCCAGCAACCGTGCGGTCGCATACTATTTTAGCAGCGGCGCGCTGTTGGTCCTGATCACACAATCCAAATTCCTCAAGAACCAGAATTGATGCGCGGCCCTTGTCAGCCTCGCGAAGAATGTCGACGAACCAACTTGGTTTAAGTTGCGCCATCTGGTCGCCTACCTGTGTGACCCAACCAGAGATCTCGCTGGGCTGGTAGTCGGCCAAGTTAACAATTTTGCAATAGGTGCCGTCTTCCTCGGCAACTTGCTTTGGGCATTGGCTCTTACCGACGCCGATGGGGCCTCGAACGTATAGGGGCTGTCCCTCTTCAGGCGTATCGATTTGGATACGATGGGAAGTCCGAATAACATCGGGTAGGTCTGCCATCGAAATAAGATTTTTCATTTGCTCTCTCTCTCAGATGCGCTCAACGCATCATTAAATGCACCACTATGAATGCACTTAAGGATGCGCTGACCAACAGGTCAGCGTAGTCCTTTCTTACCCACTGCGTGTAATGCTTCCACCTTTCTGGCTTTGTCATCTTTTGTCACAAGAACCTATATTTTCAGGTACCCCGAATGGGGCTTTTTCCATTTTGCGACACGCACATTCCGACAGACGGGTTGGGGTTCTCCCACGGGCGCGAACTTCTTAGGGGCATCGCGGGTGCGGGGTCAGAGCGGTCAGCACGTCTAGCGCCTGACTTCGCCCGCCTATGCGACACCTTGGTCGCCCGGGGGTCGCGTTGTGAATGCGGTCGCGAGCCGGTCACCGTAACAAGAAGATGACATAAGGGACATAGTGACGCTTAGGGTTGAATACAAGCTACCTAGCGACGATTAAGTATACTGTGTGACAAATATGCACTCCCCAACAAGTGGCCCGAAAAAACGTTCCTTGTAAGCGTCACTGAGGTGCCATGCCGGTATGCTCGGCTACCTTCCTATCAGAAAAAACTAATGCTCACCAGTGAGCTTCCTAGAGCCTCACAGAGGCATTCGACTTCTGTAAGGTGCTTAGATAGGGTGAATTAGGGGTTAAATGGGTCAGTTGGGCTGTGTTGAGGCAGCCACAGGATAATGACCGACTTGGCATGGATTGCTCCCCTGCAATCGCAGATGGATGGTTGGCGATGTCACTGTCGCAAGGCAGTGTCGATGGGACGGGAATGGGTGACCGATTTTGGCATGTGACAGATTCGGGCATACATGTTATGTCCCGGTTGTGTCGGATAGTTCCCCATGATCACGCCCGGCGTTAGCAAGCACGCAGTGATTGCACTCAGGGAACGCTTCAGTGTAAGAGGGAGACATAAGAAACCTTAGGGGCCTGAGACTTGATGCATACCAGTTGGCAGGGACCGGCGCAGAGCAAGTGGCTTGCGGGGCTTTAAGGGCGCGGATGTATCCCCATTGATGGGGAGAGTTACAGACCAATAGGATTGGCTGGGGCTAAGAGAACGTATATCACATAAATGAGAGGGACTAAGACATGACAAAGAAGAAACCCCACTTGGTACTGGTCGATGGGTCTTTGGTCGCGCAGCGGGACGTGCCGCTAACCGCCAAGCAAGCTGGCTTTGTAAGGTCACTAATGAGCCGTGATGAAAACGGCAAGCCTATGTCCCTGAGCGATGCATACCGGGCGAACTACAATACCGGGAACATGACAGACCAGACTGTGTGGACTAAGGCTAGCTTGTTGGCTTCGCAGGATAAGGTTAGGAGTAGGCGACAGGCGCTGGAAACGCAGAAAGATGAACATGCACTGCTCTGCGCGCACTCTCGCTTAGAGTTCATTATATCTAGGCTCGAAGTCGAAGCCCTTGGCAAAGGTGCAGACAGCAACAGTGCATCAAGGGTCCGCGCGCTTGAACTAATCGGAAAGTTAGCGGATCAAGGCGGCTCGCTGTTCCAAGACAGGCTGGTGACTGAGGATGCCCGCGATGCCGAAACCATCCGCACAGAACTGGAAGAGCGGCTGGCTCGCTTGCTCTCTGACAAGACCGGCACCGGCTAACACAAAATAATTTGTGCCCCTACCCCTGCCCTGTTTCTTGCGGCGCGCTCCCCGGCAACCATGCAGCGCTTGGTGCTATGGCTGCGCCCGGTCGACGCAGCGGCCATCAGCGCTGGCACCGGCACCCGTTGGGCCTGCGCCACGGCCCCGGCCACTTGCTGGGGACCAGCCCATGCCACTGGGGTACCCCCGGCCCCCCCTGAGGCACGACGGGTCCGCCCCACGCCATCACAGGCAGTTCTGCTCACCCGATTCTCTCAGTTTCATAG
>Ga0208813_1000482_pt1 | contig 29959 bp, 24 predicted proteins | sample MalvireepMed_904_FD_184250 | JGI IMG/M metagenome (GOLD analysis project Ga0208813, IMG submission 184250) | Marine viral communities from the Global Malaspina Expedition - Malaspina viral metaG DeepMed_904 (SPAdes) (version 2) | ecosystem: Environmental > Aquatic > Marine > Oceanic | place... | reverse complement strand
CCCAGGTAGCTCTTGATCACGTCACTGGTGCGCATGCCCAGCGTGGTGGGGAAGCGGCTGTCGATGCTGTCGACGCCAGCGATCTCGAAGCATTGCCCGATGATGGACAGCCCGGCGTGGCTGGTGGGGGTGCGGCAACTGGCGCGGAACTTTATGTTAGGCATGGCACTGTCTGGGTGAATGGCGATAATGGCTATATTGCCATGCAGGTCAGTGGGTTAGAAGTGCTTCCGGGGGCCGGTCTCACGGATTCAGGTCCTAGTTAAAACATCTTCACCTCACTCGTTACTCTAGACATTGGTCTACCCTCCATTGATTTGCCCATAAGGGCAAACTAGTGTTTGTTAATGTTGACGTTAACATCAACAAAATGTCAGCGCCCAACCACCGTACAAATACTTGAATAACTTCAAGTCGCTTTGACTACAAAAGACAATTAAAGGAGAGAATTTGATGGCTAATGAATTGAAAGGAAAGGTAGCAGCTGTCACCGGCGCGGCGTCGGGAATAGGGCTTGCTACTGTTAAGGCGATGATTGCATCAGGCGCTCGCGTCGTACTCGTTGACCGTGATCAGGCCTCACTGAAGACAATCTGTGAGGAACTGGGCGATGCTGCGATTCCTCTGGTCATGGACTTGCTCGACCCTCAGGACTGCGCAACGCTGCTGTCACAAGTATTGGAGAAAGCTGGCCAACTCGATATCTTCCACGCCAATGCTGGTAGTTATATCGGGGGTGACTTGCTGGACGCTGACCCAGATGCCATTGACCGAATGGTGAGTCTAAATGTCAGCGTCGTAATGAAGAACGTCCAGAATGTTTTGCCACACATGATTGAACGCGGAACAGGTGACATCATAGTGACGAGCTCGGTAGCTGGGCATTTCCCCGTCCATTGGGAACCGGTCTACGCCTCTTCCAAGTGGGCCATGACCAATTTCGTCCAGACCGTGCGTCGCCAAGTCCTGAAACATGGCATCCGTGTTGCTTCAGTTTCACCTGGCCCTGTCAACAGTGCCTTGCTTGCTGATTGGCCTGAAGAAAACCTACGCAAGGCAAAAGAGTCAGGCAGCATTATTGAGCCATCGGATGTGTCTGATGCTGTCATGTACATTCTGACTCGCCCTCGCAATGTGACCATTCGTGACATGGTGGTTCTGCCAAGCAATTTCGATATGTAAAGTAAAATTCGGATAGACAGACTAGGAGCTAGTAGACATTGGTCTGAGTGCTATTGCTTTGTCCGCTGTACTCTTCTAGCTTTTTAATGTTGACGTTAACATTTCATTAAATGTCAGCTTTTTTTGTACCTTGCAATGCAACAACAACAAACCTGGAGCCAACCATGAAAATTAGTAATATCGCTGCCCCCTTTCGCAAGACAGCTTTCCTCGCCGCCAGCGCCGCTGCCTTAACAGCAGTGACCGCATCGGCTGATGAGCATACCCTGACAATCGGCATGTCCTTTCAGGAACTCAACAACGAGTATTTCGTGACTATGCAAGAGGCACTCGAGAGTGCCGCGGAGAGCATGGGAGCTGAAGTGATTACCACTGATGCCCGCCACGATGTCTCCAAGCAGGTCAGCGATGTCGAGGACATGATCCAGCGAGGAATCGACATCCTACTGCTTAACCCCGCCGACTCTGTAGGTGTTGAAACTGCAGTGCTGGCTGCGAAGGAAGCCGGCGTCACCACAGTCGCCATTGATGCACAGGCCAACGGCCCAGTTGACGGATTCGTGGGTTCAAAAAACTACGACGCTGGCTATAAGGCCTGCGAATATCTGGCCCAGCAGCTAGACGGCGAAGGCCAAGTAGCCCTGTTGGATGGCATTCCAGTCGTGCCGATCCTGCAGCGTATCGATGGTTGCACCGCCGCGCTCGACGAGCATGAAGGCATTGAGATTGTCACTACGCAGAACGGCCGTCAGGAACGCACCCATGCCATGACGGTGACGGAGAACATCATCCAGGCCAACCCAGAGCTCGACGGCCTATTTAGCGTCAACGACATCGGCTCCTTGGGTGCCCTGATCGCTATCGAAGCCAGTGGCCAGGATATCAAGTTGGTCAGTGTCGACGGGCATCCCGAGGCCGTTGCCGAGATCCAGAAAGCCGATTCACCGTTCATCGCCACCTCAGCGCAATATCCTGCAGATATGGTTCGCGTGGGGCTTGGCTTGGCAATGGCCAAGTACTGGGGTGCTGAAACTGCGCCTGCAGAAATCCCCATTGACGTTGAGCTGATCGATCGCGACAAAGCCGCCGATTTCAGCTGGTAACCCCTACCAAAGACGCCAATAGCGTGTGCCACCTCTGGTGGCACACAAGGGTACCCCTATGACTCCATTATTATCCTTGAGACATATCTCGAAGTCCTTTCCTGGGGTTAAGGCCCTGCAGAATGTGTCGCTCGATATCCATGCTGGCGAAGTGCATGCACTGCTTGGGGAGAACGGGGCCGGCAAGTCGACTCTAATGAAGATTCTCTGTGGCATCTACCGACAAGATGAAGGAGAAATCATCATTGATGGCAAGCGCTGCGATTTTCACGGTTATCAAGATGCTCTCGACGCGGGGATCGGCATCATCTTCCAAGAGTTCAGCCTGATTCCCTACCTAGATGCCGTAGACAATATCTTTCTGGGACGCGAAAAACGCAACCGATTAGGACTGCGTGACCGACGTGGCATGGTCGCTGAAGCTCAACGCTTGTTCGAGCGCCTTAAGGTCTCCATCCCCCTGGACTGTCCTATCGTTGAGCTGAGCGTCGCCGACCAGCAATTCATCGAGATTGCCAAGGCCCTATCCTTGGATGCACGCATTCTAGTGCTCGACGAGCCAACAGCAACCTTAACGCCCAGCGAAGCCGATCATCTGTTCACCATCATGCGCGAGCTGCGCAAGCAAGAGGTCGGTATGGTCTTCATCTCCCACCATATGGATGAGATTTTCACTATCTGCGATCGCGTTACTGTGATGCGCGATGGTGAAAAGGTTGATGACTGTGATACCGCATCGACCACCCCCGACGACCTGATTGAGAAGATGGTCGGCAGACGCGTCGAGAATCTCTTTCCCAAACGGCGTTGCGATGCTGACTACGACGATGTGGTGCTGGACATCGAAACCCTGCGCCTCGACCCCGATGGTCCCGAGTACTCATTAAAACTTCATCGTGGCGAGATCCTTGGCTTCGCTGGGTTGGTGGGCTCCGGTCGCACGGAGCTGGCTATGGGGCTGATCGGCGCAACGCGCCCCGTACATGCAAAGGTCAGTATGGAAGGCAAATCGATTAAGCTCCGCCACCCAGCAACTGCCCTCAAGCAGGGGATTGGGCTGCTGCCGGAAAGCCGCAAGACCCAGGGGCTAATACTGCCGTTCTCGTGCCGCGATAACATCTCCCTGAATAATCTGACGCAATTCCAGGGCGCCTTGCCGCTGATCAATCGCAATCAGGAATCGCGCACCGCTGCCGATCTGATGGACTCGGTGCGGGTTAAAGCCCCTAGTCCTGAAACCCCGGTCGGTAACCTTAGTGGTGGCAATCAGCAAAAGGTGGTGATCGCCCGCTGGCTTGGTCACCAATGCAAGGTACTGATCTTTGATGAACCTACACGCGGCATTGATGTTGGCGCCAAGTCCGAAATCTACGCATTGATGAAGGAGCTCACCGCGCAAGGCGTGTCAATCATTATGATTTCTTCAGAACTGCCGGAAATTCTCGGTCTTTGCGACCGCGTCGAGGTCTTTTACCAAGGTGAGATTGCCGCCGAGCTTGAAGGCGAAAATATCAATTCACAATCTATCATGCACCATGCTACGGGGGGACTCAGCGCATGAGCCAGCTCGCCTCTACTTCCAGCGCCAAATCTCAGTCACTTAAGACGCGACTGGCCCGCTGGCGCCGTACTCCGATTTTTTACCCACTGATCGGCTTCATCGCCGTCTTCATTGCCATGGCGGTGATCAATGACAACTTCCTGACAGGGAGCAACATGGCCAACCTGGTGCGGCAGTCGTCGATCATCGCGATCATCGCAGTGGGGATGAGTCTGGCAATCCTCACCGGCGGCATTGACCTATCGGTGGGCCCGGTGATGGCTCTGTCTGGTACTGTCATGGCTGGCCTGATGGTCGCTGGTGTCCCACCCTCACTGGCTATCATCCTTGGACTACTGTTGGGCGCCGCATTCGGGGCCTTCAATGGCGTCTTTGTTGCCTTTGTTGGCATGCCTCCGATTATCGTCACCCTGGCGACGATGGGCATCGCCCGAGGGCTCGGCCTGATCTATACCGGCGGTTACCCGATTTCCGGCCTACCGGATAGCTTCGCCTTCTTCGGGCGCGGAAGCTTGGCTGGCATTGAGGTGCCCATACTGATCATGATCGCCGTCTATGCCTTAGGCTATGTGCTGCTCAGCCATACTGCCACCGGCCGTTATCTTTACGCCATCGGCGGCAACGAAGAGGCCACTCGTCTCTCCGGCATCCGAGTGTCACGCTACAAGTTACTTGTCTACACCCTAAGCGGCACTACAGCGGCTATCGCAGGCTTGATTCTGACCTCGCGGCTGATGAGCGGCCAACCCAACGCGGGGGTCGGCTTCGAGCTCGATGCCATCGCTGCCGTCGTGCTGGGGGGCACCGCCATTACCGGGGGTCGTGGCATGATCCTAGGGACTCTGGTTGGCGCCATGTTGCTCGGCGTGCTCAACAACGGCCTGAACCTGATGGGCGTATCACCCTACCTCCAGACAGTCATTAAGGGCTTGATCATCCTGCTGGCGATCTATATCAGCCGCAAGCGCTCGCCCTGATCCCCGACATACTTTTTGGCGAGGTTTAGACCCGCGCCGAGAAAAGGAGAACTGTATGGAAACCGTTATCGGTATCGATATCGGCACCCAGAGCACAAAGGCTCTAGTGCTAGATGGCAATGGCCGGATACTGGCAGAACACAGCAGAGGCTATCGAGTCGATACCCCGCACCCGCTCTGGGCCGAACAGTGGCCTGATGTGTGGTGGGAAGCGGTACTCGGTTGCCTAAGCGCTTGCCTTAGTACCCCTGGCATTAACCCTCGGGACGTCAAGGGGCTTTGTGTTAGTAGCCTCTACGGTGGCTCGGGTATACCAGTTGATGCTGATATCCGGCCCCTCTATCCCTGTTTGATATGGATGGATCGTCGGGCTGAAGCTCAGGTGCAGTGGGTAAAGGAACACATCAACCTAACCCGGCTGGGGGATATCACCGGAAACGGGGTGGATAGCTACTACGGTTTCACCAAAATGATGTGGCTCAAAGCCGAGCGTCCCGATGTCTGGGAGCAGACCCGTTACCTGCTGCCGCCCAACAGTTATGTCAATTATCTCCTGAGTGGCGAAATTGCCATCGACCATAGTTCGGCTGGCAACATCGGTGGCATCTACGACTTGGAGAGACGCACTTGGTCGACAGAGATGCTAGAGGCCTTGGGTATTGATCGTGACAAGCTACCGAGTCGGCTGGTGAATTCGGCGACGCCGGTCGGCAGATTGCTGCCGTCGCTGGCCAGTTCACTGGGCCTCTGCGAGGGTATCCCCGTGATCGCCGGTGGCGTCGATGCGGCGATGGCCACTCTGGCAGCAGGGGCGACACGACCCGGCAATCATGTCGCTATGATCGGCACCAGCATGTGCTGGGGAATGATTAACCGGCGCGCCGACGCCAGCCTGGGGCTGATCAGCATGCCCCATGTGCTGAACGGCGATCAGGAAATTTATACCTTCGGCGGGGCTCTTACCGCTGGTGCTTCAGTCAGTTGGTACGTCGATACCTTCTGTGGTGAGGACAAGGCCGCCGCCGTTGAGAGCGGCAGCGCCTTTGAACGTCTCGAGCCGCCCGCGCGAGAGCTTCCCCCAGGGGCCAATGGTCTGCTCTTCCTACCCTACTTGATGGGTGAGCGCAGCCCCGTGTGGGATGCCCAAGCCAGCGCAGCTTTCATCGGACTTAGCCTTTTTCACCAGCGCCATCATTTGTATCGCGCCGTGCTGGAAGGCGTGACTTTCGCTCTACGGCACAACATGGAGGCGAGCACCCAACAAGAAGTGACCCTTGACGACCACTTGATAGTGGTCGGCGGTGCCGCTCAGTCGGATCTATGGATGCAAATCATCGCCGACGTTACCCGCATGCCCGTCTACACCTACCGAGAGAGCGTTGAGGCAGCGCTAGGTGCTGGCCTGCTGGCCGCCCAGGCTTGCGATTTGCTCGACCTGGCGAAGCCTCTTCAGCATGGCAACCTGGTCGAGCGCGCCATTCCATGCGAGACGGCGGCTTGTCGATACGATGAACTCTTCACGCTTTATTGCCAGCTCTATCCAACGCTCAAGCCGGTCATGCATCAGCTCAATACCAACCACACACTGAGCGAGTGAATTAATTCATGAATTTCGAACTTCAGAATCAACGCATTCTTGTCACGGGCGCTACCAGCGGCATCGGTCTCGACATTGCCAAGGCCCTAGCCGAGCTAGGTGCTAACCTAGTGCTGATAGGCCGCAATCGGGACATTCTTGCCGAACTGGAGCAGTCTCTGGGGGCGCTTACCCTGGCCGTCGATATTACCGATGAAGCGGCGGTCAATGCGGCCTTCTCTGAGATGCCTGCTCTTGATGGCTTGGTAAACTGTGCGGGCATTTCGATCCTCGATGACGTTCTTGACGTTAAAGCGAAAGACCTTGACCAAATCATGGCCACTAATGTCACCGCCAGTGCCGTGGTAACCCGTGAGGCAGCACGTCACATGATTGCGAATGGTCGCCAAGGCAGCATTGTCAATGTATCCAGTCAGGCGGCAATGGCTGCCCTGCCGGGGCATCTCGGCTACTGCGCGTCTAAGGCGGCCATGGATGCCATGACGCGCGTATTGTGTCTCGAGCTAGGCCCCAAGGGCATACGCGTCAACAGCGTCAACCCGACGGTGACGCTGACACCTATGGCCGAACGCGCCTGGGCAGACCCCGCCAAGCGCGACCCGATGCTAGCAGCCATTCCTTTGGGACGCTTTGCCTCTCCTCGTGAAGTAGCTCTGCCGGTTGCTTTCCTGCTGAGCTCAGCGGCGTCGATGATTAGCGGTGCTAGTCTGCCGATTGATGGCGGTTTCACATCTCACTAGTCACCGTGTTTTACCGGCAAGGAGCCTAATATGTACATCGGTGTGGACTGTGGCACCCAAAGTACCAAGGTAGTCGTGGTTGATGTAGATGCTGGCCGCATCCTCGGCGAGGCTAGCCGGCCCCATATCCTTCGCGAGGAAGCCAACGGCCGACGCGAGCAGGATCCGGCCGACTGGCTGGCTGCCTTCCGAGGTGCATTCGCTGATGCCGTGGACTCCGCTGGCATCAACACACAGGCAATCCGTGCCATTGGTGTCTCTGGTCAGCAGCACGGCCTAGTAGCGCTGGACGCAGTTGGGGAGCCAGTGCATCCAGCCAAATTGTGGTGCGATACCGAAACCGCAAACCACAACGCCGCCTTAGTCGAGAAGCTGGGCGGCGAAGAGGGGTGCCTAGACAAGCTGGGGCTGGTGCTACAAACCGGCTATACCGCCTCCAAGCTGGCCTGGCTGCGCGAAACACACCCCGAGGCCTACCAGCGCATTGACAGCCTACTACTGCCACACGATTACCTTAACTTCTGGTTGACCGGGGAACGGGTTACCGAGGCCGGCGATGCGTCCGGTACCGGCTACTTCGATACTCATACCAGACGCTGGCGCGAGGACGTTCTCGCCGAGATAGCGCCAGAGCTCGATCCAGCGCGAGTGCTACCACAGCTGATCGAGTCCCACGCACCGGCTGGGAGGGTGCGCCCTGCCCTAGCTCGGGAGCTGGGACTGGCCGAGGGCGTGGTGGTTTCAAGCGGTGGCGGCGATAACATGCTGGGGGCCATCGGTACAGGCAATATCACTCCAGGACTAGTGACCCTGAGCCTGGGCACCTCAGGGACAGTGTGCGCCTATTCCGATACACCGGTGATCGCCGACAGCGCCATGGTCGCCAATTTCTGTTCCAGTAGCGGCGGTTGGCTGCCGTTGATCTGCACCATGAACGTGACTTCAGCCACCAGCCGCGTGAGAGAACTGCTAGGGCTCGACCTGACAACTTTCAACGAGCGTCTAACCGCCGCGCCTATCGGTGCCGAAGGGGTCACAGTGCTGCCCTTCTTCAATGGCGAACGGGTTCCGGCACTGCCCCTGGCCACCGGCAGCTTCCTAGGCCTGACCAGCGTCAATACCACCCAAGCCAACCTTTGTCGGGCAGTGGTCGAGAGCGCCACCTTCGGCCTGCGCTACGGCCTTGAGCTGTTTGGCGACCTGGCTAAAGGTGCCAGACAGATCCGCCTAATCGGCGGCGGAGCCAAGAACCCGTCATGGCGCCAAATGATCGCCGATATCACCAACACTACCGTAATCTGCCCCACAGTTACCGATGCCGCCGCTCTTGGCGCGGCGTTGCAGGCAGCTTGGTGCGAGCGTTATCCCCACGCCTCGCTCGAAGACCTTTGCGGCCGGATAGTACAACTCGACGAGGGTTCACGAGCGGACCCCGACCCGGAATGCGTTAACGCCTATGAACAAACTTACGCCCGCTATCTTCAGGCCCTGACGGATCACTATTACTGAACATCTACCATTGTATCTGACCCAACCTTTCTCAGTTGAAGGAAATACCCCATGACATATAAGCTCGATGCGCTTCGTCAGCATTCCATGGTGGTCGCCGACACTGGTGACCTGGAGGCCATTCAGCGCTATCAACCTCACGATGCCACTACTAACCCTTCACTGCTGCTCAAGGCCTTTACGTTACCGGGTTACCAAGCGTTAATTGATCAGGAACTCGCTGCAGTCAAAGCCGATACCAGCGATCAGCTGGCAGAACATGCCGTGTATCGCCTTGCCGTGGCCATGGGCAGCGAGATTGCCAAGCTTATCCCTGGTCGCGTATCAACTGAAGTGGCCGCGAAGCTGTCCTTCGACACCGAAGCCAGCATCCGCAAGGCGCACGAGCTGGTTGCGCTCTACGAGAAGCGAGGGGTGGCCAAAGATCGAATATTGATAAAGTTGGCCTCAACTTGGGAAAGCATTCGTGCAGCAGAAGTGTTGGAGAAAGAAGGCATTAACTGCAACCTGACCCTTCTATTCAGCGATGCTCAGACCCAGGCTTGCTTCGATGCTGGTGTGTTCCTGGTGTCTCCCTTCGTCGGCCGTGTCACCGACTGGTACAAAAAGGAGACCGGACAAAGTTTCACTCCCGAAAACGACCCCGGCGTACAGTTCGTGCGTGGCGTCTGCGAGCGGGTCAGTCAAGGCGGTTACGATACCGTGGTGATGGGCGCGAGTTTTCGCACCGCTGACCAGGTGCTAGCACTCGCCGGCTGCCCACGGTTGACCATCTCGCCGGTACTGCTCGAAGAACTGGCTACCACATCGGGCGAAGTAAAGCCCAAAGTGCTTATGACACGCAATGGTGGCCCACGGCCAACACCTCTCAACGAGCCTGCTTTCCGTTGGGGCCACAATCAGGACGCCATGGCCAATGACAAGCTGGCGGAGGGCATCCAACGTTTCGCCGATGACCAGTCGCGCCTTGAAGAGCAGATTGCCGAACGCTTGGCGACCCTCTGACCTGACTTGACCTGACAGCGACTGAATCAACACCTTAAAACTGACTGGGGATTCTCATGCCGTCACGCTACGAGCTGGCTAATGCCATCCGTGCCTTATCAATGGACGCCGTCCAGAAGGCCAATTCCGGTCATCCCGGGGCGCCCATGGGTATGGCCGATATTGCCGAGGTACTATGGAACGACTACCTCAAGCACAATCCCGTTAATCCGGACTGGGCTGACCGGGATCGCTTCGTGCTCTCCAATGGCCATGGCTCCATGCTACTCTATTCACTACTCCACCTGACTGGCTACGAGCTCGGCCTTGAGGATCTACAGAACTTTCGCCAGCTACACTCGCGCACCCCGGGGCACCCCGAGCTTGGCTATACGCCGGGCGTCGAGACTACCACCGGTCCGCTGGGCCAAGGTCTGGCTAATGCCGTGGGCATGGCGCTGGCTGAGCGCACCCTGGCGGCCCAGTTCAATCGTCCCGCGCACACCATCGTCGACCACCACACTTACTGCTTCGTCGGCGACGGCTGCCTAATGGAGGGCATCTCCCACGAGGTTTGTTCGCTTGCTGGTACTCAAAAGCTCGGCAAACTGATCGTCTTCTACGATGACAATGGCATTTCCATTGACGGCGAGGTCAAGGGCTGGTTCACCGACGACACCGCCAAACGTTTCGAGTCCTACGGCTGGCACGTGGTGCCCGACGTTGACGGACACAACCCCATGGCAGTCAAGGAGGCCATCGAGCTGGCCCGTAGCCACGATGATCGGCCCAGCATAATCATCTGCCGAACTATTATCGGCTTCGGTGCACCCAATAAGCAGGGTAAGGAAGAGTGCCACGGCGCGGCATTAGGTGAAGACGAGGTCGCCGCAACTCGTCAGCGAATAGGCTGGTCTCATGCCCCTTTTCATATACCCGAAGAGATTTACCAAGGCTGGGACGCCCGCCATCGTGGAGCACAGCAGGAACGAGATTGGGAGAACCGCTTTGCTCATTATTCTGAAGCCTACCCGGAACTTGCCCGTGAGTTTAAGCGTCGCCAGAAGGGCCAATTGCCGACCCATCTGACCAGCGAAGCGCTCATTGAACATACTCAGGACATGGGCGAATCGATCGCCTCGCGCAAGGCATCACTTTCCTGTCTTAACACGCTCGGCCCACAGTTACCTGAGCTGCTCGGCGGTAGCGCCGACTTAGCGCCCTCCAATCTGACTTTTTGGGAAGGTGCCCAAGCGATAAGCCCTGAGGCATCCGCTGGCAATTACCTGCACTACGGGGTTCGCGAATTTGGTATGGGCGCAATCATGAACGGTATTGCTGCACACGGCGGTTTCATCGCCTACGGCGCCACCTTTCTGATTTTCATGGAATATATGCGCAACAGCGTGCGCATGGCGGCATTGATGGGCAAGCAGGCGATCTATGTCTTCACCCACGATTCCATCGGCCTGGGCGAAGACGGCCCTACTCACCAGCCTATCGAACAACTGACAACACTACGTTCAACGCCCAATTTATCAACTTGGCGGCCCGGTGATTCGGTAGAAACGGCTGTTGCCTGGAACGCCGCCATTAAGCGCCGCTCCGGCCCTACCGCCCTGGTGCTGTCGCGGCAGAATCTGCCGCACCAAGCGCGTGACAAGCAGCAGCTCTCCAATATTCAACGCGGTGGCTACGTGCTGAAGGATTGTGAGGGTATGCCAGAGGCGATTTTGATCGCCACCGGCTCCGAGTTAGGGCTTGCCATCGCGGCCGCTAATGAATTTGAGAGCAAGAACCGTGCTGTGCGCGTGGTCTCCATGCCATCCTGCGACATCTTCGACGCTCAAGATCTTGGGTATCGCCAATCCGTGCTACCAGCAGAAGTTACGACCCGAGTTGCCGTCGAGGCTGGTCATAGAGACTTCTGGTACAAGTACGTGGGGCTAGAAGGTCGTATCGTCGGCATGACCACCTTCGGTGAATCCGGCAAGGCGGAAGACCTCTTCCAACACTTCGGCTTCACTGTTGAGAACTTGGTTGCCGAGATTGGTATATTGCTGGACGAGGCACACCGCCCACGTTAATTTCCCGTAAGCCTTACTGTATCAGCGTGGCAGAGATCGTGACCTCACGGCCAACGGTCGTGGGGTCTTTTGTTTGCTCAAAGAGCAATCGAAATGCTTCATGTCCCAATTGGTAGGTGTCATGCACTGCACAAGGGATCGTTACATCGAAAATATCGGCATAGGGAAGTCGATCAATGCCGACTACAAGGACATCATCCCGTGATACATGTGCATCGTGCAGGGCCCGCATCGCCCCCAGAGTGATCAACTGGTTGAAACCGAATACGGCTTCGGGGAGCTTACCTCGGCGAAGATGGGCGGCCATGTCACGATAGGCCGGCTGTAAGGTGTAGTCTCCTGGACGTTGCTCCAGTGTCAGCGGAACGCCCCCCTCCTTATAAGCCTCTTTTAGGCCAGCTAGACGATGTCGTGTGATTTGTGAGCTACGTGGTCCTGTTAATGTTAGCACTCGTTCGATGTTCTTCTGCACCAACAACTCGCCAATCAATTTTCCGGCAAGGCGGTTGTCCAGTACCACACGACTGAAGCCCGTCACATCCAGAGTTCGATCCAGCATCACCACCGGCAAGTTGGCCTTACGCAAGCGTTCAAGATAAATAGGGCGATAACTGGCGTCGTCAGAGACTGGCGACAGAATGATACCGGCCACCTGGTAACTGAGCAGGGTATCGATCGCCACGTCCTCAAGCTCAGGTGAGCCATCGGTGTCGATCAACATGATGGTGTAGTCATGCTCCTTGGCTGCACGGGAAATTGCCTTGATCACCTCACTGTAAAAGGGATTATCCACGCTGGCCGTTACGAGGCCAATGAGCCGGTTCTTGCGACTTCGGAGATGGCTGGCGAAGGCATTCGGGACATAGCCCAGCTCGCTTGCAGCAGCAAGTATTTTCTCACGCGTCTCTGGCCTGACCTTGTCAGGCTTCTTCAAGGCACGCGACACCGTCATGTTGGTCATGCCCACATACTTGGCGATATCGGTGATAGTTACTTGGCTGCGTTTAATCATGTACTACCCGTATATCTAAATTCTAGGTACATAGAATAATCGAAAATTTTAGGGCATATTGATCTATAGGCCCTTCACGTTTGCAAATAGAAGGTACAGTGAGCGTTAGGAACAACTAAGAGCGTTTAGGAAGCTCTGAAAAAGTCACTGCCATCAGCGATAATACGGCTATCGTCAACTGCATAGGATTCAGTGCGGCCATGGATCAAATCACCTTCTCCGAAGCCGAGTACCAGAACAAGAAGCGAAAGACCCGCCGCGAACTCTTTCTGGAGCGGATGGACAAGCTGATCCCCTGGACGCAGCTGGAGAAGAAGGTAGCCCGTTATTACCCCAAGGGCGAGAGCGGGCGGCCTCCTTATCCGTTGTCTGCCATGCTCCGAGTCCATTGCATGCAGTTGTTTTATAACCTGAGCGACCCAGCCATGGAAGACGCCCTCTACGAGATCGAGTCCATGCGCCAATTTGCCGGTTTGAAACTGGACCGATTGCCGGACGAAACCACGATTCTCAAGTTTCGCCATTTTCTGGAACGCCACGGCCTTGGCAAGGTGCTGTTCCAGGAAGTGAACAACCACCTGGAGAACAATGGCCTGATGCTGCACGAAGGGAGCATTGTCGATGCCACGATCATCTCTGCGCCTAGTTCCACCAAAAACAAAAAAGGCGAGCGGGATTCGGAAATGCACCAGACTAAAAAAGGTAGCTCTTGGCACTTTGGCATGAAAATGCACATCGGTGTCGACGATAAGCTTGGGTTGATTCACAGCATCGAGACCACGGCTGCCAATGTCCATGACATTGTGCTTGCCGATAAGCTCCTTCACGGTGAAGAGCAACGTGTCTTCGGTGATGCCGGTTACCTGGGTATTCAAAAGCGAGACGAGAACAAGCACCGCAACGATGTCTCTTGGTATATTGCCAAACGGCCTGGCACCCGCCAGAAGCTAGATGCCAGGCGACAGAAAGTCGAAAAAATCAAAGCCAGTATCCGTGCCAAGGTAGAGCACCCCTTTCGGTACATCAAACACGTTTTTGGTTATGGCAAGGCTCGCTATCGTGGACTGGCCAAAAACACTCAGCGCCTGCACTTACTGGCGGCGTTCAGCAACCTGCTGATCAGTGAGAAATACCTATGGGAATAGGGCGATTGCGCCCGTTTTCCGCTCAATGAGCGGGAAAGGGGCAAAAATACACAAAGAACAGGAGAAGAGTGTCTGAATTTTCGATTTTTTGTCGGCTCATGTGAGCGTTGATGAATATCGGCAGTTATTCAGACCTTCCTTACCCACACACGCAATTGATGCCAGAAGCATCTGACCTGGATAAGAAGACAATTTGCACACAAATTCCATAAGCACCTACATCTACAATAGGGTAGTTAGCTTCGAACCCGAACGGTTAGCCATCCTACAGTATGTGCAGCAATTGTGGTGGTGGGAGGGGCCGGATGCCAATACAGATTCTTTTCAAGAATAACAATGATCCCCAGTCTACAGCACTTGAAGTAGGCGCTCAGCCGGTACTTCCGGCATTACAACCAGAATCAGTAACATCAAACTCTTGATTTCCAAACACCGGATACGGTGTACGACCAACTATCCATGACCCTGACAGCTTGAGCCGGGAACACAACAGGCTCAGAGCTTAGTAGCACCTTCAAGCTGTCCAACTGACTGGGTCCATCTCAGTCGGTCGTGTCATACTTCACCACACCGTAGCGTTCTACCTTCATGAGGCATCCACAATTATCAGGCAAGATCAGATTATCAATCATTGCAAAGATAGAGATCAGGAAAGCTACTCTGCTGGACGACCAAACGCATATTTGGCAAGTCATTGCCTTCCAACTTGGCCTGACGTTGCGCATCGGGTAGATGAGCCCAGCGCTGACCCAAGCGCTGCTCAAGTGTATGTTCAGGCACCTGAATAAAAACACGCAAATCCATGCGATCAGACACCTTCGCCCACTGTGGATCATCCAGCAGCAGGTAGTTCCCCTCCACGATGACCAGGCGCACCTCGGGATCGATCAACCGGGCGGCGGCTCGAGAAATCTCCATTGACCGATCAAATACCGGCACGGCCACGGCGGTGCCGTCGTCAGCTGTAATACGCTTTAGCATCACATTCAGTCCATCAACATCAAAAGTGTGCGGAGCGCCCTTGCGATCCAGATCACCGCGTTCCGACAACAGCGCATCATCGTAGTGAAACCCATCCATAGGCAAAATCGCCACATGCCCAGGAGATATTGCCGACAACGTCTTGAATAAACGCATGGCGATGTAACTCTTACCAGCCCCCGGCGGCCCTGCCAAGGCCACAAGCCGGCGCTCAGGCCCGTGTAACCAAGGGGTTAGGCGTACAATCAGTTCATCAAGGTTGATAGTATTCAGCATCCGGCAGCTCCTTCTGCAAAAACTGAGACTCCGAGGGATTACCGATCACCAAGCGTGGCGGAATAATCACTACTTCGCCAGCCCGCTCGGCGCCGTCATCAAACCACTCGAAACAGGTTTGAATCATTTTTTCCATATCTTGCCTTAGCATGATGGTATCGAGCGGTAAACAGGCAGCAAAGGGATCCCAGTCAAAGCAAGCCAGGCGGGCATGACGAACCCGCTCGGGATAAGCTTGCCAGAACATGGCAAACCCCTCAAAAGCAGTGATCGAGTTAACCAACAATGCGGCAGGGGGCGTGCCGCCATCGGAATAAAGCGCCTCCAGAGCGGCCTTCGATGCCAGCGGGCTGTACCCACAGCGCAAAATATCGCCTGGCTCAACGGTACGTGAATGCTCGCGGCATACCGACAAAAACCCCTCTACCCGTTGATCTGTTGCATACTCTTCTTCACGCCCACCGAGAAAAATCACTCGCCCGCTCTGAGGAATGTCCTTCAGCAACATACGGGTCAGATTACGGGCACCAACTACGTTGTCCGTCACCACAGAAAATGTATCAGCCCCCGGCAGATCGACATTGACACAACGCACGCCCCGAGAACGGCATAGCTGATTCAAAGGCTCCGGATGACGCACGCCCGCAATGACCAATAGCTCTACCTGTTGGCCCACCAGAGTGGCGGTCACTTGCTCCTCAATATCATGGTCACGCTGAGTACTCACCACAATCGGCACTAAAGAGCGTCGCCGCGCCTCACTTTCAAAGCTCTCAATCAGACCGGCAAAAAAGCGATTGCGATGGTGAGGCACGATCATACCGGCCAACGACGAGCGCTGCATTCGTAGGCCACGGGCACGCTGATTCGGCTGATAATCCAGGTGCTTGGCCAACGCAAGTATATGCTTTGCCGTCGCCTCCTTAATCCGATGATGTTGCCAACTACCGTTGAGCACAAAGCTGACCGTCGAGGTAGAAGTGCCCGCCGCACGGGCAATATCCCTGATCGTGGTTCGCCCACCCGGCTTTGCTCTGGTCATATTGATCTCCGTGACATAAGCGCTGAATCACCATGCCATGCTCTTTTTAACGAGACAAGCTAAAAGGTTTTAGCTTTAGGGCATAAATATGCGCCAAGTGACTTGACGAAACAAGCTAAAAGGTTTTAGCTTTTAGCTGACAGAGGCAACATTAGCTCTGATAACAGGCTCCCAGCCAGCAAAGTACATATCCGTTCGATCTATAAGATCAACAAACAATATCCGCTAACAAGATCAAAAAACATAACGGAAGAACAAACATGAACCTCAGCAAACTTTCACGCCGCGCATTCAAGCTCGCCGCCACCTCAACCATTATGGCCCTCGCTTCTGGCGCTGCCATCGCCGATGACAACCTCACCATAGGCGTTGTTGCCAAGATCGGCGGAATCCCCTGGTTCAACGCCATGGAAAGTGGCATTGAAGAAAAAGCCGAGCAACTCGGGGTGAATGGCTTCATGGTCGGACCTACCAGTGCAGATCCAGCCCTTCAAGTACGTGCCATCGAAGACATGATCGCCCAAGGCGTGGACGTAATCGGCGTAGTGCCTAATGATGCTCAAGTGCTTGAGCCGGTGCTTGCCCGCGCACGTGAGCAAGGCATCATAGTGCTTACTCATGAATCGCCTGATCAGCAAAATGTGGACTGGAACTTCGAGCTTGCCTCCGCCCAGGGGTTTGGCGAGGCCTACGGCGAGCGTCTGGCCGAGCTAATGGATGGTAGCGGTCAGTATGCGGTATTTGTTGGCGGACTTTCCGTTCCTCTGCACAACGCCTGGGCGGACGCCGCTATCGCCTATATAGAAGATAATCACCCAGATATGAGCGTCGTTGGCGACCGCTATGGCGTGGCCGAGGATGTGGACGCCTCCAGGCGTACAGCGCTGGACCTGATGCGCGCCAATGATGATCTCGGTGGTGTACTTGCCTTTGGCAGCCAAGGGCCGATTGGTGCGGCCCGCGCCGTAGCGGAACGCCGCCTAAGTGGCGACGTTGTCGTACTTGGCCCGTTCTCACCAGGCCAGGGACGCCGCCTACTACATGACGGCGTGTTAAGCGGTGGCTTCATGTGGAATCCTAAACAGGCTGGCGAAGTATTCGTAACCCTTGGCACCCTGCTTGCCAATGGCGAGACACTGGAAAGCGGCATGGAAATCGAAGGACTCGGAGTTATTGATCCGGACGTAGACAGCCGCAACATCATTGTCGACCAGTTGATAGAGATCAATAGCGAAACCGTCGATGAGCTGGCCGCTCTCGGCCTCTAACAGCGCCTAGCCGTCCCCCAGGAGCACGCCAGAGGTCAACCATGAACCATAAACTAGCTGGGGCTGATGAGCAGCCCCCTGAGTTGCTGCGCCTTGAGCACGTATCCAAGCGTTTTGGTGGTGTGCAAGCGCTTGACGATATCTCCTTTAGCGTAATGCCAGGCGAGGTACTATGCCTTGCCGGAGAGAACGGATGCGGTAAATCCACGCTAATCAAAACCATCAGCGGCGTACACCCACCAGAACCCGGCGCCATCATGCAATGGGATGGCAAGGACATGCTCGGGATCGGCCCCTCCCAGGCGAGAGAAATGGGCATTCAGGTTATCTGGCAAGACCTTGCCTTGTTTCCCGAAATGAGTGTGGCCGAAAACATAGCCTTTGAACAGAACCTCGGCACTCGTCCGAGCCTGGTAAACTACGCGACCATGCGCCAAAAGGCCGCCGACCTACTCCAAAGGTTAGGCGTATCCATCGACCTGGACGCCAGAGTCGCTTCCCTGTCCATTGCCAGCCGTCAGCTCGTCGCCATCGCCCGGGCGCTCATTGCTGACGCACGGCTGGTCTTCATGGACGAGCCCACCGCCTCACTGTCACGGCACGAAACCGAAGCCCTCATTGCTATCGTACAAAAACTGTCGGAACAGAACATTGCTGTGGTGTTTGTCAGCCATCGACTAGCGGAAGTTCTGGATATCTGTACCCGGGTTACAGTGCTGCGCGACGGTCGCTACGTTGGCACCTACTCCACCAACAACATGACCCAATCACGCTTGACCGAACTGATGACGGGCCGAAGTTTCGATTACCAGACGCGCCCGGCACCCGCCCACCAGAGCGACCCGCTACTGACTGTTAAAAACCTCTCCCGCAGTGACGAGTATCACAACGTAAATCTCGATATTTACCCTGGAGAAATCGTCGGGCTAACCGGCCTGCTTGGCGCTGGGCGCACAGAACTCGCGCTATCGCTATTTGGAATGCGGCAACCCGACAAAGGCCAGATTGTTTTTGAAGGAAAGCAGCTGCACATGGCCTCAAATCGCGATGCCATCAAAGCCGGGATTGCCTATGTATCCGAAGACCGGCTATCGCTTGGCCTGATCCAACAGCAATCCATCGGTGACAACACTCTCATTACCGTGCTTGGCCGTCTGCTCACCCCGCTCGGCTTGCTCTCACCGAAGAAAAAAAAGCGGCTTGTGGATGACTGGATTCACCGCCTGAAGGTCAAGATTGGCGACACCCGCGACCCCATTTCTAGCCTGTCTGGCGGTAACCAGCAGCGCATCGTGCTTGCCAAATGGCTGGCCACCGAGCCAAAACTATTGATTCTCGACAGCCCCACCGTAGGCGTTGATGTCGGTGCCCGTGCCGGTATTTTCGAAATTGTTACCGCCCTTGCAGAGCAGGGAATGTCGATTCTGCTGATTTCAGACGAAATGCCCGAAGTCTATTTCAACTCGGACCGTGTGCTACACATGCGTGATGGCCGTTTAATTGAGGAATTTATACCCGCTACGACCGAACTCGCACACATTGAAGAGGCTGTCCATGCATAAATTCATTCCCCGTTTGGGTGGTACCGAGCTATGGCTGATTGCCGTAATCGCGGTGATTTGTATCGCGCTATCACTCACCACCGATACCTTTCTAACTCTGGTCAATATCCTGGATCTCCTCAATTACTCGGCGGTCAACGTGATCTTCGCTGCAGGCCTTTTAGTGGTGCTGGTCGCCGGTGGTATTGACATCTCCTTCGCCGTGGCCGCCTCGGTCGTCCAGTACATCGTCGCTACTACCTTAATCAGTATCGGCGGTGGCAACTGGGCGATGGGGATTGGCTTAGCCATTGGCTTTGGCACTCTGCTAGGCGCCATCAACGCCGCCTTCATTTATCACTTCAAAATCATCTCGATTGTCGTGACCATCGCCACCTTCAACATCTTCTTCGGCCTGCTCATGTTTCTGACAGACGGTGTCTCGATTTACCTGCTACCGGACTGGATGGTTGACCGTGCCGTATTCTTCGAACTGGAAACAAGAAGCGGCTGGGCCGAGCTCACGCTGCCGGTTTTCGTCATGGTCGTTGTGCTACTTGCCACTTGGCTACTGCTTAGGCGCCTTAACATTGGCCGCCAGCTATTCGCCATGGGCGATAACCCCGAGGCTGCACGACGACTGGGAATAGGCATTGGCAAAATGCACTACTTGGCCTATGGCTGGCTGGGTGCTTGCGCAGGCATTGCAGGACTCATGCAGATGCATTACGCCCAAGAGGTCGTGCCCAATGCCATGTACGGGCGTGAGCTTGAGGTGCTCGCAGCAGTCGTACTGGGCGGAGCGCGCCTGGGAGGCGGGCGTGGCACGCTGCTGGGCGCAGTGCTCGGCTTGGCCCTGGTCGCCATTACCCAAAATGGCCTCAACCTGCTTGGCATCTCCTCGTACGCGTTTCGGATGATCGTAGGTGCCATCATTTTGATCGCCATCTGCATGTCGGGGGACACCCTCGATGCCCTGCGCACGCGCCTTAAACGCACTCGTGCCACAACGCGACATGGGGAGGCAGTGTAATGCGCTCATTTGTCATGCAGCTTTTCTCTCACAATGCCTCTAGGGGCACCCCCGCATCAGGCCCGGTGGGAGAAATGGTAGGCATAAGCATTGTTCTGTTAGCGCTGCTGATTCTGTTCAGCTCGTTGTCCGACCGTTTTTTTACCGGCGCCACCTTCTCCTCCATCGCCTTCCAGTTACCTGAACTGGGCCTGCTGGCACTGGCCATGTTGATCCCCTTACTCTCCGGCGGGCTCAACCTAGCTATTACCTTCTCTGCCAATATCTCAGCGCTAGCGATGGCTTGGGTAATTGGCTGGCTGGGAGGTACCGACGCAGGCATGACAGGCATTTTACTTGGTATGTTGGCCGCCATACTAAGCGGTGCCCTGATCGGCTGGATGCTGGGGGCAATTGTTGCCTATACCGGCGCGCACCCTATTCTCGCCTCACTGGCCATGATGATATTCCTGCGCGGATTAGGAGAGTTTCTTACCCGTGGCGGCAGCATTTCAGGCTTCCCCGAAGAGCTTGCCTATCTTGGCCAGGGCGTACTGGCCGGCATACCCATTCCGCTGCTGATTTTCGGCCTTTGCGCCGCTATTTGGGCACTGATTCTCAACCGCACCCGGTTAGGGTTCTCGATCTACATGCTCGGTTCCAACACAGCTGCTACACGCTACTCAGGAATCAGCACAAGACGTACCTTAACCATGGTGTATGTACTGTCCGGCGTCATGTGCGGTATCGCTGGCATCATCATGGCCAGCCGCTTCAACTCGGTCCGCGTTGGCCATGGCGAAGCCTACCTTTTGATCACTGTGCTGGCCTGCTTTTTAGGCAGGGTTGACCCCTTCGGTGGTTTTGGCCGCGTAGCACCGGTTGTCATGGCACTCATCATTTTGCAGGTCATCAGCTCCGGTCTTAACCTGCTCGGCACCAATCAACACCTGGCAACGGCACTATGGGGTGGCATTCTCCTCGCCGTAATGGTGGTGCGCTACCTCTGGGCCAAGTTCTCCTCAAGGCGCAAGGCAAGCGGTTGAGAACACCGCAATGATGACATACGTGTGCAACGAGCACGTACTTACATAACCCTCATATCCAGACAGCAATCGCACGTTCACACAAAAAGAGAAGGAGTGACCCATGAGTGTTAGTGGCTTTGGCGTACATACCGCCATGTGGGCAATGGAGTGGGACCGGCAAGCCGCCGAGCTAGCCATTTCCGAAGCGGTCAAACACGACATCGACTTTCTTGAGATAACCATGTTGGACCCCATGGAGGTCGATACCGCCCATACACGCAACCTGCTGGAAAAAGCCGAGGTAGCCTGTGTCTGTTCGCTTGGGCTGCCCCTGGATAAGCTACCTACTAATAACCCAGGAGGCGCACTCGACTTTCTAACCATGGCCATTGATAAATCCGCCGAAATAGGCGCTCAAGCGATGAGCGGGGTAATTTACGGAGGCATTGGTCAGCGCACCGGCTCTCGCCCTACTCAGCAAGAGTACGACGCGACGGCCCGAGTGGTCGAAAAAGCTGCCGCCTACGCCCAATCAAAAGGAATGCTGTACGGGCTGGAAGCGGTGAACCGCTATGAAAATCACCTACTCAATACCGCAGACCAGGCAGTCAAGCTATGTGAAATGGTCGGCGCCGAAAATGTCTTTGTCCACCTCGATACCTACCACATGAATATCGAAGAAAAGGGCATCGCCCAAGGTATTCTTCGTGCCCGAGAGCACCTCAAATACATTCACCTATCCGCATCTGACCGTGGCACGCCTGGCCGCGACACCATTGCCTGGGATGAAGTCTTCGCCGCTCTTACTGCAATTGAATTCAAGGGCGGCATGGCTATGGAGAGCTTTATCACCGTGCCCCCTCAGGTGGCCAGCGCCCTCTCCGTTTGGCGCGATGTCGCTCCCTCCCGCGAGGAAGTACTCACCGACGGTCTTAGCTACCTGCGAATGAAAGCGAACCAGTACGGTTTAATCTAAGCCGTGGTGCTCGGCGTGCGCTCATCATGAATCAGGCGTCTACGCCGAGCACTGGATCATCCAAAGGTGGCTCTCACGCAACCAATATCTGAATTGCGAGTCACGCTTGAAGCGTATTGTGCGGAGCTCGAAACTCAGGCGGAATCGCGCAGAACAAGTTGGCCGGCAAACAGGGCTGTTTCATGCATGGGCTCGCCATTGGTCTCAGGCTCGCCGATGCGAGCCAATAGAGTGGCCATGGCCCGTTGCGCGATGCCCTGGATATCCTGTGACACAGTGGTCAGAGGCGGGCCCGAGTAGCGGGCGAAGGGGTGATCGTCGTGTCCCGCGATTCGCAGCTGGGAGTGGGCTGTACGGCCGACATGTACCTTTGCCTGCCAGGCTGCTAGCAGTGCACCGAGGGCGATCCGGTCATTGGCACATAAAATGGTGCGCGTGGGTAGGCCTGCCTCCAAGGCATGGCGTGTCTGTTCATGGCCGTAGCGTTCAAAGTCCCAGTCAAGCTGCTTGGGTACCATGAGCACTCGCGTGCGTTCGTGGGCTTTCGCCATCGCCTCCTCATAGGCGGCGAGGCGAGCCTCGGCGTTGCGATTGATGGGCGGCATCGGAAGAAAGCAAGGTGGTTCTCCCGAGCGACATAAATATTCGACCATCAGGCCAATGCTTTGGGCGTTGTCTGTGCCGACAAAGGGAGTGCTGGCATCAGGGGTGCTGTCGACATAAACGATGGCACTGCGACGCTCCAGGCTGACCAGTCTTGCACTTGGGCCCTTGGTGCCCAGGGGCACGACGATGGCCCCGGCTATATTCATCGACTCCAGTCGCGAAATGGCGTCTACCTCACGGTCTGCTCGACCGTTCGAGGAGAGCATGAACAGCACGTACCCAGCTCGGGAAGCGAGCTCTTCCAATTGGCGTACTAGCTCCATGTAGAAGGGATCGGTGGCAGTAGGCACGATGATACCCAACACCCGCGTACGGGTGCGCTTGAGGTTGGTAGCGAACAAGTTGGGCGTAAAGCCTGACGCCTCGATCGCCGTCTCTATCCGCTGCCGCGTGGATGCTCGGACACTGGCCGGGGCATTGAAATATTTCGAAACGGTGGGGCGTGAAAGCCCGACGAAGGCCGAAAACTCCTCCATGGTACGAATGTCACCAGTGCCATCGTTGCTCATCTCTGCCTGACTGTCCTGTTGAGTGTTCCTATCATCCACATTGCATCATCCCTGGCAGGCGTCGATATAGTCTTGCATGATGTCTCCGATGGCCGCCAAGAGCAAGTTCCGGGCGTGAGGTGCCACGACCTTGACGCGGACTTTCTTGAGCAGTCCGCCGAGATACTGGGCGATCAGAGGCTCGGGAATTTCGACACCGTCGAGCTGCTGTAACAGAGCATCCACCGCGGCCTTGGCATCCGCTTCCGGCCAGTAATAACGGATGCGGTCACTGTAGGAAAAGTGGCGCAACAACGCCTGTTCATGCTCAGACCCTTCATAGTACTTCTGCCAGTTGTCTGGCGAGGAGTGCATCACCGCTTCCATGATATCGCGCAGGCTTTGACGCGATGAACCGGGATAGAGTTCGGCGGCGATCATATCGAGACCGTACAACGCCTCGCGCAGGGCAAAGGTCAGGCCAGGCCCGACCTTCAGGATGGCGAAGCCGTCCTCGACCAGCGCGCCGAGCGCCGAGGGCGGCTGGTAATCGGTAGAGTGGGCTTCAAAGACCAGCCCAGGCAGATCATCGAGGGTCTGACTCAGTGCTCTGGCTTCGCTGGAATCGTAGACGATCACATTATGGTTGCCGAATTCGACGCCGGGCTGAACCACGGCAGCAATGACGCGCTTGAAGGCGTCTTCCAGATCCGCCTCCAGGAAAGCCCGGCGATGCACTTCGACGGTTTCACGTACGGCGGCGGGGCTAGTGACCTCAAGACCCTCGATAGCCTCCAGGGCGCCGCCCGGGACGGGCACCTCGGTACCGATGATGTAGACCGGTGCCTGACTTGGGTTGGTGCATGCCTCTTCGGCGGCCTTGGCCAGACGCGCTGCGCGTGCGGCGGTGTCCGCATCGTCCAGAGCAATCGGCTCGCCGGCGCAGCCCATGGAGCAGTCGAGGTGTAACTTGGTGAAGCCCGCGGCGGCGTAGGCGCGAATCATCGTCTCGGCCTTGCCCATCGCGGCCTCCGCATCGAGCGCCTTCCAGGGGTTGGGCCCAAGATGGTCGCCGCCGAGAATGATTCGTTCGAGGGGGAAGCTTGCCCGCTCAGCAATGTCCTCCACCATGGCGCGAAAGTCACTGGGCGTCATGCCGGTATAGCCACCGTCCTGGTTCACCTGGTTGCAGGTAGCCTCGATCAGCAGCGGCAGGCTTGTGGGTAACGTGGCCTGCATCGCTGCTTCAAGCACCAATGGGTGCGCTGAACATACCGATGGGATGCCGGAGGGGCCTGCCTGCTTGCGCCAGTCGGCGAGATCTCGAATCGAAGGGGGGGTCATGAGTTGATCTCCTGTGAGGCGAGTAACCTGTCGAGCTGATGTTTGGTGGCAGCGCCTTCCATCGGGCCAAGGCGGGTTACCGAGTGGGCTCCTGCGGCATTGGCGTAGCGCAGGGCGATTTCCGGTGCGGCACCATTGAGCCAAAGGGCAACGAAGGCCCCGCCGAAACAGTCACCGGCACCGGTTGGATCGATCTCTTCTACTGATAGTGGCGTTACATCCTTACGCCCGTTGCGGCAGTAGTGGCTGGCCCCCTGGCTGCCTCGCTTGACGACGATGTCACTTATGCCGCGGCCAAGCAGATCGTCAACGGCGTCCTGTTCCGTTGTGGCGTCGGAGAACAGAAAAATTTCGTCGCCGGAAGGCAGAAACAGATCGGCCTGGGCCAGCATGTAGGCGAGTTCCTCCCGCAGCCCGGGGGTGTCAAGCATTTCGGCCCTCAGGTTGGGATCGAAGCTCAGGCTGCCCCCTCGCGCCTTGATGCGCTGCACTGCCGATCTAGCCAGCGCCGCTATATCGGGGATGGTGAGTGCGGTACCCATCATGTGCAGGTGATCGCAACTATCGATCAGGGCTTCGCTGGCCGAGGTGGCGGGAAGACGGGCGGCAGCACTTTGCGGCAGGGTGAAGACGAAGCGCCTGCTGCCATCGGGGCGGTAGCGCACGAAAGCGCAGCCGGTAACTTCGCCGTATGCGATCTCGATGCCATTGACGTCAACGCCGTCATCGCGCAGCCGGTCAATATTCAGGTGACCGAAGTCATCGTCTCCAACGCGACCAAGAATGGCGCAGGCCTGGCCCATGCGGCCCACCTGGTCGATGAAAATGGCCGGCGCTCCAGATGGGTAGGGCCCCGTCAGAGGCTGCGCCTCGCCAAATCCATCACCCTGGGTCGTCGCCACGAACTCCACCAGAATCTCGCCGATAGTGAGTATTTTCTTGGTCATGGTTATCCTTTCTGACGCTTGGCGCGGACGTCGAGCCACACGGCCACCAGAATCACCAGCCCCTTGACGATGAGCTGATAGAAATAGGGCACCGAAAGCATGTTCATACCGTTGTTGAGCGCGCCGATGATCAGGGCGCCGATCAGAGTGCCGACCATGGTTCCGACCCCGCCCGCGAGACTGGTACCACCCAGGACGGCTGCGGCGATGGCATCCAGTTCATAGCTAATGCCAGCATTGGTCTGCGCGGAATAGAGGCGCGACGACATCATGATGCCGGCCACCGCCGCCATCAGTCCGGAGATCATGAAGATCGATATCTTCAGGCGGTCGACCTTGATGCCTGAATAGATGGCCGCTTCACGGTTGCCGCCGGTGAGGTAAGTACGCCGGCCAAAGGTGGTGTGAGCCAGCAGCAGGTGATTGAGAACGAACAACCCCACCACGATCCAGATGATGATCGGCACACCTACCACGCTACCGGTGCCAATGGACGTCCAAGTGGGGTCGGTCAACATCGCCGGGGCGCCGTTGGTCGGGAGACTGACCATGCCGCGGTAGATGCTCATGGTAGCGACCGTCACGATAAAGGCAGGTAACATCAGTTTGGCAGTCAGTACGCCATTGACCAGCCCCATCAAGGCGCCGGCGAGCAGGGTGATGGCCACCGCCGGAACGAACCCCCAGCCGAGCCCGATGATCTGGGCGCCGACCATGCCGGCGACCGCCAGCATGGAACCGACCGACAGATCGATATCGCCCAGCAGTATTACCCAGGTCATGCCGAAGGCCAGCACGGCGATGACGGCGACCTGCTGCAGAATATTCATGAAGTTGGCGAGCGACATAAAACGCTCATTGGTTAGCGAGAAGAAAACGCACAGCGTGATCAGCGATAGGAAGATACCGCCGTATTGTCGCAGTGCGGACTTCAGTCGTTCATGATTGGCAGGGGAAAACGTGGGCATATTCATGCGTGCTGTCCTGTGGCGTGGGCCATGACTTTTTCAGGGGTGGATTCGGCAACGGGCAATATGGCAGCTAGGTGGCCTTCGGCCATGACCGCAATACGGTCGGCCATGCCGAATATTTCGGGAAGTTCCGAGGACACCATGATGATGGCAGTGCCTTCGGCGGCGAGTTGACGAATAAGCCGATAGATCTCGAACTTGGCCCCTACGTCGACGCCGCGAGTCGGCTCGTCGAGAATCAGGACTCGCGGGCGGGTGGCCAGCCATTTGGCCAGAACCACCTTCTGCTGGTTTCCCCCGGAGAGCGTGCCGACTACCGTCTCAATCGAGTGGGTGCGCACGCCCAGGCGTCTCACTTCATCGCTGGCCTGGCGGCGCTCCTCGGCGCTTTTCAGTACGCCACCTGCGGATATCTTCGATAGCGAGGCCATGGTGATGTTGGCGCGTACGGTCTGGTTCAGCACCAGCCCCTGCTCCTTGCGATTCTCGGTGACGAATCCAAGACCCTTTTTAATCGCGTCGGAGGCATCGGCCAGTTGCACTACCTCCCCGGCCAGGCGAACCTGCCCTGCCGCGCTACGCATGCCAAATAGGGCGTTCATGATTTCGGAGCGACCGGAGCCGATCAGTCCGAAAAACCCGAGAATCTCGCCAGCACTGACGTCGAAAGAGATATCGCTGAACTCGCCGGGGCGTGTGAGTCCCTGTACCGAGAACATGGGCGTCGTGGAGCTCTCTTTCAGCTCTGCCAAGCGGGGTGGAAACATGCTCTCCATGGGACGGCCGACCATCAGCGAGATCAGTTCTGAGGTCGTCGTCTCATCCTTTTTCAGCGTTGTGATGTATTCGCCGTCGCGAACGACGGTAATGTCGTCGGATAGACGCATGATTTCTTCCATGCGATGGGAGATATAGATGACAGCCTTGCCGCGCTCGGTAAGCCGGTCAATGATGCGAAACAGTATCTCCGCTTCGGAGTCGCTCAGCGATGAGGTGGGCTCGTCAAGGATCACCACATCCGCGTCGTGACTCAGTCCCTTGGCGATTTCGACCAACTGGCGCTGGGCCATGGACAGGTCGCCGACCTTTGCATGCACGTTAATGGGCAGGCCGAGGTCATCCACCAGGGCCTTGGCCCTGGCAACCAGCTTGGCATCAGAAATCCAACCCAGCCGCGAGGGTTCCCGAGTCGCTAGGATGTTTTCGGCCACGCTCAGGTTGTTACACAGGCTCAGTTCCTGAAAGACAATGGCGAGCCCGCTGCGTGCGGCATCCTGAGGCGTAGCGGGGGCATAGGGTTTGCCCCTTAGCCGCATCTCACCCGCGCTTAAGGAATGAACCCCCGCGAGGATCTTCATCAGGGTGGATTTTCCCGCTCCATTCTCCCCAAGTAGCGTGTGAACCCGGCCACGCTCAACCTGAAAGTCCATGCGTTTCAAGGCGGTTACGGGGCCAAAATGCTTTGCGACTTTGCTGAGACTGAGGATCGGAGGTTGCTGGGTATTGGACATGACACACCCCTGGGATCAATGAGGCGAGCGGTGGCCATCAAGACAGCCACCGCTGTGCGTATAAGCTCATTACCTGGCGGTGTAGACGCCAGGCACGATGGGCTGCTCAGTTGGCACCGTTTCTCCTTCCATGATCTTGATGGCGGTCTGTACCGCCAGGCGGCCGATCTCATCTGGATACTGCTGGATCACACCGACCATCACCGGATTGCTGTCCACCGCCTCGCGCGCTTCCTGCATACCGTCGAATCCGATCACCTTGACCTGGTCTTGCAGATTAGCTGCCTGCACGGCGACGCTGGCCGCGAGTGCGGCATCGTCACCAAAGCCGAAGATGCCATCGATGTCGGGATTGGCCTGGAGCATGTTTTGAGAGACTGAAAGAGCCTCCGCGCGGGTAATGCCGGTCTGCTGGGCAACGATCTCGATGTCAGGATAAGCCTTGAGGCCGTCTTTGAAGCCCTCGATGCGAGACACAACGGATTGCACAGTGGGGTAGTCAATGATCGCCACCTGGCCTTTCCCACCAAGCTCTTCACCCATCAATTCGGCGGCGCGCTGCCCACCGGTGAAGTTGTCGGTGCCGATATGGGATGTGACTTCAACGCCCTTGGCAGGAACGTCTACCGTGATGACCTGAATGCCTGCCTCGCGCGCCTTCATAATCGCTGGAAGTACCCCTTGGCTGTCCACCGGTGAAATGATCAGCACATCGATGCCCCTAATGATGAAGTCTTCAACGTCGGCAAGCTGCTTGCTCAGATCCTGGTTGGCGGCCGAAACATCGAGGGACACCTCACTGGAGGCAGCTTCTTGCTGCATGGCTTCTGCAAGCTGGATATAGAACGGATGTTGCTGTGTCAGCAACGAAGCGCCAATACCCTCAGCCCAACTGGTCGAGGCGCTCAGCACCAGCGCGGCACCACCAATGGTAGAAATCGCGTTACGAAGAATGCTCATGGAATTACTCCTGTGAAGCTTGGCCTATGCGGACAGGGGCCGGGTGTAACGGGGTTAGAATTAAATACTCTCGTGAAAAGAAATTTATATACACGTGTAAATTTTTGCCATGCAACTTTGGTCTCGTGGGAGCAAGACAGGGCTTGCGTTCATCGGCCATGCGCTTTGCCACGGCCGATGAGCGCTCGATTGGCTGCCTGAACCGCAGCAGAGGGCGCAAATAAGATGACCCGTCGCAGCCGGGTCGGCATCGAAAGCCTATGGTCGCCCGCCATGACTGACCTCAAAAAGCGCAGCATCAATATACGCATGGCGTTGCCTACAGAGGGCTATCGCGCCTGATACGGCGGCATGTCAATCTCACGGCATGTAAAGGGACGCACGCTAGATGAGGCTTATGTCTACCTCAACTGATGGATTTGAGGATGACCCAGAACCGGCATGGCCCGCCAAGGCTATTACATTTCCACACCAGAACTGCCCCGCCCTCACCTATCAACTGTGGAGTGAGACTTTTGGTATACCGGCAAACCTGCCGCCAAGAGCCTTCCTGGTCCCGATGGCACTTCGGATATGATTCATCAACTCTTTTCTGCTTTATCTCGCCCCAGGCGTTCCGATAAGAACTTATGCTGGATAATCTGGGCTACTTGTTCGAAGGCCATCAGGAGTTGTTCGGGGGGATATATCCACGGTAAGCGGGAATAGTAGACAGCGGTTGCCATAAGGGAAAATTACGTTTGAAGAGCCTTTCTAGTCTTCGCTAGAAATAGCCTAGGCTGTTGGCGAGCAGGTAATTGCGTCTTCAGGGTTTAGTGAACGTTTCAAATGCGCTGATTCTCCTACCTGAATCCGTGAAGCCGGCGCCGACACTTTCCCTATCACCGCCAGCGAGCACTTTTTGATCATTCGCCCCGTGCAAGTTGGCTTTCGCAAGCCCGTTATTGCCAAAACCCACCGTGCTGATCGGTGCTGACGGCCCGTTTTGTCATGCCTTTCCACCCGCCAGGCACGACATATCTGGCGATCGCGTGTCGCTTGGAACTGCTTG
>Ga0208813_1000475_pt1 | contig 30271 bp, 26 predicted proteins | sample MalvireepMed_904_FD_184250 | JGI IMG/M metagenome (GOLD analysis project Ga0208813, IMG submission 184250) | Marine viral communities from the Global Malaspina Expedition - Malaspina viral metaG DeepMed_904 (SPAdes) (version 2) | ecosystem: Environmental > Aquatic > Marine > Oceanic | place... | reverse complement strand
CAGTGACGCCCACCTGGCGCTGGCCGACGCCAAGGCCGCCGGCTACGGCGCCAGCCGGGTCTACCAGCCGGCGCTGCGCAAGGCGCTGCGGGCACGCCAGGACATGAGCGCGGACCTGCGTACCGCCGTGCTCGGTGAGCAGTTCGAGCTGTATTACCAGCCCCAGGTACGGCTCAGCGACGGCAAGATCGTCGGCGCCGAGGCCCTGCTGCGCTGGCACCATCCGCGCCGCGGCCTGCTGGCGCCCGGGGAATTCCTGCCGTTGCTCAAGGGCAGCCCGATGGCGCGGATTCTCGGCGACTGGGTGATCCGCCAGGCCTGCGCCAAGGGCGCGCTGTTGTACCGTCAGGGCCGCCCGCTGTGCATGGCGGTGAACCTGTTCTCCGCCCAGTTCAAATTGGGCGGGCTGGCGCGCATGGTGGCCGACACCCTGCGCGAGACCGGTCTGCCCGGCGAATGGCTGGAGATCGAGATCACCGAACGGGTGATCATCAACAGCGACAGCCGCCTTAAGAACACCCTCAACGAGCTGCGGGCCCTGGGCTGCCAGCTGGCCTTCGATGACTTCGGCACCGGCTACGCCTCGCTCAGCATGCTCAAGGAATTCCCGATCACCCGGCTCAAGGTGGACAAAAGCTTCGTCGATGCGATTCACGAGTCCGGCGAGGACCACGCCGTGGTGCAGGCGATGATTCAACTGGCGGAAACGTTCGGCTTCGCGATCACCGCCGAGGGCATCGAGACCGGCCAGCAGGCGGAGGTGCTGCGGGAGTTGGGGTGCCGGGAAGGGCAGGGCTACTTGTTCGGCAAACCCATGCCGTGGCAGGAGTTGTACGCGCTTTTATAGTGACTGACGAAAACGGGCCGGCTGTTACGCCGGCCCGCTTGATACTCAGACTGATCAGGCTGAGAGATCAGCCCTGCTTGCCAAGCCAGTCATCGGCTTGCTTCTCCGCTTCCTCGCGGGTGGAGCCGTAGCGCTCCTGAATCTTGCCGACCAGCTTATCCTTGCGGCCTTCGACCTGCTTCAGGTCGTCATCGGTGAGCTTGCCCCACTGCTGCTTGGCATTGCCCATGAGTTGCTTCCAATTGCCTTTCAACTGATCGCTGTTCATTACTACCTCCATGCGGTGACGATCCATGAGCCTGGAGTATGCCTCAGGAAACCGGGGCAGCGGCGAATCTTTAGCATTCTTTTAAGAAGCGGCCGGCGCCGGGCGCGGGGCGCCCGCCGCTTGCAGCCCGCCGCCCGCCGCCCCATCATTCAGGTTCCAACGTATCAACCTTCAAGGAGTCTCCGTGGCGGCAGTTCTGGCGGGCGGTATTATTGTTATCTGGCTGGCGTTGAGCGGCGGTCGCGCGCTGCTCAACGCCGGCGGCATCCAGCTGCACTGGCCCGCTGATCTGGTGGCGCCGCTGTTGCTGGCGGCCCTGGAGACCCTGTTGTTCCTGCTCACCGTGCCGGACGCGCCGTTGCTCGAAGAGGCCCGGCGCTGGCCCGTAGCGGGCACCCTGGTGGCGCTGGCCTGGCTGATCAACGGCGCCGTGGCCGGCCGTGTTTGGATGAGGCGCCGCCGCGCCGCCTGAGCCGCGCTTCTTTTTGGTGCGCCCTCCCCGAAATGGGGCGCGCCGCCGGCGCGATTTCGGGCGTTTCCGTCTTTAAGTATGCAGAATTGCATGTATTTATGGGGGTTTGACGGGTTGGCATAGCTGTTGCTCCTGAGTGGTTAACCAAGGTTTTAACGACTCACCGGAACCACGAGGAGCACCATGCAGTTATTGCGATTCAAAACCCTGTGGGGCCACCCGGGCACCCCTGAGCAGGCCGCCGCCCTGGCCGTGGCCGCCGGCTTCGACGGCCTGGAAGCGCCGCTGCCGCAAGCCGGCGCGGCCCGCGACGACCTGGCCGGAGCCCTGCACGGGCACGGCCTGCGCTGGATTCAGGAAATCTGCACCGCCGGCAGCTATGTGCCGCGCCGCGACGCCAGCGTCGCCGAGCACCTGGAAGACTTCGAAACCCAGCTGCGGGACGGCCGCGCCCTGGGCGCCGAGTTCGCCAATGTGATGGGCGGCTGCGACGCCTGGCCGCTGGAAGACAGCGTGCGCTTCTTCGCCGAGGCCCACGAGATCGCCGAGCGGGTCGGCGTCACCGCCAGCTTTGAAACCCATCGCGGGCGCAGCTTCTTCAACCCCTGGACCACGGTGGCGGTGCTCGACCGGGTGCCGACACTGCCCGTGACCTGCGACTTCAGCCACTGGGCGGTGGTCTGCGAACGCCTGCCCGACAGCGAATGGGACTGCATCGAGCGGGTCGCCGAGCAGGCCCTGCACCTCCACGCCCGGGTCGGCTACGACCAGGGCCCCCAGGTGCCGCACCCCGGCGCGCCGGAATACGCCGGCGCGCTGGCGTCCCACCAGCGCTGCTGGGAGGCGGTCTGGCAGGCCCAGCGCCGCCGCGGCCTGGCGCAAACCACCCTGACTCCGGAATTCGGGCCGGACGGCTATCTGCACACCCTGCCGTTCACCCACGCCCCGGTGGCCGATCTGTGGGATCTCAACCGCTGGATCGGCGATTGCCAACAACGCCATTTCCATCGCTGGCGCGCCGCTGCCGCCGGCCGCGACCAGGTGGCCTGAGCAGAGGAGAGAACGGTGATGAAATCGATACAGCAATCCCTGCGTCATTCGGACGCCCTGGTACCCAATCTGCTGGTCCTGGCCTACATCCTGCTTGGCTATGTGGGCGGCTGGCTGCTGATGGCCCAGCCGGGCTGGCTACTGCCCGCTTTGGGCGTGCTGGCCTGTGGCCACGCCATGGTGATCGCCGCCTACCTGGTGCACGACTGCGCCCACAACGCGCTGTTCAAGAAGGTGGAACACAACACCCGTCTGGGACGGGCGCTCAACTGGTTCACCGGGGGCTGCTATGGCACCTACGAGGATCTGCGTTACAAGCACATGCGCCATCACGTGGATAACGCCGACACCATCGCCTTTGACTACCGGGCCTGGCTCAAGGCGCACCCGCGCACCGAGAAACTGGTGTTCGCCCTGGAGTGGGCCTATGTGCCGGCGGTGGATTACATGATGCACGCGGTTCTGATGGTGGCGCCGTTCATCGGCTACGCGGACAAGGCCCAGCGGCCCCGGGCGGCAATGGTGCTGGCGGTGCGGTTCGGCGCGCTGGCGTTGCTGGCGCTGTGGAGCCTGAAGGCGGTGCTGCTGTACGCGCTGGCCTACACCCTGATGCTCACCGTGCTGCGTTTCTTCGACGCCTTTCAGCACAACTACGAGATCATCGCCATTCTCAACAACCCGGACGCGCCGCTGCCCCATAAAGGCGACCGCGATTACGAAAACGACAACACCTACAGCAACCCGGTGTCGCGCCGCTGGCCGGTGCTCAACCTGCTGGTGCTCAACTTCTGCTACCACAACGCGCACCACGTGAAGCCCACCTTGCCCTGGTACAAGCTGCCGGCCCTGCACCGGGAACTGTACGGCGATGAGTACCAGCGCACCCTGGCGTTCAGTGACCAGCTGCGCAGCTATCACCGCCACCGTCTGGCCGGCATTCACGCCGAAACCTATGGCCAGGTGCCGGCGCACCAGGCGATGCGCGAAGGCCAGGCGGTGCCGGTCTACGGGCTCAGCTTCCTGACCGCGTTTTGAACCGTTTGCCGAGTATCGAAGAGGAGTTGTCCATGACCGTTTCCCTGCAGGACCGCCTCGTCACCGGCGCCACCGGCGCCCGCGCGGAGCATGTTGAGAGTGCCGCCCCCGCCGCCGCCCGGCCGCGCCGCCGCTGGCTGGACTTCGGGCAGACCCTGGACTGGCGTCAGCGGCTGCTGCTGGGCAGCGCCGGCTGGCTGGTGTTTTTCGCCGGCTGGTACCTGGCCGCCAACGCCGGCCTGGCGCCGGATCGCCTGTTTCCCGGGCCGCTGCAAGTGCTCGCCGCCCTGCAGGAGCTGTTCTTCGAGAAAGCCTTCCTCGGCGATGTGCTGGCCAGTGTCCGCCGGATTCTGGTGAGTTTCGGGCTGGCGGTGTCCTTGGCGCTGCCGCTGGGGCTGCTGATGGGCGCCTTCGCCCGCGTCGACGGCGTGCTCAACCCGTTCCTGGGCGCCTGCCGGTACTTGCCGGCGCCGGCGTTCATCCCGCTGCTGCTGATGTGGCTAGGCACCGGCGACAGCCAGAAGATCGCGCTGCTGCTGATCGGCGTGGTGTTCTTTCTCTCCATCATGCTCGCCGACGTCACCCGGCAGGTGCCGGCGGCGTTCGTGGAGACCGCCAAAACCCTGGGCGGCGGCCGCCGCGCGGTGCTGTGGACGGTGGTGTTCCGCCATTCGCTGCCGGGCTATCTGGACACCTGCCGGCAGATGCTGGCGGTGAGCTGGACCTACCTGGTGATCGCCGAGATCGTCGCCGCCACCGACGGCATCGGCGCCATGATGATGCGCGCCAAGCGCTTCGTGCACGTCGACGACATCATGGCCGGCATCGTCACCATCGGGCTGCTGGGCCTGGCCCTGGACGCCCTGTTCCGAGTTCTGCACCGCTGGTGGTTCCCGTATCTGCGCGGTGGCCACCAGTGAATTTCGTTCCCCGAGGAGTTATTACCATGCGTATCGTTAAAACCCTGATGCTGGCGGCGGGCCTGAGCTTCTCCGCCGCGGCGGCCCACGCCGCCGACACCGTGCGGGTGTCGCTGTTCTCCTGGCCCGGCTACGGCTTCTGGTTCATCGCCCAGGAGAAAAACCTGGTGCCGGACCTGGACCTGGAAATCACCATCATCGAGGACCCCTACGAGAGCTTTTCGCTGATGTCCGCCGGCGCCCTGGACGTGACCTCCAGCACCGCCGAATACGGCCCCATCGCCGCCGACAAGGAGGTGCCGGTGAAGCTGGTCACCTACACCAACCCCTCCTACGGCACCGACAAGATCGTGCTGGCGCCGGGCGTGGACAGCGCCGAGGACCTGAAAGGCGAATCGGTGGCGGTGCTGGAAGGCGGCCTCACGCAGATCTTCATGGGCATCTGGCTGGAGCAGAACGGCGTCAGCATCAAGGACGTGCGGTTCACCAACCTGATCATGGACGACGCCGTGGGCGCGCTGGTGGGCGGCAATGTGAAAGCCGCTGAATTCTGGGAACCGTTCGGCTCGCAAGCGCTGGAGGCCCTGCCCGGCGCCACCGTGGCCGCGTCCTCCGCCGAGGGCGACTGGATCGAAACCGCGCTGCTCGGCGACGGCATGTACATGAGCGACGCCTTCCTCGACAAGCCGGAGCTGGCCGCCAAGACCATGGAAGCCTACTTCAAGGCGGTGGCGTTCTGGAAAGAGAACCCGGAAGAGGGCAACAAGATCATCGCCAAGGGCCTGAACTTCCCGGTCGCTGACGTGGAGAAGGTGATCGGCAAGGACGGCGAGATTCTCAAGGGCGGCATCTGGGTGTTCGACGCCGAGCAGGCCGGCAAATTCATGGGCGTGATCCCCGGCGAGCTGCCCCTGGGCCCGCAAAACGGCCAGATGGCCCGGCACTGGGAAACCACCACCGACTGGTGGCTCAAGTTCGGTCTGATCGACGAGCGCCACCCCATCGACGCCGGTGTGAACACCGCGCCGCTGGAAGCCGTGCTGAGCGAATAAACGCGTCCCTGGAAAGGAGAGAACGCCTTATGGATCCGAACCACAACGGGTTGACCCTGAGCCGCGTGGGCAAGACCTTCCGGGCCGGCACGCGCCATGCGCGCACCGCCCTGGAGGATGTCTCCCTGCAGCTCGCGCCCGGCCAGGTGGGGGTGCTGCTGGGCCCCTCCGGCTGCGGCAAATCCACGCTGCTGCGCATGGTGGCGGGCCTGGAAGAGCCCACCACCGGCGCCCTGGCCCTCAACGGCCAGGCGATTACCGGGCCCGGCCGCGACCGGGGCATGGTGTTCCAGAGCTACACCTCCTTTCCCTGGCTGACGGTGCGCCAGAACGTGGCCTACGGGCTGCGCATCACCGGCGACAGCAGCAGCCTGCGGGAAGGGGCGGTGGACTACTTCATCGACGCGGTGCGCCTGGGCGACGTGGCCGATGCCTACCCGCACGAACTGTCCGGCGGCATGCGCCAGCGGGTGGCGATCGCCCGCACCCTGGCCAACCACCCGGCCCTGCTGCTGATGGACGAGCCGTTCGGGGCGCTGGACCCGGAGACCCGCTGGCAGATGCAGTCACTGCTGCTGGAGATCGTGCGCAAGGAGCGCACCACGGTGCTGCTGGTGTCCCACGACATCGAGGAGGCGCTCTACCTGGGCGACGTGGTGTTCTTCCTGTCCAGCCACCCGGGGCGGCTGCGCGAGACCATCCGCCCCGGCTTCAAGGCGTCGCTGGGCGGCGACCGCGAAGCCATGCTCGAACACCCCGAGTACCGGCAACTGGACCTGCACATCCGCCGCATGATGAGCGACGAAGGAAGGCGAGCAGCCTGACTTGTAGGAGCGGGCCCAGCCCGCGAAAGGCAAGCTTCGCTTGCCGGCAGGATACCAGAGAGCTAAGAAAGCGGGGCTCCAATGAGATCTCTGGAATAAGGTCTCTGGGATCCCGCCGGGAGCTTCGCTCCCTTTCGCGGGCGGGGCCCGCTCCCACAAAGGCCCACTCCCACAAGGCGGTGTGGTTAGAAGGTGGACCAGCCGGTGAATTCCATAAATCGATAGAGCGCGTAGCGCAGCCGGGAGTCGTCGGAATACGCTTCGTACGGCTCGCTGAACAGCTTGCCGTCCGGGTTGCTCCAGCGGCGTTGGAAGGCGTCGCGGGCGGTGGCCATCGCCGGATGGTCGGCGGCGGCGGTGAGGATGACGTTGGTTTCCAGGTTCAGGTTGTCCAGGTTGCGTCGGGTGAAGTTGGCGGAGCCGGCGATCAGCACCGCCCGCCGCGCCGCGCCGCCGTCCCCGTAGCGCAGCAGCATCTTCGTGTGGCACTGCTCGCCGTGGGTGGCGCACCAGCGGATGTCGACCCCGGCTTCGTGCAGTTCCCAGGCCACCTGCCGGTTGGGCATGCCGTTTTTCTTGCGGCCGAAGGCGTCCTTGTTGGGGTCCAGCAACAGACGCACCCGCACGCCGCGCTCGCGGGCGGCGGCCAGCGCCTCGATCAATGGCCGGTGGGAGAGATAGAACACGCCCACATCCAGACGCTCGCCGGCGCGGGCCTCTTCAATGGCGCTCAGCAGGGCGTCGCGGATCGCCGCTTCGCTGAGCACCGACAGCGTGGCGCCGTCCTCCTCGGGGTTCGCCGTGTCGGCGCGGGCCAGGGGCCAGTCGTCCAGGCCGTCGGCGCCGGAAAACGCCGCCGCCGCCCGTTCCGATTGCAGCAGATCGAGCGCCGCCGGGCCGCTGAAACGCACCGCGATGTTGGAGTGGGCACTACTGGCGTCGTGGGCGTTGGCGGAGGTGACCAGGCCGGTCCAGGTGTCGCCTTCGTCCACCACCAGGGTTTTACGGTGGTTGGCCTTGAAGTTGATCAGCGTCAGGTAGGTGCGCAGGGTGACCTTGCCGTCGCCGGTGGGGTTGGGCAGCCAGCCGCCCTCGGTGCTGTTGCCGGCCCATTGGCAGCACAGCCGCCACAGCGCCGACCAGCTTGGGTTGGAATCGCGCAGGCGCGGCAGATCCGTGAACACCACCCGCACCCCGGCCGCTTCCAAGCGCTCCAGATGGGGCGCGCGGACGCCGCCGTAGAGCGTGTTGAAGCGGTCGGTGACCAGCACCGCGCGCAGGTCCGGGCGCGCTTGTTTGCGCTCGATCAGGGCGTCGGTGAGCTGTTCGCTGAGCGGGCGCAGGGTGTCGGTGGTGGCGCCGGCCATGTCGTTGAACAGGAACATGTCCACCACCACCAGCTTCTCCGCCTGGCCGATCAGGCGGAAGAACTCGTCGAAGATCGCCTGATCGAAATGCCGTCGCGGTTCGCCCTGGTTATCCGCCGCCGCCTGATCCACCCAGGTGTCGTCGATCAACACCGCCACGTCCTCCGCCGGCCGCGTCGGCCAGGGCTCGCCGACGCCCTCGGGCAGCGGTTTGAACACATGGTAAACGGCGGTCAGCAGCCAGGCGCCAGCCAGCACTAGCAACAGGACGATCAGTGAGCGGAATCGGGACAACACTTTATGACGCTCCTGTAACAGAATCCGTTTCGTTTTTTACTACTGAACAATACAGTTTGTACGATCGTGCAGTAACAATAAATGCTCACTCTTTTGTGGCCGTGGTTCCAAGAATTTCAGGAGTATAATAATGAAAAATATAGCATTGTGTTGGGCGCTGGCTTTGCCCTTCCTACTGGCCGCATGTGGCGGCGATTCGAGTTCTTCCGCGCCCGTGGCCGGCGGCAATCAGCCCACGCCTTCGCAACCGGAACCGGAGCCCGGTCCGCAGATAGGGCAGGGAGAAATCCGGGTGCTGTCCAATCGCGCCGATCTGATCAGCGGCGGCGACGCCCTGATTGGCGTGCGCGCAGACGACCCGGCCCTGCTGGAGGGCGCCCATCTGTTGGTGAATGGCGAGCCGGCTCGGGCGGAGCTGGCCGACGACGGCGAGGGTGGCTTGAAAGGTTTGGTGTCCGGCTTGGTCTTGGGAGAAAATCGTCTAAGGGTAGTGCTCGCCGATAAATCGGTATTGGAGCGCACCGTCACCAACCATCCAAACGGTGGGCCAGTGTTCTCCGGCCCTCAGGTGCAGCCGTGGAACTGTACCAACGAAGCAGCCGAGGATGCCCAGTGCAACCAGCCCCCGGAATACCGTTTCAAGTATGTGCCCGCCAGCCGTCTGCAGGCGCTGATCACCGGTTTTGATCCGATGAATCCAGGGCTGCCGTCCTCGTTCCGGGACTATGATCCGGAAAATCCGCCCGCCGCCGGCGATATCGCCATGGTGACTACCGACCAGGGGGTGGAGGTGCCTTACATCGTGCGCGTGGAAACCGGCGTGCAAAATCGCGACCGCTACCAAATCATGACGCTGTTCGACCCGGAGCAGCAGTGGGATGCGCTCAACCCCCAGGAACAGTGGAATGGCAAGCTGCTGATCCACCATGGCGGCAACGTGGGCGTCAGTTATGGTATGGGTGATCCGCCTAACGGGGATCTCGCCGGCCTCGCTCCGGAGGGCGCCGAATTGCTGCTCGGTGACAGCATCACCACTGCCCTTGGGCGCGGTTTCATGACCCTGTCCACCGCCCAGGGCAACCTGGGGCACAACGCCAACCTGGTAACCGCCGCGGAATCCCTGATGATGGCCAAGGAGCGCATTGTCGAGCAGTATGGGGAAATCCGCTACACCATCGGCACGGGCTGTTCCGGTGGCTCGATCACCCAGCAGCACGTGGCCAACGCCTACCCGGGCATCTATCAGGGGCTGATCGTGCAATGCTCCTACCCGGACGTGTGGACCACCGCCACCCAGTTCGCCGATTACCATCTGCTTCGCCGTTTCTTTCGTAATCAGTACGGGTTGCCTGAGAGCCAGGACGGCTCCGACGAGGGCTCGGTGCCTGATTCACTGCTCTCCCACGTGCCTGTGTTGCAGTGGTCCCCCTTTTACGGCCATCTGCCGTTGAATCCAGTGATTTCCGATCTGGCGTTCTTTACCTCCGCGTTTCCGGATCAGGAGAATTGCCCTGGGTTGAAGGACGGCGTAACCGTCTATCATCGTGATGACGCCCCGGACGGTCTGCGCTGCGGCCTGTTGGATTACATGAAAAACCAGTTCGGCACCCGGTCGCCGGAGGTATGGACCGCCAACGAATCCCTGCTGTCCCGGGGCTTCACCGGCATTCCTCTGGATAACGTGGGTGTGCAGTACGGGCTCAAGGCGCTGCAGAAGGGTCTGATCACCGGCGAGCAATTCCTGGCGGTGAACCGGGAGATCGGTGGCCTTGACGTGGACATCGACCCGCAGTTGGGGCGTACTGTAGCCGACCCTCAAGCCTTGGAAAACAGTTACCGCACCGGTGCCATCAACACCGCGCAACATCTTGCCAACGTACCGATCATTGATCTGCGCGGCCCGGATCCGGGCTTCGCCCACGACGCCTTCCACTCCTGGCAGATGCGAGCTCGGCTGCAGGCGGAGCAGGGCCACACCCAGAACCATGTGATCTGGTTTAGCCTATTGCCACTGGCCGGTGATACCGTGTTCACCACCGAAGCGCTGTTGGTGATGGACCTGTGGCTGGCGGAAATCGAAGCGGACCCGGCGCCCACGCCGGTGGCCCAGAAGGTCATCGACCGCCGTCCGGTGCAGGCCCGGGACCGGTGCCTGTCCCTGTCCGGTGTATTCGCCGAGGAGCCAATCATTCCGTTCACCGGCAACCTGCTGTACCCGGATCCCATCATTCCACGGCTGGACCTGTCCCTGCTGTCAGCGGTCCCGGCTGAGGTGGGCGTGGTGCTGGACGCGGTTACCGGTCAGGTATGTGGCCTGGACGTGGGTGGCCTGCTGGAAGATGTGCTGGCTGCCAGCGGTCCGTTGGAACGTCTGCTGGGCCCGCTACTGGAACCCCTGGCCGCGGTTACCGGTCCGTTGGAGATAATCACCGGGCCGTTGGCCGACGTGCAGGCTCTGGTAGTGCAGACTCGTTTTGGCACGCCGCGCACGGTTGCCGGCGATGACATTCGCACGCTTAACAATAAATGCCAGCTTAAGCCAGTGGATCCTGCGGATTACCCGCTCCTGGCGGGCATCTCCGATTCCCAGGCGTTCGCCGACCGAGTCGCTGAGATATTCCCTGACGGTGTCTGTGATTTTAGTCGTCCTGGGGTGGGCAGTGTACCCACGGAAACCTGGCTGACCTATGGCGATGAGGAGCGGGTGATCTTTGGCGGCGAGCCGCTGGACGACAGGGATGCCCGTGACTCCCGGGACGGCTGGGCCGCCCCGGCCTTCCAAGTCGGGCTCTAACGGTAGCCGTCGAAGCCGGGGTCGTCGCGGAAGCTGAGTGGCTGGTCCCAACCCGGCAGCCGAATCTCCCGGTCACTGATCGCCACGTCGTCGCCGTGCAGCACGCCGTCGTTGAAGTGGTACTCCGGCAGCGCCTGGCCGGCCAGGGCGCGGCGGTCGTACTCGCCGGCGGCGGCGCGGGTGGCGCCGACCTTGTCGCGCCAGCCGTCCAGCGCGGCGGCGCCGTGGCGGCGCGCCAGCAGGTCGGTGGTGGCGTCCGGAGACAGCACCACGGCGGTGGCGTTGTTGCCGCCGAAGCCCTTGGAGTTGAGCAGGGCGGCGTCCGGGCGCAGCTCACGGTGTGCCTGTTTCAGGGACAGCCGGTCGGCGTGCAGGTCGTCGGCGAAGCGCTCCACCGTGGTGATGCCCGGCAGCACGCCGTCGGCGAAGGTGCCCAGGGCCGCCGCCAGCTGGTCGCCGCCGGCGCTGCCCAGGGAGTGACCCACATAGGCCTTGATCGCCGCCACCGGCCAGTCGCGGATGCCGAAGGCCTCGGCCACCTGATTAAGCACATGGGATTCGGTGACCCGGTTCTGCGGCGTGCCGGTGCCGTGGGCGTGCACATAGCTGCGCTCGCGCAGGGCGTCCTCGCCGAGCAGCTGGCGGACCAGGTTGGCGCTGCGCGCCAGCGTCAGGTAGTTGCCGATGCCGGGGGAGGAGATCGATTTCTTGGCGCCGTCCGCGTGCACGAACACATCCGGCACCGCGCCGAGAATGTCCGCGCCCAGTTCCAGCGCCAGCTCGTCGTCCATCAGCACCGCGAACTGGGCGGATTCCGCCATGGTGAAGCCGCAGTTGTCGCCGAACGGCCGGCAGGCGCGGCGCAGGTCGGCGCTGGCGGCGCCGTCCAGGGCGGCCAGGGCCTCGTCCTCGGCGAGCGCGCCCATGGCGCGGTAGCCCTCCATCACTTCCGGCACCAGCGGCGCTTCGCTGGTGCCCACCACCACCAGCCGCGCGCGGCCCTGGCGAATGGCGTGCACGCCGCGCTCCAGGTTGTAGAGGAAGGTGGCGCAGGCGCCCAGCATGCCGCCGGTGGAGCCGGCGCTGCGCAGCACATAGGCGTTGATGAAGTCGGCGGTCATCTCGCCCAGGCCCAGCGGGCACTGCTTGGAGGTGGTGCGGTGGCCCAGGGCCGGGGCGCGCATCATGCCGCCCAGGCCGTTGTCGTCGAGCTGCGCCATGGCGTTGGAGGCGTACACCGCCACCTCGTCCGGGGCCAGCCGGCCACGCAGGCTGTCCCAGGGAATGCCGAGCATGCCGAACGCATCGCTGACGCCGTAGACCGCCATCTGCAGGGCGCGCGGATGGTTGCGCGAGGCGTACAGGGCGCCCGGGTCGAAGCCGTCCGGCAGCTGGCCGGCGGCGCTCACCCGGCGGGTCACGTCGGTGGGCACGCGCAGGTCGGCGCCGGCGGGCAGCGTGACGCGGCTGCGCTGGCGGTTGATCGGCTCCACCCGCCAGCCGGCGGGCAGCGGGTCGGGCAGGTCCAGGTTGCGCATTTCCAGCGTCAGCGGGCCGTCGCTGTGGCCGTTCACCGCCATGTTCAGGCGCTGGCTCTCCGGCAGGCCGCGGATCAACGTGCCGTTGAGCAGCGCGGTTTCGCTGTGCACCCCGTTAAGGGCGCCCAGGGCATCCAGGGTTCGCCGTCGGCCGGCGTCATCCAGAGCATCGAACACCAGACGGTGAAAACCGTGGTGCATGGAAGTGCGGCCGGCGGCGTTAATGCCGCCGACGGCGGTGATGACGGGCAGGGCGGGCATAGGACTCCCCAGAATGTGACTGAGCGGTCAATTCTAGGCGCCTAAGGCTTCTTTGCGTATGCGTCAGAAGGGTTGATGTTGCAACGGGATATTACGGTCGGCGGGCGCCGGCCCGCTTCAAGCCGCAAGCAGGCCGTGCTGGAGGAAAGGCCGCGCCGCTGGCCGGGCGCTAGCAAGTTGCAAACGCGGGCACGGCCCCTGCAGCGGGCAAGGCCTACGCCGCGCTGCAACTTTCAACTTGAAACTCGCAGCTCTCGCTTGACTGGCACGGCCGGCCCGCACCATCGCTAGCTTGCAGCTAGATCAGCTCGATGGTTGACGGCGGTGGCAGGTCTTGGTCAGCGCTCAGAGGCGGTTGCCGTGCCCCTGGCTTGGGGCCACACTGTCTGGCTCCCGACCACGTTTTGGAGGGTAGACCACAGGAAGGGGGGAGGATGCTAAATGATGACAGATCGGTATGGACGGACCCAGATACAGGCGTAGAGTACGAGCTTGATCACTTCCTGGCCTTCCGCACAACCTACGAGATCAAATTCAGCGACGGGACCAGAGACGTTGAAGCGCTGGTGAGCTTTTCTAATCACTGCTACACCAGAAGCATGGAAGACGGCGATGATGAGCGCTATATCGTTGACCGACAACGCCGACGAGACGGCATTGAAGATATACGGATTTTCTGCCACCGAAGGTGGGGGTTCTCTGTTGATTTGAGAGACAAGATCCGCGACTTGCTTTACAAACAATGCTTCATGGGTGGGAGTCAGGAGATTCTTTACCGGCAGGAAGAGGTGCAACGCCCTGGAGAGCACGCTGGCTGGTACATCTGCATGCGGCTAGACTACAAGGAATACGATGATCCCCCTTTTCAGATATGGGTGCGAAGTGTCCATTGGCGGCCCAACCGGCCGTATGGGATCAGGGGCGGCCCCAAAAAGTTCTGCATACTTTTGAAGCAGTACCTTGAGCGCAAGAACCCCTAAAACACAAAACCCCGCTAGAAGCGGGGTTTTGTGTTGAACTTAGTATCACTGCCGGGCGTCTTGGTTATGACCACTCTTTGGTGGAAGCCAGTGTTTTCTGGCGCCATGCTCGCTACCCAAGGGACACCGGCTATCGCGAGCACGGTTATAATTTAACCTATCCGCACATCACTTGCAACCAGCGCGGCTCACGGTTGCTACTGGCCCCGAGCCAAGCCGCAAGCTGCAAGCTGGTCGTTCCGGCTGAAAGGCCGAGGGCGGCTTTCGCCGCCCGATATAGGATGCAGGGTTTAGGATACAGGGGAAGGATTTGGAGCGGGTGGAGGGGGCTTGCGCATTAGCATGGCCCGGGTTGCCAATACGCAAGAAGCGCGGAGCAACGATCTGTCCGCACCATCCTGCCCAGCTCCGCGCTGTATCCTGTATCGCGGCTCCTGGCACGGCCTGACCGCCCGCACGGCCAGCCTGCCGCTTGAAGCTTGCAGCTAGACCAGCTCCACCGCCACCGCGGTGGCTTCGCCGCCGCCGATGCACAGGCTGGCCACGCCGCGCTTGCCGCCGGTGCGCTTGAGCGCGTGGATCAGCGTCAGGATGATGCGCGAGCCGGTGGAACCGATCGGGTGCCCCAGGGCGCAGGCGCCGCCATGGATGTTGAGCTTCTCGTGGGGGATGCCCAGGTCCAGCATCGGCATCATCGCCACCATGGCGAAGGCTTCGTTGATCTCGAACAGATCCACGTCGTCCACGCTCCAGCCCACTTTCTTGAGCAGCTTCTCGGTGGCGCCGATCGGGGCCACGGTGAACTCGCTGGGGTGGCGGCTGTTGGTGGCGTGGCCGAGAATCCGCGCCAGCGGCTGCAGGCCGCGCTGCTGCGCCACGCTTTCGCGGGCCAGCACCAGCGCCGAGGCGCCGTCGGAGATCGAGCTGGCGTTGGCGGCGGTGACCGTGCCGTCCTTCTTGAACGCCGGCTTGAGGCCGGGGATCTTGTCGATATTGGCGTTGCCGGGCTGCTCGTCGGTGTCCACCACGGTCTCGCCTTTGCGGGTTTTCACCGTCACCGGCACGATCTCGTCGGCGAACCAGCCGTTGTCGATGGCGGCCTGGGCGCGCTTGAGGGATTCGATGGCGAAGTTGTCCATCTGCTCGCGGCTGATGCCGCGCTGATCCGCCACGTCCTGGGCGAAGGCGCCCATCAGGCGGCCGGTTTCCGCGTCTTCCAGGCCGTCCAGGAACATGTGATCCGCCACCTGGCCGTGGCCCATGCGGTAGCCGCCGCGCGCCTTATCGAGAATGTAGGGCGCGTTGCTCATGGACTCCATGCCGCCGCTGACCACGATGTCGTGGCTGCCGGCTTTGAGCATGTCGTGGCAGAACATGGTGGCGCGCATGCCCGAGCCGCACAGTTTGTTGATAGTGGTGGCGCCGGTACTGTCCGGCAGGCCGGCCAGACGCATGGCCTGGCGGGCCGGGCCCTGCTTGAGGCCGGCGGGCAGCACGCAGCCCATCACCACGTCTTCCACATCGGCCGCCTGCAGGCCGGCGCGGGCCACCGCTTCGCGAATACAGGCGCCGCCCAGTTGCGGCGCGCTCATCGGCGCCAGCGAACCCTGGAAACCGCCCATGGCGGTGCGCGCACCGTTGAGGATAACGACCTGATCTTCGGACATGCTCAATGCTCCACAGTTGTAAAAAATCGCGGCTATTCTACTTGAGATCACCGCACTCGTCCCCAAGTGGGAGGGTGCAACGGACTCGGACTTTCCGAAAAAGTAATCATTCTCAACAAGCGGTCGGCAAGGGCAAAAGGCGTTTGCTCGGTGGTTCACCGAAAGGCTGCTTGTTATGATGCTCCGGTAATTTTTTCGTCCGAATAGCAATTCGACAACAGTCAGGGGAATTGACTATGGCTTTTGAACTTCCGCCGCTTCCTTTCGAGAAAGACGCTCTTGAACCGCACATCTCCAAAGAGACGCTCGAGTATCATCACGGTAAGCACCACAACGCGTACGTCACCAAGCTCAACGATCTGATCAAAGGGACCGACGACGAAGGCAAATCCCTGGAAGAGATCATCCGCAACGCCAAGGGTGGTCTGTTCAACCAGGCCGCGCAGGTCTGGAACCACACCTTCTACTGGAACAGCCTGAGCCCCAACGGCGGCGGCGCCCCCACCGGTGAACTCGCCGAAGCGATCAACGCCAAGTTCGGCTCCTTCGACAAGTTCAAGGAAGAGTTCAACGCCAAGGCGGCCGGCAACTTCGGCTCCGGCTGGACCTGGCTGGTGAAGACCTCCGACGGCGGCGTCGACATCGTCAACACCGACGACGCCGACACCCCGATCGCCCACGATAACGGCCATACGCCGCTGCTGACCGTGGACGTGTGGGAGCACGCCTACTACATCGACTACCGCAATGCCCGTCCCAAGTATCTCGAGTCCATCTGGAACGTGATCAACTGGGACTTCGCCGCCAAGAACTTCGCTTAAGCGAAGCTCTTTCAGGACGCGATTGTGGGAGCTTGCCTGCAAGCGAAAGGCCGGCAAAGCCGGCCGGCAGGATACCAGAGACACTGTCTGTGCCGCCGTTAGGTATGCCTCTGGAATCCTGCCGGGAGCTTTGCTCCCTTTCGCGGGCAAGGCCCGCTCCCACAAATTTCGCTCCCACAAGTCCTTTTACCGTCCCCCGCAAACCGCCTTCCTCCCGGAACTTTCTCTGTTTCCCCGCACACCAAGCCACACCGCTGTGCGCCGATGACGGCGGGCGGGTAAGATAGGTGTTTTCCCACATCGGACAGGACAGGGTTTCCCCATGACTCGAGAGCGAGACGTCAAACTGGGTGATATCGACGACGTACCCGTGGACGAGCCGCGCCGGCGGAAAGCCAGCGCCCCGCCGCCCCAGGGCGGCAACGGCGGCGACCGGGGCAAGGGCGGCGGCCGCACCCCGCCACCGCGCCAGGCGCCCCCGCGCAGCGGCGGCGGCAACGGCGGCTGGATCTTTCTGACCTTGCTGTTGGCGGTGGCACTGGCGGTAGCGTGTGCTTACTTCTACCGCGAGATCACCGCGCTGCAGGGCCAGATGGAAACCCGCATGGGCATGTCCTCCGAGCAATTGGAGAACCTGCAGGCGCGGTTGTCGGCCACCGACGAATCCCTGGACCAGTCCGCCGGCAAACTGCGCGAGACCCTGGACAACCAGAACAAGGCCATCGACAAAAACGAGGATGAGATCCGCAAACTCTGGGACGTCAGCAACAAGCGCAACAAAGAGTGGATCCAGGAAAACCAGAAAACCGTGCAGAGCCTGCGCGACAGCCTCAAGAGCAACGACAGCGCCCTGGCCGGCCTGAAGAAAACCGTCAGCGGCTACGACCAGAGCATCAAGGACACCCAGAGCCAGATCGGCGAGCTGAAAACGCAGATCGACAGCGCCGTCAAAGCGGTCAACGAAAGCAGCTCGCAGTGGCGCACCCAGATCAACCAGCTGGAAACCCAGGTGGATGTGGTGGTGGATACCGTCAAGCAGCTCGAGCAGCAGAACCAGAGCCAGAAGGACGCCATCGCCGAACTGCGCAACAGCGCCGGCGGCGCCGATCAGCTCAAGCAACGGCTGGACGATATCGACGCCGCCATCAAGGCGTTCGACCAGTACCGCATCCAGGTCAACAACCGGCTGGACCGGCTGGAGCAGTAACGCCCACGGTCGGGTTACGCTTCGCTAACCCGACCGGTCGCTGCTATAATGCCGCCGCTTGCGCCAGTGGTGGAATTGGTAGACACGTCAGGTTTAGGTCCTGATGCCGCAAGGTGTGGGGGTTCAAGTCCCTCCTGGCGCACCAGTCTTCGTACAACTTGTTTCCAAGGATGGAAAAATGAAAACACCAACAGGGACAGTCCTGCTCTCAGCCTTTCTGATTCTCTCTCCGGCCATCGCCACGGCGGACGCCGCACTAGACGCCCGGGTCGCCAAGTACGCCTCCATCTGCGACGATTACGAGCGCGCCAAGACGCACGTCGAGTGCCATCGTCCGCCCGGCAGTTACAAGCACGCCTATGAGATGACCGGCCAGGCCCGCGAGCGGGCCCTGGCGCAGGGGCGTAAGTTGCTGCGGATGCGGCGGGAAACCGATGAGGCGATGGATCGGGTGGGGCGGGATCGGCGGCTTTATCGGTAATTGATGGGTCTCTGGGATCCTGCCGGGTGGCTGCGCCACCCTTTCGCGGGCGGGGCCCGCTCCCACGTTATTTCTTCTTGAGTTTGGCCTTCAGGTTCTTGTCCATGCGGCGGAAGAACGGCTGGGTGAGTCTCACCGCCGGGCCGGGCGCGGCGGCGAGCACCAGGCTGCCGAGGGTGCCCAGGGGTTTGCCGACGCGGGCGGGGCGGTCGCGCAGGGCCTTGATGATCCAGCCGGCGGCGTCCTCCACGCTCATCATGCGCATGTGCTTGTAGATTTCCGTGCGGTTGGACATCGGCGTGCGCACCATGGGGAAGTAGACCATGGTGGACTGAATGCCCTTGTGGCCCAGCTCCGCGTTGAGCGAGCGGGAGTAGGAATCCAGCGCCGCCTTGCTGGCCAGGTAGGCGGAGAACAGCGGAATCGGCACCTGGGCGGACAGGGTGGAGGCGTTTACCACCTGGCCGCGGCCTCGCTCCAGGAAGCGCGGTATCAACCCCATGGTCATGCGCACCGCGCCGATGTAGTTGAGCTGCATGGTGCGTTCGTAGTCGTGGATGCGGTCCAGCGCCTCGAGGATGGGGCGGCGGATGGAGTGGGCGGCGTTGTTGACCAGGGCGTCCACCCTCGGGTGCTCATGCAGGATGGCGTCCAGGCTGGTGGTGATGCTGTCCGCGTTGGTCAGGTCGGTGGGGTAGATCCAGGCCCGGCCGCCTTTGCGGTGGATGTCGTCCTGGACCCGTTCCAGTTCCTGTTCCCGCCGCGCCACCAGGCACAGCCGGGCGCCGCGCGCGGCCAGCTGTTTGGCCGCTTCCTCGCCGATGCCGCTGGAGGCACCGGTAAGCACGATGGTCATACCTTTGAAGCTCATCGGATGGTCTCGCTGATCGCAAACAAACACCCATAGTGCCTTGCCGGCGCGGACGGTGCATCTCGTCAATGCGGCTTGCTGTTATTGATATGTTATATTATAACATCACGACTTTGCCCATGAGCCATTCACGAGTTGCCATCAGGGAGAACCATCATGCAGGACACCGCAGTGGACAAGCGTCTGCCGGTCACGGTGCTGTCCGGGTTTCTGGGCGCCGGCAAGACCACGGTGCTCAACCACATACTCAATAATCGCGACGGCCGCCGGGTGGCGGTGATCGTCAACGACATGAGCGAGATCAACATCGACGCCAGCCTGGTCAACCAGCAGGTGAGCCTGAACCGCGCCGAGGAAAAGCTGGTGGAAATGAGCAACGGTTGCATTTGCTGCACGCTGCGCGAGGATCTGCTGGAGGAGGTGAAGCGGCTGGCGGACGAAGGGCGTTTCGATTATCTGGTGATCGAGTCCACCGGCATTTCCGAGCCGTTGCCGGTGGCGGAGACCTTCACCTTCGAGGACGAAAGCGGCGAGAGCCTGTCGTCGGTGGCGCGCCTCGATACGCTGGTGACCGTGGTGGACGGGGTCAACTTTCCCCGCGATCTGCGCGAAGCGGCGGACCTGCGCGAGAAGGGCGAGCATCTCGGCGAGGACGACCAGCGCAACGTGGCGGACCTGCTGGTGGACCAGGTTGAGTTCTGCGACGTGCTGCTGGTGAGCAAGATGGATCTGCTCGACGACGCCCAGCGCCAGGATGTGATCGGCATGCTGCGCGCGCTGAATCCGGACGCGACGATCGTGCCCATTAGCCACGGCCGGGTGCCGTTGGACCAGGTGCTCAATACCGGGCGCTTTGATTTCGAGCGCGCCAGCCTGGCGCCGGGCTGGCTCAAGGAAATGCGCGGCGAGCATGTGCCGGAAACCGAGGAGTACGGCATCAGCAGCTTCACGTACACGGCGCGCCGGCCGTTCCATCCGGCCCGCTTCCACGCCTTTCTGAACCGCGATTGGGACAACGGCAAGCTGCTGCGTTCCAAGGGCTATTTCTGGCTCGCCACGCGGCCCCGTCTGGCGGGCACCTGGAGCCAGGCGGGCGGCATCGCCCACCATGGCGTGGCCGGCTTTTTCTGGAAGGCGGTGCCCGAGCACAACTGGCCGGACGATGCCGAGACCCGCGCTTTCATTCGCGAAAAATGGCAAGAGCCGTTCGGCGACATGCGCCAGGAGCTGGTGTTCATCGGTCAGGGCATGGACCCGGCGCACACCCGGCGGGCGCTGGACGCCTGCCTGCTCAGCGAGGACGAGACCCGCGCCGGGCTGGAATACTGGCGCACCCTGCCGGACCCGTTCCCGGACTGGGGCCTGGAGGAAGCGTCCTGATACCGGGATAATGGAGCCGCGGCCAGAGTCGGCCGCGGCAGCAGGGAGACCCCATGGCGCCAGGTTCGCAAGCCAAACTGGAAATCGCTGAACGCCGTTGTCTGGAACAGGGCCTGAAACTGACCCCCCAGCGCCGTCAGGTGATGGCGCTGTTGCTGGAGCAGGACGACCCGGCCAGTGCCTACGATTTGCTGGACGCGTTGCAGCGCCGTCATCAGCCCGGCGCCAAGCCGCCCACCATTTACCGGGCGCTGGATTTCCTGGTGGCGGCGGGGCTGGCGCACCGGCTGGCGTCCACCAACCGTTACATGGCCTGCGGCCACCTTGCCTGCGACCACGGCCATGAGGCCGGCACCCTGTTTCTGGTGTGCGACCAGTGCGGCGCGGTGCGGGAAGCGCCCATGGACAGCCCGTTGCGGCGGCAATTGCAGCGCAGCCTGAAGAACGAAGGCTTCCACGTCGGCGCCCAGCCGCTGGAAATGCACGGCCGCTGCGAACGCTGCGCGCCCTAGAACAGCCCTTTTTCGCGGGCCGCCTGCATCACCAGCTCGCCGGTGCTGCCCACCGGGCGCGCGAAGGAGCGGTCGTAGTGGGCCTGATTGAGAGCGTGGCACTCCTTGCTGATCAGATCGTAGAGTTCACGGGGCGCCAGGCCCTCGGCGGCGGGCAGGGGCTCCAGGCCGAACACCCGGTAATCGATGTGCTGGCGGCCGGCGGCCTTGAGCAGCTCCGGTACCCAGCCGGTGGGGGAGAGCTGGGTCTGGTAGCGCAGGTTCTGGTAGTCGAGCTGGCTGGCGAGGGCGTCGGCGTCGACCACTTCGAAGTAGTTGCTCACCACCAGGCCGAGAAGCTCGTCGAGACGCTCCCAGACGATGCGCTTCTGTTCGTCGGAGTAGGCGTTCCAGTCCACCACTTCGTGGCTGAAGCGGCGGCAGCCGCGACAGACGGTGTCGCCGAAGACGGTGGAACAAACGCCGATGCAGGGGGTGCCGATGCGGGGTTTGGACATATCGGGATTGTAACGCAAGCGCCCCGGGTTGTGTGAACAGGCCCTAAGGAATGTCGCGGGCCGGTTCCAGGTCGGTTTCGGTGAGCCGCTTCTTGCTCTGCAGCAGGGTTTTCCAGTCCTGCACATAGGCGGGCAGCGGCGGCGACACCTTGTTCAGGCCGGTCATCTCCTGGAACGCCTGGGGGCTGATGGTCTTGCCGCCGTACATGTGCGCCAGGCGCAGCAGGGCGTGGGTGTGCAGCTTGCGCTGCGAGTCGAAGCGCTGGTCGTAATAGGTGTACTTGTCGTCCCAGCCGAGGATGCGGGTGTGCACCATGAAGCGTTGGTAGGGACGCAGCTCGCGGACATAGGCGATTTCGCTGTTGGCCACCACGGCGCTGGCGCGGGCCTCGATCATGCGGTTGAGCAGGCCGGTGACCACGGCGTGCTCCAGCCGGCAGCGGTCCATGATCTTGGTGTACTTGCCGTTGTTCAGGTGCATGTTGAGATCGATGTCCAGCAAACCCACCCGGAATTCCATGGACACCACATCGAACAACGAATAGGTGGGCGTGCGTTTGCGGCGCCGGGCGGCGCTGATCAATTCCAGCATTGGTGTTTTCCTTCCCCAGGGCGTTCGCCAGCGGCCAACGCGAATCAAACTACAGGATACAGGATACGGCGAACCCCGCTACATGCCGCCGTGACCCGTTATCGGCGGCCCTCAGACCGCCTTCGCCAGATGAATACTGAACAGGCCTTCGTCGTCCACCCAGCTGGACAGCGGCGCGAAGCCGGCGTCGCTCAGTTCCCGGGTGAAGGTCTCCACCGTGAATTTATAGGAGTTTTCGGTGTGAATGCGACTGCCGGGCGCCAATTCGATGGTGTCGCCGTTGATGCGTATCGATTGCGCTTTTTTGCATTCCAAATGCATTTCGATGCGCCCCAGCGTTTCGTTGTAGAACGCCCGGTGCTCGAAGGCGGAGACGTCGAAGCCGCATTCAAGCCGCGCGTTGAGATGTTCCAGGGCGTTGAGGTTGAAGGCGGCGGTGTGGCCGGCGCTGTCGTTGTAGGCGGCGTTGAGCCGGGCCGGGTCTTTTTGCAGGTCGGCGCCGATCAGCAGGTAGCCGTCGTCGCCGGCCAGACGGCGCAGGCCGGCCAGGAAGTCGGCGCGGGCGTCGGGCTCGAAGTTACCGATGGTGGAGCCGGGGAAAAACACCAGCCGGGGCACATCGGTCGGGTAGCCGGGCAGGTCGGCCGGGAAATCCAGCGCCTGGGAGTAGTCCGCGCACACCGCGTCGAAACGCACCGAGGGGTATTCACCGGCCAGCGCGCGGCTGGCATCAAGCAGGCACTCCCGGGAAATCTCCAGCGGCATGTAGCCGTAGGGGCGCCACTGATCGAGCAGAATGCGCACCTTCTCGCAGCCACCGGCGCCGGGCTCGGCGATCACCAGGTCATCGCCCAGTTGCGCGGCCATGCCGGCGGCGTGCTCGCGCAGCAGGGCCGCCTCGGTGCGGGTGGGGTAATACTCCGGCGTGCGCGTGATGGCGTCGAACAACGACGAGCCGCGTTCATCGTAAAAGTATTTCGGGTCCAGGGTGGGGCGCGCCGCCGACAGCGACGCGGCCACTTCCCGGGCCGCGTCCGCCACCGGCGGGCGCAGGTCCAGGAAGGTCAGGTTAGGCAATAATTGTTGGGGTCGGGGCACGGCTTGCCTCCATGCTGTGTGCCAGACGTACGCCGCTGAACTGCCAGCGCAGATGCGGGTAGAAAAAGTTGCGATAGGTGGCGCGCAAATGGCCCGGGGCGCTGGCGCAGGAGCCGCCGCGCAGCACCATCTGGTTGCACATGAACTTGCCGTTGTATTCGCCCACGGCGCCGGCGGCGGCGGCGAAGCCGGGGTAGGGTAGGTAGGCGCTGGCGGTCCATTCCCAGACGTCGCCGAACATCCGCGCCGGGCCCTGGCCATCGGCGCCGGCCACGCCGGGGTGGAAGCGCCGGTTGTCGACGAAGCCGCCGTCCGGTCCGGCGGGCACCGGAAAGTGCGCGGCGGCGTGTTCCCACTCCGCTTCGGTGGGCAGGCGTTTGCCGCTCCAGCGGGCGAAGGCGTCGGCTTCGTAGTAATTCAGATGGGCCACCGGCTCCTGCGGGTTCACCGGCCGCCGGCCGGCCAGGGTGTAATGGCTTGGCGTGTCGCCGTCCAGATTCCAGTAGAGCGGGGCTTGCGCGCCCTGTTCCTTGAGCCAGGCCCAGCCGTCGGACAGCCACAGCTCCGGGCGCCGGTAGCCGCCGTCCTCGATAAAGGCCAGGTATTCGCCGCAGGTGGCCGGGCGGCTGGCCAGGGCGAACGGCTCCAGCCACTGGCGGTGGCGGGGTGTTTCGTTGTCGAAGCAGAAGCCCTCGGCGGGGTCGGCGCCGATCTCGGTGAGGCCGCCGGGGTATTCGTGCCAGCGCAGCGGCGCCGCCTGCGCGTCGCTGTCCTGGCGGGGCCGGTACACCGGCGCCAGCGGGTTGTGCGAGAAGCTGAACTTGAGGTCGGTGACCAGCAGCTCCTGGTGCTGCTGCTCGTGCTCGATGCCCAGCGCCACCAGGTCTATCACCTCGTCGGCCACGTCCGGGCGGTTGAGCAGCGCCTGCATCGCCTCGTCCACGCTGGCCCGCCAGGCGCGCACCGCCTCGTTGCCCGGCCGCGACAACAGATGCCGCTGCGGGCGCGGGTACTGTTCGCCGACGCCGTTGTAATAGCTGTTGAACAGATATTCGAAGCGCTCGTCGGAGGGTTTGTAGCCGGGCGCGAAAGGCTTGAGGATAAAGGTCTCGAAAAACCAGGTGGTATGGGCCAGGTGCCAGCGCGGCGGGCTGACTTCCGGACAGGCCTGCAGGCCCATGTCCTCGGCGGTGAGCGGCTCGCACAGGGTCTCGCTGAACGCGCGGGTGTCGGCCAGGCGCCGGGCCAGGCCGGCATGCCGTGGTTGCGTTTCTGGCTGGCTCATAGGGGGTTCCCTCTCGCTCTTCATTAACAAGAATGCGTATCTCCCTGAGCGGAAGCAACAATGTAGCCCCGGGTTTGCGTGGTTATACTCAAGTTTTACACAAGGAGACAGTATGAACATCCAAGGTAAAGTCGCCGTGATTACCGGTGGGGCCTCGGGCCTCGGTCAGGCCACCGCCGAAGCGATCATCGCCAAGGGCGGCAAGGTGATGATCCTCGACCGTGATGAGAAGAAGGGCCCGGAAGTGGCCGCCGAACTGGGCGAGAACGCCGCCTTCGTGCAGACCGACGTGACCGATGAAGCCTCCGTGCAGGCGGCCATCGACGCCACCAAGGAAACGTTCGGCGCCATCCACGTGTGCGTGAACTGCGCCGGCGTGGGCTCGGCGATGAAGACCGTGGGCCGCGAGAACAAGCCCCACGACCTGGGCGTGTTCAACATGGTGGTGCAGATCAACCTGATCGGCACCTTTAACGTGGCGCGTCTGGCGGCGGCGGTGATGGCCGAGAACGAGCCCGGCGAGGACAACGAACGCGGCCTGATCGTCAACACCGCGTCGGTGGCCGCGTTCGACGGCCAGGTGGGCCAGGTGGCCTACGCCGCCACCAAGGGCGGCGTGGTCGGCATGACCCTGCCCATTGCCCGCGACCTGGCGCCGCTGGGCATCCGCTGCAACACCATCGCCCCGGGCATCTTCAACACGCCGTTGATGAACGCCGCCCCGGACAAGGTGAAAATGCCGCTGATCGAAATGACCCAGTTCCCCAAGCGTCTCGGCAACCCGCCGGAATACGCGGCCATGGTCTGCCACATGGTGGAGAACACCTTCCTGAATGGTGAGACCATTCGCCTCGACGGCGGTATTCGAATGCAGCCGCGCTGAAGACAATGGATAATGGGTAATTGAGAATGGATAATCCGGCGCGGGCCGGACCCGCGCTTCGGTGCATTATCCATTTCCCATTATCAATTATTCATTGCTGTAATACGTAGCAGGGCTCGTAGTGGCTGCCGGGCAGCTTCATGCGGCTCTGCGCCACGAACGACTGCAGCAGCACATCCATCTGCGCCATCAGGCCCTTTTCGGCGGTAAGCCGGTAGGGGCCGTGCTCCTCGATGGCGCGGATGCCCGCCTCCTTGACGTTGCCGGCGACGATGCCGGAAAACGCCCGCCGCAGGTTGGCGGCCAAATCGTAGACCGGTAGATCGGTGCGCAGCGCCAGCGCGGCCATGGCCTCGTGGGTGGGCTCGAACGGCCGTTGGAAGTCCTCGGGCACGGTGAGACGCCAGTTGTAGTAGAAGGCGTCGTCGTGCTCGCGACGGAACTCGGTCAGGTCGCGCACCCCGTCACGCATGGCCAGGGCCACCGCTTCCGGGTCGTCGACGATGATCCGGTAGCGCTTGGCGGCGTCCTCGCCCAGTGCGTAGCGGATGAAGGTATCCACCTGGCGGAAGTAGTCGGCGCTGTCCGCCGGGCCGGTGAACACCACCGGCAGCGGAATATCCTGGTTGGCCGGATGCAGCAGCACCCCCAGCAGATAGAGGATTTCCTCGGTGGTGCCGACGCCGCCGGGGAACACGATGATGCCGTGGGCCACGCGCAGGAACGCCTCCAGGCGCTTCTCGATGTCCGGCATGATCACCAGCTCGTTGACGATCGGGTTGGGCGCTTCAGCGGCGATGATGCCCGGCTCGGAAATCCCCAGGTAGCGCCCCTTGCGGCGGCGCTGCTTGGCGTGCGCCACATGGGCGCCCTTCATCGGCCCCTTCATGGCGCCGGGCCCGCAGCCGGTGCAGATGTCCAGCTCGCGCAGCCCCAGCTGATAGCCGACGCTCTTGGCGTAGTCGTACTCTTCCCGGGAAATGGAATGCCCGCCCCAACACACCACCAGATTGGGCAGCTCGCCGGCGTGCAGCACCCCGGCGTTGCGCAGAATATGGAACACCGCGTTGGAGATGCCGGTGCTGTCGTCCAGGTCGAAGCGGCCGCCGTGCTGAATCTCGTTGGCCACGTAGACGATGTCGCGCAGCACCGCCGACAGGTGCTCGCGGATACCGCGAATCATGCGCCCGTCCACGAACGCCCCGGCCGGGGCGTTATCCAGCTTGAGCATCATGCCGCGGTCTTCCTGGATCACCTGGATGTCGAAATCCTTGTAGGTCTCCAGCACCTGGCGGCTGTCGTCGGTGGGGGTGCCGGCGTTCAGCACCGCCAGGGCGCAGCGGCGCAACAGCTCGTGCAGGCCCTTGGAGGAGGTGTCGCGCAGGCGCTCCACTTCCTGTTGGCTGAGAACTTCCAGGCTGCCCTCGGGGGCGACAATGGTCGATACCGTAGCGGTCATTAAAACATCCAGTTGCAAGCGACAAATTGAAAGTTGAAAGGGGCAGTATAAGCCCTCGCCCGTCGCCAAGCGTAATGGGCCTGCTGCAAGCTACAAGCCGCAAGCTACAAGCTATCAGGTGCGCATGGCCTGCTTGCAGCCTGTAGCTTGCGGCTTGCAGCTGTTCTTGACGTTGTAATTTTTTACATCATTTCATCGCCGTGCCGCCCGCGTGACGATGCGCGCCGGTCCGGAGTAGGCCACTATAGAGACTTCAGGTCAGGCCCGCGTCGGCGTCCGGTGAGCGTTGTCATCGAACCGTCACGGTCGGCGCCTAGCCTACCCGCGAGTATGAGCCAATCCTGGAGTGCGGCATGCTGCTCAAATATTTGAACGAATTGGACCAGGCGGTGCGTGAACTGGACCAGCACCCGGCCCCCGAGTCCCTGGCGCACTGCGCCGACTGTGTACGGGTACTGGAAGAGTACCTGGAGTCCCAGATGGAACCGGTGGCCCGGCGCGGCCGCGAGATCATGGCCGAGATGGTGCCCGCGTCCCTGTACGCGCGCCTGGTGGGAGCGGGCCCGGCCCGCGAAAGGCCGGCAAAGCCGGCCGGCAGGATTCCAGAGGTCTCTCTAAGTGCTTAATAGAAGCCTCTGGAATCCTGCCGGCAAGCAAAGCTTGCCTTTCGCGGGCGGGGCCCGCTCGCACAAATCATTGCCGCCGGTCGCGTAGAGCACGTTCCCGTTCTTCCGGGAACAGGTCCGGCTGGCGGGGTGATTTGAGGTCGCGCAGCCGCAGGCCCACGCCCAGCAGTCGGGCCGGCGCCGGGTGGCGCTCCCAGAGCTGGGTGAGCAACCGTTCGAACACTTCCCGGTCCAGATGCTCGCCGCTCTGGTCGGCGCTGACGATGCGGAAGTCGTTGTAGCGCACCTTCACGGTCAGGCCCTGGATTATGTAGTTGGCGTCCAGCCGGTCCACACGCCGTTCCAGCCGTTCCATCAGGTCGTCCAGCTCCTGCAGCCAGTGGGTCAGCGTCTGTTTGTCCTCGTGGTAGGTTTTCTCCACGCTCACCGACTTGCGGCGGCGGCTGGTCTGCACCGGCCGGTCGTCCTCGCCCCGGGCCAGATGGTAGAGCCGCTCCCCGAAACTGCCGAAATGGTTGGCCAGCTCGAGCCGGGGCAGGCCCTGCAGATCGCCGCAGGTCTTGATGCCCAGCGCGGTGAGCTTGTCCTCGGTGACCCGGCCGACGCCGGAAATGCGCTTCACCGGCAGCTCGGCGACGAAGCCGGCGACCTGGTCCGGGGTGATCACGAACAGCCCGTCGGGCTTGCGCCAGTCGCTGGCCACCTTGGCCAGGAATTTGTTCGGCGCCACGCCGGCGGAGACGGTGATGTTGACGGTCTCGCGCACCTTGCGGCGGATCGCCTCGGCGATGCGGGTGGCGCTGTTGGCGTGCAGCGGGCTCTCGGTGACGTCGAGAAAGGCCTCGTCCAGGGACAAGGGCTCGATAATATTGGTGAAGGTGCGAAAAATGTCCTGAATTTGTCCGGACACGCGCCGGTATTTATCGAAGTCAGGCGGTAGAATCACCAGCTCGGGACACAGCCGCAGCGCCTGGGACGAGGCCATGGCGCTGCGCACGCCGAATTCTCGGGCCGGATAATTGCAAGTGGCGATAACGCCGCGCCGCTGGGGGTCGCCGCCCACCGCCACCGGCCGGCCACGCAGACGCGGGTCGTCACGCACTTCCACGGCGGCGTAGAAACAGTCGCAGTCCACATGGATAATTTTGCGGCTCACGGCGGTTCGCGGCTCCACTGGCAGGGCACAGGAGATGAAACACCTATGGTAGCACCACGACCATGATCACGGGATCCAACGCCCCCAAAGTATTGATTGTCGGCGCCGGCCCCACCGGCCTGACCCTGGGTATCAACCTGCTGCGCGGCGGCGTGCCGTGCCGGGTGATCGACAAACTGCCCGGCCGGCTGCCCTGGTCGCGGGCGCTGGGCCTGCACGCGCGCAGCCAGGAGATCTTCGACGCCATGGGCGTGCTGGACGCGGTGCGTCGCCAGTCGCGGGCGTTCGAGGCGATCCACGTCTACGGCGACAAGGGCCGCGACAAGGGCGCGCTGCTGAGCCTGCCCATGGGCGAGCTGCCGTCGCCGTTCCCGCAGCTGCTGTGTTGCCCCCAGCCGCGCATCGAAGCGGTCCTGGAAGAGCGCTTCCGCAGCCTCGGCGGCGAACTCTGGTGGGACGCGGAGTTGCTCGACTTTCAGCAGGACGGTTCCGGTGTTCAGGCGCGGGTGCTACAGCGCAATGGACAGGGCCGGCATGGCGAAGAGCGCCAGCTGCAGGCGGACTTGCTGGTGGGCACCGACGGCGCCCACTCGCGGGTGCGTCAGCTACTGGGCCTGCCGTTCGTCGGCAACGACTACCACGAGCGCTTTCTGCTCGCCGACGTGGACTGGGCCCCGGACCTGGAGAACGACGCCTTCCACGGCTTCCTGCTCGCCGACGGCAACCTGATCGCCATTCCCATGCCCGACGAGGGCTGGCGCCTGGTGGTCACCGAGGAGCCGGGCGAAGAGGGCGAAGACGGTGACCAGAACGACGCGGCCGAGCCGGACATGGCGCTGTTCCATGAGCGCATCCGCGAGGCCCTGGGCGACCAGGCGCCGCTGCCCGGCGAGCCCCGCTGGCTGAGCCGCTTCACCATCCAGCGGCGGCTGGTCAGCCACTACCGCCGCAACCGCATTCTGCTGGCCGGTGACGCCTGCCACGTGCAGAGCCCGCTGGGCGCCCAGGGCATGAACACCGGCATCGCCGACGCCTTTAACCTGGCCTGGAAGCTGGTGCTGTTCTGCCGCGGGCACGGCGGTGGGGCGCTGCTGGACAGCTATCAGCGCGAGCGGCGGCCGGTGGCCGAGGACATGCTGCGTGGTGTGGACGCTCTGTCGCGCGCCTCGTTCGTGCGCGCCAAGGTGCTGCGCGGCGCCCGCGATTCGCTGCTGCGCCTGGCCGGCAACCGCCCGCAGCTGGGTCGGCGGCTGGTGCGCCGCGCCAGCCAGCTGGACGTGCACTACCGGCATTCGCCGCTGGTCGACGCCGGGCCGGATGCCGATCTCGGCTGGCGCCACCAGGGGCCGCTGCCCGGCGACCGGGTGCCGGACGCCCACCTGCAGTCGCAGCGGGACGGCTCGCCGCGCCGGGTTCAGGCGTTGCTGCGCCAGCCGGTGCACCATCTGCTGCTGCAACTGGGCGGCGAGCCGGACCACCGCGCCCGGGTGATCCTGCACGCGCTGCTGTCGCGGCTGCCGGACGAATACCTCAATGAACTGCGCGTCACCGTGATCAGCCGCGACGGCTTCGAGCTGGACCGCTCCGACACCGGCGCCGGCCGCGCCCACCTGTGGCGCGACCACGACGGCGAATTCGAGCAGGCCTTCGGCACCGGCAGCCGGCTGTGGCTGATGCGCCCCGACGGCCACCTGGCCTACCGCGCCCCGCTCACCGACGCCGACTACCTGTTCGCCTACCTCGAGCGCCTCTTCCACCACTAAACCGGTGGTCTTGTGGGAACAGGCCAATGTGGGAGCGGGCCCCGCCCGCGAAAGGGAGCGAAGCTCCCGGCAGGATCCCAGAGACGTTTCTAACCCGCGCACCAACAGCGTTTCTGGAATCCTGCCGGCAAGTGGAGCTTGCCTTTCGCGGGCAGGGCCCGCTTGTATGGTGTCCCGGCAAGTCTTAAGAAGGAGACTTGTCGGGGTGGAGGGACCAGGTCCGCTTCTGACCATTGCGTACAGACTGTGGGAGACATGGCCCCACCCC
>Ga0208813_1000468_pt1 | contig 30580 bp, 27 predicted proteins | sample MalvireepMed_904_FD_184250 | JGI IMG/M metagenome (GOLD analysis project Ga0208813, IMG submission 184250) | Marine viral communities from the Global Malaspina Expedition - Malaspina viral metaG DeepMed_904 (SPAdes) (version 2) | ecosystem: Environmental > Aquatic > Marine > Oceanic | place... | reverse complement strand
ATCGTAAGGGCGATGTTATCCAGGGTATTCCCGTCGCAACCGACGACAGCAAAGTGTTTCATGCCGGTACGGCGATTAAAGACGCTAACGTCGTAACCAACGGCGGCCGCGTACTCTGTTGTACCGCACTGGGTAATAACGTGACCGAAGCTCAACAACGTGCTTATCAGCTGGTGGAACAAATCCATTGGGATAACGCGTATTACCGAACGGATATTGCCCACCGCGCCATCAAGCGCGAACAATAACCTACCCTAGAAGCCCGGCCACTTCATTCACAATCGCCGGGCTTTTTATTGTCATCTCGCTGTCACGTAATTCACATAATATAGCGCCTTTATTGTTTTTCGCTTAAAGGCCTATGAGTTCTCTACAACACTTAACCGAGCTGCTTGAGTCCGAGTTACTGTATCCGGTTTTTCAGCCAATCATAGATACCGCCGGCCAGGTAATTATTGGATATGAAGCTCTCATTCGTGGCCCCGCCGGACACCCGCTGGAGTTTCCGGATGCTCTATTTACTGTAGCACAACAACTGGACATGCTGTCTGAACTTGAACTCGCCTGTCGAGCCGCCGCAATTAAAGCATTCTTAAAGCTAGACACTAGCGCTAAACTATTTCTTAATGTTAATCCGAATGTCCTTCAAGACGATGACCACCCTCATGGTAGTACCTTACGTCTGTCAAAACAGTTGGGCATTGACCCGAACAGAATTGTTATCGAGTTATCTGAACGCTACCCCATCAATGAGCCTGAGTTATTAAAAACCGCTGTTAACCATTATCGTAGTCTTGGCTTTATGGTCGCTATCGACGATTTGGGCGCCGGTTATTCCGGTCTTAAGCTCTGGTCAGAAATAAAGCCTGACTTTGTAAAAATCGACCGTTACTTTATTAGCGAATTAAATAATGACTCTGTCAAACGCGACTTTGTCGCTTCCATTCTTGCGCTTGCGCAAAAAGTTAACGCCAAGGTTATTGCAGAGGGCATCGAAACGCTCGATGAGTTTCACGAACTCCATCGGTTAAAACTGTTCTTATGTCAGGGATACTTGTTCGCCAAGCCTTCTACGTGCCCTCGTAAGCATCTTGAACTTAAACCGTTATTACCGGTAACAAATAGCTCGTCAAACTCGCATACTGTCACCGCTATCGCTTCACTTGCACGCTCGGCTCAAGTGTTATCCCCTAATGATAAGGCCCATGTTGCATTAGAACTTTTTAATAAGAACAAAGTATTATGCTCCATTCCTATTGTGACTAACGGTAAGCCCCTGGGGATGCTCCGCAGAGAATCATTAATGGAGCTGTTTTCAGGATCTTATGGGCGAGCGCTTTATGCCAACAAGGATGTTTCCCGGATCATGGATACCAATCCGGTTATTGTTGATCTCAACACACCACTGGCTACCGTATCTAACATCATTACTGATGACGATGAGGTAGACGTTTTCCGTGAATTTATTGTGACCGAGAACCAACAGTATTTTGGTGTTGCTTCTGTGCGCGACCTGCTAAAACAAATTACTGAACTACGTATCCAGAACGCCCGTTACGCCAATCCCTTAACGTTACTTCCCGGTAATGTTCCCATTCACAAAAAGCTGGATCAGCAATTACAAAGCGGCGATGATTTTGCAATTGCTTATTTTGATATTAATCACTTTAAACCTTTTAATGATAATTACGGTTACGCACAAGGTGATGAAATTATTCGCTTAATGGCTAAAATATTAAGGGCTCACACAGCGGACGATACGCATTTCATTGGCCATATCGGAGGTGATGATTTTGTTGTTATCTTTAATAAGCCAAGCACTGCGGAGCAATTTTGTGAGCGCATAGTAGCTCAGTTTGATGCAGAAGTAGCACCATTTTACCACCACGAAGACCAACAAAGGGGTTACATTTATTCAATAGGAAGAGACGGCGAGCAACAACATTTTCCGCTTGCGTCACTTGCCGTTGGATTAGTTGTTATTAGCGCAGGAAAGTACAACTCTCATCATCAAATTGCGACGCTTGCAAGTCATGCTAAACGAAAAGCCAAACAAAAAAGCAGTAGCCACTGTTTTGTGAACTACTGCTAATCAATGACTAATCCTCAACGATCAGATCGTCTTCACTATCTTCTGCACTGCCTGAACCCAAACTTTCGTCAGCAAACTTACCCTTACCATACATACTGGCAACTTTAGGACGATGTATTCGTGCCTGATATTTTGCCCAGGTTTTTTCTACTAAGGAAACCGGGGCTTGTTCGCCTCGGGCGGCTGCTAATAAAGCTTCATCTTCCTCGTTTTGAGGTGTGTATTCACCACTCAACAGCGCACTGATAAGTACCCCATACTGGGTTAATGCATCACTCTCACGAATAGAAAAGTCACCTGAACGGGAAAAACCATAAGGGTAATTACGGAAGTCATTAAATGGTCTCTTAAGCAGAGATTCACGAGTAAAATTGGTCATGGCAAGCCCTTCCTACAGACTAGAACCGAACAAAGAGTTCTGTCGCTTTTAAACGACAAAGACGATATAGGGCGATTCCTAAATTTTGTCAATGAAAATTTTTTGCAAAGCCGCTTTTAATTACTATTTTATGACCAATACTGTGAATACACATTAAGGAGGAATTAAAATGAAAAACAATACCCTCGCACAGTTCGCCTTAGCAACTTTAACAGCTTCTGTGCTTGTTGCCTGTGGCGGCAGTGACAGTAATGACGATTCAGTTTCGCAGACAGCAACCTTTAATCTTGGCATTAGTGACGCCCCTATCGATGCAGCTGAGGCGGTTGTTGTTTGCTTTAATGCTGTCGAGTTGACCGGACAAGGCCAACCGATTCAGTATGAAGTGGGGGTAGATGTTGAAGTTCCCGCAGAGAACGATCTATGCCGGGACAGCAACGGTGATGTGATGGCTAACACCATCGGTATTGACCTGCTGCAATTTACAGGCAGTGAACAAGCCCCATTTTTGCAGGATGCAACCATTGATGCAGGCAACTATGGGCAACTGCGTTTAGTCATGAGTGAAGGCTCTTATGCAAGCGTTGACTTAGCGGGTAACGGAACTATCACCGATGTTCCTGTTCGCGTCCCATCGAATGAGTTAAAGCTTGATGGCTTTACTGCCGATGCCGGCGGTAACTTAAACTTCACGGCAGAATTTGATCTACGCCAGGGCATGACTAACCCGGTAGGTCAGGAAGGGTTTATTCTTAAGCCCCGTGGGGTTCGGTTAGTGGATAACTCCTCGGTCGGGCATCTTCAGGGGTCGGTATCTGAGGAGCTTTTACTCAATGAAACAAGTTGCGAAGTAGCCCCTGCCGACTTAACAACTCCGGTCGCTTACATTTACCTATATGAAGGTATTGGCTATGACCTGTCGGCCTTAGCAGATATCGGTGGTAGCGAACAACAGCAACCCTACGCCAGCACAGCGGTTTACTTCGACGGAGCAGCCAGTTATGACTTCCAAATTGGTTTTGTCAGCGCCGGTGAATACACGGCAGCGATAACCTGCAATGGCAATGACGATTCAGAAACAGATGACGATATTAGCTTTTTGCACACGCTTGACGTGACCGTTGAGGCGTCTAATGAGCCTCAAATACTTAACTTTGAGCCTGTGACTACGCAATAACGCTTTCGGGACAGGGACGTTCCACCTTAATCAGGTGAAGGCATTAAGCAAGCTTTTTGCACTGAGCCCCAGCGACACTAGCATCACCAGCGCAGCTAATAAATTCTGCCAGAGCCGGTTTTTGTAGGCGCCTAACGACGGTTTGTTGCAAAGCCACCAGATAAAACCGACCATCACAGGCAACAGTACACCGTTAGCGACTTGAGCCAGCCAGATAACGCTAATAGGTTCTAACCCCAGGCTACTGATGATCACGCCAATACAAAGTATCGCTATCCAGGTTAACCTGAATGAGCGGCTTTTCAGATCTTTGGACCAGCCCATAATGCCACTTAACGCATAAGCCGATGCCAGTGGTGCGGTGCTGGCAGACGAAATGCCAGCTGCAAACAAGCCGATAGCCATGAGATACTGAGCCCATACACCGAATAGCGGCTCAAGTGAAACTGCCAAGTCAGCGGCACTGGACATCGACTGCTGCGAGCCGAAAAATGCCGAAGCTGCTGTTGCAAGTACTGCCATCGAGATCAATCCGCCCAATGGAATGGCGACTAAACTGTCTGCTCGGGCTTCTCTTAAGTTTTCTGGAGAACGCCATTTCTTAGCCACGCTGGAGGCGTGTAAGAAAAGGTTGTAAGGCACCACCGTGGTACCAATAAGCGCAACAACAGTCAGTGTCGCGCCAGTTGGCATAGCGGGCACAAAAATGCCCCGAAAAAACGCCCCGAGATCGGGACGGGTCAACACGAACGTGCCGATAAATGCGAGACTCATCAGCAACACTAAGCCGATTAGCGCTTTTTCGATAAAGCGTGCATTACCTGTCCACAACACCGCAAAAGCAACTACGCCGACAATCACCGGCCACCAAGAGGTAAGCCCAAGCGCCTGCCATGACCAGGCACCGAACAATCCGGTTAACCCCATACTGGCGCCCGACAGGTTCCCACCTTGATAAACGCTGTTACCAATCACGACGGCGGCAAAAACTAACGTAATAAAAAAGCCACGCGACAGCGGATGACTGAGATTTGCGCGTATATTCTCACCCAAGCCTCGCTGGGTTACGATACCAATCCGCAAAGCCATTTCTTGCAGAATTAAGCAGGCCACCACCGAGAACAACAAGGCCCATAACAACGCATAGCCGTAGTTCGCTCCCGCTAACGATGCGGTAACCACAGTGCCTGGGCCAATAAATGCCGCAGCAACTAAAGCCCCGGGCCCAAATTGCGACAGCTTCACTGCGCTGGGCCTTCGATGATCGTGAGCTCAACCCAACCTTGCTCAATTGCTGCACTTAAATCGTTTTCTAAGGTTTTTCTAGCTTGTTCATACTCAACATGTAAGGCGGTTACGCCACACGCACGATTACGTCCTTGTGTTTTACCGAGATAAAGCGCCATATCCGCAATCTGTAATACCCGTTCCCAATCAACTTGATCTTCACTAAGACCAGCAAAAGGCAGTGGCGAAAAGCCTAGCGTCGTCGTGATATTAATGTGTTCGTCACCTATTCGTATAGGCTCTTGGGCAATAACGGTTAGGATTCTTGAGGCAAATTGTTGCAAGTGATGAGGCTCGACTGCACGCACAAAAAAGAGAAATTCTTCGCCTCCCCATCGTACCACCATATCACTGGCACGACAGACCTCTTGCAAGCGCCGGCCTATTTCTTTTAAAACTTCATCGCCAATACTATGACCATGCTGGTCGTTAATTTTTTTAAAGTGATCAATATCCAACAGCAGCAACGCATCCGCATTATTATCTTTTGTGGGATCCCGCTTAAGCATCAGCTCTTGCATTGCACGGCGATTATTAAGACCGGTTAAGGGGTCTTTAATGCTTCGCTCAGATAACTCTTGATTGACGTCGTTGAGTCGCTGATTCATACGGTATGATTTGCGATACAACAATAACACTAGCAACGCACTAGCAATCAAAGCAGCCACCGCTAAAATCCAAATGAGCTGTTGTTGCTGGGTATTTTGTAACTGTTGTTCATTGAGCTTATTCTGCTGCTCTAAAAGGGCAATCTGCTGTGCATTATCGCGTGACTTATAAACCGCTTGCAGATCATTCATTTGTTGCTGCTGTGTCTGCTCTGCTATTTTCTTTCGTAAGTCTAGCAACTCGTTTAACGTGGCTGCCTGAGCTTGGTAGTTTTCAGTTATTGCATAAGCTTTGGCAAGTTCTTCTAGTGTTTCTTCTACATCATAATCCGTTAAGGTCTCATCGTTACGCGCTGCCGCAGCAATTTCTTCCATTTGTTTTAGGCCGAGACTATCACCACGCTTAACGGCAATAAACGCTAGGTTATAATCTATAGTCTGTTGCATTCCGATAAACTCTAACGATTTTGCTGCCTCTCTTGCCTCGAGTAAATGTGATTCTGCTTTATCCAGTTGATCTAACTTTAAATAGGCGTCACCAAAATTATTTAATATGATGACTTTTTGAAAGTCGAGCGCTAACTCGTCTGCCAACCGGTAAACTTGGCGTAATGTTTCAATCGCCTGTTCATAATCATTGAGCGCTGACTCTGCATAATATTTTGAAAACAATAAGTCATAAGCTAACCAGTCATATTCTGCGTCAATAGCTTCGGCTAATACACTGCTCGCCGTTTCAATAGCCGCTTGCCACTGCCCCAATGAAATTTGGATGAGTACCATTTCATTAATCAGATAGATTCGTCGACCCTGATTTAATATCGAATCAATTTCGTTAAGCGCAGCTTGTGCTTTTAGTAGATGGGTTAACGCTTCTTGATAACGCTCCCATTCTGAGTAAATGCTAGCAATCAAATTGTAAGCATAAAAACGCACACGGGCGGTTTTCGTTTGCTCTAATAAACGCTCTAGTTCTGGAATCAGTAAAAACGCTTCTCCACGTTTGCCTTCCATGCTAAGAAAATCAATCCGGGTTGCCAGCACTTCAGCTTGAGCATCTACTAGCTTAGCTGCTTCGGCCTTTTGCTGTAGTTCATCCAGTAATTGATAGGCTTGCGCATCTTGCTCATCATAAAACAACTCTCCCGCCCAGTAGCCTTGGGCTCGAACAACAGTCATTAACGGCGTTGTATCATCTAGCTGCGCCACGATGTTACGCAGCAAAGTTTTGCTTTCCGTTTCTGAACGTTCAGTGTTATTCAAGTACTGTTCTAACTCGGCTTCAATTGCCGGATCGGTGGGTGGTTCATCTACGACTTTTTGAGCATAGATTCCTGCGCTAAAGAGCGATATAAAAACAACCAGGCACAGTAAACTGATAAAGCCTAAAGCGTCGGGTTGTCGGAGCCTGTAGTCATTATTTTTGGTCATTGGCTCTTCTTTAATGTGTCCAAGCGTTGGTTACGCAGCAATCAAAATATGTTTAAATTGTAACTGATTTTTAACATAGCTACCAAGTAATCCTCAAGCATGTACTCAATAGGAAGTATGTTTGACTTTGGTTACACCCATGCAAAGTGAGGCAACAATGGCGGAACACAAACTGGATTGGTCCAAAATACTGAAGTCTGGGCAACGTATTTTTATTGGCTCCCATGCGGGGGTGCCTACGGCATTAATAAAAGACTTGATGGCCCACTCCAAAAACCTGCATGATATCGAAGTTGTTCAACTTATGACGTTATCTGATAACGAATGGGCTAAACCAGAGCATCAACAGCTGTTTAAAGTTAATACGTTTTTTATTGGTGGCGAAACAGTCAGAACAGCGGTTAACGAGGGGCGCGCTGATTACACGCCCTGTTTTATATCTGACATTCCCAACCTCTTTGAAAATGGCATTTTACCGCTTGATGCGGCTTTGATTATGGTGAGTCCCGCCGATCAATACGGCTACCACTCAATGGGCGTTTCGGTTGACGTGGTGTCTGCAGCGGCTAAGTCGGCCAATACTGTCATTGCCCAGGTTAACCCTCAGATGCCGGTAACCTACGGGCAGTCATTTTTACACAAGCGTCAAATTGATTATTTTTGGGCACACGACGAAGCACTACCGGAATTAATGCCTCCGGTAAGTGAGGACAGTAAAATAATAGAACGTATCGGCCAGTACATAGCATTGCTGGTACGAGACGGTTGTACACTTCAAATTGGGGTTGGACGGGTATGTGCTGCCGCGCTGCGGTATTTAAGTAACCATAAGGATCTCGGGGTTCACAGTGAGCTAATTACCGACGACATTATGGAGCTAATGCTCAAAGGCGTTATTAATAACCGTAAAAAAACGTTTCATCCCAATAAAATCGTCACCAGTTTTTGCATGGGTACACAAAAGCTCTACGATTTTGTGCATCAGAACCCACATGTCGGCTTTTATCCCAGTGAATACGTCAACTCACCAACCAATATCGCTCGTAATGATAACCTCATAGCGATTAATAGTGCTATCGAGGTTGATTTGACCGGACAGGTTGTTTCCGACTCAATCGGTCATCAGTTTTATAGTGGTATCGGTGGTCAGGTCGACTTTAGCCGCGGCGCCTCGCTAAGCAAAGGTGGCAAGCCGGTTATCGCGCTACCCTCAACAACATCTGACGGTAAAGTTTCGCGAATCGTAGCCCACATCAAAGAAGGGGCCGGTGTCGTCACGTCCAGAGGCCATGTCCATTACGTGGTAACCGAGTTCGGCGTTGCATCACTGCGTGGAAAAAGCATCCGCGAGCGCGCGTTAGAATTGATTCGAGTTGCACACCCTAAGTTTCGGCAACAACTACTACAACAGGTTCGTCAGCATTACTGGGTTCCTCACTATCAGCAACAAACACCAGTTGATGTGCCCGAGCTTGGCGTTATGGGCTTCAAAAAAATTAATTTTAAAGGCGAAGAATTTGATTTGCGACCACTCTATCCCTCTGACGAAAGGCGCTTGCAGGAGTTTTTCTATTCGCATACTAAGGAAACGCTGCAGCTAAGATATAATGCAGTTCCAACACAAATGAGCCGCGAAAAGTCTTGTACCCTGGTCAGTATTGATCAATCCAAAGATCTAGCCTTATGCATTGTTAGACAAAAAGGCTCTGCAGCAAAAATTATGGCCGTTGGCCGCTATTACTTCATCGAATCGCAAAATAGTTGTGAAGTTGCGTTTGTTACCCGTGAACATTACCAGGGGCAGGGGATGGCCAGTATGTTGCTCCAAGAGATGGCACGAATTGCCAAAACACGCGGCTTGACCAGCATGCAGGCGGTTGTTATGGCCAATAACACACCGATGTTAAATGTGTTCGAAAAAGGCGGCTTTAAGCGCCAGCCTGCGGACGAGCCAGGCGAAGTGCTACTTAAGCTATCACTGGTTGATGAAAAGGAAGCGTCATGTCAATAATGCTGTTTACACACAAAGATTGTGCCCTGCATAACCCGGACCCTCATCATCCGGAGAGTCCGGCTCGGATCGACGCGATTAATGATCAAATTATTCGCTCAGGATTAGATTTTGTACTGGTTAGAGAGCAGGCGACTGCGTCCGGCTTAGCGCCTATTTATCGTGTGCATGACAAAGATTACGTCGACGGGCTATTTGAAAAAGCCCCTACCGAGGGTCACATTTGGCTTGACCCTGATACGCCAATGACGCCCGAAACACTGGCATCGGCATTGATGGCAGTCGGCGCCAATATTAATGCCGTAGACCACGTTATGCAGCATACTAATCAACAGGCGTTTTGCGCTGTTCGGCCGCCGGGACATCATGCAACCCGCGACCAGGCCATGGGATTTTGCATTTTTAATAATATTGCCGTTGCAGCTCAATACGCTATGGATAAGTATGGTCTTAAACGTGTTGCTATTGTTGATTTTGACGTTCATCACGGCAACGGCACTGAAGACATTTTCGAAACCGAGCCGCGCGTCTTGTTCTGTTCGTCTTTTCAACAACAACTGTATCCTTTTGTTGATGAGAACCATAACAACGAACATATTTTAAGTATTGGCTTACCACCCGGTTGTAAAAACTATGAGTGGCGCGAGGCCGTATACGAAAAGTGGTTCCCGAAAATCGATGCGTTCAAACCTCAGCTTATTTTAATTTCTGCAGGCTTTGATGGGCATATTGAAGATGAAATGTCCCAGTTTTTGCTAAAAGAGGAAGACTATTTTTGGGTAACTGAGCAGATTAAACGGCTTGCTGATAAGCATTGCAACGGACGTATTGTGTCGACCCTTGAGGGCGGATACGATTTGAGCGCACTCGGTCGCAGTGTGGTCGCACATATAAAAGGTATGCTGGGAAGTGATGCTTACTAGCTTGGGGATTTAAGTTTGGAGCGGGAAACGAGATTCGAACTCGCGACCCCAACCTTGGCAAGGTTGTGCTCTACCAGCTGAGCTATTCCCGCGTCTAAAACTTTTGATACTGACTTGGAGCGGGAAACGAGATTCGAACTCGCGACCCCAACCTTGGCAAGGTTGTGCTCTACCAGCTGAGCTATTCCCGCATCGTCAGTGCGGCGTGTATTCTACCCATTACGCCGCATTCGTCAATAGTTTTTCTGCAAATTTAGTGCGCCCTGGCTAACATTTAATCACTGTCGCCAAATTGTTGCTGATACATGGCTTTCGCCGTTTGTGGTCCAGTCCAGAGTGTCGGCAAAATCACCAACGATACGGGCAAGGCGGTTATGACGATAAACTGTTGTAAGACACTAATCTGGCCCGCTCCCATATAGAGTAGAACCGCGGCCATGATGGCCATAGCGCCACCCCAAAATACACGCACTGCCGCATGCGGTTCGTCGTGCCCGGCTCCTACCATTGCAATGGAGTAACTCATCGAGTCTCCCGTGGTTGCTACAAAAATTGTCGTCAACAACAAAATTGCAGCGGCCATTATTTTACCACCCGGTAAGGCTTGCGCCACGGTTAGCGTTGCCACATCAAACTGGAAGTCATTTAATGCCTGGGTCAGGTCGAAAACACCCTGCATCTGATAAAAAATGCCGGAACCACCAAGCAGAGTAAACCAAATCGTGGTCGCTATGGGTGCAATAATGGCAACAGCGACCACCATTTGGCGAATCGTTCTGCCTTGGGAGATACGAGCAACAAACACGGCCATTAATGGTGTATAACCAATAAACCAGGCAAAGAAAAATACGGTCCACCATTGCATCCACCAATCTGGCGCGGTGTTTGTGGTCATTGTCGCCATCGCAAAGAACGAGCCAAGATATCTGCCCATGCCTTGTAAATAACTGTCTACCAGGAACAGTGTTGGCCCAAATACGATAATCACAGCGGCAATAACGAGTGCTAAAAACACGTTCATTCGGCTTAAAAACTGAATACCTTTGTGCAGCCCGGTTAACGCTGAGATCATATAAATCGCCGCCAGACACAACAAAATAGTCAGCTGCAGGGCAAAGCCATCCGTTGCGCCAAACAATTCGCTCAAGCCAAAGCTAACCTGCGTCGCCAGAAAGCCAATCGGACCTACGGTGCCTGCAACCACTGCAATCACACAGCAAGCATCAACAATACTACCTAACGCACCTTTTAATACACGCTCGCCCAAAACCGGATACAACAATGTCCGCGGCTGCAGCGGCTTACCCTTAACATAGTGGGCATAGGACAATACGATCGCCGATAAGGAGCCCAGCACGGCCCAGGCCAGGAACCCCCAATGCATAAAACTCTGCGCAAGCGCAGGCGCTATTGCTTCAGCACTTCCTCCCTCTGCATTTGAGGCCGGCGGACTGACCAAAAAGTGATAGACCGGCTCTCCTGCTGCGAAAAATACACCACCACCGGCAAGTAAGGTACACAAAATCATCGACAGCCAACGAAATGTGGTTATCTCCGGCTTATCAAGGGAGCCTATTCGTGCCTTACCATAACGACTCATGGCCGTCGCGATCGCAATAAAAAAAGTGAGTATCAGCAGAGCCTGGAAAAACGAGCCAAAATATTTGGCGGTCCAGGCAAACCCGCTGGCAATAGCGCTTGCCGTTAGCTCTATATCCCAAAGCGACAGGCCTAAAAACAAAACAATAAATCCCATTGTTAAGACAAGAACAATAGGGTCTCCGAAGCGTTTTTCCTGATTTACGTTCGCTTGATTCATCGCGCGGCCTTTGTCGGTCAGTTTATAAAGTGTACTTAGGGGATACGTAAAAAGTTTTCCCGATAATGGCGAAGTTCTGCCACTGATTCACGAATATCTTCCAGAGCTTCGTGTGCGCCTTTCTTTTTAAAGCCATTCAGAACCTCTGGATTCCAGCGCTTTGCCAACTCTTTCAAGCTACTGACATCCAAATTACGATAATGAAAAAAAGCCTCTAATTCAGGCATGTGTTTGACTAAAAAACGCCGATCCTGACAAATACTATTGCCACACATCGGGCTGCTATTGGGCTCGACCCATTGTTTTAGAAAGTCGAGGGTTGCCTGCACAGCGTGAGGCTCTTTAAATTCACTTGCCTTAATACGATCAACCAGACCCGAGCCGGTATGCGTTTTTACATTCCAATCATCCATCCGATCAAGAAACTCTTGCGGTTGGTTGATGGCGATTACCGGCCCCTGCGCCAGCTCATTTAAGTCTGCATCCGTTACGATAGTCGCTATTTCAATAATGTGATGTTGCTCAGGATCCAAGCCGGTCATTTCCAGATCAATCCAAATTAGCCTATCGTTTTTATTGTTATCGCTCATAATCCCACTCTAAACTGTTACTATTTTCAGGTATGATAGCGTCAATTCAGTTTCAACGACAGGTCGATTGGCTTGGTAAAAAAACGTCGCCTCAATAAAGGTCAGCAACGCCGGGTAAAACAAAATCAGCGTAAGCGGCTGGAACAGCCTGGTTTAGACTTTGATAGTGATCAATTAGGTCCGTCCGAGCAGGGTCGGGTGGTTAGCCGTTATGGGCAACACGCCGACATTATAGATAATGATGGCGTGTTGATACGCTGTCATATTCGTCGCGCCGTTGACAGCCTGGTCTGTGGCGATCGCGTAATCTGGCGCCGGGCCACGTCATCTACTGATGGCATGCAGGGCGTCATCGAAGCGGTTCATGATCGCGAATCGCTTCTTTCTCGGCCTGATTTCTATGACGGGCTGAAACCGGTCGCTGCTAATGTCGACCAGATTTTTGTGATATCCAGTGTGTTACCTGCTTTTAGTTCACAGATTATCGATCGTTATATTGTCGCCTGCGAAGATATTCATATTGAACCCATCATCGTGCTGAATAAAATTGATTTGCTGGCTGAACTCTCGAGTAACGAGCAACAGTTGATCAACGACTGTTTAAATTATTATCAAGAGATAGGGTATAAGGTTCTTAAAGTCAGTAGTGCGCTTGAGCACGGCCTAACCGCTATGACCGAAAAACTGCCCGGCCATATTTCGATTGTTGTCGGTCAGTCCGGCGTGGGTAAATCTTCACTGGTTAATAATATCCTGCCTGAAGTTGCCACCGCCACCAAGCAGGTTTCGGATAACTCAGGGCTCGGTCAGCATACAACCACAGTTGCGACATGGTACGACTTGCCGGCAGGTGGATCATTGATTGATTCACCCGGCATTCGTGAGTTTTCCTTGTGGCACTTAGAAAAGGACCGGGTCGCCTGGGGCTTTAAAGACTTCAGACCCTACTTAGGCGGCTGTAAGTTTCGCGACTGCAAGCATCGCAATGATCCTGGCTGCGCCCTTCAACAGGCGACAGACGCCGGCGAGATCGCCAGCTGGCGATTGCAGAACTATCACCGAATTATCGAGTCTATGGACTCACAGAAGCCCAATAGGGCTATGCCAAGAGGTTAATGAGCGTGTCAACGTCAGACAAAATTAAAATTGCAGCACAGTATGCTACCCCAAAACATTTACTTTCTCGCTTAGTCGGCCGGTTTGCTGCGGCTCGGGCAGGTATTTTTACCCAGTTATTCATTAAATGGTTTATCAAGCAATATGGCATTGATATGAGCGAGGCGATTGAGGAACACCCGTCGGCGTATAAAACCTTTAATGCGTTTTTCACCCGGCGCCTCAAACCCGAATTACGCCCTCTGATTGCCGCGGAAGGCGAGTTAGCACATCCTGTTGACGGGGCTGTCAGTCAACTGGGCCAGATAAATGAAGACCGTGTGTTTCAGGCCAAGGGGCACGATTATTCATTACAAGAATTATTGGGCGGCGAGGCGCAGGATGCGAGCCAGTTCATCGACGGTGATTTTGCCACCATCTATTTAGCTCCGAAAGATTACCACCGTATTCATATGCCCTGCGACGGCGTGCTGAAGAAAATGACCTACATACCCGGGGAGTTGTTTTCTGTTAATCCCCTGACAGCAGCAAACGTACCGAATTTGTTTGCCCGTAATGAGCGCGTAGTCGCTATTTTTGATACGGAAGTTGGCCCTATGGCCATGGTGCTGGTTGGGGCAACTATTGTTGCCAGTATTGGCACTGTTTGGTCAGGAACGGTTACACCTCCGCGCGGCGGCCGAGTTCAATCATGGTCTTATCCGACATCGGGACCCGAAGCGATTCGCTTAAACAAAGGTGAAGAGATGGGGCATTTTAAACTCGGTTCTACTGTGGTTCTGGCCTTTGCTAAAGACGCCATTACGTTTGAGGAGTCGCTAAAACCGCGCTCAGTTACACGTATGGGGCAAATTATGGCTGTATGCAAGGAAGCTAACAGCTAAATGAAAATTTGGGCGCACCGGGGAGCCAGTGCAGAGGCTCCCGAAAACACCCTGGCGGCATTTAGTCGCGCGATGGATGCAAAGGTTCACGGCATAGAGCTGGATGTTTATGCTATCGATGGCGAGCGCTTCGTGTTTCACGATCGTTATTTACAGCGTTTAACGGCGACTCACGGGCGTTTAAAAGACCTTACCCAGCAGCAAATTCGCCGCTTAAAAGTGTTTGGCCAACAACCCATTCCAACCTTACGCGAAGCACTGCAACACATTGATGGTTACTGTTGCGTTAACATCGAGTTAAAGGGTGATGTGCCCAGCCCCGAGTTGATTAGCGACATTGACTGGGCACTGGCCAACACCCAGTTTGAGCTGCCGCAGATCTTGGTATCTTCGTTTAACCATCACTGGCTACAACGCCTGACTCATCGTCGCCCAGATATCCTTATTGGTGCTCTCACCACATCCTGCCCACTAGATTACTGTGCTTTCGCCTCTCGACTTAACGCGGTGGCGGCGCATATTGATGTTGACTTTATTACTCCAGAGCTTGTTGCTGATGGGCACCGGCGAGATTTACAAGTGTATGTCTTTACCGTAGATGAACAGCATGACATTGAAGAGCTGCACGCCATGGGGGTGGATGGCATATTCACCAATAACCCGGTGTTTGCCGATACCCTTTTAAAGGGGTTACAACCCTAAGGTGGTAACCCCTTAATTGATTATCGTTAATCCTCTTTAATCCTAGCTGTGATGATCCGGATACTCTTCTTGCATTGATTCCAGTCGTCGGGTCAATGCTAACGGTGATGTCGTTTTCTTTGCCATCAACAAGTACAGTGCCGGAATAACAAACAGCGTCAAGAAGGCCGATACAGCAACCCCAGAGAAGATAACAATACCAATAACCATCCGGCTCTCATGCCCCGGACCTGATCCCAGAATAAGCGGTAATGCGCTCATTAGGGTGGTAAATGCCGTCATAACGATAGGGCGCAGGCGCTGTTGTGAGGCGCGTAATACGGCCTCTTTAAAGTCTAAGCCGGTATCGCGCAACTGGTTGGCAAATTCGACAATCAAAATACCATTTTTAGCCGCCAGACCGATTAACATTACAATGCCGATCTGTGAGTAGATATTAATGGTTTGTCCGGTCACATAAAGGCCAATAAATGCACCGACAATCGCCATGGGTACCGCCAGCATGATAACCAGCGGATGCACGAAACTCTCAAATTGTGCCGCCAATACCAGAAACGTGATGACCAGGGCCAATCCAAATACAAACAAGATGGAGCTTCCGCTTTCCTGATAAAGCTGCGATTCGCCTTTATAATCAATGGACACGTCTTCCGGCAACTTCTCATCGACAACGCCTTCCAGAAAACTGAGCGCCTCACCCAGTGAATAGCCTTCTGCAAGGTTTGCTTCGATGGTCACGCTGCGCATTCGGTTATAACGATTAAGCTGTCCGGACGTTGCTTTTTCGCTGATATTGACCACGTTAGACAGCGGAATGAGCTCGCCACTACGACTTGAGCGGACGTAAATGTTATCGATAGCTGCCGGACTGCGGTAGTCAGCTTTCTCGCCTTCCAGCATCACATAATATTCTTCACCGCGATCAAGATAGGTGGTTACCCGACGCTGCCCAAGGATCGATTGTAAGGTAATACCGATATCCTGTACCGACACACCTAAATCAGCAGCCCGGGCTTCGTCTACTTCGATCAATAACTGCGGCAATGTTTCTTTATAATCGCTATCGACTTCCTGCAAACCCGGATTAGTCATCGCCTCTTCGATAACAATATCCCGGTATTGTGCCAGCTGCTCATAGGTATTGCCCTGCAGTACAAACTGAACCGGGCGGCCGCCGCCACCACTAATACCACTGCGCATAAAGGCAAAGGCCTGCACACCGACAACCTGGTTAAGTTTGCTGCGCATCTCTTCCATCAGTTCGAACGTCGACCATTCGCGCTCTTCAAACGGAATAGCACCGACAATGGCAATACCGGCAGAGCCACCCCAGCCTGGCGCCCGCACAATGACACGGTCAATTTTATTTTGATCAAGGTACGGCAACAGTATTTGCTCAATTTCATCCATATGACGAGAGTTTGATTCAAAACTCGCACCCTCAGCGCCACGGATACTAATGTAAAACGTGCCTCGGTCTTCTGGTGGCGCAAACTCCTGGGGGATGAGTTTAAGTGCGCCAAAGCTAACAACACCCGCCATGATGACTAATATCAGGGCAAAAACCGGTCGCGCAACACTCGCCTCCAGCACCTTGCGATAGCTTTTCTCCAGCCACGCAAACACTGCGTCAAAAGACTTACCAAATTTGCTGGTACGCTCTTTATGGCTTAGTACCTTTGAACTTAGCATCGGCGTTAACGTCAACGCCGCAATGCTCGAAAACGCAACCGCCGCCGCTATGGCTAAAGCAAACTCCGTAAACAGCTTACCAATGTTACCTTCCAAAAAGGCTAACGGTACAAATACACTGATTAGCACTAAGGTTGTTGCAACAACTGCAAAGCCAACTTCACGTGCGCCGCGATAAGCAGCCAACAGAGGCGGTTCACCCGACTCAATGCGCCGATAAATGTTCTCCAACACTACAATAGAGTCATCGACTACCAGGCCAATCGCAAGCACCAGCGCCAGCAGCGTCAACAGGTTTATCGAAAAGCCTAAAGCAAATAACACAATATAGGAGGCAATAATCGCGACCGGAACGGTGAGCGCCGGAATGATGGTGGCACGGACATTACCGAGAAATAAGTATATCACCACCACCACTAAGCACATGGCGATTAATAATGTGTTGTATACCTCGTCGATTGAGCCCTGAATAAAAATCGATGAGTCATAACTGGTCGCCAGATACATGGTTTCCGGTAGCGTTTTTTCTAGCCGCTCCATCTCCTCTCGGACATTTTCGACAACCGCCAGTGTATTGGCTTTGGATTGTTTAATAATGCCAATACCGACCATGTTAACGCCGTTACCGCGGAAGTCGGTTTTATCATCTTCCGCACCGAGTTCGACACGTGCTATTTCTCCAAGCCTAACCAGATATCCATCGTCTCCCCGACGCACGACAAGGTTTTTAAAGTCCTCTTCGGATAGATAAGCACGCGCCATGCGCACCGAGAATTCGCGTTCGGTAGATTCAACCTGGCCCGCGGGCAGCTCAATATTTTCTTCCCGCAGTCGGCTGACAATATCGGTAACTGTTACATCGCGAGCTGCCATAGCGTCACGATCAAGCCATACGCGCATCGCGTAGCGGCGGTCACCGCCAATCCGAACTCGCGCCACACCATCGACTACCGCTAAGCGATCGACAATGTAACGTTCGGCGTAATCGGTAAGCTCCAGAATCGACATGCTTTCGCTGCGCAGGTTGTACCAAACCACAGTGGTTTCATCTGAGGAAGCTTTTGAGACTTCAGGCGGGTCGGATTCTTCCGGCAGGTTGTCAAGGGCCCGGGAGACACGCTCGCGCACGTCGTTTGAGGCCGCGTCGATATCACGTGTTAAATTAAACTCGATGCTGATATTAGAATAACCCGGACGGCTACTGGAACTAATATTCTTAATCCCTTCGATACCACTAATACGCTCTTCGATCAGCTGCGTAATTTGCGTCTCGACGACTTCTGCAGACGCTCCCGGATAGTCTGTGCTGACACTTACTACCGGCGCGTCGATATCAGGAAACTCACGCAGTGGCAGCATAGTAAACGCGACAATGCCGAAAATTAGCAAGAGCACGTTTATAACCGTGGCGAAAACCGGACGCTTTACCGAAACATCAGATAAAAACACGTATTAATCCTCCCGCACGCTTACGGGAACACCATCGCGAAGGCGCACCAAGCCCTCCACTATTACCTTATCACCCGGCTCTACACCTTCAGTAATTTCTACAATTCCTGGCTTCCGGCGGCCTATAACCACTTCGACCTGCTTAGCACTGCCATCAGGCATCAACTTAAACACGTACTGCCGGTTTTGTATTGGCATCAGCGCCTTCTCAGGCAGCAACAAGGTTTTATCAATGCTACGTAGCAAAATGATCTGTAATAGCATGCCGGGTCGCAACAAATCGTCACTGTTAGGCAGTTGCGCACGCACGCGAACTGATCGAGTTACCGGATCCACGCGAGAATCGATACTGGTAATACGACCGACGAATTGCTGGCCAGGATAGGCACGGTTGCGCGCGATAACTTCCTGATCAACAGCTAAGCTGGCAAAGTAGCGCTCAGGAACACTGAAATCGACTTTTATCGGAGTAATATCATCTAAAGTGGTAAATACGTCGCCAGGCGAAACTAACGCGCCCGGGCTAACTTCACGAATACCCACGCGGCCAGAAAAAGGTGCATAGATCTTCATCTCAGCGAGGGTTGCTTCCGCTACCTCAAGCTCAGCCTGCAGACCATTCACCCTAACTTGCTGCTCTTCTACCTGTTGCTGAGAAGCTGCATTTCCGCGACGAAGTTCATTGAGTCGTTTTAGTTGGCGCTCCGCTTCACCCAAACTAAACTCTAACTGTTGCACGCGGGCAATCTCTTTACGCGCGTTAAGTTCTGCCAGCAGTTGTCCTTGTTCTACAAAGTCACCGCTATCAAAATAAATTTTTTCGACAACTTCCTGGGTTTGCGAGGTGATTGCCACGGTCTCGTTAGCTTGTGCCGTTCCTAACGCCTCGATAACATCACGAAACTCACTAATTTCGGCAGTTTGCACGCGAACCGGTACACTGGGTTGCTCACGCGCCTGATTTTCCTGTTTAGGTGGAAAAGCAAAAAAATACACAGCTAGCGCTATCAATACAATAACGATTATCGTGAGCGGGTTTATCCAGGAACGTCGGGCCATGCTTACCTCTAGGCATTAATAAACTGATGTTACTGTACCTATTGTACGCAAAACACCGCCATGTAAGCGGTGTTTCTAACGAGGATTACAGGGTGTTAATCGCAAAATAGTTAGCTTTTTAACAAACTTTACTCAGCTGCAATCATTTATGATACTGCGGGCTATGCTTATGAATCGCTTCTATAAAGGCACCCGCATGCTCCGGATCGACTTCAGGGTGAATACCATGACCCAAATTAAAGACATGTCCGGTACCCTCGCCAAAGCTTGCCAGAATCGTTTTAACTTCATCTTCGATACGAGCCGGGCTGGCATATAGTACACTCGGATCCATATTACCCTGTAGGGCTACCTGGTCACCAACCCGTGCCCGCGCGTCACCTAAATCGGTGGTCCAATCGACACCCAGACCGGTCGTCCCGGTAGCGGCCATGGCCTCTAACCACTGACCACCATTTTTAGTGAATAGCGTAACCGGAACCGTTCGCCCTTCTGACTCTTTGGTTAAACCGTTTACGATTTTCTCCATATAAGTCAGTGAGAACAGTTTATAATCGCGCGGCGACAATACTCCGCCCCAGGTGTCGAATACCATCACTGATTGCGCACCGGCTTCAATTTGAGCATTGAGGTAGTCGATAACTGAGTCCGCCAAGACATCTAATAGTTTGTGCATTGCTTCTGGCTCAGCAAACATTAACTGCTTAACTTTAGAGAAGTTCTTGGTACTACCACCTTCGACCATATAGGTCGCCAGCGTCCAGGGGCTACCAGAAAAGCCAATCAAGGGGACATTACCTTGTAATTCTTGACGGATCAGGCTGACGGCATCGGTTACATAGCGTAAGTCTGAACCCATATCCGGGACAGCCAACTGTTCAATTTGCTCTACGGACGTGATCGGCTTAGCAAACTTTGGTCCCTCACCGGTCTCAAAATAAAGCTCTAAGCCCATTGCGTCAGGGATCGTCAAAATATCACTAAATAAAATGGCCGCATCTAAGTCATAGCGACGCAGCGGTTGCAACGTGACTTCACAAGCAAGCTCAGTATTACGACACAGTGACATAAAATCGCCGGCCTGCGCGCGTGTAGCCTTGTATTCTGGCAAGTAACGGCCCGCTTGACGCATCATCCAGACCGGCGTCCGGTCGACGGGTTGCTTCATTAACGCGCGTAAATAGCGATCATTTTTTAGTGCCGGCTTCTGCATTATTAAGTTTCCAGTTTTACAACAAGTAAGCGCAGATTTTACCACTATTGGCTAGTTTTGCCGATAGCCTTTTCTATCAGGGTTCGGGCAATAGTACCAGCCGGCGGAATAGGTGGAAGGTTATCAAACTCAAACCAATCGCCGGTTACCAACTCATGCGGGTCAATGTGTAATTCGCCGCCTGCCCACTCAGCTGTATAGCCCATCATAAGCGAGTGTGGGAAAGGCCAGGGTTGGCTTAAATGATAGGTTATATTTTTTACTTCAATCCCCGCTTCTTCGTGCACTTCTCTCTGTAAGGCCTGCTCGAGTGATTCACCTGCCTCGACAAAACCAGCGAGAACCGAATACATGCCCTGCTTGTGGCGTTTACTCTGCGCTAACAGGAGCTTGTCACCCTTGGTAATCGCCACGATGATACATGGCGACACGCGCGGGTAACAACGATGCTGACACTGCTGACAGTGCATGGCGAGTTCCCAATCTACGGCTTGCATGCGACTGCCACAGCGGCCACAGAACCGATGTGTGTTTACAAAGTCACTGAACTGCCGGGCACGTCCGGCTATGGCGAATTTTTCTAAATCATGCGCATCCAACAACGTACGCAGAGAGTTAAAAGAGCCGCCGACAAAGCTGTCATCTAAATAGTCTGCCATGATCAGGTAACAGGCTCGCTCCCTGAGTTCGCCAATAAATATCACTTTGTATTCAGTCAGGTCCGGAAAAGGTAAATCCTGTAGACATCCGAAGGGTAAATCATTATCGTCTGTTAGGAAGATTTGATCTGAACTAATAATGCACCACCAGGCAGGCTCATCAGCCGCGGGGCGGGAATAAGGCTTTACCATAAAAGGCTCCTATGGTCAGATCAGTAAACTGAAAACTTTGTGTCATGGTTAGTTGTGATTGTGACAGATAACCGTTGTTCGGAGAAGCACATGTTAAGGAAAGGCGAACACGCCAAAAAAAAGTGGGGCGGAGCTAACGATAGTATTGATCAGTGGTTGACTGAACGTCAGGACCTATTGGTTAACTACTTTAAGCTGGCCGCTCTCCCTCCGTACGAAACGGTGCGAAATGGGTTACCGGATATTACTGACATCCGGGAGTTTTGTGGTCAGCTCGTTGATTATGTCTCCAGCGGACATTTTGAAATTTATGGGCAGTTGATTAATGCGGGTAAAGACCACCATGTTCAGTTGGATGATTTAATGGACGACTTATTTCCATTGATTTCGGATACCACAGATATCGCCCTGGATTTTAACGATACCTACGGTCAAGTGGATAACAACAGTGACCTTAACAAGTTTGACCGCGATTTATCTGCGCTAGGCGAAGCGATTGAGCTGAGAATGGAATTTGAAGATCAATTGCTAAACCACCTGCACGAGAACGAGTTACTTAAGCGCTGACTTGAAACGAAAAATGCCGGCAATTGCCGGCATTTTTTATGGAACGCGAACAAACTTTTAGTTTGTCTCGTCACCTGCAGTTGCATCAGCCTCGGCGGGTTGCTGGTCCTTTACGTCAAGTAACTCAACGGTAAAAATCAATGTTGAGTTCGGTGGGATCTGACCACCACCCACTTCACGTTCACCGTAGGCAAGCTCTGCCGGGATAACAAAACGATACTTTGCTCCCTCTTGCATCAGTTGCAGACCTTCAGTCCAGCCAGGGATAACTCGGTTTAACGGGAATACAGTTGGTTCGCCGCGCTCGTAAGAGCTATCGAATACTTCTCCGTTGACCAGCGTCCCTTCATAATGAACTTCTACCGTATCTTCAGCTGCCGGGCTGGTGCCTTCACCGGCTTCCAGCACTTCATATTGCAGTCCTGACTCAGTTACCGTAACGCCTTCTTTTTTGGCGTTTTCAGCCTGATACGCTTCGCCTTGCTCCGCTGCTTTTGAGCCCAGTACATTTTGACGTTGTTCCATCACTGTAGAACGCAAATCGTTCAACAGTTTTTCTGCTTCTTCTTCGTTAAGTTTCACTTCGCCTTTTACAGCATCAACGAAACCGGCAATAACCATATTGCGGTCTAACATAACTTCCGCTTCTTCTTGCTGGTCAAGGTTACGACCAACGAAACGTCCAACGGATGAGCCTAACGCATACGCTTGTTTTTGTTCTTCCGTTTTTAGTTCTTCCTGGCTCACCGGGTATTGTTCTTGTTGTGAACATGCCGCCAACGCTAAAGTAAGGGCCGACAGCGCTAAAGGCTTTATCACTCGATTCATGTTTTTCTCCAATTCTCGTCCCGTAAATGACCGGACTATGCCATAATTCCTAAATGAGGTCAGCACCATACTACACAACCAAAGGAAGCTTGCCCATGACTTTTCTTGACAAAGTACGTGCGGCTTTTGCTGTCGCATTGGTCGGCATAACTGCAACTGCTTGCTCTCCGGCGCCTGATAAAGTGCATCAGAAAATCCATGCGCAGCAAGGGAGTTATGTTGCTGACATTGCCGATACCGGTGAATTCAGCGTCGTTTCAACCAACGAAAATGGCCTGTTATTGTGGCCCCGCTATGCTAACGATCCCAAATTTCAGTGGCAGCACGATGACGACACCTCACAAATTATTGCTATCGATGCCAGCTTTGATGGCAGCGTAGTCGCCTCAGCAACACGTATCGAATTTGCGCTTTGGGATGCGCAAAGTGGTGAAAACTTAGGTTTTTGGAAAGTCGGCCAGGGCGGCATACAAGATATTGCCGTCAGTGATGGCGGCAGCACAATTGTACTGGCTAAGCGCGATGGCACCCAGATAGCCTTTAATCCTGCCTCTGGTCGACGCATCGAGTTCTATGGACATACTGAGCGAGTCAACGCTGTCGATGTTTCTGCCAACGGCTTCTACGTGCTAAGTGGCAGTAATGATGCATCAGCCATTTTATGGGATACCCGCAGCGGACAAATCGTTCATCGATGGGAACACAAGAACCGGGTGACCCAGATAGCCCTTCACCCCGAAGCTAAGTATGTGTTTACTTCGGGCAGTACCGACAATGCTATTATATGGTCGTTACCCGGCGGCGATGAACACAGCAGACTACAATTTATCGACCGCCAGAAGATTTTCAGCGCGGCGCGTTTTAGCGCTTCGGGGGAGCTGTTAATCACCGGTGCTCCATCACGCCGTGTTACACTCTGGGCCACCGAAACTGGCGAATCGCTGAAACATTGGAACGTCGACCTGGTTGAGCAACGAAATCCCAACAGTGCGGTTGTTTTAGCCGTACATTATTACGAAACCGAAAACGTGTTACTTACAGAAAGTTCTGCCGGCCTTGCCGAATGGTGGCAGTTAAACGACGATTGGAAGCAGTAAAATTATGACTGATAGTATGGCGTTATTAACACGCATAGAGCATCTCGAAAGTCAGCTCACGTTCCAGGAAGATACCATTGAGTCTCTCAATCAACTCGTTACTCAACAGAATAGAGAGTTAACCGAAATCCACGAGCGTTTGCGCTGGCTGGGCCGGAAGGTAAGCCAGTTACAAAATGGCGACAATGGACCTGAGTCTGACCCCAGCCAAGAACCACCGCCACCACATTATTGAATCCCATCGTCGGGTCAGGTATAACAGATGTTCACTTTTTGTTATTGAGCGTCTATGTCTGCTAAACACCCTATTATTGCGGTAACCGGTTCATCCGGCGCCGGAACTACCACGACTGGACAAGCTGTACGACACATATTCCGCTCGCTGGATGTGTCTGCCGCATTTGTCGAGGGCGATAGTTTTCACCGCTACTCACGTCCCGAGATGGAACTTGCTATCCGCAAGGCTCAGGAGCAAGGCAAACATATTAGTTATTTTGGTCAGGAAGCCAATGACTTTGAACGACTTCAGGATCTATTTCAGCATTATGGGAAGTCTGGTCAAGGTGAAATAAGGCGTTACCTGCACACCTTTGACGACGCCGTTCCATACAATCAAATGCCCGGAACTTTTACTCCCTGGGAAGAACTACCGAACGATACCGATGTACTTTTTTATGAAGGGTTACATGGTGGCGTATCCGGCGAGGGATATGACGTGGCACGCCATGTCGACTTGCTCATTGGCATGGTGCCTATCGTTAACCTTGAGTGGATTCAAAAGCTAATTCGCGATACACAAGATCGAGGCCACTCGCGAGAAGCCGTTACCACAAGTATTGTGCGCAGTATGGAAGACTACATTCACCACATCGTGCCGCAATTTTCTCGTACCCACATCAACTTTCAGCGCGTACCAACCGTTGATACCTCAAACCCATTTAGCGCTAAAGATATTCCGTCGCTGGATGAGAGCTTTGTGGTCATTCGGTTCAGGGGCATTAAAAATGTCGACTTTCCCTACTATTTGCAAATGATAGAAGGTGCGTTTATGTCACGCACCAATACACTGGTGGTACCCGGAGGAAAGATGGCGCTGGCAATGGAGCTGATCTTAACGCCGTTAATTGAGCAAATTATGGAACGTAAACTAAAAGCCCGCACACAACTCGACTGGATAAGTTCGAAGTAATCAAGACTCTTCAACCAGCCAACGGCAGCTTGCACTTGCACCTGCACTTTGGCCCAGCAGGTTTTGCAAAAACGGAAGGATCTGATCCAGTTCGTTAACCACTCCAAAAGGCGGGTTAAGCCAGACAAAACCACAACCACTAAGCCCGCTGGCTTCGTCAGGTGTGCGAATCATTAATTCAATTAGCAGTGTTTTCGGCACGTTTTCAAGTGCCGCAACATTGTCATAAAAAGCGGCGGTTTTTACCGGATCCTTGATTGGAAACCACACTGCATAGCTGCCGCTTTGCCAACGTTTTAGCGCAGCGTTTAGTGCTGTAACAACCTGATCATATTCGTCAGTTTGCTCAAATGGCGGATCGATCAATACCAAACCACGTTTTTCGCGCGGCGGAAGCTTGGCACTCAGCGCCTGATAGCCATCCTGGGGAGCCAACACTTCCAATTTTGCCTGCGTTTTTAATGGCGCAAGATTGGTTTTTAAGGTAGTAGCATCATCGCGATGTAACTCGCATACAATGAGTCGATCCCCCGCGCGCATCAAGGCTTGACTAAGCCAGGGTGAGCCAGGGTATTGGGTAATGTCACTCGGCGCGCTATCTGCGTTAAGCTGTTTAACACAAGCCACGAAATCATCAGTAAAAGCTGGTAAGTCTTGCGCTTCTAAAAGACGCAAAATACCTTGCTCAAATTCCTGTGTTTTCTGTGCCTCTTCACCGCTTAAATTATATCGGCCAATACCGCCATGCGTATCCATTACCATGTAAGGCTTGGGTTTTTTATTCAAATAAACCAAGGCACGCGTGAGTAGCAAATGTTTGAAGACATCAGCAAAATTGCCGGCGTGATAGCTATGACGATAATTCATGCAGCGTGAATAACGTAACCATGGCTCATTGCAACACTGGCCTCAAGCATTTTAGCTACCGAGCAATATTTATCTGCTGACAGCTGCACCGCCCGTTCCACGTGCTTTTCGGCAATATCATGGCCAGTGACATGAAATTCCAGATGAATAGACTTAAATACATTGGGTGTTTCACCGACACGCTCACCGGTAACTTTGCATTCACAGCGAGTGACCTGCTGACGCGCTTTTTCGAGAATACTGACAACGTCTACAGACGCACAACTACCGGCCGCCATTAACACCACTTCCATTGGGCTAGGAGCGGTTCCCGGACTGTTACCGTCTAAAACCACTTGATGTCCGCTACCGGACTCCGCAACAAAGGTTAAATCATCAACCCATTTTACCGCTGCGGTCATGCGATTATCCGCCATGCTGACTTCCCTAATGATTGAGCTTTTGATCGAATAGGTTTTTTACTAAACCTACAAATTCCAACACGAACTCTTCTTGTTCTGCGGTAGGATGATTGTTGAGGACACTGGATAACACCTCTTCTAAGTCGTACATGATGGCATCAGCTTCACGCACAATGTCCAGCCGTGTTTCCTGTTCAAGATCATTTTGCTCAAATACTGCCATCATACTTTCGCCAAGCTTCTCTTCGAGTAGCTCACGTAGCGTGTAATCAGCTGTACTTGTTGCACCTTTGTTCTGAGCAAACAACGGTAGCTGGCCCGTTAAATATTGGACCAGCTCGATATATCCATCGGTTTCAACAATCATAAGTTGCCTTGATTAAAATTTTAATCCCGGCGCTAAGATTTCTGGCATAGACTGGTTCTCAGCCTCTACCGAGGCAACCGGATACGAGCAGTAATCTGCTGCATAGTAAGCACTGGCACGGTGGTTACCACTTGCCCCAATACCGCCAAACGGTGCCGCACTACTGGCTCCCGTAATCGGTTTATTCCAGTTTACTATACCAGCACGAATATGCTTGAAGAAGTAACGATAGGTTTCTTCATCGTCGCACAAAATACCAGCCGATAAACCATAGCGCGTGTTGTTCGCTTCTTTTATTGCGTCATCCAACTTGGTGAAGCGATACACTTTTAGTAAAGGTCCAAAGTATTCCTCATCAGGAATATTATCAACACCCGTTACATCCACAATACCGGGTGTTACAAATCCGGTTTGCGTATCACGGTGAGTCGATTTTACCAACGACTTACCGCCTAAACGCACCAGCTCATTATGTGCATCGACCATTCCTGCCGCAGCTTTAGCAGAAATCATCGCGCCCATAAACGGCTGTGGCTCAGCTTCGTAGTCATCGACAACAATGTTTTTGGTCACTTCGACTAAGCGATCAAGTACTGCCTGACCTTTTTCACCGGCTTCTATAAACAGCCGACGTGCGCATGTGCAGCGTTGACCTGAGGTAATATAAGCTGACTGAACGATGTTATGAACAGCCGCATCTACGTCTGATACATTGGTAACGATAAGTGGGTTATTTCCACCCATTTCTAAAGCCAGAATCTTATCGGGACGGCCGCCAAACTGCTTGTGTAATAAATGCCCGGTGTTAGACGAGCCGGTAAAGTACAAACCATCAATTTGCGGATGCGCCGATAACGCTTTACCGGTGTCAACTTCGCCCTGAACCAAATTAAGGACTCCGGCAGGAATACCGGCTTTCTCCCATAATTTTACTGTGAACTCAGCGACTTTGGGGGTTAATTCTGACGGTTTGAATACCACTGTATTGCCGGCAATAAGCGCGGGCACAATGTGGCCGTTCGGCAAATGGCCGGGGAAGTTATAGGGCCCATAAACAGCAACAACGCCATGCGGTTTATGACGAATAAAGGCTTTTGCGCCGGGCATTTCGTTTTCTACCGTGCCAGTGCGTTCTTTGTATGCACGCTCGGAAATTGCTACTTTGCCGATCATTGCACCAACTTCGGTACGGGTTTCCCATAAAGGCTTACCTGTCTCTTCGGCCATCACACGCGCTAAATCTTCTTTATTTTCGCCCAGTAGTTCGGAGAAACGCTGACAAATTGCCAAGCGTTCATCAAAACTACGCGTAGACCACTCGGGAAACGCTTTTCTCGCTGCTATGACGGCACTTTCTACCTGGCTGTCATCAGCAGATTCACCTGACCAGACAGCCGTATTGCGGGCCGGATCAATTGAGGAAAATGTTTTACCTTTACCGGCTGACCAACAGCCATCAATAAACTGTACACTGGAACTCATTTGCTGATCTCCTGTTACAACGCGACGGGTTATAGCGCAACAATACGCGCATCGTCGCCATGTTCTAAATTTAAATGTTGTGCCTGCTCACCGGTTAACGCTAATGAATCGATACCGGGCTTACATTGCACTTGAGCAGCACGGAATGCCTGCAGCTTGGTATTGCAGACAATATGCGGCTGCTGGTCGTCACCTTTCGCTGCTTCGTTAACAATCTCAACGGGCACGACTCTGCTATTACGTACACTGCGTAAATTGCAAACTTCTGCTTCAACTGTGGGTCCGGCGTCGAAAATATCGACAAAACCGCGAAATCGGAACCCTTCCGATTCGAGTAACCGCAGCGCCGGACGCGTATTATCATGAACTTTGCCGATTACAGCGCGAGCTTGCTCAGACAACAAACTGGTGTATATCGGAAAACGCGGCATTAACTCCGCAATAAATACCTTATCACCCACACCACTTAAATAGTCGGCTTTAGGGAAGTCCATAGAAAAGAAGTGCTGCTCCAGCCACTGCCAAAAAGGCGAGTCACCATTTTCATCAGAGACGCCTCGCATTTCCGCAATAACCCAGTCGCTGAACCGTTGTTTAAACTGCGCCAAAAATAACATACGAAAACGCGACAAAGTGCGTCCGTTAAGGCTATGCCGATAAGGTTCGCGTAAGAACAAAGTGCACAACTCCGACACCCCGGTGTAATCATTACACAGTGTCAGAGTTTCCAACGCATTATAAATATTGTGCTTCTCTGAGTGGTGCACCACTTTACCGAGCCTATAGTGCCAGAAAGCCTCAGTTAAGCCGACAGCTGCTTCAATGCCACTGACACCAGCGATCTCGCCACTCTCGGTGTCTTCCATGACAAACAAATACCCCTCGTCACCAGGTGCCTCGACATCCGCTTTTTTAAACGCTTCATTGGCGCGCGAAATGCGACGTTCCAGCAATGTCTGGTCAACAGGTAGCGACGTAAAGCCGTGTCCTGACTCTACAGCGCAACTGTAAAGAGCCTGATAATCGGCTGACTCGATCGGTCGGATCAGCAACATAATTCAGCTCCTTAATTAGCCGACAATTTGAGCAACTGCTTTCTCGAAGCGCTGCAGACCCTCTTTGATATCTTCCTGAGGAATAATCAATGACGGTGTTAATCGAATAACACTGGCGCCTGCAACCAATACCATTACGCCATGTTCCTGACCTGCCAGTAAAAAGTCGCGCGCGCGGCCTTCGTATTTTTCGCTCAACTCAGCACCCAACAAACAACCTTTACCGCGTACTTCTTTAAATACCTGATACTTTTCGTTAATTGCGTTGAGTTGCTCTTTCATCCACTGCTCACGTTGTTTAACACCGTTTAATACTTCGTCAGTATTAACAACATCAAGTACCGCCTCAGATACCGCACATGCTAGCGGGTTGCCGCCATAGGTGCTGCCATGGGTACCGGGTTTTAAGTGCTTCGCAATCGCGTCAGTCGTTAGCATAGCGCCAATCGGAAAGCCGCCGCCCAATGACTTCGCACTGGTTAAGATGTCCGGCGTAACACCCAACTGTTCATAGGCATACAGCGATCCTGTCCGACCAAAGCCTGTTTGAACTTCATCAAAAATGAGCAACGCATTATGTTGGTCACATAATTCGCGAACAGCTTTTACAAAGTCCATTTCGGGAGGCACAACACCGCCTTCACCCTGCAACGGCTCCATCATCACAGCACAGGTTTTGTCGGAGATTAACGCTTTTAATGCGTCGATATCGTTATAAGGTACATGCTCGATAGCACCGGGCTTGGGACCAAAACCCTCGGAGTAAGCAGGCTGTCCGCCAACTGTCACGGTAAAAAACGTACGTCCGTGGAAGCCTTTACTAAAAGCAATGATCTGCTGTTTTTCTTCGTTATGCTCTTCCAGTGCCCAGCGACGTGCTAGTTTTAATGCTGCTTCGTTTGCTTCGGCGCCCGAGTTGGCATAATAAACACGGTCAGCGAAGGTGGCATCAGTTAGCTTTTTGGCCAGGCGAATAGCCGGCTCGTTAGTAAAGACGTTGCTTAAATGCCAAAGTTTTTGGCTTTGTTCCTGCAACGCGCTGACCATAGCGGGGTGACAGTGGCCTAAGCAGTTAACCGCAATACCACCTGCAAAATCAATATACTCTTTTCCCTGCTGATCCCACACACGAGCTCCCTCGCCTTTTACCGGAATCATTTGGGCGGGGTTATAGTTTGGAACCATTACGTCGTTAAACATCTCACGCGTAATTGAATTTGCTTGTTGGTTAGCTGCCATTGCTCACTTCCTTATCGCTATCGCGAATTAATTTGATAAGAGTCATGGATTCATAATTTAGCCGCCCATTATGCCAAAATTTAACCGAATTGTCTGTTTTTATTGGAAGCTCAGGCTTTTAGTGGCGGGGGCTCGGTAAGATTTTCACAAGAACAGAATAAGTATTCACTCATGCGCCAATAAGGCGCATGAATAAGCATTTTCT
>Ga0208813_1000465_pt1 | contig 30610 bp, 56 predicted proteins | sample MalvireepMed_904_FD_184250 | JGI IMG/M metagenome (GOLD analysis project Ga0208813, IMG submission 184250) | Marine viral communities from the Global Malaspina Expedition - Malaspina viral metaG DeepMed_904 (SPAdes) (version 2) | ecosystem: Environmental > Aquatic > Marine > Oceanic | place... | reverse complement strand
TGGGTGGCAACATAACAAGCACGGAGAAGATCGCCATCTTCGGCGATTTCCGGCAGTACTACATTTTCGATCGGGCCGGTTTCACGATCCGTAGGAACGATTTTGAGAATATGGCTACGGATCAGGTGGGTTTCTATGCCAGCCGCCGAGGCGATGGTCAAGTCGGCCTCGCCGCCGCCTTCAAGATTCCGAGAGCCGCTTAAACAGCGGTCAGCTAATAGGGCGCGGGGCTACGGTCCCGCTCCCCAACCAAGGAGGACAAACATGCCCAATGTCACTTGTATCCAGAGCTTTTCTGATGGGAGCGGGATCGCCTACCAGTCCGGCGTGGAATACGACGTACCAGCCGCGATCCTCAAAGCCAATCCCGATTACTTCAAGCAGTCCGGGACGGCAGAGAATAAACAGGCCGACACCGCCGAGGACAAGTCCGCGGATGAGGCCACCGAGGAAGTCACCGAGGAAGCTGAATAGTGGCGACTCGCCACACATACGCCAGCGCGGACGACCTCCGGGACTACCTGGCCGGGACATCGTTCTCCTCCGGGTGGACGAGTGACGCCGGGAGTATCCGGCGAATCCTGGAGGCATCGTCCCGGCGTATCGACCTTTACTGCGAGGGCGGGACGTTTGGGCCGCTGACCGAGACCCGGTTCTATGACATCGGGTCCGGGTCATTGGTCCAGTCTCCCCAGTACGCCGTCCTGGCCGGGACGGACGCCATCGCGACCACGGTCTCCCTGGCAAATGTCATCCCGCTGGACGGCTGGCTTATCGCCACGACGACGGTGACGGCTTATGACGACACCGACCGTGGAGCCAGTACGGTCTTAACCGAGGGCTACGCCAACGACTTCTTCCTGATGCCCTATAACTCCGCGCCCAAGACCATCTTCAAATTGAACGAAGACACCTCCAACACCCTGGACGCCGGCCAACAGACCTTGTCCATCCTGGGGAGTTGGGGCTATACCGCGGACACGTTGTCCGTCACTACGGCGGACGCTATAGGCTCCACGACCGCGACCTCCGTCAGCGTGACCAGCGCGACCGACCTGGGGCCGGCCCAGACCGTCCTGGTCGATTCCGAGCAACTTTACATAACCGCCATCAGCGGGAATACCTTGACCGTCCAGCGTGGCGTCAATGGCACGACCGCGGCCACTCATTCCGGAGGCGCCGGTCTGACCCGGTACGACTACCCGGAGCTGGTCGTCCAGGCTTGTCTGGACATCGCCAAGCTGACCTTCAGGAATAGAGACCTGGGGTCGGCTGGAAGCATCGGCGCCGGGGAGATGTCGATGACGGTGGCCGAGGGCGAGGTCCGGTCGGTCTTGATGACCCTGGAGGACTTCCGGGTGACCGGGACTAGCAATGGAGTGATCTTCTGATGGCTGAACCATTCGGCGTCCACTTTGAGGTTACCGGCCCGGTCTTTGACGGCTCCGGCTTGAAGGTTATGCAGGGCATCATCAACCGGGGGCTATTCGATATCGCGGTCTTGGAAGGGGCCAACAAGGTCAAAGACCAACTTTGGGGCCCACCGGCTTCCCAGTATTGGAAGTCCAAACCGGCTGACCGACACGGCGCCCATACCCGCGACCTCAAGCGGCGGGTCGCTGCCAGTCAGCCCTCCGACAATCTGGCAATCTTCGACGCTGGCGGCGTCCATTACGCTCCGAAGGTCGAGGCGATGTATCACATGTTTGAGAACGCCACCAACGCCATCAACCGGGACAAAGCCGCGCTATATCACAAGTACATCGGCGGGGCTTTGATCGAGGCATTCGATTGAGCCGCTCCGGGGCATTGGACAGGATCGATGTCTTGTTATCGACCATCACCGACCCGGCATTCGTCGCGGTCATCCGGGCCGAGCCTCTGGCGTTGTCCGGGACTCCGGTCCTGGCGTACTGGGTCCAGGCCCGGACTAACGGCTGGCAGACATTGTCGGATATCGGCTCGACGACGACCATCATGGTCCGGGCCTATTTCCGGCTCCAGGCGTCGGCAGACGTTAGGGAGTCCATCGAATTGGAACTTTGGGACTCGATGGTGGAGGTGGATACCAAACTCCGGTCCGACGCAAACCTGGACGGGAACTGCACCGACTCCACGGTCGGGTCGGCCACGGTCGCCACGCTGGACATGGGCGGGGCTTTGTACCGGACGGCCACAATTCCCTTCGACATCCAACTCTATGAAGAGGTAACTATTAGCCCGTGAGGGAGAGGATATGGCAAAGAAATCAGGACTCGGTCAGCAGATATTCGTTCACGGTTACGACTTGTCGGGGGACGTTGCCACGATAGATAACGCCGGAAGTCCTCGGGAATTGTTGGATATAACCGGGCTTAACGCCTCGGCCCATGAGCGGGTGATGGGATTGTCGGACGGCAACCTCGGGGTCTCCTCCTGGTTCAACGATGCCACCGAGCAAGAACACGCGGCCTTCAAGGGACTTGTGACCACCGACCGGATCGTGACCTGGGCATTCGGTGCGACCCGCGGGGACGTTGCCGCTTGTTTAGTAGGGAAACAGATCAACTATGACCCGAGCCGCGGGGCCGATGGGTCGTTATCCTTCACGATCGACACCCAGGCGGACGGCGTCTCCCTGGACTGGTGCGACACTTTGACCACCGGCAAGGAGACTCACTCCAGCGCTGGCAATTCGACCAGCCGGGACGACGGCGCCGCGAGTAGCGCCGGCATGGTGGCATACCTGGAGATAACCGACATCGACTCCGGGACGCCGACCGTGACCATCCAGCAGTCCAGCGATAATGGGTCCAGCGATGCATTCGCCACGGTCCTGTCCTTCACGGCGGTCGCCGCGGCGGCGGCCCCGACGGCGGAACGGGTGACGGTCAGCGGGGCGGTGGAGCGGTATCTCCGGATCACCACCACCGGGACATTCTCCAACCTGGACTTCTGCGTCTCGACCAGGAGGGGGACAAGCCAGGATGATGTCGCCTTCTAATGACAACGCCGGACGATGTCCAGGAGGAACTACGCCTCGCGCGGGAGGAATTAGCACGATTAAAGGCGACCGACGACAAGTCCGAAAAGATACAGATGACCTCCGGGGATATCGTCCGGCTGGTGATAGCGGCGCCGGTGGTTTTCACCTGGTTGTTCCTGGGAAGCCGCATCATCATCAGCGCAACTACGAGTCAGCATGTTTTATCCAACGTCGAACCTTTGGTAATGACCCTCTCCATCTTGACCATCCCGGTCACCGGCATACTCCAGTCATTATTCAGCGCACCAGGACAGAATGGTAAATGACCTTATTTGAAAAGATATGCCGAATGGTGGGAGACCGGCGCATCCCGTCTCCCAGATTGCCGGCGTTCAGACTGTTTCGGGTGGGCTTCGCCAACCGTCATGTGACCACGGTCGTGGTATTTGCCATCGTGGTCAGTGCTGCAGCGGTGGCGGTTGGGCTTTATTTCGCCATCAAGGATGTGGCGTCCTCGACCTACAACTGGCCGGAGCCAGCCGAATATCAGGTGACCGAGGCGGGGCTTCAAACGATGGGCAAGAAGAACCCGGACTACCCGGACGGGTCGGAAAGCCAGACCTTATCGATTCGCCTCGGAAATGGCAGTAGAATCTCGACCTTGAGGATAAAAGACGTTGACCTGGGACGGACCGGCATCTCAAGGGCGCTGGACATCAGCCCGTTGACCAACGCGGTCACCGGTGCGACGGCGTATCTATGGGTGGGGAATCTAACGGTTACCAACTCGTCCTTTCCGACTTTTCAAATGGAAACGTCCGACGTTGCCAACTTGGTAACTGGCCTCTTATGCGACGGCCATACGATGGCGGCGACCATCTCCAACACGGTCCCGGATATGGTGCTGGAGTCAGAACGCCTAAGTTCTGTGTACGAAGTGAACGGGTCGATCGTGGACAGGATTCAGATTCACATAACCGGGAACTCCGGCGCCTTCGTTCAAAATCTCATACTGGACAATGTGGATGCGTGGAACGGCGAAGCTTATTTTTCTAGGCTTAAAATCGGAACGGCCACATTCAATAATTCCAACCTCGTCGGGGACGGGAGCGGCGTGGACTCAAGTTCATGTCGGATTGAGGACAGCGTGTCGGCCCGAAATATAACGAACACGATACAGGACCGCCCGATCAAGGTGCAATAGTGAAACACCTCGGACTCATCGGCGCCATCCTCCCGCTAATATTATTAGCCGTAGGAATAATTGGCTGGGTCTTGACCGTCCGGAATGACGTTACCGACGCGGTCAAGCAGATATCCGCCGTCCAGGAGGACATCGCCGCCATCAATGTGCGGATGGAGAACGAGCGGACATTAAGGACGGACCTCCACACCGACCAGGCGGGAGACCTGGTGACCATCACCAACGGCCTCTCGGACAGGATCAGCGGGATGGAGACCGACCTCGTTCTGGCTAACGACCAGATGGCGACCATCATGGGGGACCATGAAGGCTTCGCGGATGTGTTGCGGGAACTGGGAGAGATCGGCGCCCTGCCGTCCGGGGAGCGGCGAGATTATGGCGGGTACGGTGGCAAGTGATGATGCGGAACAGGATTAACCGTTATGGGTTCAGCCTGGATTGGTCCACCGTATTCTGGGCCATCGGTATCCTCATGTTTACCGGGCTGATCTTCCTGGTCGGTCTGGCTTACGGCGTGGGTGTCTTATGCGATTCCTAGCCCTGAGCGTTCTGGCCGGTATGGTAGCCATCATCGGTTTTGTCTCTATGCTGGTGTGGTTATACGAGGGGCCGCGGCGGCTGGTAAGACTCGCCGCTTGCTATATCGGCTTTCACGGTCGGGAGACCTGGGGCGTCAACCCGGCCAACCAGAACTCGGAGCCATATTGCCGGGACTGCCGGCGCTTCCTGGCGAAGGCTTATTGATGTGCTGGTTCAACCGACACTGGTGGCGGCAGCTTCCGGAGGAGTGGTCCGTCCGGGTCTGCCGCATCTGCCGAGTTAGAGAGCAAGCCATGTATCAATCGGACACCGGGCTTTACTGGGTACGGTTATGAGGATGACCGCCCTCCGGCCCCAGATATTGGCCGCGATCATATCGGCTTCGGTGTGTTCGATAGTTTTCGGCTATTTCGGGTGGCGTATGGGAGCCACCGAGATTTTAACGGCTCTTATCGGCGGCCTGTTTGGGTTCTTGGGCGGCGTTAGCCTCCGGATAATCGACTCTGGGACGGACGAGGACAAGGAATGACTAGCCGAGGGTTATTGACCCATTACGTCCTCAACCGCCCGAGGGACCACTGGCGGGAGGTGAGCTGTCTGGAGATCGGATGCGTCAATTACGCGGTGGGCTGGAAGACGATCTTGCCGGCGGACGATATAGCAAATATAGAGATGGTCCGCCGGTCGAATATGGGCTTCAGGGAGGAGCGCGAGGATGGATTGATTATATTCACCTTCACGCCGGGACAGGAGTGCTTCACCGGCCAGGGTGGAGGGCATAGGGTAGCGGTCGAGCGAGACCCGATATTGACCAGGGACAACCGGGTCATGGAGCCGCTGGAATTCATGGACAACTGGAACGACCACCAATATCGGAGGAGTGTAAATGGCTAAAGAATCAGGACTAGGAATGAGCGCGATCATCGACGATTCGGGCGGGTCGGCCCGGACGATCTCAAACGACATAACCTCGATCGACATCGCCACGCCGAGGGAGGAGCAAGACATCACCGGGCTGGACAAGTCGGCCAGGGAACGTCTGCTACTTTTGGCGGACTTCACGGTGGCAATCTCGGGCGTCTTCAACGATGCGTCGAATATGAGCCACGATGTATTCAAGACGGTCTCATCGACCAGCGTGGCGCGGACGACCACCCTGGCGGTCTCCGGCCAGACCTTGCCGGGTGAGTTGTTCTATACGGACTATGCGTTGAGCCGGTCGGCATCCGGGGAGTTGACCTGGTCGGCTCCGGGCGCCCTTGCCGGCGGCGTTGTCCCAACGTGGGCGTAAATGGTCGCTATTAACGGGACAACGGCCCAGACCAAGAAGGGCTTTCGCATCCCGGACCAGACCGCCCACATAACATTTAGCGGGACGGACTACGACGGGGCCGAGATATGGGTCAAGCTCAACGTCAGCTTTGCCCACTATATCGCCCTCCGGGAAGCCGCCGAGGGTGACGACCAGGCCAAGATGGCCGAGCTATTCGGGAGTGAAGTCTTGATGGAGTGGAACCTGGAGGACGCATCCGGGGCGCCGGTCCCGGCGACCGGGGACGGGATGCTCCAGATCCCGCTCAGTCTGGCCATGCTTATCGTCCAACATTGGATCGAGGCGGTGTCGGCGGTGCCGGTCCCTTTGGAACCGCCATCCGGCGATTTAAGCACGTTGGCGGCGGCATCGACCGCGACGGGCGAATGATAACCAAACCTTGGGAACTGGAGGAGGCCGAGTTGATAGACGGCCTCTGCCAGAGGTATTCATGCCTTCCATCCCAGTTGATGGCCGAGGACGTAACGATCCTCCGCATGGTGGCGATAGTACAGGAAGGACAACCAGAGGGCGATGGCTAACCAGGTCGAGATACAGATAACCGCGGACCCGAAGAACGCCGAGGCGGGATTCAAGAAGACTCAGTCGGCCTTTGGGAAGATGGCGGACGGCATCAAGAAACACCGCAAGGCCATCGGCATCGGCCTCTCGGCGATCGGCGCCGGGATAACCGCGCTTGGCGTCTCTGCGGTCAAGTCCGCCCAGGAGGAGGCCATCGGCATCGCCCAGTTGGATGTAGCCCTCAAGAACGTGGGGACATCCTACGATGCCCAGGCCGCGGCCATCGAGCGGGTCATCGCCGCCCAACAGAATAAGACCAACTTCGGGGACGAGGCCCAGCGGGACGCCTTGATGGGCTTGATCAGTGTCTCCGGGGACTACGAGTCCGCGATGGCGGCGCTTCCGGCGGTCCTCGACCTGGCGGCTGGGAAGGGGATGGACCTGGGCGCGGCCTCGACCCTGGTGGCGAGGGCCATCGGCGGCGAGACCTCCGCGCTCAAGCGTTACGGCATCGAGGTGGAGAAGGGTGCCGGGGCCACCGAGGTTATCGCGGCCATCATGGCTAAATTCGGGGGACAAGCCGAGGCGGCGGCGGACCCGATGGTCCAACTCAAGAACCGGGTGGGTGACCTCCAGCAAGAGTTCGGCAAGGCATTGATGCCAGCGTTAACCTCGATGGCGGTCATCCTGGAGAAAGTCACGACCAAGCTGATCGCCTTCTCCACCGAGCATCCCCAGTTGACCAAGGTCTTGATGATAGTGGTCGCGGCCTTGGGAGCGGTGGCCCTGGTAGTCGGACCGCTTCTGTTACTACTGCCAACGATGGCGGCGGCAATCGGGATACTCAGCGTGGCCTTCGGTTCGCTCAGTTTATCCATGCTCCCGGTGACCCTTGCGGTCGTGGGGATCGCCGCGGCCATCACTGCCGGGATTCTGATTTGGCAGAACTGGGACACCATCGTCAACGCCCTCCGGGTGACTTTTGAGAAGGTATTTAACTTCATCTCTGAGATCGTGAAGAAAGTCATCGGCAAGATTACCGAATTGTACAACTCCAAGCTTGGCTGGCTCCTCCCGGCGGGGCCGCTCGTCAAGGGCATCCTGTTTCTGAAGAAGAACTGGGGCGAGATATTCGCTTTTATCCAGGAGACGATCCAGACGGTCTTTACCAAGATCACGAGCCTCTACAACTCAAAGCTGGGATGGCTTCTCCCGGCGGGTCCGTTGGTCAAAGCTATCTTGTTTTTGAAAGATAACTGGGACGAGATATGGGGCGGCATCAAGTCCACTTTCACGACAGTGACCGATGCCCTGGTCGGGACATTCGAGAACTTCAAGACTCGTATCATGGGCATCTGGAATGCCATAGTGGACTTTATCAAAGGCAAGGCCATCATGCCCGTAATTAAAGGCATTTTGAATTCCATGGTTGATGGCCTCAATGTCTGGATTCGGAGGATCAACGCCATAGTAGATAAACTTCCCGGACGGTTCGGAATCCCGAAAATAGACCCCATTCCGGGGTTAGCGGCTGGCGGGGTGATAACCCAAAGCGGTTCGGCGATCGTGGGAGAACGCGGCCCGGAATTGCTCTCCCTGCCGAGAGGGGCTTCGGTTGCGCCATTGAAAGGCGGCGGCGCCGGCATGACGATCAATCTGGTGATAAATGGGGACGTAAACGGCTTCGATGACTTCCAGCAAAAGGTGACCAGCGTCATCAGGGATGCCGTCCTGGGCGGTGGATTCTCCGGCGTACTGGCGAGGGCATAATGGTCGTGGCTAGTTATAAGCTCCAGGTGGACTGGGCAAATGATGGCTCCTGGACTGGGACAGGGGCCACCATAGACATGGGCCGGGTCCGCGGTATCACTTGTTCATTCGGTCGGGACCGGGCGTCCCAACTGACGGGCAAGTCCAAGGCCGGGACGCTCCGGGCCACGTTGGACAACCGGTCCGGGGATTACAACCAGTTTAATGCCGACTCGCCCATCTATGGGAATATCCTCCCAGGCCGTCCCGTCCGGCTTTTGGGGACATCGACCACCCAGTCCGACCAGGCGATATGGCAGGGATACCTCGTCCGGATAACTCCCCAGGTATTCCTGGGCGGGGATGCGATTGCGATCCTTGAATGCACCGGGCCGCTCGGCCAGGTAAATCTAGACCAAATCGAAGTCGCCATGGTCACCTCCCAGAGGACGGACCAGGTCGTGGACGACATCCTGGACGCCGCCGGCTGGGGCGCCGGGAGTAGTTACCGGACCCTGGACACCGGCAAGACGACCATTACTCGTTATTGGAAGTCGGCCACCTATACCGTCCCGGCCCTTCAGGAAATTGAGTCAACCGAGGGAGGGTTCGTCAGGGAGTCAAAATCGGGGCAAATCGTATTCGACAACCGCCACCATAGATTGGCCGGCGTGGGTCTGACCTCTCAGGCGACCTACTCGGACGCCTCCGGGGCCGCCAGAGTATATTCCGGCCTCATCATGGACGACCCGCTCCCCCATATATTCAATATATTTGAGAGTGATGTCCAGACCTACACGACCGCCAGCGTGGCGGTACTCTGGACGCTTTCGGAGACCGGCGCCAGCTCCCCATCCATCGCTCCCGGCGTGGCCCGGACGTATATCGCCCGGTATCCGACCTCGGCGTCGGCCAACAACGCCAGGGGCGTCGCATTGTGGACGACTACGGCGGCAACCACCGATATGCTGGGGAATACGGCGGCGGACGGCTCCGGGACTAACGTGACGGCATCCATCGGCATCTCGGTCTCCAAGTCCTCAGAGACGATGGACATAACCCTGACCAATAATACCTCGGCCACCGCTTACATCACCAAACTCCAGGCCAGAGGAACGGCCATCACGGCAGACGACCCGGCCTCCATCAAACAGGAAGACGCCACTTCCCAGACCGCCTTCGGCAAAAGAACTTGGCCTAGCAAGACAAAATTTATCCCGGACAGCGGCGAGGCATTGGACTGGGCCGATTATAACCTCTCGATCTACAAAGACCCGACCGCCGTCCTCCAGCTTTCATTTTTCGCAAACCGTGACAATAATTCCGTGAATGAGATGCTCGACCGGGATATATCGGAGCGGGTGACCGTGGTCGCCGATAATACCGCCGACCTGAGCATCAACCGGGATTTCTTCATCGAGGCGGTCAGTCACCAGATCGACGCGAACCGGCTCCACAAGGTCACATACCTCCTGTCGGACGCCCTCCAATTCAGTGATTTTTGGGTCTTGAATACCTCGGCCCTCGGAACTCAAACCAGGCTGGCGTACTGATGGCAGACGACTATATAGTCCAGCACCAAGACCTCCAACCGGAGGAGTATCTGGTTATGGTCCGGGGGATGTATATGAGGATGGGCTTCGGCCCACTACCGGACCCGACCGAGGACAACTCCTCCGGAGAGGTTGCGGCCCGGATAAATCATGGCCGGTGGCTGGTCGATTGCGGCGGCTGTAATAGCGCCCTCGTCGTTGACCTCTCCCAGCCGGTCTTCATGTGCGTGGAATGTGGGAACGCCGCCAACGAGGGGAAGTGGTTCGCGGTGACCATCCCGTCCAACCGTAAGGCCATCGAGGCTGAACTACTCAAGCGGCCCATAAACGGGCGCAACCCAGCCGAGGCGGTCAACCGGAACTGGGAACCAGGGGAGACCGTGGTGATGCTGAAACAGGAAAATACCGACCACGATATAGGAGCTTAGAATGGCCTGGACGACTCCGAAAACTTGGGCATCTGGCTACGTCGTTTTGGCGGCTGATCTCAACACGCATCTGAGAGATAACCTCAACGTGACCGCTCCGGCGGTGATGACAACGGCGGGTGACATAATCTATGCCAGCGGAGCCAACACGCCGGCAAGGTTAGCCAAGTCCACGACTTCGACCCAATACCTTGCAAATACTGGAACGAGCAATATCCCAGCCTGGAACGAGGTCGCCTTAGCCACCGGAGTCAGCGGGACATTGCCGGTCGCCAACGGTGGCACCAACGTGACCTCCCTGACCGACAAAGCCGTCTTGATAACCCAGGATAGCGGGACGGATACCGTGGCGGCGGCGGCGATGACGAGCAGCGGCCAGGTATTGATAGGTGGCTCCAGTGGCCCAGCCGTCGCAACTCTGACCGGCGGGGATAACATAACTATCACAAACGGCGATGGGACGATCTCGATCGCCGCCGCTGGAGGCGGGGCTTCGCCGGCTAAAGTCATCGCATATCAAAGCGGACCCGATTAAACAGGAGAAATCATGGCGGCTAAAATTGGAATACTCGGGGAATCAACGGTGGGTACTGTAGGGGTCACCACAACGGTTTATACAGTTCCGGCTGACAAGGCATCCAGAATACGAGTCCTGTGGGTCGTGGAGGCTCATTCTAGCACGAAATACCAGTTCAACGTCAAAATAGGCAGCCCTGGCACCGAGAATACAATTCACATCCCAGCGGCGGCCACTCAGGATATGTGGACCGGGATTAACGCCCAAGCCACTCCGGACCCTGCGCTCAGTTTTACCAGTGACAATATAGGAGTGCAAATAGAAGCTGACCAGGTCTATCTCACGACCAATACGAATCAACCACAAATGTGGTGGATAACCCCATTACCGCACGATTATTATCTAGCCACCGGAGATACTGTCCAAATCCATGTCGCGGAGGCACTCCCTACAGATTTCCTTTTTCAAGTGCATGGAGTGGAGGATGATGCTTAAATGGCACACAACCGACAAATAGAGATGCAAGGCAAATGCCGCCGGTTATTCTACGCCAAGACCGACTGGGCGATACCGACAGATGTAGAGACTGACGAGCCAAGACCGGATGACCAGGTTCTAGCTGGCACAGTGTTAGGGGTAACAACAGGGGGCGGGGCATTAGAGTTATTAATCGGGAATGACCTAATAATCGCCACATTTAATGACCAAACGGCCCCAGACCGGATTGGGTGCGTCGAGGAGTTTTACAACCCTATCGGAGCCAGCAAACCGCTACGGATCGACCTCACAAAAGTCGCCGCATGTGGGACCGCCGTCGATAACCACCGGACGGCCAAACAGGCCGAGACTGACTTCGTATTTGAGAAGGGCATCAAGTTATTCGGGAGCGAATACGCGACGACGGAGGCTTTCCGGCATGTCTTGAAGTTCCAGGAGATGCACAGTCGGGACGATGCTGGCCGGGTCTCCGACCATGAAACCATCGTCCAGGCCCAGGCCGACCTGGAAGCCCTTTGCAAAACGTGCGACGATTGTTGCGAACAACTCCTGGAGACCAGGGACGCCGCCATCACATTCGCGGAGCCGGAGTCCTAGATGGAAGACCTGGCTGGCTTGGCCGAGATAGTCGGCCCCATCGGAGTCCTGGTCGTCGTCGTGGCCTGGGCCATAATCTCTCGCCGGCATGGGAACGGAAGCAACGGTCGTTACCAGGTCGTGGTCGCCAAGCTGGACGGCCTTCGGGACGACATCGGGGAGATCAAGACCGATGTCCGCGACCTCCGCGGCAACCTGGTCCGGCACCTGGAAGACCACGCCAACGCCTAACTAGAATTTCATCTCACCTCCACCTCCTCGTAGCGGCCCCGGCGGACTCGACACCTGCCGGGGTCGTTGCTATTTGGCGTCATCCAATATCAACGAGTTTTGCGAATCGGTATAATAAACGCTTGACAGTTTATAGCGGCGTCGCTTATAATATACATAGTCAAGCAAGAGAGGAGGAAACGAGATGAATAACAGCAAGCGGACCACCAAGGAAACCACGAGGACCTGCCCACGTTGCACCGGCCCTATCCCGAATCATATGCCGGTCCCCTGCCTCTGTATCTGGTGCTTCTACCGTATAGGCCAAAATTAACCCGGTGAGCCAGCCCTTCGGGGCCGTAACCCGCAAGGCCGGTGGCAAGTCCGGCCAAATATAGGAGGAGGAAACGAGATGATGATCAACAACCGCCCCGCCACCCTGTACAGCCCCGAGGACGCTGAAGCCCAGGCCCGGATTCTCCAGGCTGGCGACTCCGACTGGACCTACGAGGCCATCCACGACTCCAAGGGCACCGGCTGGAGCTTCATAGTAATCCGCGACGAGGATGGCGACCTGATCGGCAGTATGTAAAGCAAGTAGCCACGGTGAGCCAGCCCCTTCGGGGCCGTAACCCACAAGAGCCGGTGGCAAGTCCGGCCAACAAGGAGGAGGAAACGAGATGGACAACACGATCCGAGACCGGATGCTGGAGTCCTGGGAATGGCTGGAGGTGGAATGCGATTGCGACAACCTGACCATCTGCCAGAACCATCGGGACATGGCCGAGCGGTTGGGCATCGACCCTCTGGACCTGGTCGGCATCCTGGCCGAGATACAGGAGGCGGAATAATGGCAACGGAACTATTCCAACGGCGAGAATGGCAAGAACTCCAGCATTATCCCAAGACCAGCGGGGACGGCCAGCCGGCGACGGTCTGGGTCATCGAGATGCCGGCGCCCTTCTACAAGATCGAGGTGGAGGACTCCGTCAACAGCGTGGGCGCTCCGATGGTCGGTCTGAGCCTACATACCGGAAGCTCGGAAGGCCAACTGGCCCGGCAGATAGCCCAAGCCTTCGCGGACGGGATGCTGACTCTGGCATACGTCAACGACGGCCCGGAGGCGTAATGACAACCCGCGACAAGGTGCTTCAGATACGGACCGAGCAACCCAACGCCCACGCCGTCCAGATAGCGCGGATGGTCGGCGTAACGAGTGGGAGGGTCTACCAGATACTCAAGGAGTTAGGACTCGCCACGACCATCCCCGGAGCGAAGGGAAGGCCACGCCAGAAGGCGGCGCTCTGGGTGAGCCGTAAACGGAAGGCGACCAATATCCGGAAGCGGCTGGAGTCGGGCGCGGCATACACCGAGGCGGATGGGACGACCTGGTGGTTCGTCACCGACCTGACGCCGCAGTGGGGACAGGTCATAGTCACCAGGTCGTCCGGATTCAGCATATATCCCAACATTGACGCCGCCCTGGCAGCGGAGGTATAGAGATGGCACCTGAGAGATATATGCTGGTGGTCAAATACTCAAAGGTTGATGTGTTTGTCCCGGTCTGGTTCCCTTTCGAGGTCTGGTTATCTTCGCACGAAATACCCGAAGGTAATTACTTTGACTGGGACAAGGCGGTAGAGATGCGCGCCCGACTAATCGACATGCATCCGGGGAACACATACATGTTGATGCCAGTGGTGGCAGACCCAATCTCTGGAAAGCTATTCCCAAAAGGAGAAGGAGGAGATGATGACTGAGCAAGCCTACGGAGAGCGGACCCGGTGGGACCACAGGTATTCGGAGTTTGAACAAGGAACTCTAGTCCGCCAAAAGAATGGCACCTGGCGCATCACGATCTCGCGGGTATGCGGTGGGAATAATTGCGGCCCTCGCAACGGAGTAGCCCACGACCACCGGGCGACCAACACCATGACCGAGCAGGAGGCGGTCAACCTCTTGCTAGATTGGGACCACGACCTGGAGGAAGCCAAGGGATTGGCAAACTATGTATAGCTAAAGGACTCCCCGCCCACCGCGACCAAGCCCTCGGCCCAGCCGGGGGCTATTCTTTTAAGACTGAATAATCCTTGATACATGTCTTGTATCAATTGACAATACCGACCGCATATTGATACAATACAGGCACGATATTTTATCTAGTGTAAGGGAGACCCATGAAAACACCGACGATGGAGCTGTTAGAACTCCAGCGCCACCGGGAGATCAAAGACATCCTGATCTCGTCTCTGGAGCAATACCGGGGACGCCGGAACTCCGATGTTTTGATCGCGGCGGACCTGGGAGTCAGCATCGGAACATTCAAGAATTGGTGTCGTGATCTGGAGATCGATGTCGCCAGCTACCGGCTGGTCCGGTCTTAGATGACCTTGCGGATGCATCGGGTCGAGTGCCTGGACTGCGGCAAGGTCGTTATCCGGCTGATACCCATCGACATCCCGCTTTATTGCGGGAGATGCGGGTCCGCGGCCCTGATGTGGATGCCGACCGCATGACCACGCCCATCGCCCGGACGACCGACCCGTGGACTTCCCATGCCGGCGCGGGAGAGGTCACCGACTCCGGTCGGCGCCGGACCCAGGCCGAGAGGTGCCTCGACGTTGTCCTGACCCGTCCCGGCCTGACGGCTGGGGAGATCGGAGAACTGACCGGCCTCGGCCATGTCCCGGCCCAGCGGAGATTATCAGACCTCAAAGCCGCCGGGAAGGTCGGCGTCGGGATGGCCCGTCAATTCCAGGGCCGTCCTCAAGTGACATGGTGGCCGACCGACCGGCAAGGGACATTATTATGACCGGCCTCGGTATCAATGGGCATTGGATTGGAAGCCATGCGGCAGACCCGAGAGTTGTGGCCCTATACAGGCGCCACTATTCAGCCCAAGACCGATTGCATCATGACCACGCCAGGAATGGCATCGTTGGCCCCAGTGAACGGATGATTCTCTTGACGGTTGATTGCAAGGCATTATGGGCATGGCGCATCATCCGCGCTCCGGAAGAACGCATATCACAATTAGCGCGGCCTGATAAACGCCGCACCAAACGCGGTCTGGCGGTTGGAGAGAAAACGTCCACATATTTTGGCAACCAATTGGGTCTGATGTGTTCAGTATTCCGGAACGAAGGCCCAGTCCTGTCCAGCGAGTTGATACTTGAGGCCGAGGAACTGGCATGGCAACGGTGGCCGGGAATCCGCCTATTTACTTATGTTTGGGATTCTAAAGTCGAGAGCGTCAATCCAGGGTATTGCTTCAAGGTGGCCGGTTGGAAGACTTGCGGACGTAACGCGGACGGAAGGCTGACCATCCTGGAGAAACTGCCCGAATGACCGCATCGGAAAGCGGAGATATATCAGGAGGTGGAACTATGCAGACGATGCCGATCGTCAAAGTTAAAGACCTGGCGATAGCCCTCGCGGCGTACATCGCCCAGAAGGAGAGGACCGCATGGGCAAAGAATTAAGGGCAATGGTCGAGGCTATACCGGACCATTACTTCCTCTTGGATGATGCGTTGTTGTCTGAGATGGAGAAGGTCAGCGAGGAGTTGGAGGTCATTAAAGGCGTCCTCGGTCGTCTGGAGCAAGAAGCCTATCGCCGGATGGAGGAGAAGAAAGCGACCTCCATCCCGTCCGAGACTTACATCTGCGAGATGGAGACCGGCTTCAAATACGACCAGCCATCCTTCGGGCCGCTGAAGGAAATCTTCAACGAAGTTGACCTCAAGAAATGCCTGACTCCGGCCCACACCGACGAGGTCAAGATCGAGGACAAATGGACGACCGCGACCGTCAAGAGTCTGGCGGTCAAGTACGGTGCCGAAGCTCTCCGCATAGTTGAGAACGCCCGGATGGAGAGTCGAGGTCGGCTGAAGTTCGCCCGGAGGGAGGTCAGATGACCACCGCCATCGAGAGTCAATATCACTTCACCGCCGAGGTGAAGTCCAAGGGCAAACAGCAGAACCGGGACGGCTGGGCGATGGTGGTGGACTGGAAGCTCCCCGGCTCCAAGTTCGACTTGACCCTATACGGTCAGGACTGGGAGACCGTCCAGGGCTTTGAGGTGGGCGAGACCGCCATCATCACCATCAATCAAGGCAACCTCAAAGCCAACAAAGACGGCAGATATTCGACCGACTACTTCTGGGACATGGTGTCCATCGAGCCGACATGGATCGCCGAAGATGGGGAGAGGGTAGCGTCCGACGAGGCGCCGCCAGTCCAAGCCCCGCCGAAACCCAACCCGGCCCCGGCGCCACCGGCCCGGACTCCGGCGCCCAACATGGAACCGCCTCCCAACCCGGCGGCGTTGGGCCAATGCCAGAATCACGCCAACGATGCGATTATGTACGAGATTTGGCCGGTCCCGGAGGGCCGTGATTATACGTCCTGGCTCCTAGAATGCCGGGACTGGATTTATCGCAACGTCAACCAGGCTCCGGTGGCCCCGCTCCATTACTGCTACCAACACGACCAGGAACGGCGGCAAAGCAAGACGGGCAACTGGGGACACATACTCCCGAAACAGGGCGACGACGAGGAGGATTCGTACTGCGTCGAGAATCGGGAAGGCTGGAGGGTATTCGATGCAAGCCAACGCTAGAACGTCCACGCGGCCCGGTTACGTCTTCGACGACCACATCGACCTGATGCTGGCGTTGTTCGACATCCTCGACCAGGCCGCTGTGGACTATGACCGCTCCGAGGATGTGGTGGACGACTTCCAGGCATATCTCAAGGACTGGGCGCGACGGAGGGACGAGAAGCCGGAACGCTAGACGATTGCCGGTCTGGGCCGAGCTTATCGGCCCACTCCGAGAGTTATCTAACGGGAGGGGAGGACGACGGGATGAGCGTCAAGATAATGTCCCAGGTCTGGGAACTGGATTTACCGCATAACGCCCAATCGATATTCCTGGCATTGGCAGACCACGCCGACGACGACGGTTATTGCTATCCAAGCGTTGGCCGGTTGGCGTGGAAGACGGGGTACGGAGTCCGCCAGGTCCAGCGGACCCTCAAAGACCTCCGGGACCAAAAGCTGGCGATCCCCACCGGGTCGGTGGCTGGCGGTCGGCATAACACCGTCGTCTATAGACTCGACCCATCCGCCGGCAAGCAGAAACCGCCCTTCCGACCGAGAACAGAACGCCAGATATTGGCGGATATAAAGGGTGACAATATGACACCCATTGACGGCGAGGCGGATATAAAGGGTGTCACCCAGGACGCGGAAAGGGTGACATCTGAGACACAAAGGGTGACACCGGAGACGCTAAAGGGTGACATAGCTATGTCACCCGAACCATCAGTAATCATCAAAGAATCATCAGAAGAACCGTCAGAGGAGATGTCCGACTTGCCGTCGGACCCATCGCCCGATTGGTTCGATGTCTTATCAGGACTCCCAAGGTTTACAACCTCTCTGGCCGACGCCGAGGCGTGGTTATCCAAGAAAGGCATAACCGCCGACCTGGCCGAGGTCACCGCTTACGGAGTTAAGGCATTTATCGCCCAACCCAAAAATAAGGGCCGCGATCCGTGGGCGACATTCCAGAACTGGGCGCGAAGGGATGCCATATCTCCGCGGTCGAGTCCGCCATCCAAGGTCTTCTCGGTCAACTCCCAGGACTTCGTGGCGATGAAGGCCGAGCAAGACGCCCGGAAGGCGAGAGGATAAACCATGACGATACCGCCCGACGTACTCCAACCGGGAGACACCGACTTCCACGCCTACCCCAAGCCGGTCAAGGTCTCGGGCGCGATGGAACCGCTGAGAGACATCTTCAAACGGGTCCGGTCTGCCGGCGAACCGCTCCCCAACGATTCCCAGTGTCCGGTGTGCGGGTATTTCGACATCACCCATCCCGATGTCCGGCGCATCCTTCTCGACCGTGACCCGACAAAGAGAATATTCCAGCAAGCCCAGTGCAAATGTCGGGGCCGGGAGGAACAACAACGCCGGGACGAAGAACTTCGCCACGCCCAGGCCGCGCTCCCGACCGGCGGGACAACGAGGACGTTTGAAAACTTCCGGGCCCGTCCGGGCACCGACGACATGCTGGCCGCGGCCCGAAAGTTCGCCGACCGACAGGGGCCGAGGATGTTGGTACTGGTGGGCCAGACCGGGACGGGTAAATCCCACCTCCTGGAATCCATCGGACGCCAAGCCCTGGAATCCGGGCGGACCGTCCGTTACGACCTGAGTCCAAGATTTCTAAACCGGCTTCGGCACACCTACGATTCCGACTCCGGGGACGATCTCCACGACCTGATGGCGTGGTATCAACGCCGGGACACCGTTCTCCTGGACGACATCGGCATGGAGTCCACGACCGACTGGGCGCGAGAGCAACTGACGACGTTAGTCCAGGAACGGCATAACTCCGGCGGCTGGATGGTCTTGGCGACCAATCTCAACAAGGCGGCGATGTCCGACCGGATGGGCGACCGTCTGGCGTCCCGGTTATATGCCGGCAACCCGGAACTCCCGGAGGTGTCGGTCGTGATCAACACCGCGGAGGACTATCGAGCATGACTACCATCCGCCGGACCTGTCCCGAATGCGGCGGCGAGATGACCGTCGAGCTGTTACGCCGGGACCCGCACGACACGCCGGTCCTGTTTTTGGTCTGCCCATGCGGGTATTGGGAAGCGGCACCGCCGGACATCGAGGCCGACCTGGAGGACCGTCCCCGGATGCCGGGATTCTGAGGAGGTAAACCATGATAATCCCAGACTACGAGGTTGGACAAAATGTCCACTTGAAGCCCTTCCCGAGCGGCGCCGATGGCATCCGGTGCGTCTGCAATCCAGACAAGGAATCGGGCCTCCAAGCCCCAGCCATCACCGCGCCCGAACTTGGCGGGTGCTGGCATGGGGCCGCGACGAGAGTCCTCCGGGTATTCCAGGATGGCGGACTCCTCCTGGAGAACCGCCACGGCTTCGTCCGGGGCGCCCGACCCGACGAGGTCTGCCGCTGATGCCCGGTCATGACCAAAAGACGACCCGCGTCCAGGTGGAGGTGAACGGCTTCACCTGGCGGGTCTACGGCGCCCGGACGGGACAACGCTGGCATTGTCACCTGGTCGAGTTGGTCGGCCCTCTGCCGCTGGACGGCCCGGTGACCCAACCGCTCCGGGACAAGATAAGGTCGGCGTTGGCGAAAGCCCTCAAGTTGGACGAGTCCGAGATCGCCCGGATACCGGCGGACCTGATCCTGGCATGAAGGAGTATATGCCTGGAATGATTGCAGAAGATACGATTGAGTACAAACGGTTTTTAGATACAAAACGGCAGGCGGGGATACTACACGGATTCGCGGGGTCGTATCTCCCAGACTTCTTGTTTGACTTCCAGAAAGCCTTGCTGGAATGGTCTCTTAAAAAGGGCCGGTCCGGTATATTCGCAGATTGCGGACTGGGGAAGACGCCAATGCAGTTGGTATGGGCAGAAAACATAATCCGGGAAACCAATAAGCCGGTATTGGTGATAACTCCGCTGGCCGTATCGCATCAGACAATATCTGAGGGTGAGAAGTTTGGCATCGAAGTATCCCGATCTATAGATGGCAGTCATGGATGTGGGATAACCGTCACGAATTATGAGCGGTTGCATCACTTCTCGCCCTCCGATTTTGACGGAGTCGTCTGCGATGAATCCAGCATCTTAAAATCCTTTGACGGTCAGCGTAAAGCGCTAATTACCGACTTCATGCGTAAGGTGCCGTATCGATTGCTTTGTACGGCCACCGCCGCTCCGAACGACTACATAGAACTTGGGACGAGTTCTGAGGCGCTGGGGGAATTAGGTTACGTTGATATGCTCAACCAGTTTTTCATAAATGACCAAAACACGACGGCCCCCAACCGATTCTGGGATGGTGGAGGATGGCGATTCAAGCACCACGCCGAGCAATCCTTTTGGAGGTGGGTAAGTTCCTGGGCAAGGGCAATCCGCCGACCATCTGATTTAGGCTTCGATGACCAGGGTTTTGAATTGCCGCCTTTGGATATTCAGGAAACGGTGGTAGCGGCCAAAACGGTCAAACAGGGTATGTTATTTGATGTTGCAGCGGTGGGATTACAAGACGAGCGGGAAGCGCGGCGAAGGACTATAAATGAGCGGTGCGAAGCCGCTGCGTCAAGCGTGAACGAGACAACCCGTCCCGCCGTTATGTGGTGCCATTTGAACGACGAGGGGAATACGTTAAAGGCGATGGTGCCGGGTTCGGTTCAAGTGGCTGGGTCTGACTCGGACGATGTGAAGGAATCCAAATTCCGAGACTTTCAAGAGGGTAATATCCGGGTCTTGATCACCAAGCCCAAGATCGGAGCCTTTGGGTTGAACTGGCAACATTGCGCCCATATGACCTACTTCCCATCACATTCTTATGAGCAATATTATCAAGCGATCCGCCGATGCTGGCGATTCGGCCAGGAAAGTCCGGTGATGGTCAACCTCGTTAGTACTGACGCGGACGAACGTATCGTAGAAAACTTGGCCCGGAAATCCAAGGCTGCCGACAAGATGTTCTCAGATTTAGTTCAGTATATGAATGACGCATTATCGGTCAAGCGTAGCCAAGAGTATGAGGAGGAGGTGTCAATCCCGTCATGGTTGTAATGAATCAAGAGATCACAGACCAATATGCTATTTATCTGGGTGACTGTTGCGAGGTGATGCCCACCTTGCCTAGTGAGTCCATCCACCTATCAGTATATTCGCCTCCCTTTGCCGGACTCTATCACTATTCGTCCTCTGAAAATGATCTATCGAACTGCCGTAATTATGAGGAATTTTTTGAGCATTACCGATTTGTGGTGCAGGAATTATTCCGCCTAACTATGCCGGGGCGAATGACCGCGGTGCATTGCATGGACGTCCCATCGGGTAATACCGGAGTTGACGTTCTGAAGGACTTTCCTGGCGATATTATCCGACTGCACAAAGACATCGGATTTGAGTACATCGCTCGTTACCACGTTTGGAAGGAACCGCTGACCGTTCGTAATCGGACAATGGCTAAAAACTTGGCTCATCGGAGTTTGATTGAGGATTCGTCCCGGTGCAGCGTGGCCTCAGCAGATTACCTCCTGGTATTTCGGCGGCATGGAGAGAATCCGGTCCCGATCGTTCACCCGGTGGGATTGACTGAATACGTTGGTGAGAGACAAGTACCCGCCGAATTGCACCATCTGAGAGGGATGGAGGGAAACCAAATAGAGAACCGATATTCTCATTGGATATGGCGGCAGTACGCCTCGGCGTTCTGGGATGACATACGTCTTGACCGGGTGCTGCCCTATCGCGAAGCAAGAGACCAACAGGACGAAAAGCATATACATCCCCTGCAATTAGACGTAATCAATCGGTGCGTTACGCTTTGGTCAAACCCAGGTGAGAAGGTCTTCACGCCGTTTATGGGAGTCGGGTCCGAAGTTTACGAAGCGGTCCAACTGGGGCGTCTTGGCATCGGAGTAGAACTAAAGCCGAGTTATTTTAGACAGGCACAAAAGAATCTACTCCATATCGAGCGGGTTGAGGATGTGCCATTTTCTATGGATATCTGATGCAACTCATCACCGAGAAGGACTTCCAGGCGACCGTCATCGCCCTGGCCCGGACTTATGGCTGGATCGTGGGATTCACCTATGACGCCCGGAAGTCCGAGCCGGGGGAGCCAGACCTCCGGATGGTGCATCCAACCCAGCACCGGGTTATCTTCGCGGAACTCAAGACGGTAAAGGGCCGATTGACCAAGGGCCGGTGGAACAAGTCCGGCAACCGCTGGCTCCCAGGACAAGACGAATGGGGACAAGTCCTCTCGGAATGCCCCGGCGTGGAATATTTCCTCTGGAGACCGGACGGCCTGGACGGGGAGATCGAGCGGGTATTGGGAGGGGAATGATGCCGTTGCCGTGGTTACAAGGGTTGAATGGATCGGTTCCTAAAAGTTGGGAATGTGGATACTGCCGGCGCCGAAGCCGAAGGGAGGACCGCATCGTGGTTACCATCGACAATAGTCGGGCCGGGTATCAGAGACTACGATTCTGCAACCTGGAATGCCTACGGCGTCTCCTGACATTGTGGGAGGAGCGGGAAGGTAAATTGAAGTGCGTCGGATGCGGGGAACACTTTCCTCCTACACATGGACGCCAAAAGTACCACGACGAGGCCTGCAGGAAACGTACATGGTCCCGATCACAATCGACCAAAGAACGACGAGGGGTCAATCATGCCTGACATCGGTGACATCTGCCGAGCGCGAGACCTGGGGATGGTGGGCGGACGGCTGTACATCTGGGCCGAGTGCCCCGTCTGCCACCTCCAACGATGGACCACCACCCGGCCCCTGGACAAGGGGACCCGCCGCAAGTGCCAGGACTGCGTCCGGGAGAAGTCCAAGCGGGTCTTCAAGATAGGTCGGGCGCATACCATCGACCAGGTCTGACCCTCCCGCGGATATGCCCTGGACGCTTCAGAGAAGCCCATAGCGGCGTTTTACTACCACCGGCAGTAGTTCTGACCGTCCACGATATGCGGTGTGGTAGAATAACGGCGCCACCCACGGGTGGACATTCACCGGTCACAGGGTGGAATGATCCGGGCGCTTGGCTTATTGGGTGTCGCCCATCCGACATCTGGTCAGGCGTCCGGGTATGAAATTGATATGACGATGAAAGACCGCGTCAAGGAACTCCGCCGCGTACCGGCGTCCGAACTCCGGGCCAACCCCAAGAACTGGCGCCGACATCCACCGTCCCAGGAAGCCGCCCTCCGGGGAGTCCTGGAGGACATCGGCTTCGCGGACGCGGTCATCGCCAGGGAGACCGACGACGGCCTGGAGCTTATCGACGGCCACCTCCGACAAGAGGTCATGGGCGACCAAGTCGTCCCGGTGTTGATCGTGGACGTAACCGAGGAGGAAGCGGACAAGATGCTCCTCACTTACGACCCGCTGGCGATGATGGCCCACGCCGACCAGGACCAACTCCTCCACCTACTACGCGACACCCAGTTCGAGTCCCAAGCGGTCAACGATATGCTGGAGGCATTGGCTAACGGGGAACGGGACGTTATGCCGGACTTTGAACCCGGCAGTATTGATGACCAAGGGCGGTTGGATGAAAAGAAACCGATTGAATGCCCAGAGTGTGGACATGAGTTTGCGCTGTGAACAAGGCAGACCTTAAACTCGATTGGTGTTCCCACGCTGCTGCCAAGTATGCGGTGGAACATTGGCACTATTCCAAGAGCATGCCGATGCCGCCAACAATTAGAATTGGGGTGTGGGAGTGTGACCAATTTATTGGATGCGTAGTTTTTGCCCGTGGGGCTAGTCCGCATCTGGGGGCGGCTTATGGGTTGCAGCAAACGGAAGTTGCAGAGTTAACTAGGGTCGCTATAACTGCTCATATAGTCCCAGTGTCACGTATCCTGACTATTGCTGTTGCGATGTTACGAAGAAAGGAATCCGGGCTTCGGCTTATTGTATCCTTTGCGGACACCAACGAGGGGCATCATGGGGGCATTTATCAAGGTGCGGGCTGGATGTATTGTGGAAAGACCTCAAGCAAGAATGATTATATTAGCGCAGATGGTCGGCGGTATCGAGATAGGCAAGTGACTGCATCGGGATATGCTCGGCAGTTTGGAGTTATGACCCATGTCCCGAAGGTCAGGGACTGTATAGCGATTCCGTTGGAAGGGAAATACCGTTATCTGTACCCACTTGATGACTCCATGAAAGAGCAGATAGCTTCCCTTTCCAAACCATATCCCAAGCGTCCGAAGGATTCCAGCGAACCACCGGCTATCCATGCCGGAGAGGGCGGGGCAGCACCGACCCGGACGCTCCAGAACTTATTCCCATTACGGGACCGTATGGCCCGATTGCTGGAGTGACTGAGTCGTGGCTTTGAATAACGGCAAGAACCTGGCGGCGGAGAATCGACGCTCCCAAGTCCTCCAGATGAAGATGGCCGGGGCGACCGAGACCGCCATCGCGGAACAGGTCGGCGTGTCCAAGACCCAGGTCCACAACGACATCCACCGCCGGCTGTCCGAGGTACGCCGGGACGACAAGGAAGCCGTCCAGCAAGAGTACAACCTCCAGCGGTCAAGGTATGAACGGCTCCTCCTCCGGTGGTGGAGTCAGGCTACCGGCCCCGATGATGAGAGAGCGGCCAAGGCGACCCAGATGGTATTGGACATTCTCCGGCGCCTGGACACCATCGGCGGACTGATACCGGAGAAGCCTTTGATCCAACTCCAACAACAGAACGTCATGGTTGGCGGCGTCACCTTCGCGGACCTCCTCCGGGAAGCGATGGACGGCGCCGGCCAGATAGTGGAGGGAGAACGTGAGGTCGCGAATGCTGGGACTGATCTGGCCGTGGAAAACTAAGAAAGGGCGGACGGTCGAGAGCTACGACAAGCGGGGGCGACTAAGGATATTGTGCGCCAATGGCGGCTTTCCTGTCACCGGGGCGATTGAAGTCCAGACCTCCCTGGATGGCCGGAAGTCCCGGTGGACACGGTGTCCCGAATGTAACCACAGCACACGAGTGACCGGCCTTAAATCCAAACCACGTTTGGCCGTCCATATCGCGGTCTATCAAACGTGACAACGCTAACCCAGGCCGAGAAGCAATTCTTGGTTGACCACTCCAGGACTGACCCGGCCTGGTTCTGGGACGCGGTCCTCGGTTGCTCCAGCGTTTACGACAAGCAACTCCAGATGGCGAGGGCGGTCAGGGACCATAACCGGGTCGCGGTCGTCGGCGCCAATGGGACCGGGAAGGATTGGCAATCGGCGCGGGTGATGCTCTGGTGGATGGCGACCCGTTATCCCGCCATTTGTGTCGTCCTCGGCCCGACTCATCGCCAGGTCTCCGACATCGTGTGGAAGGAAGCCCGGTCGGCATACCTCACGGCGAGGGCGCCACTGGGCGGTCAGATGTACCGGACGGCCCGGTGGGAGTTGGACGACCGCCACTACGCGGTCGGCTTCGCCACCGATAACGAATACAACATCCAGGGCTTTCATAGCCCGAACCTCCTGGTCATCCTGACCGAGGCCCACAATATCGAGCAGTCCCACATCGACGCCGTCAAGAGATTAAACCCGGCCCGGATGCTCCTGACCGGGAACGCCTTCGCCAGCTCCGGCGAGTTCTACGATGCCTTCCACGGCGGCGCCGACCTTTACCACACCATATCGATATCAGCCGCCGACACGCCCAACATCCAGATGGGACGGGAGGTCATCCCCGGCATGGTGACCGCCGAGCAGATCGAGGAACGGCGCCGGGAATGGGGAGAGGAGTCGGCCCTGTATATCGCCTCCGTCCTGGGCCGGTTCCCGGACAACCTGGAGGACGCCATCGTCCCGCGGTCTCTCCTGATGGAGGCGGTCGAGCGGCAACTGGAGCCGGAGGGCGAAGCCACGCTGGCTTGTGACGTTGCCAGATTCGGCGCGGACAAGACCGTGGTCTACAGGAGGCAGGGGAACGTCTGCCGGCTGGCCTGGAAGTCCCAAGGCCGGGACACCCAACAGGTCGCCGGACATCTCAAGATGATGGCCGAGGATGACCCGGAGGTGGGCCAGATAATCGTGGACGACACCGGCGTCGGTGGTGGCGTAACCGACCGGCTGAACGAGGAAGGGGTGGCTGGGGGACGAGTTAGGATCGTCCCGTTCAACGGCGGGGAGAAGGCGCGGAGGTCTGACCGATACGTCAACGCCATCGCCGAGGCATGGCTGGAGTTGGGTCAAGCCTTCCGGGACGGCATGATAGACATCGATGACAACCCGTCCGTCATCGCCCAGCTATCGGCGCGGCGGTACACCGTCCAGGGAGACCGGCGCATCAAGCTGGAATCCAAGGACGATTTCAAAAAACGGTCAACGGGCGGAAGCCCCGACGACGCGGACGCTCTGGCTATGTGCTGGGCGGCTACGGGTCCGGGCGTGGGAGTATGGTGATGAAAACTCCGGAGGACTACTTCTCCGAAGGGCGGGATTGGCTGGTCAAGGCCGAGCAAAATGCCAGGGAATGGAAATCCAACACCATAAATACCCGCGAGGATAAATCGGCCAACCTGGCGATGCTGGCGATAGCGTCCGCCCTCCTGGCCTTATGCTCCCAGTTCATCAAGGAGCAAGAGGACGATTGACCAAGGAACTCCGGTGCAACCTTTGCGGGAAGCTCCTGGCCGAGAAGGCCGAGCGGGGGACGGTCATCATCTGCGCCCGATGTAAGACCCGGAACGAGGCGGACTAATGGCGTTAAAGGTCAAGACCAAGGACTGGGAATCTGGCCGGCGGTGGGCAAGGCGTAACGCGATCGCCACTCCCGGTGTGACTTATACCATCGTCCGGGACGGGCGGCAGTTGAGTTACCGATACGAGGACGGCCTGATGTATTGCACCGGGACCGGCAAGCGGGTGAAGCCCTACCATCCCAGATGGTTGACGGCATCAGAACCCATGTGCTAGATTTACCACTAGTGACCTCATCCGGCAAGTGTCCGAGGCGAAAGCCCGAAGCCGGTGGAGGTCACTTTTGCCGTTCTGGGACTTCCTACGCAAGCAAGAACCGGGCGACGTAGCGGTCGCCGTCCCGCTCAATTACGACGTTGGACAGGCGACCTACCCGGACGCCAGCTTCGAATCATTCGCGACCGAGGGTTACGCCAAGTCCGAGATCGTCCACGCTTGCATCAGAGAGCTTGCGGTCTCAGCGGCCAGTCCAAGATATTATGTCCAGGCGCCCGCCCAAGGTGGCGGCTCCGTCGAGATAACCTCCGGTCTTCTTTACGACCTGACCTCCAAGCCCAACCCGACCTCCGATTGGTACAGTTTTGTCGAGACTCTTGTGACCTTTCTGCAGGTCGCCGGGAATACCTACACCCTCAAAGAACGCAACCGGAGCGGCAAGGTGTCCGCGCTCTACCATCTCCGGCCCGACCGGGTCCGGATCATCGGTGGAGACCACGGCGCCGAGGGTTATATCTACACGGTCGGCGGGAAAGATTATCCCATCCCCAGAGAGGACATCTGCCACCTCGCCCTCCCGAATCCCGGCGGCGACTTGTATGGATTGTCTCCCCTCCAAGTCCTGGCCCGTAACGTCAACCTCGATCTGAACATGACGGACTTCGCCAAGACGTATTTCCAGAACGCCGGAGTCCCGTCCGGTCTCCTCAAACTCAAGCGGCGCCTCAACACCCAGGAGGAAGCGTCGGTCATCCGGTCCCGTTGGCGCTCCCAGTTTGGCGGACGGAACAACTTTCACCGCATCGCCATCCTGGACGAGGACGCCGAGTATCAGCCGATGGCGAACGCTCCGAAGGACATGGCGTTGACGGAACTCCACGACCTGACCGAGTCCCGCATCTGCGCGGTCTTCGGTGTCCCGGCCATCCTGGTCGGGGCCAACGTGGGACTCCAACGCTCGACTTATTCCAATTACCGCGAGGCCCGGATGGCCTTTCACTCCGAGACCCTGGAGCCGATGGTCTCCCGCATCCTCCGGCATCTGAACCGCAATCTGTTTGACGATTACCCCGGCAACGAGACCTTGACCGTGGACTGGGCCGAGATGCGCTCCGGCCTTGACGACCGCGAGGCGATGACCTCCAGAGTCACCGGCTTATTCGCCGGCGGCATCCTGACCTTGAACGAGGCCAGGGAACAACTCGGCCTCCAGGCCGTCACCGACGGCGCGATCCGGCGCATCCCCGCGGCCATCTTTGAAGTGGCCGAAGGAACACCGGCCCCGGTGGCGGTTGGCGCCGCTCCGGTCGAGGAGTCATTACCTATCGGAACGCTCAAGGAATGGGACGCCGTCCCGGAATTGAAAGCGCCGCGGGTGGCAAGACGGGCCGGTATATTACGCCGCCAACTCCTGGAGGACCGGGAGGAGGAGACCGACCAGATGGCGAAGAAAGTCCAGCGGCACTTCCGCGGACTCCGCAACCGGGTGGACGGCATCCTGGGACGGTGGATGGAGCGGACCAGCTCCGACTCCAAGGACTTCCCGCCGGGCTTTGATTCCTCCATGTTGGACTTGCCGGACGGGATACCCGACCTCCAGGCCATCATCGAGCAAGCCATGCTCCGGATGAGCGAGAAAACGGTCGCCCAAATCAACGCGACCGGCCTCGCCGGAACTCTTGAGTGGTCGGAACAACTGCCCTTCGTGCAGTCAGTCCTCGTCCAGGCGCCGGCCAGGGCGGCGATAATCCACCGGACGACCAACCGGGCCATCCAGCGGGGCGTGACCATCGCCCTGGAGAATGGCTACTCCATCGCACAACTGGCGCGAGGCGTCCCGACCGCCGACCCTCCATTCCCTGGTCTCCGGTCCATCCTGACCGAGACGGAGAACCGCGCCCGTCTCATCGCCCGGACCGAAGTAATGAGGACGCAAAATCTGACCTCGGTGGGCTTCTTCAAAGAACAGGGCTTTAGCTACGTCCGCGCCGACGATATAGACGGCGACCCGGACGACAACTACATCGACCCGGGCGACCCATACGGGCGGACATGCGCCGAGCGTCATAACCAGATATACACCGTGGAGGACGCCGCGAACATCGATGACCATCCCAACGGGACGCTGAACTGGCAACCGATGCCCCGGAATTACAAGCCGGAGGAGACCGTATGATCAACAAGTTTTACATCTCGGACGCCAAAGTCCTCGATGAGCGCATGGGCATCGTGGAAGCCTACGTCAACACGATGGGAATCCGGGACGCGGACGGGGACATCATCGACCCGGCAGCATTCAACGCCTCCATCAAGTCGAACCTACCCATCCCGGTATTGGCCGGACACGACCAGAGCAAACTGGTGGGCAAGGTGTTATTCGCCCAGTCCGAGCCGACCGGCGCCGCGGACGAGCATCGCCTATATACCCGGATGCAACTCAATATGGAGACTCAGGCCGGTCAGGAAGCCTATAGCAATATCGCCGGTGAGTACATCCGGGAGTGGTCGGTGGGCTTCAACCTCCCTGCCGGTGACGCGGTCGTCTATGACCGGGCCGGTAAAGAGACTACCCGGCGCATCCTTGACCTGGACTGGGTCGAGGTGTCAGCAGTCATCCGCGGCGCCTCGCCTTCAACGTCAACCATCGCGGCCAAGTCGGCGACCGTCAAAGCCCCGGACACCTACTCCACCAGGGAGGAGGCCGAGGCCAGGGCCGACGCATTGGGATGCTCCGGCGCCCACCGGATGGAGGTGGACGGGGAGTCCGTCTGGATGCCCTGCCGGACCCATTCGGCATATGAGACCGCCGCGGAGGGGAGCCGGTACGCGGCCCCGGACCCGGAGGTCAAACCTTATCCCAATTACCACGCTTGCCGCATCCTGGAGCCGGACGCCTTCGACCGCTTCCGGACATCCTCCGAGACCATCGAGGACGGGGACTTTGACGGCAAGTCTCTGGAGATACTTTTCGGACGCCATGCGGAGTCCGGGGAGTGGTCACTAACGTCTTACCGGATGCCAGTCGAGGATTGGTCAGAGACCGAGGCCCGGTCATTCTGCCGCGCCCACGACGGCATCTTGTTTGAACCAGCCACCGGCGAGTCCATGTCGGACGATCCAGTTGGCGCCGCCTCTGACACGGTCACCATGACCGCCTCGGACACGGCGAGCCATCGGTTACGCCTCGCCCGGATGCGCCTTGAATTGCAAACAAACAGATAAGGAGACACTGAATTGGATACAAAAGAACTGAGAAGCCAAGCCGGCGCTCTGCTTGACCAGGCCCAGGTGGCTATGGATCAGGGCGAGATGGACACCTTCCGGCGGTTGGTTGACGAGGCCCAGGTCACCATGACCAAGGCCGACGAGATCGACGCCGCCGCCTCCCAGGTGCGGAAGCTCCGTGGGGAGTTCAACCAACCATTGAACGCCATCCCGGTGACCTCCACCGATGTCGCGGTATACAACGCGATGGACACCACCGCCAGGATCAAGAGCGACTACAAACCGGCGTCCTGGATGAAAGGTCTGCCAGCGATGGCACAGCCTGAGTGGGTTCTGGATTTGTGCGGGGACAACATCAAGGACCAGGCCCAGTTTATGACCGACACCTTCGTGAAGTGGATGCGGTCCCCGTCAGACAATGTGTTTTGGAAGACTGCCAGCCCGGACGAAGTCAAAGCCATGCAGGAAGACACGGATAAACTTTTGTGTCCCGTTAACTAGCGATAGTTAAATGAAAATCGGGTGAATTGCGGGAACGCTAAACCGGAAGGCAAGCCGATCCGCAGCCAAGCCGACCGAACGGGTAAGGGTAGGTCGGAAGGTTCAGAGACTAGAGGGTGAGAACCGAATCAATAAACCTCACAAGCGCCCGACAACTCCCAGGAGTTGATGAGATAGTCCGACCTCATGGGAAACCATGAGAGGCCACCAGAAATGAGTGGTCCCCTGGAATAGCCAGGAGTAACAAATTGGCAGAAGGTGGCTTCTTT
>Ga0208813_1000464_pt1 | contig 30632 bp, 31 predicted proteins | sample MalvireepMed_904_FD_184250 | JGI IMG/M metagenome (GOLD analysis project Ga0208813, IMG submission 184250) | Marine viral communities from the Global Malaspina Expedition - Malaspina viral metaG DeepMed_904 (SPAdes) (version 2) | ecosystem: Environmental > Aquatic > Marine > Oceanic | place... | reverse complement strand
CCCCCATCCTGCAAAGATCAGAAACCTGGCATCTGCTGGCGCATCATCAATGCGGGTGACAATGTTTTCCGCTTGCTGTTTATCACGAAATTCAAAGCGTTCCACAAAACCTGCACCTTTTGGAGCCGGTGTCTCTGCCTCATAGCCAAACACGTTTAAACCAAGCCTCGTCGCCTCTTGAAACAGGTTCGACATCATAGGTTCTTGAATGTAGAAAGCTTCCGTTGGTTGTGCATCGGGTTCAAAAGCTTCAAAACCAACGTGAGTAATTCCCCGCGCCTTGAGCCATGGTAGCCAGTTTAGCGCGAGAGTTCGCGCTGCGGGGTTAAAATGGTTTTCGTTGATCATCAAAATGCGTTGATCAGCCAACAATTCTTCAGCCAGTGCTTTGCCCGACACTTTTTCAAATTCGGGCTCAACGTCACAATAACTTGCGCTTGAAAAACGCTCCATCAAATCGTGAGCTTTATCCGGACGTCCCATATTCACATAAATCTGAGCCAGCGTTTGCGGTTGCTCAGAAAACTCAGCCAGTATTGTACTAACCTCACCATTTCGTAACATTTTGGGAGTGGCATCAAACACGCTTTCCTGAGCTTGCAAAGTGCTTACCGATAAGGACAGCGCCAGACTTAAAAATGGGATTATTTTTTTAATTGTTAGCTCCATCGTTAACCTTTGCAGAGACTTAAAAGCAAACACTCAGTGAGCGTCTCGTTTTAATGAATCGATTGATTACTATACCCTACATCAAATCCAAACGTCATTCTCCGCCGTCTTGCTGTCATTTTCATCACCGGTATTGACCACACCCCGGGGTTCAATCAGCAGCACCTGGGCTTCTTCCTTCGCATACGGCTTATGTTCAACCCCCTTCGGCACGACATACATTTCACCCTCGCACAGCTCGACATAACCATCTCTGAAATCGATGCGCAACCGCCCCGCCAGCACAATAAACGTTTCATCGGTGTCCTTATGGTCATGCCAAACAAAATCACCCTGCAGCTTAACCACTTTAAACTGATAATCGTTCATCTCGGCAATCACTTTCGGCGACCATTGTTCGTTAAACTGGCTCAGTTTTTCTTCGAAGTTTATCGGTTTATGCGGCATAGGGTTCCTTTTGTATTTAGGCGGGTTTGTGCCAGGGGCGGACATTGGCGCTTTAACTGCGTACGGTTTAATCGCCAGCGGGGCTTTCTCTATTGTTTCCGAGAAATCATTAATTTTTTTCGAGCATCTCCAGAGATGGGCCTGCAGCAAAATAAGCAATTTCATGCCGTAAGGTATCTCTATATATTACCACTGAAGGCCGCAGAACTTTAAACCAGCATCGGCAAAGTAGAGCCTACCAAGATCAATGCCATACTCCAGTTAAAAAGCCGCATGTGCAATTCCTGTTTTAATACTCGACTGATTTTTTTGCCTGCGTATGCCCAAATTGAGGCGGAAGGCATATTGACGAATACAAACGCCAGTGTGACCAACGTCAGTCCAAATAAACTTGCTGTCGGGTTATACAGACTCACCGCCGATAAAGCCATGGTCCAACCTTTTGGGTTTACCCATTGAAACAAAACAGCGGCCGAGAACGTCATCGGCTGATACGAGGCGTTCTCCACCTTCGGACGGCTACGCGCAATTTTTAATGCAATGTAAACGAGAAACACGCCACAAATTACGCGCAGCACATCATGGACCCTGGGCAAGGTCTTAAAAACCTCGGCTAAACCCAGTCCCACTAAAAAAATCATAAGGCCAAAGCCAAAGATGACGCCCAACATATGGGGGATAGTCCGTCTAAAGCCTACGTTGGCCCCCGACGCCATCAGCATCATGTTATTGGGGCCCGGTGTAAAGGTAGAAACAAAAGCGAACAGCGCAAGCGCCACTAATGACTGATCCATGACAGCAACCTTTGTCAGTAAAATATGACGCATAGAATAACTGGAATGCTATGAAATTTTATGCTTTTATTGCCAGTAATTGCGTAAATTAAGAAACGATATTCTTTTATGGATAAATTTGACGAAAAGATATTGCAAGAGCTGAAAAGCGACGGACGAATTTCCAATATCAAACTTTCAGAGCGTATTGGATTATCGCCGTCGGCAACATTTCGACGAGTACAAGAACTTGAACGCAAGCGTGTTATCAAAGGCTATCGCGCAATTTTAGACCCTGAGCAGCTCCAAATCGGCTTTGTCGCATTCGTCACCATTGGCTTAAGTGATCACCGCAGAAGCTCGCAGTTAGCGTTTGAGCAACACGTTGCGGATGTACCCGAAGTCGTTGAGTGTCACAACGTAACGGGGACCCATGAATATCTGTTGCGCGTTGAGGCAACTGACCTCAAACATTTTCAACGCATACACTCCAACGTGCTGGGTGAGTGCCCGCATGTCAATGCCATCACTACAATGGTTGTTATGGAGTCATCAAAAGATCAGCGCAGTTAAAAATTTGAATCGAACCAGTAAATTCGGAGGCGTATTTATTTGAATCATGCTGCCTCATCTTCTGCGAGTTATCGATAATAGTTCAGGACTCAGCAATTTATGTGTCTTCTTATTGACTAAATTGCTAGGCTAACGAATAAACTGTGTTGATGAGGGGCTAAAATGGGTAGCGTAGCCGATAAAAAATCATTTAATAGTTTTAAGGAGTTTTACCCTTATTACTTGCAAGAGCATAAAAACAAAATCTGCCGCCGCTTACACTTTGCCGGCAGTTTAGTGGTTCTCGCGATTCTGTTTTATGCCTTGTTCAGCGGCAACTATGTTTACCTCTGGCTCATGCCGGTGGCGGGCTATGGATTTGCCTGGGTCGGCCACTACTTTTTTGAACATAACCGTCCAGCAACCTTCACCCACCCTTTTTACAGCTTGCTGGGCGACTGGGTGATGTTTAAAGATATTTTGCTTCGGAAGGTCCCATGGTAGTAGGTTTTACTTGCGTCAGGACGCAAGCCATTGATTTTGAAATAATCGGAGCTTACTCTTGCGCTGAAAGCGCAAGCTACTGATTCGGAATTGGTGCCCGGGGCCGGAGTTAAATTATCGCCCTAAGGTTATGATTTAATAATATAAATCAAAATAAATTCTTAAGTGTAGCACCGCATATAGCACCACGGATTATAAACCAAAAATGAAATGGTATACTTAATTATTGTCGTCACCGTTTGGTGGCGTTCTTGTTGCTGTCTTTTTTCGCCACTTACCATAGTTAGCCATTCGCTTCGCACCCGACTGCACTTTAGTCAATTTTGAGCGTTGGCCACTTGAGTTGCCTGGCTCACAATCCTCAACGCTTTCGCCATCCAAGTTAAGTTCACGGCTTTCCCTCACCTTTTCTTTTACCTCTTTAGTGATTGGGTTTGGGTCATCTACAGGCTCTACATCACCGTTATCATTCATCGACTCATCACACGATAAATCCTGAGAAACATTATCATTGCTACTGACCGCTTTGGACTCATCATGGTCCTCCGCTGCTTGGTCTTCCAAGCCGTTTTCATCGTCAGAAGCCCCATTCTCGCCTTTAGTGATGTAATACCCATAATTAAGTTTAGAGCGTTTAGATTTTATTGCGGTTAACCGAGACTTAAAGTCCTTAGACATATCGACTCTGACTTTGTCATTATCAATCTGCTGATACGCTTGGCTAACATCGATATTACTCTCTGCCAGGACAATGTCTTGCAAACGATTATGTACTAGCACGTCTAATAGCTCAGCCTCTAAATCGGCATTTAACTGTTTCAGCGTGGTCATCTCTGCTTCAAGCCGCGTGACTTTTTCTTGACGTTTATCAAGCTGCTTTTGCAGTCGGTCCTTTTCTCTTTGATGTTTATCGCCAAGTCTCATTTGGGTTAGCTCATCACCACGGTCATTGTAACGCTTTAGCGACTTGCGAAGCTCGCTGTCGTGCTGCTGTATCGTACGCGCCTCTTCAATCAGTTTGGTTATAACCTCAGACATTGAGCCAGCGCCGTAGGCTTCAGATTTATAGAGCGTCTCTAAGCTCTTTCGCTGTTTGGCATTCAACTTAACAGGGAAGTACTCTCTTGCCTTACTTTTCCGGTTGTACCAAGCACGCTTTACGTCTTTGGTTATTTCCCTTAAGTCACCCTCTCCAACGTTTTGTCGGTACAGCTCAACAAGCTCTGCGACTGACTGTTGTTTGAGCTCAGCAGCTGGTCGATGATCACGTATTACTGGTATCAGGTGGTCCTTTGCCAGGTCCTCTCTTTCGCTCTTCTCTTTCTTATTTTTTTGGCACCAAAAAGCCAAGTCTTCAGGCTTTCTTCCTTTAACCATCTAGTTTTCCTTTCTATATCTTTAATATATAAACTAATGTATCAACGGAAGCTATAAACGTCACTATAAGTAGATGTATATCTTTAAGATATATATAGTTATAATCTGAACATACAAGAAATTGATACTATTGTAATGACAATCCAGATGCACCCACATACTACAATCAGTTTGATACGAGACAATACGCTTAAGCAGACTGACAGATTAATGCTAATCCGCCTAACTGATCAACTGCAGGGTTCAGATCATTTGGATATTTCTCTCGACCAAATGAGCCGTCAAATGGGGATTCCACGTGTAACGATTCAGCGCAGTGTAAAGCGTTTAGTCCAAGCTGATTATTTACTGCAAAGCTACACTCGTCCGCCAGGGAAAAAGCGTTTGTTGAGCATTAACGAAACCAAGTTAAAGGAGATGGTAAGCCTGTCACGTAAACCGACGGTGGCAGCGTCTCAAAGAGTTATTTCGCTATATAAGACCTGGCTAAGATTTTCAGGGGAGCAGAGTAATGGAGTGCCAGAGAATCTAGCCACTGCTTTTAACAAGAATACAGCCTTACTCGTGTTGGCCGCCTTGACGGTCCAAGCCGACGAGTACCAATGTGTTCGTGGGGTATCTACTAGAGACTTGAGTAAGTTAACAGGCGCGAGCATTGAGTACATTAACCAAACACGCCGACTATTGGTTCATCTCCGTTTGATTTCTGTATTGCCTGGGTGGCACCAGAAAGGGATCATGGATCGACCTACATCGACTTACATGTTGCTTGAGTGTGACACCTTAAAATCAACTATCCCGCCGGATACGCGAGTCATTAATGCAAAATTCATTGATTTTGTGCTTCAACCTTTAAAAGTAGCCAATCTATTCAGCCTAAAGCGACCTAAGCATTTGGTTCATTCCGAATTACCCAATATAGAGAAGACGAGAAACTTACAGGCATTGGACCGCGTTCGAACAGCTGCCGCTAATGCTGCAGAGCTGGCGCTTTTTATTTACTATAAACATAAGGGGATCAATTTCACATGGATCAGCATCCCCCAAAAGCTTGACGCTTTCTACCGCGAGTATGCTGAACTTTTAGATAACGTATACAAGTCACTGGGCAACTTAGACAAGGACAGTTCGCAGTTACTCGAGTCCATAAGCAAGACATACACGGAAAGTATGGAATCCTTTGATACGAAATTTATAGAGTCGCTCAGCTTTGATGAGAAAAGCTATTTACGGTCCCTCGCAATCCTTGTTTGTGAGATTCTATTACAATCAGGCTGGAAGCACCTCGAATCGGGTTTAAAGGAGATGCCGAGGGTGCATGAAATACGCCTAGCAAATTTCCCATGCACAGGGGCTCGCTTTCAACTATTGGTCACTCCTGATGAGCTCTAAGCTAGATATTAACTTCCCCGGACGACCAACACTTCTTTTGACTCCGGAGTACTGATCATTCGGCATTAGCTTCACCGCATGTTTCTTACCCTCGCAATGTCGGTAATAGTAATACTTATAACTACCACTGTTTACATCATTCATTGGTACGTCTAGTAACCAATACTTAGCCAGTGATAGGTAAGCCCCAAGCTTACCGTCTGACTCATGGTTAAAGATTACAGGATCAGATCTCTTATGAATCCACCGTGATCAAAGAGGTAAAAATGAGCGAAAACATCCGTAATCCATTTAACCGTAACCAACGACTTTATAACCAAGCGACCTTCATGGGAATGCCCTTATGGACGCAACACGCTCCCTACGTCGACGAGAAGCTTAACAGGCTTCACAGCACGATTAAGAGAGCACTGGATGACCATCCCAGGACGTTAGCAGTCCGATTTGACCTGAAAGTGCCAGTAGCCGGTATGCCTGTTAGCGCTAAGTCTCCTATGGAGCGATTTATAAGCTCGGTACAAGAGCGTATCAACACAAAAATCAAGCAAAAGCAACGAGAAGGCAAACGCTGGCATCGGTGCAACGTGCGTTACGTGCAGAAGGTCGAACAGACACCTGACGCGGTTCATGAGCACTACCACGTCGTACTGTTTGTAAATAACGACATGTTCATGCGAGTTGGTCATCTAGGTCCTGGTGATAATTCGGAGTTAGCAATAATCATCAGAGAAGCTTGGCATAACGTCGTTGATGTTAGTGAGTGCACAACTGAATGCCTCATACACGCCACTACCCCGTCTTACTATCGTCTACACGGTCCGTTAAATTCTTTTGACCCTGACCACCAAAAGGCATTTCGACATTTCAGTTATTTATGCAAGGAAAAGACGACGCTCTATCGTCGGGGACGCCCTGCGTTTACCACAAGCCGCAAATAGGACAAAAAATAAAGCGCCAGTGTATACCTAAACGGTCAGTGCTGGCGCTACAGTTTACATTTTGTTCGAAAAGTGTAGCTTTGAATTACTAAGTGCTTAATCATGGAGAGATAGAATGACTTTTTGTTGCTTTAGAGGTGATACCCAACTAAGCGAAGAGGACTTGCAAGTTCATTTAGCGTCAGCCTTTAGACTTGAAAATATTGGTGCGTTAATCGGAGCTGGTGGTTCAGTTTGTGCTGGAGGTAAAACCATAAAGCAGTTGTGGCTTGAATTTATCGAAGAAGAAGCTGAAACTGCAGGGATGTTAGCTATATACAGCTTTATCGAAAAAGAAGAAGCTGACCCACAAACGTTTCACGATGACCCAACAAGACAACCGCCAAATATTGAAGAGCTTCTGGATGCTTTAGAAATTGCTTTAATCGAAGCAAAACGAGTAGGCCAGCAAGGTGATCTTTATGATCTCCTCAATAACGCCTCCAACTGCCTGCTACGATACATCACGAAAGCAGCTATTCTCAATGAAGAGTGCTGGTCAAATATTCAATCCCCAAAACATTTTCCGTCACACGCGGAGTTTATACAAAAACTCATAGGTGCAAGGCAGCCAGGACAACCAAGTCCGTGGGTTTTTACTACTAATTATGATCTCGCTTTCGAATGGGCGGCAGAAGAAAGTGGAGTTATCCTCAATACAGGTTTTTCGGGGATTCATTCTCGCAAGTTTTCACCTCAGATTTTTGATCTAGGAGTACATAATGCCAAGGCTAGTGGCGAAGCAAGATTCGGATGCAATGATGTTTACCTAGGCAAATTGCATGGTTCACTAACTTGGAAACGTCATGGTTCTGAATTCATTGAGCATGCATCCTCAAGTGTATGGTCGGAACTTAAGGGCTTTATCGACGGCGAGCAGAACTTAAGCAACGAGTTGATGGTCTATCCAAGAGCTGCGAAATACCGACAGACTAACGGTTACATTTCAGGGGAGCTATTTCGTCGGCTATCTGATTTTCTTGCTAAGCCGCAAGGCTGCCTAATTGTCTCTGGATTTTCTTTTGGTGATGGCCATATCAACCGCCTAATACGATCAGCTCTAACAAACCCGACCCTACAGCTAATCGCTTTTGTTCCAGAGTTTACTAGTTTGGGGGAAGACAGCTTGAATCAACTGAAACCGGAACTGAAAAGCCTAGCTCAAGTGCGGTCCCCCCGAGTAACCCTCGTTGGTGGCGATCAAGCTTATTTTCAAAATTTAGTCTCGTATTTACCAAGCCCAGCACTATTTGACTCGAAGGAGCAAGAGCTAAGAGACCGAATCAAAAGTATGAGCGAAGATAACGGGGGCTACCATGAGGACTAGAACGCCGATTGGTTATGTGGTCGAAGTAAACCATGGCATTATAAGTTTAAACCTGCTCGCGGAACAACAAGGCCAAGTAGCCAGTCATTTTCAAGGTATAACTTCAGTAGGCGACGTTGGAAGTCTACTTGCAGTGGAGGGCGGTGAAAGACTCTACGTTTTTAAGGTTACCGGACTCAAATTTTTAGAGCCAAGGGAAGTTCACAACCCTTCACTCAACTCCCGTAAAACGAATAATGAGCCGCTACGCCAAATCCATGGCTCAATCATCGGCTGGCTTAATGACAGAGGGTTCAACCCAGACAGCATGAGTTCTCCAACACTAGGAGCGCAAGCATTCCCTCTGTCAAAAGAGGAATCTGCGCGCGTTATCGGCGGTTCCATACCCTCTAACGAATTAACCCTCGGTAAAGAAATTAGAACAGGAGTTGATGTCACATCAACACTAAATAACCTGCTAGCTCAACATGTAGCTGTTCTCGGAAGCTCAGGACAAGGTAAAACTGGGTTCACTGCAGCTATACTTCAGCAACTGGCTGTTAAACCCAATTCAAGAATAGTTGTGTTTGACATCAACGGCGAATATGACAAAGCTTTTCGTTCAATTGACGAACCGCAGAGGTACTTGATTGAGAATGAACGATATCAACAAACCGTTATTGGGGGTACTGAGGCAAACGGGCTTAAAATCCCCTATTACGCTCTAGGTCGAGAAGGACTCGCACGACTTTTGCTTCCAAGTGAAAAAACACAGCGGCCTGCGCTGTCTTTTGCAATAAAAAATCTTCCTTACGTCGAGTGGGACGAGAGTCTTGGAGGTGCAAAGTTGCATGGCGGAGAGGTTTGTCTATTCGACGACTGTCGCTCGGAATGCGCTCAAGAAGCTTCTGCTGCAATAGCTTTATTAAGAGCAGGTGACGCCCACCATACCCAAAGTTGGCCCCACATGTCTGCTTTGGGACCACTAATTGCTGACAGCTACTCTTTGGCTAGGCGTGGCCAAAGTTTTGAGCGCGCTCAGTTTCAGTATAGTAATATTTCACCATTAATAACGAGGCTCCACAGACTTATAGAAGATCCTCAGTTCAATGCTGTGGTCAACCTAGAGGGTAGGACAAACCCTGAAGAGAGGACTCTGGCGGACGAGAGCAAAGACTTTGTTGGAAAAATATTTGGCACTAGCGATTCGCGATGGAATGTTCATGTTGTGAACTTAAAAATGGTGCCACAGGATCTCATGCCTCTTATTCTTGGCTCGGTTTTAGAGCTTTATGCTCAAACTTTATTTCAAAGAGGTCAAGGCGCAAGCTCACCAACACTGCTTGTACTAGAGGAAGCACATCATTACCTAAGGCCAATGCCTGATGGTGATTCGATGGAGTCATCTCTTGCCTACGAGAGACTTGCAAAAGAGGGGCGTAAATTTGGCTTGTCGCTATGGTTAAGTACACAAAGACCGTCTGAGGTGTCACCCACTGTTTTGTCTCAATGTAATACGTGGGTCACCTTTAAGCTAAACTCAGAAAAGGATTTAAACGCCGTTTCCAATGCTTGTGAATGGGCAGATAGAAAAGAGATTAGCAGGATAACTGGGTTGGCAAGACAACACGCCATAATTTTTGGAGGTGCAACTAAGGTTCCCATATGCATCAAATCACCAACAGCTAACCCAACACCAGACTCAAGTGATGGTGACTTTGACAGCTGGTCAGTAGCGCGGTGACCCAAAAAATAAAGCGCCAGCATAAAGCACCAAGCAACGTAGAAAAGGCCCAGGGATAACCTCTTCTACGCGCTTAGCGACAGTCAAACTACAATAATCCCCTTTCAGCAAACGAAACCGTGTCTTGGCCTACTACGATGTGGTCAAGCACGGGGACGTCTATGTGATTGAGCGCGTCCTTGATACGCGTCGTCACACGCTTGTCAGCTTCCGACGGCTCAGTCACACCCGATGGATGGTTGTGTGCCAGGATGACGGCAGCGGCATTTTGCTGAAGCACTTCCTTCATCACCTCTCGGGGATACACCGGGGCAGCGTTAATCGTCCCAAAGAACAGCTCTTTGTACTCAATCAGCCGGTGCTGTGAATCCATCAGCAGAATGGCGAACACCTCACGCTTTTGATGCGCCAACTTGTACCTAAGAAAATCTTTTGCCGCAGACGGGCTAGTGAAGCCCTCCCCCTTTAAAAACTTCGTCTCCAAGATCTCAGACGCCTTATTCAGCACATCAACCTCAGTCATTGGCCCATTCGTTACATACTCAGCTTTTTGCTCGTGCATTTTGTGTCTCCATGTTTTTCGATTCTTGAATGCACGTGCGTGATATAGGCCTGAAATTGAGTGGATTCGTCGTTCATGGTTATTCGTTACAGCCCCTGCGAATCCTCTGAGATAAACCAAACAGAGGTAATAACAATGAAATTTTTGAGAATCGAAGAAGTAAAACAACGTATTGGGTTAGGACGCACCACAATCTACAAGATGGTTAATGAGGGTTCGTTTCCAAAGCCAGTAAGAATCCTCGGTAAAAAGGTTGCCTGGATAGATGCTGAAGTCGACGAGTGGATGATGCAGCGTATCGCTGATGAACGCGGCGATGTCATTCCTGAAATGCATTGTTAATCCCATTCTGAATGGCGGCATCCCGCCGCCACTTATCTACTGGAGACGAATATGATTTTACGCCTAATCATGCCAACGGATATTATCAACATACATCAAGCCATGCACCGTGAGGCTACTCACCCACCAAACTACACCCAACTGTTCGATGTATGCGAAGCAATTGACCGAGAGTACTGTGATTCCGAAGTGAACTTAGACTCGGTGTTTTTTATTGCAGCTGAGTATGGAGTTCGCTTGACTCACTCTTATTGGACGGAGGACACTAACCGGGCCGCAGAGACTGCATTTGCTGTAACCATGCTGTTTCTGAATCAATACGGCATACCGATGCGTGGCGATAACCAAATATTGTTTAACGTAATGCGCGATGACTGGACTACCGCCGATAAATTCGCACCGCGACTCATGCGCGAATATGCACAGACCATCATTGATAGTTCAGAGGATTATCTAACGGCTGGTAGCGCGTTTAAAGTCGCAGAGCAGTCAATGCAGTCGCCCATTCGATTCGGACCGATTACACGCGGTTTAGAGAGCTTACGAAAGCACTTTACTGTGTCGGGCTGCAAAGGTGTCCAGTGGGACAACCTCATTAACGACTAAGTCATTGAATCTGCAAAAGTAAGCAAGTAATGTCACCCTTTAGCACTGGGGTAATTAACGACCACTAATTATCAATTCGATTACTCCAGTTCACCCAAAACAAGGAGTAACGTTTTGAAATTCGATCCACAAGAAGGCTATGTTGATACGGGATTTCGTAGAGCATACATGCCACTCGTTTCTGTCTACGACCATGCATCAAAGGAAATGCGCCAAGTTCGACTCGATGATGCGTATGAAGCAGGTGTACCGATAGAGGAACTCAATGTAACACCTATTACCAGAGAATTATTAGAGGCTGTGCAAAGCTCGTTAGACTCTTCGGCCTGGGATACAGACTGCCAACGGGTAATGAAAAATCACTTACGGTCTATAATACGTTCGCATTTAATCGCCGCTACGGAAGCGCCAGACCCTTTCGTTTACATTGCGTCATTCGCGTATCAAGCCGCTCGGTTAGCACCGGAAAAACCAGAGTCAGCTGAGCGTTTCTATAAATATCTAGCGCGTGTTGTAACCGTCTATTTGAAGTCACATGGCTACTACATGCCTGACAAAATTTATCCTCTTCTATTCAAAGCGATTGAAACAACTTCAGCGACTAAAATAGATAAAGTAGTAAAGGGGTTACACATTCAAATTCCAATTGGCTCCCTGGATAAATACATCAATAGTTACGTGCAACTCAACGATGGCAAAATGGACATCACTTCCAATAAACGCATCGCAATTGACCACGCTATCCCCCTTGCGGAGCAGCTCAGTGTCACTAACAAAAACTCGGATAAGAAAAAGGAAGATCGAGATAAAGACAGCGATAGCTAAACGCCCGGAGCTGACTAAACCTAAAGTCAGCTTCAACCTACGCTCTTTTGACAGGTTTCAAAACTAGTCAGTGACGAGAAAACCAAAAATACTGACAAATCTTACGGATAAAAAGACCTACCATTGAAAATCAAGCTCACCTCAGCTAGCGTTAACAGTTCCTAGAAATGTAAAAGGAGTACTACATGGAACAGTTTGCGTGCGACAGTTGCAAGAAGACCTACACCAAGCGGCAATTACTAAACGCTATCGGAACCTATCAACCAGTCGAAGCTGATACAAGTGGTGTTGGTGAAGCAACGTACGTCAAGGGCGATGGAGTGTTCAAGTGCGAATGCGGTCAAGAAATCTCCGTTCATCATGCCCACTGGGACTTCCCCGTTGGCGTTGAACAGAACATCAATGAAGATGAGCAATTCTCGGTTGACGGTGCTACCCGCCTACAATGAATAGTTCAACTGGCCCATGTCATTATCATGGGCCCCTACGTCCCATCCTCGAAACTTCTCACCACTAAAAACACCTGAAAAAATTTTTAGGGATTAACTACTCAATTACGATGACTGAAAACACATAAAATATCACCAACCCATCACCCTCAAAACCACGCCACACAAGGCCTGTTGACTGTATTAGTGAAATGTTGAGAAGCTACTCAAGCAACTGATATTAAACGGAGATAATCATGTCGAAAGTCAACTGTCCTGAGTGCCGTGGTCGCGGTGAAATTCCTTGCCCGTTAGACCACGGTGGTGGCCCTCATCCAGAAAGCTGTCCCACCTGTGGAGGCGATTCCCGTGTACGCATCGAATGCCCGTACTGTGATGGTGATGGCAAGGTCGATGACGAATGAATACTGAAACAGAGTGATTAGACTGCTTTTTTGTGAGGGACTATAAATGGGATTTTGGGATACGGTATTTAAGGTTGGCAAGGAAGTTATATCGACTGCGTCTGAACATGCCTCAGAGGTAACGGATGAGGTAAAACGGCTTCGAGGTAAGAGTGACAAGGAACTCCTTGATATAGCCAACAAGCCAGCATGGAAGGCTAAAGGCAAGGAGCAAAGCATAGCTAAAAGTATGCTCCGAAAGCGTGGTTATTCAGAACGAGAAATAAACTATAAGAACTATCACACTTGATGCGTATAGCCAGCTTAGCCAAGCGCTTTAGGTGCTGGCTTTGCATGGCTTACATTCACTAAAAATTATCTATTGTGTCCGTGGCATCAGCGTCGAAAGGTAGGTATGCTTTTAGTCTGAATTGACTGAAAAGGACTTCAACATGCTTATTCTCAGCCGAAGGACATCCGAAAAGCTAACAATAGGTAATGACATAACCGTTACTGTTTGCAGCGTCAAAGATGGCCAGGTAAAGCTTGGTATCGATGCGCCAGCAGACGTCGTCGTTATGCGAGACGATGCTGTCGTCACACAGGCACCTAAGACAAAAAATAAGCCCAGGGTCGACACACCCTGAGCTAACTCATTACAATCCAAGTTCGGTCATTAGCTGGCGCTTATAGTTGCCGCCAAGCGGAAGCACTGTCTCGTCAGCTAATTCAACTTCTTGGTATCGACCTAGCTCTGACAGCAGCTTTCGCAAATGGTCACGTTTTACAATATGGCTTCGGTGGATGCGAATGAATCTATCATCCAGTATGTCTTCCATATCCGATAGCGTTGCTCGATGAAGCACCCGTTCGTTACCGAAGTAAATCTTCACGTAATTACCAAACGCTTCCACACGCTCGATGGATGCAACAGCGACAAAGCGAACCTCACCAGGGCGCGTTTTAACAGCGATAATGTTTCGTCTCATGCTACCCATACCTAGTCCCTTTCCATGACCAGGTCGGCATCGATGCTATTACCACCAGCCAGTCGAATCGATGTTCGTCCTTTTATTGAATAGTCATTGTAAATAGCAAATAGCAACGTCGTGCTGAGCCCTATCGCTACGATGGCCGTGATCAGTGAGCCGGTAGATAAGGTTCCGATAATACCTGAGCCCCACCCCAGCGGATTCCAGAAGTTGGTAGCAAAGACCCCAGCTGAGCCAACAGCTAACGCAAAGGCACCGGATGATGCTGACTTTAATGTTTTCACGTCATCAGCCAGCGACGCGCTTTTCACAGCTATTGTCTTGTCTTGCCTTTCGATAGCTCGTTCTAGTTCAGGTTTGGTGTATACGACCGTTACGTTCGACATAAATATTCTCCTAATTGACAGTTAATTAACTGCAGCCGTAACTGCCATTAGGTGATATAGGTTTGATTAATTTTTCCTTGGATGTGAACACAGGCGAACAGGCACGGGCAGCTAACCCGGGGGTCTCCGAAGGCATGAGGCAATGTAAAAAATTACAGCCCTACATCATCATCTGACACAAACAAGGAGAAGCACTATGAAATTAATGAAAGTAAAAGAAGTCATGAACGTAACCAGCCTGGCCCGCCCTACTATCTACAAGTACATGGCTAAAGGACAATTCCCGAAACCGGTATCCCTCGGTGGCCGAGCCGTGGCCTGGGTAGCGGATGAGATTGATGATTGGATTATGCAGTGTATTGCGGAGCGTGATGCGGAAGAAGAAAAGGACGAGCAATAGCCGAGCGAAGGTCGTGAGTCATTTGTTGGCTTGCGACCTATCTTGTCGCATTTGTCGATTACCCTACTGGCAGTGACATCAAATTTTTACGTGGCATAATGAGTACAGATTAGGGAAGATATAACAATCAACAGGGTGTGCTGTGAATACTGAAGGTTACTCTCATAATCATCACTTTGTCTGGCTACCAATGAGTCGATAACAAAGGTATTTTCAGCAGTCTCAATATGGCCTGTCTTTTTGCTAATCATTTTTCGCCGTCTCGAGTGGTGCTGAAACCAAAACTAAAAGCGTAAAGGAATACAGATAATAAAGGGGTTTTGAGTGTTACTGGACAACAAGACCAGCGGCCACGTTGGTAATGAACTAAAAAAACACACTTTTTCAGGCTCTCGGCTTTCCGTACTGTCAAGTCTCTTTACCCTCTATGGCTTTGACTCCTTGAAACAAGAGCTTAAACAGCTAGAGTCAGCACGACTCATTCTCGCGGATCAAGAAGCGCTCAATCTGCAAAGTCTGATTGGTTCTGAGGCCGACGTCAGGCTACTAAATAGTTTGCGGCAAAAGAGTATTGCCAAGGAATTTGCAAAATGGCTGTCAGAAAGAACAGAAGTTAGGGCAATTGACGGGACTCAATCAGGCCAGAATATAGTTCATCTTAAGCACCGGGAAGGGTCCTTTGCTATTAGCGGCAGTGCAACGATTAGCCCCAGCGGACTGGGTGAAGTTCGATCTAATTCTCTGCAAATGAACATGGGGATGAATGATTCAGAGAGCACACAGCAGGTCTTGGCTTGGTTTGATAATGTTTGGAATGATGACACTAGTGTCCAAGATGTTAAAGGTAAATTGCTAGCCAAGCTTGATACCATTGCTGCCGATCAACCTGCCAGCTTTATCTACTACTTAACGTTATTCCACCTCTTCAAAGATTTTCTCGAAGACATAGATGAAGACAGCATAATTCGAAGCAAAACTGGGTTTAAGGATACGCAGGTTTGGAACAAGCTCTACAAGTTTCAAAAAGATGGTGTTTTAGGCTCAATAGATAAACTTGAAAAATATAATGGCTGCATCATTGCCGACAGCGTGGGTTTGGGTAAAACCTTTGAAGCACTGGCTGTCATCAAGTATTACGAGCTCCGCAATGATCGAGTGCTTGTTTTGTGCCCGAAAAAACTCCGCGACAACTGGACAATGTATACAATCAATGACAAGCGCAACTTGCTTGCTCAGGACCGTTTTAACTTCGACGTGCTGAACCATACAGACCTGACTCGTCCTAAAGGCTTCTCTGGAGAAATCAACCTAGAGACACTTAATTGGGCCAATTATGATCTGGTCGTCATAGACGAGTCTCACAACTTCAGAAATATACCGAACAAAGCTGACGGTAAAAGTCGCTACGAGCGACTAATGAACGACATTATTCGCTCCGGCGTCAAGACCAAAGTATTGATGCTATCCGCAACGCCAGTAAATAACCGCCTAAACGATCTAAAAAACCAGGTCGCTTTTATAACCGAAGGGCGTGACGATGCGTTTTCCGACCAAGGTATTAAAAATATTGAATCCACCCTACGCCTTGCTCAAAAACAGTTTAATCAATGGTCGAGTGAACCGCCGGAAACACGCAGTACGGAAACACTGCTTGATACGATGAGCTTTGATTACTTTAAGCTCCTCGATATCGTTACTATCGCCAGATCTCGTAAGCATATTGAAAAGTACTACGGTACTGAAGATATCGGTAGTTTTCCGACACGTCTGCCCCCGAAAAACATCTATGCAGATATCGACTTATCCGGCGAATTCCCGCGTTTAGAAGAGGTCAATAAGACAATAAGACGCTTGTCTCTTGCCGGCTATTCCCCACTGAAATTCGTTCGTGGAGATAAAAAGGCCGAATATGCTCGTCGATACGATAAAGCCGTTGGTGGTGGTAAAGGCGTGTTTAAGCAAGTAGACAGGGAAGAAAGCCTAATTCACCTTATGCGCGTCAATCTGCTCAAACGAATGGAGAGCTCGATTCATTCATTTTCGCTTACGACTACCAAGTTAGCCAAGCAAGTCGAGAACCTTCTAGCGAAGGTAGACGCTCACGAATCTGAAGAGCTTACCGAGTTGAGTATCGAAGAGATTCACGATTTTGAATTAGAGTCGACAGAGCTCGAGGGCTACATGGTCGGCAATAAGACCAAAGTGTTGCTGCAGGATATGGATCTGATCCGTTTTCGTCAGGAGCTTGAGGCTGATCGTGAGTTCTTGGACTACATTGCAAAAATTGCACAGAGTGTTGATGCTGGGCGCGACGCAAAACTGGACAAACTAAAACAAACCATCGCTAACAAAGCAGCTAACCCGCTTAATTCAAACAATAAAAAGGTTGTCGTTTTTACGGCCTTTGCCGACACAGCTCAATACCTTTACACCAACCTGGCAAAATGGGCTCAAGCCGAATTAAATATTCAAACGGCTCTTGTGACCGGTGGAGGCACCAACAAAACCACCCTTGCTAACCTCGGCTCAGACTTAAACAATATTCTCACTGCCTTTTCACCGGTATCTAAAGAGCGCCATAAAGTTGATCCGACGGCCTCTATCGAGCTCGATCTATTGATTGCCACAGATTGCATCAGTGAAGGCCAGAACCTTCAGGATTGCGATACCCTTATTAACTATGACATTCACTGGAATCCAGTTCGAATCATTCAACGTTTTGGACGTATCGATCGTCTCGGTAGTAAAAATACACAAATTCAGCTAATCAACTTTTGGCCGAATATGGAGCTGGATGAATACATTAATCTCGAAGCGCGAGTATCAGGCCGTATGGTACTGCTAGATATCTCCGCTACCGGCGAGGAAAACGTGATTGATGAAAGTGCGAAAGATATGAATGATCTTGAATACCGCCGCAATCAATTGCAGCAACTCAGAGACACTGTAGTCGACTTAGAAGACATGAGTGGCGGCGTATCTATTACCGACCTTACCCTAAATGACTTTCGCATGGATTTGTCGGGCTACATGAACGATAAAGAGCAGCTAGTGGCACTGGAACAAGCTCCTTTTGGTTTCTATGCTGCAGTCGATATTGATGCAGACCTCGCTGCTGATGGTATTAAACCAGGGGTAATCTTTTGTTTAAAAAATATTCGCACTGGAAAAAATGCAGTCCAGGTGAACGATAACTATCCTCTTTCGCCCTACTTCCTAGTCTATGTGGCGGGTGATTCAAAGGGCGGCACTGCGGTCGATTTAAACTTCACACAAAGCAAAAAGATACTGGACCTGCTCAAGCGCGAAGCCTTTAAGCATAATGTGCCCGTTCAGTCCGCAATATCTCAGGTAAATCGTATCTCTGGTCACGAAACTGACATGAGTCACTTCCAGCATTTGTTAGCGACTGCTGTCGACAGTATTGCCGGTAAAAGTGAAGAAAAAGGCGTCGAGAGTCTGTTTAATAAAGGCGGAACCGTTCTTACGGCTACTTCTAGCCAAGGCATTGAAGATTTTTTAGTCGTTTCTTATCTCGTACTAACAGGGAACGAGCATGACTGAACTTAATTCGGGATTACCGCAATTTAATGAATTTCTAAGTACTTTGCGTATACCGAACAGCTGTTTACTTAATAAGCCGCTTTATAAAAAGATGTTCCAGGACTACGCCGAACTGGACACTAAGGACAAAAGAGCGCTTAGAGACGACGTTGATAAAGTTCGCTGGCTCTATACGTTAAAACCTGACACCATAAATATTGCGCCCTACGAAGACAATCTTCGGGACTATGGCGAACTGGCATTTCTGCAGGTCAATATACGTAGCTCTAAGAACATTGAGCGTATAGGCCACTTAATTAATCGAGCTATACCTTACCCAGTTGTCATTTTTTTTGTATTGAGCGAAGGTGACCAGTGTCTCGGCTTAAAAGAAAATAATAAATCAAATGAGGATACACAGCTCGTCGTTTGTCTCGCCGACAAACGCATCAATAAAGCCGATAAGCAAAAGTGGGTCATTGAAACGCTGCTTTTAACGCCATGGATATCGCTTACCGAGCCAACCGAGCATTCTCAAGCTTTTTTAGCCAGCTTTGCCATAACAGGTTTGACTCACAGCGACTTCTGGCGTTTCTATCAGGATCTAATAGCTCGAGTGCAAGGAATTCAGTGCGCTCTCATAAGTGGGCGATTTCATGTGGCGAGTTACGATGCCCTAGAAGAGCAAAGACAGCAGATAAAGGCTTATCGTTTTATAGAACAGAAAATTAAGAAACTACGGTCACAACTTAAGCAGGCTGAATTTAGCCAGCAAGTTACATTGAACATACAAATCAAACAGCATGAGCTAGAGCTCAAGCGAATCTCTGAGCAGCTGTAATAGAATTGCATAAGCAAAATAAATACGAGGAACACAATGAAAAAAGTCATCCCGGAAATGGATAGCAAAAGCTTGGATATCGTGTCCGACAATATAAGTAAACTTAAAGAGTTATTTCCGGAAGCCTTTACCGAAGGCAAAGTGGATTTTGACGAGCTTAGGGAAGTGCTCGGCGATTACATTGATGCCCGCGACGAGCGCTATAGCTTTACGTGGAATGGAAAAAGCAAAGCTCGTAGAATTGCTCAAACTCCCAGCACCGCTACTTTGCGACCGTGCAAGGAAGAATCCGTCGATTGGGATACGACACAAAACTTATTTATCGAGGGCGATAACCTTGAGGTGCTAAAGCTGCTGCAAAAAAGCTATCACAAGAAAGTTAAAATGATTTATATCGACCCACCCTACAACACCGGCAAGGACTTTGTTTATAAAGATGACTTTAGGGATAATATCAAAAACTATAAAGAAAAAACCGGTCAGGTCAATGATGATGGACTAAATCTTTCAAACAACCCTGAAACCAGCGGTCGTTATCATACTGACTGGTTGAATATGATGTATCCACGCTTGAAGCTTGCTCGGAGCTTGCTTAAAGATGACGGGGTCATTTTCATCAGTATTGACGACAATGAAGCTTCGAATATTCAAAAAATTTGTGACGAAGTCTTTGGTGAGGAAAACCGCAGAGGAATTTTAGTTTGGCAGCACAGCATTCAGCCCAAAGGCTACTCTGGAACGTTTTCGGTTCATCACAACTTTATATTGTGCTACGCAAAAAGCGGTTCATATGTTTTGCAAAACCTACCACGATCTGACGAGCATAATAAAAATTACTCTAATCCAGACAATGATCCCAACGGTCCGTGGCGAAGCGGTGACGTGAGAAATGCATTATACCGCCCTAACCTAATTTATAAAATTGAAACGCCATCAGGAAAGGTTATTCAGCCACCAGAGAAAGGCTGGCGTTGGAGCAAGGATACGATGAAACAAAAGATGTCTACTGGAGAGATTGTTTTTTCGGAGGATGAGACCAGGATTATAAGAAAAATCTATCTTAAGACACTAGGCGGACGAACTCCTGAAACATTATTACTTGCCAAAGAAGTTGGGAGCACTCGAGATGCCTCAAATGAAATAAAGTCGTTATTTGACAACAAACAACCCTTTGACACTCCAAAACCTACAAAGCTAATAGAGCATCTAACATTGCTGTCTGGCGCAACTAATAACGACATTATTCTCGATTTCTTTGCAGGTTCTTCAACGACAGCTCATGCAGCAATGAAGTTTAATGCTACAAATAACCAAAATCTCAGGTTCATTATGGTTCAGCTGCCAGAAATCGTAGAAGACACCTCTGAAGCCTTCAAGTCAGGCTATAAGAATATTGCCCAACTAAGTAAAGAGCGTATTCGGCGAGCAGAAATACAGATTAAAAAGAATGTCCCCGATTTTGACGGTCAGTTAGGTTTCAAGGTCTTTAAGCTTGACTCCACTAACTTAAAACCATGGTCGATGGACTTTGACATGTCTGAACAAGATATGTTGGAACAAGTAGAAAATATAAAAGCAGAGCGGCTGGATGAAGATGTCCTTTACGAAGTTTTACTAAAATATGGATTGGATCTCACGTTACCAATTACAGTGCGTGTTATTAAGGAATGTAAGCTCTTCGATATCGGAATGGGTGCACTATTGGTTTGTCTTTCCGACGATATTACCCTCGAAGTAGTCGAAGGTATTGCTAACCTCAAGGGTGAACTCGCTCCGGAGATTATGCGAGTCGTCTTTAAAGATTCGGGCTTTGCCGATGACGTGGTAAAAACCAACGCGGTACAGATTCTTAAACAGGCTGGTATTGAAGACGTAAGGAGCCTGTAAGATGGGTAAAATGAAGATTCAATTTGACGCCAATCTAGATTACCAACGCGAAGCTATTGAGTCAGTAACAGGAGTATTCGCTGGGCAAGAGGTCTGCCAAACAAATTTTACTGTGGCTCCCCTACAGTCTTGGGAGAAGGACTCACTGTTTCACGGAACAGAAGAGGATACTCTGGGTATTGGTAATCGCTTACGCCTGTTGGACGAAGATATCCACGCCAACATCCGTAAAATTCAGCTTAAAAACGGTTTAGCACCAACAGAAAGTTTTGACTCGAAAGACGGTATTAACCTTACGGTAGAGATGGAAACAGGGACCGGAAAAACCTACGTTTACTTGCGAACTGTATTTGAAATGAATCGGCTTTATGGCTTTACCAAGTTTATTGTCGTAGTGCCGTCTATCGCTATCAAAGAGGGTGTGCAAAAGTCGTTAGAAATGACGGCTACTCACTTCAAAGAACTATACGAGAATGTTTCTTTCGACTCTTTCACTTACGACTCTAGCAAATTGTCAGATGTTCGTAGCTTCGCTACTAGCCCTGATATCCAAATCATGGTGATCAATATAGATGCTTTTCGGCGAAGCTTTACTGATCCTGAAAGAGAGAACAAAGCAAACATTATCCATCGGGCACACGACCGCATGACCGGGGCTAAACCCATTGAGTTTATTCAACAGACGAACCCCATTGTCATCGTCGATGAACCTCAGAGCGTTGATACCACGACAAAAAGTAAAGAGGCCCTAGCCTCACTTAACCCCATGTGTACGCTACGCTATTCGGCTACGCACGTTGAAAAACACCATATGCTTTATAAATTAGATTCAGTCGATGCTTATGAACAGAAGCTGGTAAAACAAATTGAAGTCGCTGGAATTGACGTTAAAGACGGTCATAACAAAGCTTATATTAAGCTGCTTAGCGTAAACAACAAAAAGAGCCCTATCAGCGCCAAAATTGAACTCGATGTTAGACAAAAAAACGGTAATATCAAACGCAAAACGGTAACTGTTACTAGTGGTGCCGACTTACTCGATGCCAAATACAGTGGTGGTCGTGATATTTATGATGGTTACATTATTGAAGATATTTATTGTGAAGAGGGTAATGAATACATAAGTTTTACCAGTAAGCCAGATATTCTAAGGCTCGGTCAAGCATTGGGTGAAGTCGACCCGGATGAGTTTAAGCGGCTGCAAATCCGCAAGACCATTGAGGAACACCTGGATAAAGAACTTAACCTTCGCCCGCAGGGCATTAAAGTGTTGAGCTTGTTTTTTATCGATAAAGTTGCCAACTACCGCTGGTACGATAAGGATAACAACCCGCAAAAGGGTAAGTTCGCCCTGATGTTTGAGAAAGAATACATCCGCACGATTAGAAAACCCAAGTACAGCAAGCTATTGCAAGGTGAAGATCTAGATACTGCCGTAGAAGGCATTCATAATGGCTACTTCTCTGTCGATAAGAAAAAGGACAGTTCAGGTAATGAAATGGTGAAGGACTCATCAGGCAGAACAGCCGCCGATGAGAGCGCCTATAACTTAATTATGAAAGATAAAGAGAGATTGCTTAATTTTGATTCCAGGCTAAAGTTTATTTTCTCTCATTCTGCTTTGAAAGAAGGTTGGGACAACCCTAACGTATTCCAGATATGCACTCTGAACGAGACCAGTTCAGTAATTAAAAAGCGTCAAGAGATCGGCCGAGGTTTACGCATCTGCGTCAATCAAGATGGTGAGCGCGTACACGGGTTTGCTGTGAACACGTTAACGGTGATGGCCAATGAATCCTACGAACAATTTGCCGAACAGTTGCAGACAGAAATCGAAAAGGAAGAAGGCATAAAGTTTGGAGTGGTCGAAAAACACCTATTTGCCAATATTGTCGTGCCTGGTGACGACCATCATCACGAATACTTAGGTACCGAGGCATCGAAACAGTTGTGGGAGCATTTGCAGGAAGCTGGCCATATAGACAATAAGGGCAAGATACAAGATATCCTTAAAACGTCATTAAAAGAGGGTACGCTGAAGTTACCGGACGAATTTAAGCCCCACTCTGAACAGATAGTGTCAGTTCTGAAGAAAGTATCCGGTAGTCTGAACATCAAGAACCATGATGACAAAGCAAAGGTATCCCTGAACAAAGCGGTTTACCTAAGCGCCGAGTTTAAAGCGCTGTGGGATCGGATAAAATACAAGACCACCTTTCGCGTCGACTTTGACACCGATGCTCTTATCGAGAAGTGTGCCGACGACATAAAAATCAACTTACAAGTGGGTAAGGCGCGATTCACGTATCGAAAGGCAACTACTACAATTGATCGTGGAGGTGTGCATACCGAGCTGGCCCGGGAAACGACCAGCGTGTACGAATCACGCGCCTTCGATTTACCCGATCTGATCACGTACTTACAGAACGAAACTAACCTAACGCGCCGCACAATTGTTGCAATCATCAATAAGAGTGAGCGGCTGGAGTCATTCAAAAACAACCCACAAAAATTTATCGAGCAGGCTGCTAATATCATCAAAAAACAAATGCGCTTGTTTATCGTCGACGGTATTAAATACCACAAAATTGGTGATGATAAGTTTTACGGACAGGAACTGTTTGAAAAAAATGAGCTGTTCGGTTATTTGAAAGATAACATGGTAGGGGCGGAAAAGTCGGTATATGACCATGTAGTTTATGATTCCGATATTGAACTCGAGTTTGCAACGGCATTTGAGCAAAACGACGATATTAAACTTTATGCGAAGCTACCTAGCTGGTTCAAAATTGACACGCCGCTTGGCGGTTATAACCCGGACTGGGCCGTGTTGATTGAGCAAGACGGTAAAGAGAAGCTCTATTTCGTGGTGGAGACTAAAAGCACAATGTATTCAGCAGAGCGAAGACCTGAAGAGAACGCCAAGATCAAATGCGGCTATGCTCACTTTGAAGCACTCGGCGATGATGTTCAATTTACCGTGTCCAACTCGATGAGTGAATTTTCTGGGAAGTATGTTTGAACCGTCGTAATTTTTAAATAAACGCATGTAGTTAATGATCGGTTTTTCGGAGTTAATATCTCAGAGCTGCTTTATTCCAGGACATTAATAATGACTAATGTAAAACGAAACAGACTGAACCAGGAGTCAGGCACCCCATCTGGCGAAGATACATTGAAACCTTACAATTGGGTCTTGTGGCTAGCCGGTGGACTGTCTGCAGCACTATGCTTGGCAATGCTTTTGGTATTCATTGCCCAATCTATTCGGTTAGGTTGGTCGTTTGCAGAGTCCCCCATTAACTACATCGACTTTGGCATTTTTATTGGTTCTCTGATGACACCTGTCGTAGCCGCAGCTTCACTCTTGCTATTCTGGAAAACTTTGCGTGTCCAAATCAGAGAGTTAAAAGTTTCTTCTGAAAGTCTTAAGTCGGCGTCCCTGACAACGCAAAGGCTACTTCAACAAGAACGAGACCTTTTTGAGCTCAGGCAACTAAATGAGGTTATTACGGCATCACATGACACTGTATTACAGCTTCGACAGAAAGCTTTTGTAATAACTGGCGAAGGTTATGATCCAGTGACCGGAACTGGCGGAGGCAGAGAAAGCTTTGAAAAGCTAGTACCGTTTAGAAGTTTGACTGACCCGTCTGACCAGGATCAATTACTGAAAAAGGCTCTAGCCTACGATAACGAAAATTTGGAAGCACATTTAAATCTAGTCATTAATTTAAGTAGCAACTTAGTAAAGTACGCGCACTTCGGTGGGGATATATCTCATGTTAAGTCTAGTTATGACGAAATGCTCAGGATAACTGAACCATTTTGCGCACGAGAGGACGATTTAGAGGCATTAATGACTAAATTTGGGATTACTAATAAAGTAGTGGCTCTTTCCAAAATTTTTGAGGCTCTTTTAACATTTAAGTCGGAAAGTGAGGACAAGTTGTCCAACCTCATTTTTGATAAAAAATAAGGGACTGTAGTCCCTATAGTTCGAGCTCAACGAAATCCCGATCAACATCTTCCTGGGTAATACCGATGTAACGCAACGTCACAGCTTCCGAACTGTGACGCAGCATCTTCATCACCCTGGCTATGTCGTTGGTATTTTTGTAGAGGTGGTAGCCCCTGGTTTTACGCATCGAGTGAGTGCCCAAGTCGATACCAACCTCCTCGCCTATTGCCGCAAATGCTCTCGACACATAACGTCGACTTAATGGCTTAGCAGGAGTGTTTTTGGAACGTTGGTTTCGATAAGACTGAAAAAGATAAATGTGGTCAGTATGTTCAGCGCGAATACGAGCGATGACCGCCCTTGCCTTTTCATTGAGTTTAATTGTCGCTAGCTTCGACGTTTTGCCTTCGACCAGCAACAGCCGGTCGTGCTCGATATTTTCAAACTTGATGGATAGTAAATCTGAGATCCGTAGCGCCAGATTCAAGCCAACATCCCAAACATCAGCAATCTGCTGGCCGTAAGTTCGTTTGAGAAGGTAGCTGATTAGCTTCACGGTATCCAGATCCTTAACCGCTTGTACTTCGGCCATGGTCTAGTTCCTTTTTTGCTGTAAAACGTGATTTTGAGTACTTAAGGGGGTATAAAGGGGTAAATAAGCCGTTTTAGTGGGTTTGCTTGTTCCCATTATGATATTTTGAGAACTTGACGCAAATTGATAACCCACTAACCACATAAACGTGATATGTATTTGAAAAAAGTTAAATTAAGCACTTTGAGATAAAAAGGATTTTCAATGAGTGACGACGCCGAAAAAGTTGAAGAAAGTACAGCAAGTGAAGCCATTGCATTATCATGTACCCCGGCCTTAACGGCTTTAGTAAAACCAACTTTTGAAATGCTTGGGAATGAAGTAAGAGATTCAATTAAGGAAAGTATCGACAACTGGCGTGATAAACGTCGCAAAAAGAACTTGGAGGCTCACTTAGAGGCTGTAAATGCTGAGCTAAATACCAAGGACAGCACTAATCATGAGCCACCATCGTTAGCTCAAATTGACACGGCCGAGGAATGGTTAACTAGCGTTCAAGACGTCGACCCAGAGGACGAGGAGCTCAGTGCCATTTGGCAAGGCTTACTTATCCGTGCTGCTCATGGAGATAGCATCGCTGATGAGGTACGTCAAACGCTTAAGTTATTGACTCCAGAACAAGCAAAGCTTCTCTTTGAATTTAAACGTCGCATTCCCGCATTTCCACTACTTGCAGGTAAAGTAGGAGCAAAGGAGCGCTATCTAGCCAAAAAGCTCGAGGTAAATAAGGTGCTAGAAAAAGATTACACGTATACGGTTATCTTCATCAGTACAATACTATTATCGACCGGTTTTTTTATTTATTTTGTTGGAAACGCTTTTTACTCGTCCATACAGCCCGGTCTACTATGGGGCACTGCATTTTTCTTTACACTAACAAGTACTGCGTTAGCCTTCAGGTTTGGCCTCTCACGCTGGCGTCTTTCTTGGCTGGGGAAAGAGTTAATGCGATTAGTTTCTGGTAGAAGTTAATTAAGTTTTCTTTTAATTAGCCTGAGGTAAAATCTCTTGCTAACTGATATTTCATAATACTAGGTAGTAACCTTACACACTCCGAAAGACAGGGAATTCCATGAAATCCAGTGCACGCGTGAGTATTTATGATCTGAAACGAAAAGCAAAGCGATTTCAGCGTGAGTTAAAAGTCAAAGCGGCGAAGCGTCAGAGAGTTGCGAGGCAACAGCGGAGATTCGGCAAAGTACCAATTGCAATAAGCTCTATCGTAAGAAGAATAAGTTCACAAGAGCCGAGGCATAAATACCGAAAATATGAGACGTTCAAGCTTCCAAGAACATTTTCTTTCTTAGAGGACCCGGAAAAAGCACTTAGCACTATACACGAAATCACATCCGCACTAACAAACCGGAGATGCAGAAGCATTGAGTTGAACTATCAGCATTGCAGACGGTACAGTCTAGGCAGTGAAGCTCTGCTCGGGGTGTTGGGCCGTGTAATCAAACATCAAAAACGCACAAATGGCAGAACCGTTACCATAAACGGCGTTTATCCATCCGAACCAAATCATACTGAAATAGTTCGAGATGTCGGTATAGTAAAGGAGATTGACGCAGATAAAGAGCATCGTGATCTTGCCGACACCAAGCAACAGTTTATTTTTATGAAGGAAAAGACCTCTACAGCAAAGGGTTCCGCGTATGCTCGTGATGATAAGAACCAAACTTCTGAAAACTTCGTAAAGTATATTAATGACTGCTTGGCAGAAAGCATAAGCAAAAAGCTAACAGAGAAAGCGTGTAGGACGCTAAAATCATGTGTCAGTGAATTGCTTGATAACGCTGAACGTCATGCGATGGATAAACAGCAAGGTAAATGGTATGTAAGGGCTCATGTCAACTTTTCTCATGAGCATCCTAGTTGTGAAATCGTTATATTTAATTTTGGTAAGACAATTGCGGCCACTTATGATGGCTTAAGCGCTGAACACTTTTCATACAGCCAACAAGTAAAACCGTATGTTGATCGGCATTTAGGCGTAAGGGGCTTGACTCGAGAAGCATTAATTACTGTAGCGTCGCTTCAAGGACGGGTTTCGTGCAAAAATAACGATGAAAGAAGAACTTGCGGAACAGGAACTGTTGAATTATTAAACTTTTTTCAAGAACTTCATGACGACATTTGTTCTTCGGGTTTGACGAAAAATAACGAGCTGAGACCTCTAATGGCTCTAATGTCTGGTAATACCTGGATTAAGTTCGATGGAACCTATAGACTCTCTTTTACGAATGATGTGGCGGATGACCGAAGCCTAGAAGAAGCGGTTTACCCGCTCAATGATACACCCGGTAAGTTAGCTGATCCCCCTGATACCGAATTTGTTAAGAGTTTAGATACTGGATTTTTCCCAGGAGTTATGATAAATATCCGCTTCCCACTGGAAGTAACCCGGGATCAAACATAGAACTGGAGGGGTGGTGTTGGAGACTATCAATATGGCAACGTATAAGATTGAGTTCCGTAAGTTATTGGAAGACGCTCCTAAAAAACGGCTTTTCTCAGGCAGAAGCAATGGAGAAAAGGCCCATGAGTTTTTTAAACTTGACAGCGCCGATAAGACCGATTTTTTTGAATTAGAAGTCCCTGAGGAGGTGGTCGTATCGAGCTCATATTTTTTAGGCATGCTTGAAGATATTATGCGAAAATATGACAGCGTTGATGAACTAAAACAACATCTCGACTCTAGCTCTTTAAAGGGTGATACTTTGGATGAATACAAGCGTGCTTTGAAAAGAGGCTTCTACACTAACCGTGGCTTCTTTTAAATTTCCTAAAAGCGTGAAGCTATGGTTATTGTTATTAGTTTTTTTTACTAACACTAGCGTAGTCGCATTCACGCAGGAAAATAATAAAAAGACAGAGCAGGCTAAACCTGCTTCAGGCAATGAAGTTGTTACCAACAACAATCCAGCTGCTGAACTTCCTTTAACAATCGTAAATATCGACCGGCTCGAAATACCTAACAGTTTATCTAATACTGAAGTCTCTCCTGCTTGGTGGCAGGACTATCGTGCAATCCTTTCGATTTTAGCAATGATCTTATCCCTATCGACAATAGGATTTAATATCTGGTCGCGAAGTCAGGATAAAAAACAATCCATTCATGATGAGTTTTGGTTACGGAAAGTTATCTTTCCCAAAATAATAGAGCCACTACAAGATTTTTGGATGTCCTCCAGAACGATTCATATTGAGGTTTTCGGAGAGCAACCTAGTCAGTCATCTTTAACACAACCCAAGATTGACGAGTATAACTTAAAAATATGGAACCATATCGGGGCGATAAGAGACTCTCTACAAGCTTTATCAATGGTGTCAAAAAATCTTGTACAGCAAGCTGAAGCGATAATTGACGAATATGAAGAGGAGGTTAACGACATCACGGTGTTCCCCAGAGATCACGCTTCAAATTTGCATTTCAAACTACTAGAGTTCCTTAAAAACGATGTTCACCATGAGTATATGTAGCTGAGTTTAGCTTTCAAGTAGCAATTCATTTAATAACCAAATTTTGCAGTTCTGCTAACAAACGGACTTATACATAAAATCCCCCACCACTCCATCATTTCAACCCGCTCATCCCAGTATTCAGCCTTATGCGAATAAGCGCCCTTTACTTTGTTCTGTTCAACGTGTGCTAATTGACGCTCAATAGCGTCAGACCGAAACTTCTGATCACTCTCATGCAATGTTGATGACGCCATGGTTCTAAAACCATGAGGCACTGCCTTCTCTTTCAAACGCCCATCGGGGTAATGAGCGTTATCCTGGTACTTAAGGTAGGTTTTGGCGACCTTACCGTCTTTGGTATCTTTCGCCTTAGGAAAGTAGCCCATTTTAAACATTGCCTGGCGCATTGTGTTGTCAGACATTGGCTCATCGGGCTTGGTTTCAGACGGAAATAGCAACTCATAGTGACCGGTAATGCGTTTAATTCGTTTAATTACATCAAGAGCCTGGGCTGATAACGGCACCTCATGTGGCCGCTTCATCTTCATACGCTCCGCAGGAATCGACCAAACCTTGTTATCGAGGTCAAACTCCTCCCACCGAGCGCCTCTTAGCTCGCCTGAGCGCACAAACGTCAGAATCAATAACTCGATTGCCAATGCGGTCAATTCCCTACCCGTCTGCGTATAGTTAGCAAGATCCTGCATAAAGAATGGAAGGTTATTAATATCCAGGGCTTCTCGGTGAACAACCGGTTTGGAAATTACTTTGACTGGGCGCAGCAAACGAATGTCGACATCGTCTTCCAGTGAGTATTGATCAACAACGTATTCAAATAAACGCTGTGTATCGTCCGCTATGCGTTTGGCAGTCTCATGGTGACCCTTCGCCTCAACATTCTCAATTAAACGTCTGATATCCTCTTTACGGACGTCAGTGATCAGCTTGTCACCCAGTTTTTTAAGGATGCCGTTTTCGAGACGCTTCCATACCCTTGTCTTGTGATCTTCAGACCAGGTTCGAGCTGTGGCCTGGGATTGGTACTCAAGCCATTTAGCAGCATAAAAACGCAAGCTATTATCATTCGCATTTGTTGGTTTTGTATCACCAGGATCGACACCATCGGCCAACATGGCCTTGGCTTTGATAGTCGCATCTTTTGCTTGCTTGAGAGTTACATTGGGGAATACTCCAAGCGCCAGCGTTTTCTGCTTCTTATTAAAGCGATATTTCAAACGCCAATATTTACCGCCCTGCTTCCTTACAAGAAGCCGTAAACCGGTGCCACCTGCTACCCGATACCATTCATCACGGTCTGAGGGTTTAAGGTGTTCGACGTGCTTATGCGTTGCTATGATTAGCTTGTCATCAGACATGGTGCTACATCCGTATAACCGAATTGAGATAGCACCAAAAGTAGCACCACTTAGTATCGATTTGCAACGATTTTATGTAGACAGAAGGAATCAGGATTTGCCTTGAAAGCCAGTTAAATCAATGGCTCGCGGCATTTAATAGACTTTGAAATAATCGGAATTGGTGCCCGGGGCCGGACTTGAACCGGCACGAAGTTACCTTCGAGGGATTTTAAATCCCTTGTGTCTACCAATTCCACCACCCGGGCACTACATAGAAGTGTTCTCGAATAATGGAGGCG
>Ga0208813_1000457_pt1 | contig 31039 bp, 45 predicted proteins | sample MalvireepMed_904_FD_184250 | JGI IMG/M metagenome (GOLD analysis project Ga0208813, IMG submission 184250) | Marine viral communities from the Global Malaspina Expedition - Malaspina viral metaG DeepMed_904 (SPAdes) (version 2) | ecosystem: Environmental > Aquatic > Marine > Oceanic | place... | reverse complement strand
CCCTAATAACAAAAGGTAGACATGCAGAAATTAAACTCATCATTTAAATATCCCTTAATATAATTTGATCATAACCGAAGGTATAAAGACGATGAAATTCTTTCTCAGTTCTAAAAATAAACACGCAAAAACCTTCCTTTATGGTCAAATTATAAACTTTATAATTACTCAAACCAGCTCGCACAATTGGACAGTTTCCCTCCACAGCAACCTTTCTTTTAAAGATAATCTGCTGGTCAAGATCCTTTTTACTTTGACATATTGAGGTTCCTTGATAATTAATTTTATCCCCATTACAATAAACTGTGGCCGGAATAGTATACTCATCACTATTAAAAACAATAAGCCCCCAAGAATGAGCCTCTTTTTTTGAGAGAGCTTTAACTTCTAAAAAGCAATCCTTCTCTAAAGGAGATGGGACGAAATTATAAATGTATTTTTTTTTATTCTTAATGACCCTTTTTTTATGAAATGCGTTCTGGATTGAAATGTGCCTATGACAACTCTCCAGCGTTAAAAGATCCAGATTCGTAGGGCTTTCTATCTCTATTTTATATTTTTGGGAGAGTTTAGGAAGCGCCGTCCCTTTAAACGAATGGCCATTGACCGTAATGTTTAGATCTTTTTGATATGATATTTGAGGGTTTAGTTTTTGGACGGTACGAGTGCACCGGGTAGAGAGGCTTACCGTCAATAAAATGACCACCCATTTAATTAAGATTAATCTTTTTTCCGTTTTAATGCCAGACACCTTTCAACTAAATATCCAACACTTAAAAGGATACTTATAATTTCCTCTATTATAAATTCGATATTGTCGTTTTGGAGATCAAATTTTTCTATGGCAATTTTCTCTAATTCTTTCCTTTCACTATTATCTAAATTTTTTAACTCGGGTATTATCTCCGACCACTCAACGGTTTTTAATTTAAATAACTCATCCATTAAGTTAAACAAAACTCCAAAGTTTTTAGTTAGGGCAACCTCTTCAATGACATTTCCAAACTCCATTAAAAATTCTATTAATGGAATAAGGTTATCAATCTTCTTTTCTTCCATGATCTTCCCCCTGTTTTTTATTATGTAATATCTTAAGCTTTTGCTTTTCTAAGTCAAGGAGTTCATTTTTATATTTAAGTAATTCATCCTCCATGTCATTTAAAGAAGGCTTATCTTTATTAATTATAATTAAACGATCGTAATAAGTTTTTGATTCATTTGGATCTAAATAATAAGACTGAACAAGTCCCATTCTTTCAATAATTAAAAAGAAGGCATCATTTAAAGTTATTTCCGTGATTATTTCTAAGCCAGTTTTATGGGTCATAAACACCTCAAGTTTTAATTGTAGTCTTTATAGGCATAAATGGGCTTTACTTCTTTGTCTTTATTTATTTTCATTATAATAAACTTAACCATATCAAGAATTGAATTTTCGAATTTAGTTTTAAGGAAATCTAAAAGAATTTTCCCTGTAATTTTATTTTTAATTAACCAGACTGTTATATCTAAAGAATGTTTATACTTGCTTATTTGATGAGCTATAGGCATGACCCTAGGGTCTTCATCAATTACTCTTAAGTAAAAATCTCTTTCGGCATTGGTCATCATCATCTTTTTCTTAACTCCAACAAATGATTTAAAATATCTTTTTGGTTTCCTTTAATATCTTTAATTTCATTCTCTAAAAAATAAACAGTCTTTTTTAAAGATGATATATCACCCGAAAAGCCCCACATCGCTGAACATGTCCCTATTAATAAAGCGCCTATAACAGTTGAAGCTATACTTTTCATTTAACCTTCCTGGTTACCAGTTAAGAGGAACTCGAGTGCTTAAAAAAGCGCATAAACTAAAAGTAAAAGATAAATAAGCATAAATTATTATTTCATTTTTACAGTTCATTTTTGCCCTCTACGTTTCTAATTACCCTATCTCTTGTGGCTTATAAAGCCCTTTGATGCATTCATCATTTCTTACTCTACTTTTTATCGTGATTAATCACGAGTTATTCTATGGTTAAACTATTTTTAGGTTTTTCATCTTTATAATTCATTTTGGAATGTCTTTTTTAATTTTAGCTCTTAAAGTTAAATAGGCCTTCATTTTTTCAGGTTTACCATTTTCTTTTTCTGCTATGGCCTCGAATAAAAGATGGTCAATCTCTTGATATTTAGATTTTCGTTCTCTTAAAGGTTTATTTTTGGCGGCCTCGTCATCAATTTCCTTTTTGGCTTTTTCTAACTTCAAAACTTTTTGTTCGAAGTCTTTGATGTCGGAACGGTCCCATTTAGCAACTCGGTCGGAATGGTGAACGGCATGTCTTTCTCCATTAATAATCTCAATTTCATCGCCGAATGCTTTAAAAAAAATAAGGTTATTAGAAAGTAATTTTAATCTAGATTCAAGATCATCAATTTTTTGATTTTTTAAATCCTCCATTTACATTTTCTCCTATTTAATTTTTCTAATTATTACTTTATTGGCAATACCATCCGAGATTAAACCGCTGTAATGACTAATGTAACCACCCATAGTTACCCAGTTCGTAGTACTGGCGACGCCTTGCTGTTGAAATTTGGTCGGTTTCGTAATTGTCAGTACTACAACATTCGTTTGAAAATCAGCACTCCAAGAGCTGGAGGAGTTATATAAATTTGATGCGGCCTCCCCGACTTGAACGCCATCGGTGACATTATAAAGACGTGCTCCAACCGCCGCCGTATTATATCCCGACCATGGCATTTGGGATTGAAGTTCATATTGGCCTGGAATTAAAGTCCAATCGGTATTGTTTCCATCAGACCCCGTGGTTCCTGACCCTGAAAGAGTGACAAACCAAGATTCCCCTTCGACCGTATTTAAACTTGCATTCGTCCAAGCATTTGCGCTTGAAATTCCGTGAACATTATCAGAGGTATGCCGTAAATTTCTAAGAACACAAGCCGCTGGATAAATTTCATCAGCACCATCACTGGCATGACCTTCTAAATCACTCGACGAATTATTAAAAACAACGCCTACGCAACGCCATGGGTTGTGAGGATGATACTCGCCTAAAAGATCATCTCTTTTAATTGGACCAATATCACTCATGACCCTATCGCCAGTGTCTTTTAAATAAAGATAATAATAAGTGGAGGCTGTTTCAGCTAAATAAGCATCCTTAGTCACGGTCGAGGCAAGGTCAGTTGTAATATTCCATTCGGGCGCATAAAGTTTAAAATCTAATTTCCCCGAATAAACATACAAATTCCCATGTAAATTACTAGTCCGACAATTGGTTGAGCTTGATCTTTCAACGCTTATGGTATTGGTTGATTCATATTTTGAAAAAAAATCCATTGACCTCGTGCCAAGGCAATTTGTGGCATCGGAAAAAGCAATTCCTATTAAGGTTCTATTAATGGAAACGAATGCACTTCCCGAATATCTTTTCCATTGTGAAACGCTTAAATCATACCAATAGTCCCCTGTTACAGGTGATCCAGGTTGATCGAAACTCCAAACAGGATTCGTATAAGTTACGTCAGCCGTTGTCCCATCATCTGTTAAAAAGACCCAAACGAGTTTCATTAAAGTAATTGTGTCATTGTTGGCAAATTTAATTCTATTAACAGGAACGCCACTTGAATCTAAAAAGTGACCTCTAAAACATTGAGTAATTTCGGTGGTGCTTTTTACATACCCTAGAAAATACTCATCGTTTGACCCATCATTAATATTAAAGGCACAAATATTCCCTACTAGGCCGGTTATTTCCGACCCCATATTATCAACCGTTATCGTTTCATAAAGAGGATTGTCTACGTCATCTTTAGATTGAGGTGTTATAAATTTATTAATCTGCTCACCCCAATATCTCGTTAACTCTTGATCGGCGGCATCACTCATATTTACAAGGGCCGTATTATTTATGGAAGGGGCCGCTGTTAAACTTGAAACTGTTATATTAGTTGAGCATGTTACGGCTGCACCATTAACATCAAAAACTAAATTTGTGGTTCCACCATCAATGGTAAAAGATAAAGCCGAACCATTGGCCGTCAAATAATTTGGTTGATTCGAGGCCGACCGAGTAGCTCCCGAAACTATTCTATTCGCTGGCGATGTAATTTGGGAGGTGTCTAGGGCGTCTCCATCGATAATTAAGGAATTAAAATAACCCGACCCCCATGGAATAGAGGCCGACCCTAAAGCCTGGCCGGAGGTTGCCGCTCCACTTGAATTTCGACCGACTAAAGTTTCTTGCAATGCTGAATTAAAATCATTAAAAAAACCGGCCGTGATTGTTTCGCCGGTACTTCTTGAGGTTAACGTACCAGTACCCATTTAATTCTCCTTTTTAGGCTACTTTAGAAGTACCTATAACAGCGAAACCGACTAAACTTGAGGCCCCTGAAATATCAATAAAGCCATCACCTATGTCGTTTCCAATTTGTCTTAATTTTAATATCGTTGTAAATCTTTTTGCATTTTCTTTTATTTCAATAATTTTAAAAGCAATATTCCTTTCAATAAATGAGGAACCAAAGGCATGAGGTAAAGGTGTTACAGCATCATCAATCGTAGCGTCACCGACAACAGGATAAAATTTAATATAAGGTTTAAGTCTTAATGGATAGTCGATTAAAACTTGATCTAATAATTTAGAATTTCTAACCAAAGACGTTTCGACCTCGACCTCTAATTCTATTTTAGGAAATTTAAACTCATTACTTAATTTACTTGCAATGGAGAGTTGAGTTACTTCATTGGTTAAAAAATCAATAACACCTACTGTTTTTTGCCTATAACCATAGTCCTCGACATAATTAGTTTCAATTGAAGCCTGTTCTCCAACCTTAACAACCGTAAAAAGCCTTTGTTTCCCATCATTAAATTTATTAATTTTTAAAATGTTTTGTCGGCCTCTTTGAGAGTATGGCCCGAATAATTCTAAAGAGGCCCCTGAATTAACATCCCTAGATTTAATTTCCATTGTGTCGGTTGAATCAATTATAAAAACTGAATTGGTTGCAATTAAAAGTTTTGCTAAACCGTCCCGAGTGGAAATGTTATCAAATTTAGATCCGTCATCAATTATAATATTATTCGGTGGACTTATTTTAGAGGCATCAAATGTTAATACGGCTTTTATATCGGGCTTATCCAATATTTGTTCTAGGGCCGTTTGTGAATCCGTTCCATTATTAATAGTTCCAGCTGGAATTCTGGCCGTTCTAATAACCGAATCAAAACTTAAAACTCTAAAAGTTAACTCTTCATTTTCAAAATTTTCTCTCGTACCCTCTTCGTTTATAAGACCTCTAAAAACATCAACGGCACCATTAACATCATTGTATTCGATTCTAACTTTCGTTAAGTCCCTACTATAAGTAAAGATAGACCTATGGTCATGAATTTGTGAAAGGTAACCATCCTTATTAATCGCCTTAAGAGTTACATCCCCATAATAAAAAACGCCAATATCATAATCGCCAGCGTCAATGCTTTTTCTCATCGAAGAGACACCGGAATCAATAATTTTAGCAGAGACTTCTATTTCATCGGCATAAGTTGTGGCCGTTAATTTTGGAGTAAAATAGATTTTATATTGAATTGGAGTTATCGCCATTTTATTCCTTTAAACGTGTGAAACTAATTCTAAACCACCTAAATCCATTGGGTTAGTATAGATATTTTTTAAATATTTTAATCTATACCCTTTTAACACTTGAACTAATTTTGCATCCTTTAATCTAAATCCAGGTATTGCGGTTGTAAAATGTTTTGATTCATATCGTCCTCCGCATGGATAAATGATAAAGGGTGATTCACTCTCCAAAAGAGTAATAGCCAAATCAATATCGACATTATAAACGGCACTAGTAGGATAATTTTTAAACTTAATGGAATATCCCATTGTTTCGAGTGATTTTTGAACACTATACCGCCCCGATAAAGTTTTTTTCGATCTTGAATTTCTATCTACACTAATTTTTGAGACTTCAGGATAACCAACAAAAGTTCCTATTTCACTCGACCCAATAAATTGAGAGATATATTTTTCGGCATTTGTTGTTTGTGTAGTGTCGATAGATATTTGAAGCCCACCCGTTGAAACCGAATCAAATTCATAATAAGCCGAATTTTCAGAAAAATCTGTTTCAGTTATATTGGTTTTCGTAACGCCACCAATACCTATAACATTTGAGAAATGAACGTATGAGGCGCCTGATAAATACTTAACGGTAAAACCTTTAAAGTTACAATCAAGTAAAAGAACTCTATCAATTGTTTGTGTGTCAAAGGTCACTGTTAAAGTTTCGGTGGTAGTATCATTTGAACCGACCGAGCGCCAATAGGTATCGACATCAAGGTCAAGCGCATATTTTGCAGAGGCGTTGCCAGTACTCCCAACGGCCGAACCATCTTTTATTTTATTTTCGTATAGAAATTTTATTCCGCCAGTAACCGCCATTATGCCGCCTCCTCTCTAGAAATTCCCAGAGCTTGGTTTTCTATTTGTCGGGCCGTTAATACTTGACTGGCCTCTTCTCCATCGAATCCTATTATAACTTGGGTTGTTGATTCATTTCCAAAAACCTCTTCATCTCTTGAAGCCCCAATTGCATTTAAAGCATCATTGGCATCTCTTTGAGGTATTACTAATTCACCGGGCATTAACATTGCCGGCACCGAATCTATTCCTTTAATTCCACCTGAAACAATTCCCCCATCAGCAAGTTTTTGAGCATTTAATCTATGAAGTTGCTCAACACCGAACGCTACTTGGGCCGCGGCCAAAACACCCCCGATAACAGGGCCAGCCGGAACACCGAAAAACTCTATAGCCCCTCTCATAGCCGACGATGCCGCCGCCGCAGTATTGGCCACAATTGAAACATTGGCCCCAACTTTTGCAATGGCCCTTAATTCTTTATTAGATGAAGAGGCCATAGCCGCAAATTGATTGGCAAATTTATCGGCCTCTTTAAAACGGCTATCATCCAAAAGCTTCATAGTTTTATAATAGGACTTCATCCCACCGACTAATTTTAATTTATGTTTATGCTCAAATTTTGTTTCGTCGTTTTGATCTTTTATTCTTTTTTTAACCCTATTGAGAGTATCTTGATCCTCTAACTCGTTTTTTGTTATTTGAAATGCGGCAAGGTCTTCTAATATTTGAGTTCGTTCTTCATTCGTTGCCTCAACCATCATTTCATGGAATTCTTTATTTTTTAAAAGTTCGTTAGCCTTCTCCCCTGATAAAAGATCCTTCATTTGATCTCGGTGGGCAATCCAACCCTCAATAGATTTAAGGTTCCACTCTTTTTGGATTTCTGTTAATTTATCAAAGGTTTCTTTTTTAGATTTTTTTAGGCTCTCATTTACCCTTTTATCAATGGCTGTAACACCTTTACCCATCGTGGTCCAGGCATTTAAACTTATATCCGAGATACCTTTAATTCCATCAAATACAGATTTTTTTAAATTTTCATAACCAGTTTTTAAGGTTGCACCCTGAAAGGTTATTAATCCCATAAGCATTTCAGCCATAGCTTTTTGCATATTACGAAGGGTCATAACAGCGGTAAAACCTGCGCCTATAATAGCCGACCACGACTCATCCCAAACAAGAACTATCTTATCCATATTGGCAGAAAAATTTTCTTGAAACTCTGTTAATCCTGCAGCGGCACCGGCTAAAACACCACCGACTAAAGTCATTTTAGCAGCTTTACCGAATGTTAAAAATGCTCCTTTACCAGCTAAAACGGCTATTCTTAAACTATAAAAACCTGCGGCGGCGGCGGCTAAAGTTCCGGTAAGGATGCTTAAGTTGGCTGAAAATAGTAAGACATAGCCTGCAACTTTAGCAATTTCTTCCCCATGCTTATCAAGAGTTTCTAATAAAATTATATTAAGCCAGTTGGCCATATCTGATAATGCTGGAACTAAACCACTTCCTATCTTCTGACCGAGGTCACCTATAGCACCATGTAATTGTATAAAACGGCCTGTCCCTTCCGCTGCCGCCTTCGCTTGCCCACCAAATTGAGTTTCCAATTCTTTTAAAATAATTTTTTGGGCCTCAGCTACTTTATTCACAGACACAAAAGATTTAATAAGATTTTTTTGTTCTTCAGAAAATTGAACCCCTGCCCTAGTTAAAGCTGTTATACCTAAAATAGGATCATTTAAAGCTTTACCTAACATTATCGTTGAGCTTTTTAAATCAGTGCCCAATGCTGTGGACATATTCATAGCCCCCAGAATTGCGTCTGGAAAAACATCCTCTCCAATTTTTGTAAACGTTAACATTAAAGCTTGGGCGGCAATTGTTGTTTCATCCCCAAATAGAGTGACCTTCTGTAATTCGTTGGCCATTTTAATTAAGGCATCTTTTGTCATTCCAGCGGCACCGCCAGTCGATTGTAATACCGTCGTTAATTTTTGTTCCGCTACTTCTTGGTCCCTATATATACGAATTAGACCGGCCATTGTTGCCGATAAACCAGCAAAGGCAACCGTGGCCTTAACAGCTACATTTTTAAAAGATGCCTGAAGCTTCTTCGTGGCTTTTTCTGTGTCACTTAACTTTTTTTGGAAGTCTGCCGTGTCACCATTTATTTTTATTGTTAAACTACTTGCTGGCATATTCTAACCTCTTTCGTTCCCTGGCTTTTTCTAAGGCTATCTTCATGGCCCTTTGTTGGTCGTCACTTAATTCAATTGGTTTATTTTTCTCCATTGGACTATTAGATTCTAATTTTAATCCATGTAATGACGCTTTAAACTCTCTTTCTGAATTTATTCTAAGTCCTATCTTTTGAAGCCGCCAATAAATTTCATGTAATGACATTTTTAAAACATATTCAGTTGTCCAACCATAATTAAAACTTAAAATGTCAAAAACCTCTCCCCAGTCTAATGTTTTTTCTTTCGGCGAATTTTCGCTTTTTTTTTGACTGGGGCTTTTGCTTGAGTATCATCAGAGTTTAAAGTTGCCTCTCTTATCTCTCCTATAACCTTTTCACTAAAGCCCATACAGTTAAGAAGTGATAAAAACATCTCTAAATGTTCTTTTAATGAAGCAACTAATTTCATCAACAGTTTATAGCCGCCGACATTACTAATCTCTTCCTCTCCAGTTTCTATATTAATAGTCTTTAATTCTATTTTTTTAAATTCCTTGGCGTCTTCATACTCCATTAAATAGAGAACAACTTTACAAACATCAGCCGAGATAGGGTTTTTCATTACCTCTTCAATATCAATATCCATGTCTTTTAAGCTAATTAGATCCTGAGGTGTACATGGTCTTAAATTAAAAGTCTTTCCTGGTATTGATAAATCAAAGGTCGATTTTCTTGGTAATAAATCATTAATATTAAATTTTTTCATATTCCTTCCTTCCCTATAATAAAACTAAAAGTTAATTTATACTTCTATTTTTATGTGATCACAAAACAATATTATAAACCTTCGATCATGCCACTGTTTATTTAAAAAACTGTGTGAATTTCAAAAAGTCATGGGAATTAGGGGGGGGGAAAATTAAAATGGAAAATTTAAATAAGTATATTCATATAAGAGTGTCGGATCAGGAGAAGAATAGACTCAAATGGCTGGCCGACAGGTATGCAGGGGGAAATTTATCCTTATGGATGGTTTATGCGAGCTTAAATTTAGATAGACAGTTTATTAAACCGGACGTTTTAAACGAATCAAAACGGAATAGAGCCAGGGGCCGAAGAAAGAGATCCCCTTGTTCGTAGTTATTAACAACCCCAACTAAGACCCCTGGCATTAACCTATTAGGAAGGTTGGACCCAACGGACTTTAAAAACCCCGTCCTTAGCTGAATCATACAGCATTTTGACTGTTACCTCTGCCGCACTGTATGCATTTCGGGCGAAATTTAAAGGCATACCGACTGCTTTACAATTGTATGCGTCAATTTCCAGCATTTCACCGTCACCTTTCTTTTGGGCCATAATACAGGCTCCGAAATTAGGGAATGATTGATTGGCTTGTGATCCAATTGTAACATCCATAGAACTCGTGTTAATGGGCTTGACATAAAATTCCGCGGAATCGCCAGTTGTAAATGCTGGAGTTCCCACTTTCGTGAAAGTAAGTCCGAAGGTTGCGTCAATGGCGGTCGACGCAGAAACATCAAGCCCAGCCGCTACTTTAAGGGAGTCTGTTAAATAATCGCCGTCAGTGCCTCGACCTATATCACCGTCAGAAGATAAATAAAGATCGAATGTTTGTGCCGCAGTTGCGATAATAATATATTTACCAAACTTTAAATCTGCTTCATCACCTGAGGTGGCCGTAACCGCAGAAATACCATTAGCCGCAGAGATCACGGAAGTTCCTTTAACATTGGCAGCCGTTGAGACTGATCCACTTGCTTCCGCAGCGCTCGTTGTAGGAGCATTTCCTAAGAATAAGGTAAAAACAAAATCAGGATATTCCGAGAAGCTTAGCGACATTTCTGCGGTGATCGATCCGTCTGCGGATTCCCATGGGAATTTATTTGATCCACCGAGTAAATCAATAGTCTCTCCACTGAGTGCTAAACTAGAATTTTCCAAAACTCTTAGTTCCCCATAAAAAGAACCATCGGTCCTACTATAGGGGCTTACTGAGTGAATTCCGAACAATGTGCGTGGGGCCGAAAGTGCCATTTTTATTCTCCTTTTTAAAATTAACCTATTGAACTTTTAATTTGAATTCCTGTGGCCCTAAATTCCATTGATTCGTTTAGAGTCGTTAATGGAACAGGAGCTAAAACATTTATTGATATAAAATTACTATTACTTTTAATGCTAAAATTTTCTGAAAATATTTCTTTTAAAACCCTGGCATACCTAAACATTCTGGTCGAAATATCTGAATAACCAGATTGATCGGCCAAAACTATTATGACATTTATTAAAAACTCTTGAGGGACGTTAGGTCCAAACCCTGTCCCATCTATGTCTTCACAAGAATAAAATATGAAAGGATTATAATTAATGCTTTCGTGATCGAGATCCTGCATAAAATAGGCGGCACTATCAACAGTCAAAAGGGTCACCGTGTCTGATTTTTCGGTATTAATTTCAGCGATCTTATTATTTAAATGAGTTGTCATTATTGTTTTAACGTCACTCATAAGCGATTCTAAATCATAGGCCATTACATTACCCTTTTTTATCTAAAGATCGTTTTACATATTTATCTAAAGTCTGAATCCAAAGTTTTAATCTCCTTTGAATATGGATAGATTTAGCCCATGCGCCTTTTTCGGTTCCTATAACCATAAAAGGTCTTGCAGGCATTTTTCTAGTCCCTTCATTTAGATAAGTAGGATAAGGGGCACCCTTTTTACTCGTCACTTTAGTTCCTAATAAAAGAACCTTTTTATTCAATATTGTCGCTATAGTTTTTTGATCATATGGATTAGTTAAAGACTTTTCCAAATCTCCTGAAGCTTTTAATATGGGATAAACGAAGCCCCATTTCATTTTCTTATATTGTCTATACCCACCGGAAAAATAATTACTCTTAGGAGGTCTTGCCCATGTTGATTTCTCTTTGTCAGTTAACCAATAAGCCCTAAAAGGTCTTTTTGAAAGTTCCTTAAATGGACCCTTATTGTTAAGGGAAAATAAAATTTTATTAACTTTATACCAGGACTGAGCAATTAAATTTAAAGGGACAGTTAAATCATCAACTTTTTTCCCGGCCCTTATTAAAGCTTTCTTAAATTTATCGCCAGGATCAACGACGATACCTTTATTTTTATCTACCATTGATCAACATCTCTTTTAAAAATATGTTTTAAATCATCTGAGACAGCGAAAGAATTAACTCCATCACTTGCCCTACCTAAAGTTGCATCCGCAAGGAGTAACCGACCTTCGGCTATTTCATCTAATTTCTTAAGCGCCATTCCTTGTAACCCTGAGCTACTATTTTGCTCAGTTTCTGGAATCCCAGTTTTAACCGCTAAAATTCTTTTAACTCTGGCAGCTACTAATTGAACGCTAATTGTTTTAACAATTTTTAATGAATTGGTTCCAGTGATAGGCGTAGCATATTTACGGCCAACGATCCCATCAATATAGGCATCTTCTTGGGCAATATACTCATCAACCTCGGCAGAGGTTGTTCCATTGCTTGAATAAGTTAAATTTTTAAATTCCGCCTGAATGTCTGCATTCGTTGAATACGCCATTTTCTACACCTTTTTTCTAGGGCCTCTTTTCTTTTTTGGTTTTGCTATAATAGGTTTTGGGTCGACTGAAATTTCCTCTAAAATACCATCATCAATAAGCCGATGAATAAAATTACCGATCTTAAGGGCTTCGTCTGTATTAATTTCTTGCCCCTCAATTTTTCTTATAGAATTACAGCCAAAATTTTTTAAAACTTTATACATTTTATCTCCCTTTAAAGTTAAAAAAAAGGGGGAGTGATCCCCCCTTCGTAACCTTTTAGGCAACAACATTCTTAATTAGATAAGCCGCCTTAACATTGCTAAGGAACATATCATAAGAATCTTCAACCAGGATCGCCGTTGATTCTGGAGGATTGTTCACAGCATACTTATAAACTTTTCTTGGAGCAGATTGTTGAATTCTATAACCAAGAGAAACTTGATAAGGAGCTGCATTATCTGGCACAACTGCAAAGATGGCATTTTTACCAAATGCAGGAGATAAAGAACTCGTTTGCCCTTCAGCAGCCGATTCATACATAACTTCACTAATGATTAGTTTGCTAACACCGAAAGCAACGGCTAATTCATCATGGCTTAAACCTCCACCTCTATTATATTTATAACCTAGAGCATCAAGGATCTTTCCAGAAAATCTGATCTGATTCCATACTTGCCAGGACATAATTAGGGCATTAGGTGGTCGTCCACAACCGTCTTGGATGGTTGTTCTAGCCGTTGAAGCGTCGCCTAGAGGATCTGAGTTAGTATAATCATTCCATTGCGCCGTGCCAGAGAGGGTGGTATTCTGAGTAAGAGTCCCTGTGTTGCCCAGGGCGTCGCCTAGGGTCTTTTCCTTCTCGATCATTAATTGAGTGGTTAGCCCAATCACTTCATCTCGCATGGCGTCGTAGGGCGAATCCAAGTTTACCTTATCATCCTTCGTCACGAGCCCTTCGAGCCCATGCCCCTCTACAGTATAAGTGTCTTGACTTCGAGTTATAGCCTCAACTCTCCTATACTCACCTCGGCCACCGACATAATTTTGTTCGATTCTAAGATGGTTAGTTCCATATTTGGCCAATTTCCCAGATTTTTGGGCGACCCTTACTTCAGGAAGTATTTGCTCACACGCATAACCTTCGGGGATATATGCAGACGAGGCTTGCGTGAGAAGCTTATCTACAATCGCTTTCATTTGAGACATTTTTTTTACTCCTTATTAAAAATTTAAAATTTAAAAAACAAATTGTTATTAAGCGTCCGTAGCATGAGCAGCGAATTGAGCCACTCTAACACCAATGACATCTCCATCAGCGGCACCAGCTTCGAAGGCGATCGCTCCTACCCATTCTCCTGCGGCGTCCGCAATTTCCCCTTTCCCTGTAGAGGTAGAAGTAAGAAGTTTCCCTTGGGCACAAGCTTCTCCGACTTCCAATTTTGCTCCGCCACCCGATAGGGCAACTTCGATAAGTTCGCCGCTACTAACTGAGGAATCATTTTGACTAATGCCGATAGCTCTTCCGTTAGCTCCAGATTCTGAAACCTCTCCGGCAGCGCTTAAAGTTACAAAACGAAATTTTCGAATTGTTCCTCCGGCTTTAAAGACTGTAATGTTTACTGGTTCTGTTGATGCAGCCATAATTTTTTCTCCTTTTTATAAAATAATTTAAGCAATTGAATTGTAATGTTTCATTATTTCTTTATTATTTTTAAGCTCAATCCCTATAGCGGTATCAAGTTTAATTCCTTCTTCTTTTACTCTTTTTTCTGCAAGTTCAATTATTCTCTCTTCAAAATTTTCTTTAGAAAGAGGTGATTCAGGTGTTTTAGAGCTACCAGTTTCACTTAACTTAATTTCGTGCTGCAGGGATAAGAACTTATCCATATCACCATCAATAAAAGGAGTTCTCTGCGCTTCAACAACAAGCCCCTCGGAAAGTTTTTGATCAAAGGCCTTATTCTTTTCGACTAATACTTTTTCTTTTTCCATTTCTGCTAACCTCTCTTCCTTTTCATTTTCACTCGCTTCAAGTTTACTTCTCATGGCAATTAATTCTTCATCTTTTTTTAATAGCTGGTCTTTTAGAGCCTCGATCTGGGCTTCTAAACTGTCATAGCCTTTAGTCTCATCTAAAGCTTCATCCATTTCCTGGAGCTCAACTTTTGTTTCCTCTTTTTCTTTTACCTCTCCATCTTTCATTTTCGTTACCTCACTTAATTGGTTAATATCTTTTTCACTTAATATAATTGGGGTCATCTCTTTTACGACTGGCCTATTTGTTAACCCTGCCCCGAAAAGAGTTGGTCCATGGCTATCTCTTTTTTCGTTGTCTTTATAATCGAAAGTAAAATCGGCGCTTATATATTTAAAAGACTTTTCCTCTAACCTTTTTTTCCCAATAGGAGTCCAATCTATTTCGGCCCATAATTGCTCACCACCCTCTGCCAAAATTAAATTCTTAATCCAGCCAGCCGCCTCGCCTTCAGAATTATGAGAAAAATCAATCATTAGATCAATTCCTCTTACCTTCTCAGAAAAATTTTTAACCATATTAAAGAGGTCCGATGAAGAAATTTTGATATCTCGACCCTCATGAAAGAATTTACCCGACCTTAATAATTGGATCTTAGTAGGGATCTTTTCTTCGCTTAATAAAACTGGGATAGACCTATATTCACTCATTTTGCTCACCTTTAGTTTTCCGTAAATTATTGTAACACCCTGTCCAGGGACTTTAAAAGATTTTAAAGAGCCATCAATGAAGTCTTCAGGATTCCTTTGCCTAAATCTAAAAGAGGTTTCTGTTTCATCGACTAAGTTATTTTTAATTGGAGATTTCGCCCCCGTTTTTATGGCCTTCTTCTTGGCTTCTTCTATTTTTAAACCTGGCGTTTTTTTAACTACAATTGATTGGATATTGCCAGGTCTGGGGTCCGTTATTGTGGGCATTCTCATAGTCCTTAGTAAAACTTTTAACCTTTTCGGAAAATTGAAGATACTTTTCATTATCCTTATCAATTTTTAATTTTTTTATCTTTCGACCTTTTAAATCTCCTATTAAAATAGGCAAAATTAATGAACGGCAATTCCAATGTAATGGTGGCGTAAATTTAAATCGATCAGGGTCACCTTTCGCAAAAATAGTTCCATTCAGTTCTTCACAGATTGGCGTCCTATTTACGATATAATTATTAACGAACTCGAAGGCTTCAATCTCTTTTTCTACGGCTGGAGTCATAAAAAATGCGCTCCGAGTTTCCCCTATCGTCTGGTGAGCAGTCAACGGAGCTCCGGCTCTAACGGATGGTCCTTCTATAAAATCCAAAGCCGTGTCTTCCATATCCGCCCTAAGTAGGGCTAAACTGTCGGTTTGTTCCACGGTCGTACTAAATTGAAAATAAATTGCCTTCTCTAAATCCGACAACTGAGTTTTAACTAAAAGTTCCTGTTGTAATTTAATTCGACGCCTAGTTTGAGGTGGCAATTTCCTCCACATCGTTTCGATTTTTTTATTTTTAACTGAGGCTCCTCTTAGCTTTTTAACCTTTTTGCTTTCGACACACCTTACTAAATCATAATCAAATTCACTTAAGTTAAACTTAGCTTTTGGAACTTCCTTTTTGGTGTGCCTTAAAGTCTCATAGGAAATTATGGTTAAAACATCTAATAGATCCCTCTTATAGGAGTTTAAGCCGGACGCAGTAATTCCTTTTACTGCGTCCAGCTTGGTTGATGGAGTTAAGCCTTTCTCCTTGGCCATTATTTTATTTATAAGAGAGTCCCCAATGGTTGCCAAATTACTTTGCATGACATCCAAGACGGCGGCTTCAGAATCCTTTAATAAACGGTCTAGCGCTCTCCTAATACCCATTATAATCTCCGTCTAGCTTTTCTAACTCTATCAATTTTCTCTGATAAGCTTAAATCCCCCGAGGATGTAGGTTTAAGCCTACGCCCTTCTTCACTCATTTCAGTTATTCCAAGCCTTTTCCTTAAATGTTTTTCAAGGTTATCATCTGGCGTTATAATCTGGGCGCTCGTTAAGGTTCCTAAAATATCAGCCATCTCTTTCCCTGCTTTATCTGAAATACCATTGAATTGAATAGTGGGATATTTATCCCTTGGTCCAAAATTCATTTTTACGAGGTCTGGAATAAGATTCTTATTTAATTGCTCTGCGATTTCTTTTGCAATAAATTCTAACCCTGTTAAAAAGAAGTCAGATAAATCATTAGATAAAGCGTAGGAACCCGTTCCGCCCATGCCTAACTCTAGGAAATTGGCCAAAAAAGCTTTTACCATTCTCTTATCTTCGTTCTCAATTGAGACTTCAACCTTTGAAGGGTCATAGGTATTGGTATTTAAATCAATATCAAAACCTTCGGGTTTAATTAAATAATTAGATTGATGAGTGGTATATTTTTCTAAGGCCGTTATAAGTTTTGCATATTGGGTTGACGATTGTTTGCCTTGGGGAATTGTCGCTATTGGAGTTGGGACCGCAAATTTCTCAATGCCAATAGCATTAATTTTATTATAATTATTTTTACGCCACCAATTACCATAACAAGGCCTTAATAGGCTTATACCTTCATAATTTGACCCTTCTCTTTCTAAAGTAAAAAGGAGCAAATATTTTGCCGGGATAATTACATCCCGACCTAGGTCACCATATGCCAATTGTAATACGCTTTCTAAATCGCCTGTCTCATGATTTAAATTCCATCTGTCTATAGTTTTTGGGGATCGCCAAGATATGTTTCTAATACCTGTATAAGAATTTAGAATAGTGGTGCCTTCACTATCTTTTACCGGGCTATTAATAAAGTTTTTATGGGTTACTTCAAACATACTATAACCGAATTCGATCATAGTTAGGGCCTCACTTAAAAACCTTGGAAAAGGTGTGGCCATTGATTCAAATAATATTTTTTCTATTAGTCGGGCATCATTATGATAATAAAAATCATCCCCGGCCGGAATTATTTCAATGTTTGAGGATTTAATAGGATTTTTAACGGCACTTAGGCACATTTTAACCTGAGGATCTGAGCGCCTCATTTTATCAAAAACATCCGCCCTCTCATTATTTCTTAGGGCATCTAAATAATCTTCCTCAAAATATCCGCCAAAGATTTCAGTCCCAGTTGACCCCGTTGGGGTATGGTGAAAATCTGGGATCTCATTCGTTTGCTCTTTTTCAATTTTATCATCCGACCCTATACTTAATAACTTTCGCATAAAACCCATAAATCACCATTCGTTTAAGTTTACATTAACAATGCTATTCGGAATAAAATCTTCTGTAAAATCATCGGCTCGATGGAGGGCTAAATAATTAAAAGCCCCAGAAAACGCATCAATTATATCATCATGCGAATCTTCGGGAAAGTTTTCTAATTCCGTATAAAACGGCTCTTTATTCCTACAGGCTTCAAGGATTTTAATATTACCAGCCTCAGCCTGAGCCGACACAGTTTTTGCCGCTGTCTCTTTATCTACATTTATTTTCTCGGTTACAATAGAGAACCCTGCCAACATTCTAATAAAACTTTCTATTTCGCCCTTACCTGCTCCGCCTGGATCTTGGAAACCTTTAACCGTGACTTCCTGTCCGTCCTGTTTTGCCGTGTTTAAAATTAGTTTTTCAATATTCAAAGCGGACATCCGTTCTCTTACGATATCTAAAACATAAAATTGATTATTTCGATCAACCCCTAATTTTAACCCGACGGTATAATCTGGATCGCCCTTATCACCCTCGGTATGTGCCGTTGCCGCCCTGTCCCAACATCTTACTATATTGGTAAGATAAGGAACGGCTTTAACAACTTCAAAATAATGCTTCTTAAAAAACATTCCGCCCGTTGGTTCAATATTCCAGTTCCCTTCTAATAATTGGAGTCTTTCAATTTTATTTAATGCCTGGAGGTTCGCTAAATAGGAAGGGTCGTTATCAACTAATATTTTATTGTCACTTAATTTGGCCGGAATAAAAGTAAAGCTCTTAGGTAGAGATCCTTTAAATCTTTTTTGAAGGTCTTGCTTATTACTACTCCAAATAATTTTATCTTCACTTCTTATAAAAAACCGAATAACTCCGCTTCGCTCTTTTATTGGCATTCCATCTTTACCGATATACCAATCAACAAGGCCTCTAACCCATGATTTTTTTGAGGGGTTCGTGGTTGCCCTTATATAAGGATTCATTCCAGAGACTGACCTATTCCTTGATAACATATAAAAAAACTGTTTTTGCGTGAAGTGGGTAAGCTCATCAAAATAAATGACAGGGATTTGCGCCCCCTGCCAATCTAAAACATTTTTTTCATATTCGAGATGAGAGAATTTCAATTTCCCACCAGATGGGAAAACCCAAGTTAAGACCGATTCCTTAGGTCTTGCTCCCAAAAGCGAATAAATTTTTGCCGAAGTATCCCAGAGTCCACCTTCGTTCCTGACTTGGTTTGATGTTCTTCTAAAGCATACGCCGCCAATAGAATCGTGATTAAAATGACGAAGGAAATCAAGCAATAATGCATAAGTCTTTCCACCACCCGCAGCACCTCCATAAAAAACTATATCAGCCGTTGATTTTAAAAAATCTTCTTGAGGACCTTTTTGAGGTTCTATAATCAATCTACTTTCCGTCTTTTACCTCTCTGTCATTGGAAGGTATTTTAACAATTACTTGAGGAGTATTAATTTCACCCTCATGTTTCACTTCTTGTTTGTCAGTCCAACCACAAATATTTTTAAGGCAAAAAATTAGCATGACCCTATCACCACCTAAGGCCATCATTATAGCTTTTTGTTGTAACTTAATTTTTGTCGTAGATAATTTCTCATCCCTATACTCTGAAAAACTCTTTTTATATTTCTCCTCTATCCTCCTCCTTAGGGTGTCTTGGGAGACGCCAAGAATATCGGCGCAGATTTTTTTTGTGGCCTTTAACTCAAGTAAAGTCTTTAACCGCTCCCATGTTTTTTCATCAAAATCTATTTTCTGGGTCATGACTTGCCCCCTTAATTCCTTTTTGTTCTTTAATAGTGGCAGTTAGATTTTAAAATCTTTTAAATCGGGTATCGAACAAAAAAATTCTTCTCTAACTTTCTCATCTTTAAATTTTCCCATTAAGTGATACGTCCTTGTCACGCAATTAGAGTCTTGGATTCCTCTCATTTTAACACAACAATGTAATGCGTCGACACAAACGGCAACATTTCTTTCCCCACCAACATGGATGGCCAAATCCTCCGCTATCTCGGTAGTTAATCTCTCTTGAACTTGGGGTCTTCTAGAATGAAAATCTGCCAACCTATTTAATTTTGATAACCCTAAAAGATATTTGTCTGGAATATAGGCTATATGGGCTTTTCCAAGGATTGGAACGAAATGATGTTCACACACGGAGTTTATTTCTATTCCACTTTCCAAAACCATTTCTCTATAATTAAAATGATTTTCTTGTCTCATAATTTTAGGATAATTATTTCCAATCATCCCTTTGAAGGTTTCTTCCAAAAACATCTTCGCAACCCTTTCGGGCGTCCCTTCTATTGAGTCCTTATAATAGTCTTTATCTACGCCTAAAACTTCCATTAATTCTTTAAAAATCTTTACGACCTTTCTTTTTTTCTCTTGTAATTCCACATGGCAATACCTTTTAAGATAAAAACTATTGATTGGTCCTTCGCAGCTCTCCAAATTTTCTTGGTGGGCCTTTTGAAATTCTTCAAGATACGATTCAACTTCAAGTCTCTCATTCTCATTCAAAACTAATCCTTTATTTAAGTTGTCATTGTTCCTTTTCTTTTTCCCCAAGAATCCTTGCAAAAATCGTCAATAAACATTTTAGCATCGGTTAAAGAGTGAAACTCATCGTTTAAAGTCAACTCTCCTAACCATGGACCAGCGTCGGCCTTAACTACCCAATGAGTATAACCTTTCACGGTTATTTTTTTAATTTTAAACTCGTCACCTAAAGGGCTTGGATAAGCATAAAGACCTGGTTCTATTTTCCTATGCGTAGTTTTTCTCTTTCCCATTTATCGCACCTTTTTTTTAGGTTTTTTTCTGTTTTCTAATTTATTGTAACTTGCCTCTATAAACGCCTGAATACTGTCAAACGTTTTATATATTAACTCTTTTTGTTTTTTGCTTAACCTTATTGAGGTGTTAATTCTGTCTTCTTCATATTTTCTAGGGCGTACCATTTTGATTCCTTATTCTACTTGTATTACTTTATGCAATTGGATTGATAATTTATATTCGGGGTTCTTATAGCACTCATTAATTGCGCCATTTAAATTGTTCTTATAATTTTGATATGAACCACTATCTTTTATTGGTTGAATAAATCTATTTTCAGCACTTATTTTTGAGAATGATTTCATGTCAGCGCCTTCAAGATAGGGATACAGCAATTTTAAATCGTCACAGACCTTAATCTTTGTTAACTGTTCCGATTGTTTTGGGCTTACTACTAAATGATCTATTAAGTCTAATGTTTTTGGATCTATCCTTCTTGAACCATTTGTTTCAACATAAATTAAAAAATTACTCTCTTTTAATAATCTTAAAAGAAGGTAATCCATCTGGAGAGTTGGTTCACCTCCAGAGATAACAACTCTAAGTTGAAACATTCTAGGATGAGCTTCATTTCCATCTTTATCTTTATAATATTGTTCCCCTCTTTCCCGTAAACGCTCAACGATGGTTTCCCTTTCTAGTAGTTCGCCACCAAAAAAGTCAGTGTCACAAAAATGACAAATAGAATCTGCCCTATCTTCTTCCTTTCCTGACCATCGATTACATCCTGACAACCTTAAAAATAAAACTACCTCACCAGCTTTTGAACCCTCACCTTCAATTGTTGGCCCAAAAATCTCTTTAACTTTATACCGCTTCATAGATACCATTTCCTTCAAAAGTAGAATTTTCAAAAACTTGATAAGGACTTACTTCATACATCCCTGAGTTTTTATTATTTTCTTTAACTTCAACACTAAAACATCTAACCCTCGGTTTATCCTCAACTCCACTTATTAAAGTTAATTGATAATTAACCCAAAAAAATAATTCTTTCGCTGTCCCTTCCATCGAAACATTTGGCATAACCCTTAATTGTATTATTCCCTTAGCGTCAAGATCCTCAAACGTTGCCAATTGCGGATCATCTTCATTTATTAAAGTGGTATGATCGAACATTCGATCTAAGTGGGTTTTAATCCATTTACATTCGCTAAAATCCCACACCCATCCCCTTTCATCCAATTTCTCTGCGACGAATTTAAAATGAAACTCTCTTGAATATCCATGAAGATATTTACAATGCCCTGAATGTTTTGGCTGCCTATGACTACATGGGAAATCATAAAAGCTCTTAGTTGATATTGATCTGGCTATCACGTTACCTCTTTCCATCCCGTCCCCTTCTTTATCGTTAACGCTTCTAAAATTTCTTTATCTTCTTTTTGCCCGTTATAATTACCGTTTTCTATCTGCTCTATATAAGGCCCAAAATAAAGAGCCGGATTTTGTGAAAAAAGTCCTTCTGTCTTTATTAGACAATGTTCCATGGCAACCCATTTCCTTGCGCAAGCTTTGCATTTACCACAATGTAAAATTTTTGAATCATAACAAGAGATAGACTCATAAAGGAATTTAGGGTCTCCACCCTCCTCTATGAACTCTTTTAACAATTCTATTTTTGTTTTATTTTTACTTGGTAAATGGATTTTTATATCTCCACGGCACTCAAGACGGTTATTAATCCTATCATCCTTCCAAATATAATTGGTTAGCCACTCCATTAGCTTCGTAAACCATTTATGAGTGTCGTGAGCACGGTCACCCTCTACCCCTCCAAGAATAATATCATCTCCATATTGTACGGCGTTCAAAATAAAATAGGCATTCCTCATAGGAAGGACGCCTATATCTCTTTCAAACTTTCCTATGTTAAGCGTATCAATAATTAATTTCCCATAAGGCGGTAATATTAAATTTTCTCTCTCTTTTTTGGAATAAATCCCATCGACATCAATATATAAACATACGTCTGGTTTTTCTAAATATGAAAGGATGTAACTATCCATTCCGCCTGAATATAAAAGGACTTTTTTTCTCATATAATGCCCCTTCTTTTTAAAAAATCTTTGGCCGTAAAAACTAATTCTGGTTTAAGCCCTTCGGAACACGCCATAAAACATTTTGTACCTAAATTTTTAAAGACATCATGTTGTAAATAAACCCATGCTACGGTGCTTATAAATTGGGCCACACCTCTAACATTTTTCTCGTTAACCTCACCTGAATGTTTTCCAGAGGAAACCCAAGCTTCCTGTTTTCCTAAAAGTAGAATCTCTTTTTCTGTAAAGCCTAATTTATAAAACATTTTTAAATGTTCTCGTTTTGGTCTTCGAATAAATTCTCTTCTATGTAAATATTTTAACTCTCCTCCACCTTTATAAACATTAATTTGACCATACCTACTTGCCGCCATCCAACTCGAAACATCGCATGAGTAAGGTCTATAATGTTTGATCATTTTTATGTCAAAACTTCCTAATATATGGCAGTTCCTATTTTTATTATTCTCTAAAACATATTTAACATAGTTTGGACCACCAACCCCCCTTGTAGCCCCTATAAAAACGATATTACTATAATTATACATTTTCTCTATTTCATGAATATTTGTTCCTCTCGTAAAAACTGGTGCTACATCATAACCAAGTTTTATAGATTCTAAAAAATTTTGCCAGCTTTTCTCCTCGTCCCCCATAACATCTAATTGAATTGATGTTAAAATTGCCAAATCGGAAACCTTATCTAAAAATTTATGATATTCCTCGAGCTTAATAACCTTTCCTGATTTAAAAACACTGAAGGCCCCACTATCTACAATTAATTCGTATTCGGATGGATCTCGATTTTTATAAATCTTATAGATTGTATTAGAAAAATAAGGATAACTCTGTAAAAGAAAAAGCCTACTCAACGCTAACACCTTTATTAGGAAATTTAATATTGACCCATTCTTTTAAAGATTCTGCTACTTGATCGAAAAGATCGACTGGAGATTTTATTTTAAGAACCTTTTCTCTATCGCTGTTTTCTGCTTTAATTTTATCTATGGCCTCTATATCACTTTCCCATTCCGAAAATTGAATACCTAAATCCAATTCTAATTTTCCTAAATTTAAGTCCTCTTTTAAACTATTATCATATTCATAAATCTCTTCCATTAAGGTCGGCAAAACTTCTAAATCCCATTCCCCTGCTACCGTATGAGAATTGGCCGTTACATTCGCAACCTTTTCTTCGGACTTATCCCAATCGACAACTCTCATTAAATACCCTGTAAATTCTCCATTCACTTGATCGTCAATTGTAAAAAACTCATCCTTTAAATAAGTTACTTTTAAATCCCCATATTTTTCTTTTAACTCATCCCAACGGTGGTGACCTCCTATTAAGGTTTTGGTTCTTTTATTATAAATAATTCCTGAAATATCTCTAAACCTATCCATAGAATTTTTTAAAGCTCTACGGGATATTTCATTTATTGTCCTAGGGTTATATTTTGCCGGGTTAATATCTTTTATTTCAAGTTCCATTTATTCTACACCTTTTTATATTATTTATTCATTAGGTAATATATTACTTTTTAAGTAAAATGAATAATATTTTTTCTCTTTTTATTTTCTCTTTTTATTTTGAATATTTTTCAAGGTCTTTGAATATTTCTCAAGACCTTTGAGGACTTAGGGCTTAAATTGGGCTTTTTGCTCATTAATTTAGCTTATAAACCACCTCTAAACTCATTAATTTAAGGCCAAAAAGACCCCTACCTGTTTCCAGCGAGTTACACCCTACTAAATGCCCTAAATCCTTTGGAAAACAACGAGTTAAATCGGTTGGATTTTGTTGGACCATGTCATTTTATGTTATATAATATAAGGATGAACAAATTTATACTAAACTTAATAACATTTTTGCAACTTTCCCAAAATAAAGGAAAGATTGAAGATTTTAAAAACCAGCCCAGGAGGAATAAATAATGGGCGAGCTTAAGCATAAATATTTTATAAACAATTTTCTAAAAGGAGCTTTTATGAAAAGCCTAGAAAGAGTAAAAAAAGACAATGCCCTAGCCATTAAACAGGCAAAGGCCGGAAAAATCCATTGGCCGAGCGTTTTAAAAGATGAGGTTGCAGAGTTATACAATTCTAAAAAGTATAGCTCATCGGAAATTGCGACCTTTTTAAATTTAAGGCAAAGACAAATTACCAGTTGGGGACGTAGAGCAATGGCAAAAACAAAAAAAGTGAGGTCGGGAAAAACCGAGGATGATTTACTTAAAGCAATTATGAGCGGAATCGACAATCCAGTTGAAAAGGAGAAATTGGACGCTATACACACAAAATGCAGTCGCATAGAAAATGACTTTTGGGAGGCCCTTGATGAAAAAGACGCCTCTCTTACGGATCTTCGGTCCTATGCTGCGGGCTTATTAAAGGAAGTTATAAATATAGCAGATTTTATCGAAGACAAAATTGACAAACTATAACGGGGCATAATGCCCTTAGGAGGTAAAACATGATTAAATCTACTGGAAAAGAGAGAATTTTGGAAGAAGCCATCTTTAATGATTTTATTAGGCAGTTATTGCCTGTTAAAAACATTATGGATGACCTTCCAAAAGACCGTGCAGAAAATCCCATAAAACTCTTCACTCATTTTGGAGTTGGTATGAAAATTTATGAAGTCCCTTTAACCCCTTCGACCTTGGCAGAAAAAATGAAAGGGTTTACGAGCCTTCAAAAATCAAATGAGAGTCCTTTAAAAGAACTAAAACAGTCATTCAATGCGTTCAATAAAAACTGTTATACGTTCAGGCTACACTTAACCGAGGAAGTTGTATACTACCGAGACCTAGAGGCTCTGTTAACTATTGTTAGCACCTTTATGGACTTTGGGGAGGACAATGACCCCTATGGGTTACATGACTTCGCCGCCTTTGAGGTTGACCCTGTTGTGGGCAATTTCTTTTTTAAGTTCGACTTTTTTGAGGATAGAACCTGCAAGTTCGGTCTAGAACCCTTGCACCCAACAAAAAGGGCGTACCGTCTATTAACCATTTTACACTCTAGCGAATACTAGGTGAACTAAAAGGAGGGGGGCTAACGCCCCTCTTCTTTTTAACCCTGCTCCACTCGACTGAATTTTCTAGGCAGTCTTTCAGAGTCAAAACTTTAATTTTTTTTTGTTAATTAGATCTTAAAAAAGAGATCGTCGGCCAGAAAAATGAATAAAGACTAACCGACGTTCTCTTTCCTAGGGTGAATTCCATTGTTGATATTGTTCGAGCCACCAACAACTTCATTAACGCATACTCATGTTTTTTCAAGCACCTTAAAAAGAAGTAACTTCAGGCGGTTTGTTTCCCTAAATTACTATTAAGTATTATTTAATATAGTTCTCACGGTCTGTAAAATCTTTTTTACTTGGTCTATTGAACAAACAATATTACCTATGCCACCTTTAGCATTTAAGTTCTCTATAAAATGAATCTGGCGCCATAAATTTTCTTCCTTTTTAGATCGACAGTAAATGAATGGACAAGTTTTTAATCTGTCTCCATGTTTTTCATAAAATTTAAATTCAATTTCTGACTTAACCTCAAAGGCTATAAACTTTCCTAAATAAATACCAAGGATGTCGGCCACACCTCTAATTGCATATTTTGATTTATGCTTAACCATATTTTTACCATTGAAGTAGCCAGAGGAAGGGTTCTTCCAAAAGAAAGAACCCTTTTGAAGATTTAAATAATTTAAGATTCCGTTTTCAATTGTAGACTCTTTTGGTCGTCCTGTAACTTTCACGCTTTAATCCCTTGATGATTAATTTTAAAAGCCCCTCATCAAAGGTATCATAATTTGGAGGTAAATCTACTTCACCTAGTTCATTTTCCAATATATATTCTACTAACTTCTTAATGGCCCTTTCATGTCCATCATAAAAGCCAGGGTTTTTAATCGACATCTCTAAGTAATATCTGAACGTCACCAAGGCAATTATATTCATTTTACTTAACTGTCTATCTGGAAATTTTAACTTATCGTTCTCATACATCTCTGCGAACATCGGCGCTCCTTTTTATAAAACATTCCTTGATCTAAAAGCTTCTTTTATTGCGTTAAAATCTATTTTCTTGTCTTTATAATAAATATTTTTTTCCTTTGAATAATAAAGATAATACATGGTGTCCTTAACCGTTTGTCCTCGGTGTTTAAGAATTCTAAGAGTAGGATAAAAGGCATCCTCAATCGAGAATCTTTGTAAAATATAATAAAATTGGACTAGATTCGCTATCGTTTTAGAACCTCTAATGTCAGTTATACTTATAAAGCGTGGTGTATTCTCTGAGATTTCCGAAGCCGTATGCGCTACTAGTATTAAAGGCTTTTTAACTTTAGAAATTAGTTCTTTTAGTTCCCAAATAAAAGTAGATTGTTCACTAGGATGGATGTCGCAATAAAATTCACTGGTCGTAATATTGTCATAAAATATTATTGCAATATCATCCCTGGCAAAAGTCTCCCTCATATAATCTTTTTTCTTTTCAGTCTCACCCCTTTTAAAGAACTCCGGCCAGTGCATTTCTGAATGGATTAAAAGTTTTCCAATTAAAACTAAAAGGTCCTCTTTTGCCATCGTAGCACCGGCCATAATAAATTCTATTAGAAAATCGTGTTCTGTTTCCTCGCTTAACCAAACTAAAACCTTTTTACCTGATGGGCATTTTCTTAAGGCGTCCCAAATTAATGACCTCATTAATGTTGATTTACCACCATGCGACACCCCTAAGTAAAGATGAATAGCCCCTGGCCTGTGGCCGTTATGTTCTAATAGATAATTATAGTCCGAGTACCAGGCAACCCTCTCACGCTCCTGCATAAGTTCATGGCATTTTAAAATTGTATCCTTTGAAACCGATTCCATTTTTATACTCCCTTTTTAAGTGTTTCATATTATATATTATTTTTTATTAAATTTGTTTCAGAAAGGCTTCTTTTAAGGGATCTACTCTTTTAACTGGCGTTGAATTTAAATAACCTTCAAATTTTGGCCCAAATAAAGTTGAAGGTCTTAAATATTTTGCCATGATTGGATCGCCACCCCATTCCCGGACCTGGTTATCAATCACTTGCTTAAAATCTTCAAAATTATAATTTTCTTTAAAACGTTTTCCAATTTCTCGAATTGTTTCGGTGGACTGTGCCCTAAATTTTTTATTTGTCCTTGCGTTGAGATATTCAATTACTTTTAATGCTATAAGTTGAACTGAATTTTTTATCTTTTCTTTTTCCTCCTTATTTGCCCTTTTTCCAGCCCTTTGACTCTCACCCTTAACCTTTGCATACGTTTGGGGTTTAACAGCTAAATTTGGGGCATTTTGGGCTAAATTTAACTCTGATTCTCTTAAAGTAGTGCTACCTTTTTTTATAGGTACAGGATTTTCTTTAGAAAATTCTTCAAGATTCGACTCGTTGCTTAAACTTGATTTGGTTAACGGGTCGGTTTTTGTATATGTATTATTAATATATATATAGTCAGAAACGTGATTCCTCGTTTCTAGAAACTTGATTTTACCACCACTTTTTATTTCACCCTTAGTCGTAGTGGGCGCTTCGTGGGTTTCATAAACTTGATCCCTAGAAACGAGAAATCTCGTTTCTAGAAACTTGATTTTCACACTATAATAATTTTTTGCTGGAGCTCCGTGACGGCTTATTTCTAATATTTTTTCCTGTTTTAATCTTTTAAAAATTGATCTTCTTTTGCACTCTCCTATCAAACATTCCTGCTGAATTTCTTTTGCGTCACAATGAAACTCTTCTTTATTGCCTTGTCTTATTATTAAAAATTGGAGTAATAACGCCGTGTCTTTGCATCCAAACTCCTCCGCTAAGTGACGGTTAATAACAAAATTATTGTTGGACCCCAACGCTATGCCTAATAGATTTTCCAAGAAATTCCCCTTTATTTTAAATTGTTTGACTCGTTGGGTCCAATTATGTTATATAATATTTAAAATTACAACACCTAAAAAAGGATGCTTAAAAATGAAAGTAGATGAGAAACTTTCTCAACTCGGTTTGATCATTAGCGATTTAACCATTGAGATAAAAAATTTAAAAGAGAAGGCGCAGGATTTTGAGAATAGATATTGGTCAACGGTTCTGGAACTAGACAGTCAAAAAAAGGATTATGAGGTTTTAAAAATTGAATATAAAGATTTATGCGGAGGGCTTCTTGATGGATGATGAGGAATGCTATCAAATATGTCAATTTTGTTTTAATCCTTCAGGCGTGTTCTGCTCTTGCAGAAAAGCTAAAGAGAGTATGAAGTTAGAAATTAAAAGAGAATTTATTAATTCAACTTTTGCAGAATTTAACAATTTGGATATTACAGTTCGCGGCGAAGAAAGATATTTTAAACATGAAATAGGAGAAAAAAAATGGGTTTAAAAAAAGGAATAGTTCCAATTCACGGTAAGCAATACAAAACGGTGGCCTTAAGGGTTGATGAGTTTAGGAGCTCCTTCTCTGGGTATGGGATGGACACTCAAATAATTGATGCAGGAATTGAATCTGGTCATGCGGTTATAAGTGCAAAAATTTACAATCCTGAAGGGAGAATAATTGCTTCAGGATATGCTACGGAAAAATGGGGGTCTTCTAAAATTAATACTACTAGTGCTTTAGAAAATTGCGAGACTAGCGCAATAGGCCGGGCCTTAGCTAACCTGGGCTTAGGTGGGGAAGAGTACGCCTCAGCCGACGAATTGATAAGCGCCTTAGAACAACAAAACCAAAATAATAAAACGCCCCCTAGTAAAAAAAATCTAAGGGATAACCGATCTTCAAACGTAAATGTGACTTACTTAAATTCAATTAAAGATGAGTTTAAAAGAGTCTTTGAGGAAATTAGAGTTGTCGTGGGTGACGATTCAGCCTTGGAGATGTGTGGTCTTGATCCAAAAAAACCAAAAGAATCTTTAACTGAAATTTCTATGATGGATAATAATAAGTTGTCTTCTCTAACTGATGAGTTGAAACTTAAATGCCACTGGATAAATGATAAAAAAACCTGAGAGGCATGGGCATGCAGGATGTTTTAGTTTTTCTTTTTTATACTATTATAATTTCTATTCTATGGTGGGTCATTATGAACCCACCATAGGTTCTAATTTTATCTATTGATTATATAATATTTTTCCCCTACACTTTTTATACAAAAACATTTCATCTTTTATAACGAGGAAGGTTAATGCGAGTTAATCAGTCTTATAAGGTCGTAAAGTGCATAAAATGTGGCGTTGAATTTTTTTTTAATAAAAAGGATTATAGTGTTTGTCAGGATTGTCTTCAAATTGTTTTTAAAGAACTTGAGACATTGGCCGACGAGCGAAATAAAAAAATAAAACTTGAAAGAGATGCTGAAAGGAAAAGGAGACTGCTTGAAGCCAGAGGTAAGTCTTACAATAAGTTTTATAAAATTCGTGAACTAGTTATTGACCAATCTTTTAGACCTTTAGAAAAGGCTGTTTTAATAGACCGTGATTGCTTAAAATGCGATAGGGGCTTTGTAGCTAAAGGGAAATTTAATCGGCTTTGTGAAAGGTGTAATGAACAAAATTTAAACTTTTATCGAAGGACACGAGAGGAACATCCAATTGAATAATATAGATTTTATAAACCAATTAAAAAACATATTAGAAGAAAATGGATATGCGATCTCTTTTAAAAAACATAAAGAAGACCTCTTTACTATTAACGCTAATAAAAATAATTACTCCTATGGGGATTGCGGAAGGTCAGAGCAAGAATGTCTTGTTAAAATGCTTCATTGGGTTTCGGGGTTCACAGATGGAAACTAAATTAATGGTTGATTATAGTAAATCTTTTATTGGGAAACCTTATTTATGGGGCGGTGAAGGACCTGAGGCCTATGATTGCTCTGGTTTTATCCAAGAGGTTTTAAGTTGTATTGGCTATGATCCTACAGGCGATCAAACCGCCCAAGGGCTTTATAATTACTTTTCCAAAACAGCTAGAGGTAAAGGGATAGCGGCTGGATCTTTATTGTTTTGGGGGAAGTCAATTAATAGAGTTACTCATGTTTCTATGGCCATTAACTTTTTTCAACATATTGAAGCAGGAGGAGGCGGCCGGGCTATTAATAGTTTGCAAAAAGCAAAAACATCAGGCGCTATGATAAGAATTAGACCGATCGTATCAAGAAATGATTTATTGGCAGCTATTAAAATTTAAATACCCCTTCCCTTTTTAGTTTATAATATTTACAATTAATTTTCATAATCTCCCTATCAAAAACATTTCCTCCGCTCTTAAGGGCCGAAAGGCTCTTAGCGTTTTAATTCTTTTTTAATTATTTTATTTATTTCTTTTTGAATTCTTTTAGAGTTATTTTCTCCACTATCCATATCAATAATAAATTTAAGCCAAGACTTCTTTAACTCTAAGTCTCCGTCCTTTTTATCCAAATATTTATCTAAAACCCTAATAACAAAAGGTAGACATGCAGAAATTAAACTCATCATTTAAATATCCCTTAATATAATTTGATCATAACCGAAGGTATAAAGACGATGAAATTCTTTCTCCGTTCTAAAAATAAACACGCAAAAACCTTCCTTTATGGTCAAATTATAAACTTTATAATTACTCAAACCAGCTCGCACAATTGGACAGTTTCCCTCCACAGCAACCTTTCTTTTAAAGATAATCTGCT
>Ga0208813_1000456_pt1 | contig 31074 bp, 23 predicted proteins | sample MalvireepMed_904_FD_184250 | JGI IMG/M metagenome (GOLD analysis project Ga0208813, IMG submission 184250) | Marine viral communities from the Global Malaspina Expedition - Malaspina viral metaG DeepMed_904 (SPAdes) (version 2) | ecosystem: Environmental > Aquatic > Marine > Oceanic | place... | reverse complement strand
AGCCTGTTCAAGCAGTGGCCACTCATTAACGACAGCGATAATATCGACCACTTACTGCCCTGGAATATCGAGCTCACATCCTAGCGTCAATTATCTTGGCCGGTTGTGTGGTTCGCGTTACGCTTACTGTTCAGAGCGAATACGAGCGATGACCGCCCTCGCCTTTTCATTGAGTTTAATTGTCGCTAGCTTCGACGTTTTGCCTTCGACCAGCAACAACCGGTCATGCTCGATATTTTCAAACTTGATGGATAGTAAATCTGAGATCCGCAACGCCAGGTTCAAACCAACATCCCAAACGTCAGCAATTTGCTGTCCGTAAGTTCGTTTGAGAAGGTAGCTGATCAGCTTGACGGTATCCAGATTCTTAACCGCTTGTACTTCGGCCATAATCTAGTTCCTTTTTTGCTTTAAAACGTGATTTTGAGTACTTAAGGGGGTATAAAGAGGTAAATAACCCGTTTTTAGTGGGTTTGCTTGTTCCCATTATGTTATTTTGGGAACAAGGTGAAGGAAGCAAACAGTACGTTTGCATCGCGGAGATAATATATGTCTAAAAATTTGAACATCAGTCAAACATGAACTGCGGCAATAGTTGGCGAAATGCAGGAGCTGCAAGTAGTTTTTCTTTATAGGTTTTCGCAATATTTTTATATAAGTATTTCTCAATGGGATGATGATTAAATGCATAAGCTATCGCAACAAGACCACCATATAGGTGAGCGAGTCACTGACTGACCCCTAATCTAGAATCTAACTTGAATATTTTATCAGGTACATTTTTGTACCTATCATTATGGCAGGCAATTACCATGGTCGACTTAGTAATATTGAGTCGCACGGAACCTCGGACAAAGTAATCTCTTACGAGGTTATCCTGAGAGTATTAGGCCAAACTAAAAGTTTGCTACAACGCCCGAAACACAGATTAATAAGATAACAATCATGTCACGACTAGAAAACTTGTCGCCTATCGACTTTGAAGACCTATGCCGAGATATCGCGCAAGTTGATACTGGCATGAGATTTTCTGCATTTGGACCCGGTCCTGATAAGGGAATAGATGGTCGTCATTCAAAAGGAAATGATGCGACTATTTTACAATCTAAACACTACCTGGGAAGTAGCTTTAGCTCTCTGTTAGCAGCAGCACGAAAAGAAGTTGCCAAAGTATTATTAATCAAACCTAAACGTTACTTGTTTTTTACATCTCAATCGTTATCGCCTACAAAAAAAAATCAGTTAGAAGAGGTTTTCAGTAGTTTACCAGTCCAGTCTGGCGATATTTGGGGTCAAGAAGATATTGAAGGAGCACTTAGACAAAACCCCAATATAGAGAAAACTCATATTAAACTTTGGCTCTCAAGTGTAGGTGTTCTAGAACGCATTCTACAGTCAGGACTTGAAGCTTTCACGCAACTAACTAAGCAAGATATTTTTGAAGAGCTTCGCGTGTATGCACCTAATCAAAGTTTCAATGAAGCAATTGACAAATTGGAGTCTGAGAAGGTTTTGGTGGTTTCCGGCCCTCCAGGCGTTGGAAAAACTACCCTAGCCAAAATTGTTTCTTACCATTACTTAAAGGACGGGTGGAGATTTAATGCGATAAACTCACTAGAAGATGGCTTTACTAAAATTATGGATGAAGAACCAACGATATTTTTCTTCGACGATTTTTTAGGACGCATTGAACTTGATAGGCAATCATTACTTCAAAAAGACACCTCTTTAGCCATGTTCGTAAAGCGCGTCAAGAAGTCTAAGAATGTAAGGTTTATTTTAACTACACGAGCTCATATATTCGAGGAAGCCAGAAGAGTTTCAGATCATGTTGATGACCGACGCTTTCAATTGAGCAAGTATCTTTTGGATGTAGGAGTTTACACCCGTAAAGTAAAATCGAATATTCTTTTCAATCACTTGACGGTTTCGAAGCTCTCACAAGATCATTTTTCATCGCTTCTTGAAGGCGACTGGCTAAAAAAAATAATAGATCATAAAAACTACAACCCTCGAGTGATATCGTCGGTTTCGAGTTCATGCCTCGATGACGTACAGCCAAACGAATACCCAAAATATATTTTGTCGGCTTTAGATGATCCACAACAGATCTGGGATAAGCCATTCAAATCACTAGAAATTAAACACCAGAATTTTTTAGTAACCTTATTTTTCGGCAACCAGTTTGTTCAAGATATAAAAGGACTAGAAGCTCAGTACATAGCGACTCACCGATCTGTGTGCCAATTTTATGGGCAACCTATCAAACCGACCGACTTCGAGGATGCATTAAAGTCACTCGAGTCTGGGTTCATCTCCATTTCCGGTGGTAACGTAGCATTTGTTAACCCATCACTTCGAGATTATCTAAAGGAGTACCTCACCAACAAGCAACTGCTAAAGATATTAGCAGCTTCTTCAAAACGCTGGGATTGGGGCGAACGTCTTTGGAAACACCTTAAGGAGGTATTTGCTGAGAATGACGACCAGTTGAGTGAGTTCTGCATTCATTTCAAAGAGTTAGCAGAAAGTGCCTGTGAAGTACCGACCTATAAACAAGTAAAAAACAAAAAAACTATATTAGCTTTCAAAAATATGACCTTTCGATCGCTGAACGATTGGAGTTACTTTTAAACTGGTGGAAAACTACAACCGAAGGTTATCTTTTCAAAATTATGCTCGATCTTTTAGAGACGAGGTCTCTTGCCATAATTTCTCATATAGATGGTCCATTACTGCCGGAGGTCTATTCGGAGATTAAAGCAATTGAGAAAGAGGTTAATCTAAACCTAACTAGCCTGTCCGATGCGGTAGAAAAGATGATGGTTAGAGTTATAGAAGAAGGCTTGCCCTTAGATGAGTTAGTTCTAGTTATAGAGAACGTCAACGAGTTTTTGGTTGAAGGTGATACTAGGCGGTTTTTCGAAGCTATGGATGAAGCTATAGCAATTGAGCTAGCGGCGACACCTCAAATAATTAGTGAAATGGATAGTCATGAGGAATTGGATGAGCATATAGATTACTTGAAAGTTATTGGTCGCCTTACAAGCCATGACCCCGGCGATGCAATTGATTCAGTACAACGCCACATGGAAGAGGTAGGGTCTTCCGATAATGCTGATTATAGTCCACTATACGAGAATTCGTCGGCGCAAGGGGATGATAAGTTTACAGACGCCGACGTAAAAAGTCTTTTCTCTGGACTTGTTAGCTAATAGTCAGTACACCTAATACAAATAAGAGATATGCACTCCACGGACCGTTCGTGAGTGGACGACTGGAAGCATTAGTTAACTCGATTCCTTAGTTTTTACTAAATAGAGAATGAACTATTTCACTGTCTAAACGTAAGTACGTGCGAGACAATTTGGTATCATATTGTATATGATTAATTTGAATCTGGGCGATTTGCTACTGTAACCACTGTATAAATAAACACTATTTACTCTAGTACAATTAAGCCGATATAGTAGATTCGAGTTAAGTTGACTTATCTCGTATTGGTCTATACTTATCTTTAAGGGTTGCGATTCTGTACGTTTAGCGTACAATTGCGCTCCGTTTATCAGGAGGCACAAGCAATGGGTAAAGTTATCCACTTCGCTGACGTGAGACAAGATGTTGAGCAGGAAGGCCATTTTGTTGGCTTGATCGCTGAAGATATGGAAAAAGGTAACGGTATAACCGAAGTTCCGACTTCCGTATTCGATCGAGTCGGTAAACTGCGTGCTAAAGCCCAAAAAAATGTACGCCGAGAAGATTTGATCGAAGGCTAGGTGAAAGGTATGGGGGATTGGACGCCCGAAGCACAAGGAGTTCGTATAAACGGTTGGAACTTCTACTGGTATCATCTTTTCCAAGAGTATTTTTTGGAATTACTCTCCGAAGTAGAACAGTTAGCCAAGCAAGATCCTGATGGCTTTCATCATCACTATTTATATAAGCATCTAGATTGCGTGAGCGACGCAATCGAAAACCGCATAGCCATTGACCCTCTTCACAAAGACTTCCTGCTAGGCAACACCTTGGGAAAACAAAATCGTCACTGGAGACGAGTAAAAAGGGGAATGCCTAACAGGTATAGGATGTTTTTTCAGTGCCGTAAGGTGCCTGAAGCAAACGTCGTAATCGCTTGGATAAATGACAAGAACACGTTACGGAAAGCCGGTTCTCGAACCGACGTATACGAAGTATTTAAAAAGATGCTTAAAAACGGCACGATTCCTGGAAGTATAGAAGAATTAATTGAAGCTACCCGAACAGCCTCAGCTTAGTTAATAGAATGCCTATCAATAGAGTTTCCATAGCTTAAATACCCCACTAGGGAAATAGTCACAAGCGCATCACCCAGACTCTATTACAGTATACTCATTTTCGCTATTCTTCAGAAAGTCCCCCCACCACTGCATCATCTCAACACGCTCATCCCAAAATTCAGCATGGTCCATGTATGCACCTCGCACTTGGTTTTTGTACTCATGCGACAACTGCTTCTCAACAACGTCAGCCCGAAACTTATGTTCATTTAGGATCGACGATGCTGTAGTTCTGAAACCATGAGGTAACGCCTTTGGCTTACCAGCAGTCTTGCCATCGTACCCAAGTCGAAACAACGCTCTACGCATCGTATTGTCAGACATAGGTTGCTTTGAGCTCCTCTCCCCAGGGAATAATAACTCCAGTTCCCCACTCATTAGACTAATCTCATCCAATACAGCCAAGCTCTGCGTTGATAATGGAACGCGGTGTTCCCGGCTCATTTTCATCCGCTCCGCCGGTATTACCCAAACCTTGTTGTCGAAGTCGAATTCTTCCCAGCGAGCCGCTCTGAGCTCTCCTGGACGCACAAATGTAAGTAAGAGCAGCTTCAATGCACAGCGAGTGTAAGATCTCTCTCCCTGGCCGTAGCGCTCTAACTCCTTAAGAAACATAGGTAAAAACTTCGGCGGCATTGAGTCACGGTGCTTGGCTTGATTAGGCTTCAAAACATCACCAAGCTCTCTTGCTGGATTGTCCTTGATCAAGGCTTCTTGAAATGCGAAGCGACAGACGCGAGAGATATCTTGTAGCAAACGATGAGCAACATCTAGATGGGACTTATCCTCTTTTGCTCTAACGGCCTGAATGATATCCTGAGTCGTTAAATCAGAGATAGGCACACTTCCGTATTGCTTAAGGAAGTTATCGTCTAAGCGACGCCATACTTTTGTCGCATGAGCTTCTTTCCAGCTATCTTTCTTCTTATTCCACCAGCCTTTCGCAACTGAACGCACTTGATTATCATTTGCATTTATTAGACTTTGACGCTTAACCCTTCTTTCTTGGGCAGGATCAACTCCCTGACGCACTTTTTGCCTGGCATCATCTCTGAGTTCACGAGCACGTTTAAGAGTTACTTCAGGGTAGACTCCAAGCGCCAGCGTTTTTTGTTTATTGCCAAAACGATACTTAAACCGCCAGTACTTCCCTCCATCGGGAGTAACTAGCAGTCTCAGCCCTTTTTCATCGCTAATAAACCTTTGCTTTGAGGTAGGCTTTTCGTTCTTTACTTGATTGGCTGTTAGAGGCATCTTTAAAACCCTTAAGCATCTGCGGCCCCAAAAAATATAGCACCAAATATAGCACCAAAGTTCGTTGGCTACTATGGGATCCTATGGAACCTTTCGGAATCGATTATCCCGCCGCAAGCCTTTAAAACAGTGCTTTTAGCGAGCATTAAGATGATTTAAGAGAAGTCTTGAAACAGAAGCTTGGTGCCGAGGGGGGGACTTGAACCCCCACGCTGTTACCAGCGGTGGATTTTGAATCCACTGCGTCTACCAATTCCGCCACCTCGGCAAAAGATAGGATGTCTTGGTCGACGGGTGGGATTATACCCGTGACATGGTGCTAATCAAGCACTTATTGCAGAAATTTTTCAGTTACTGGTTTAATTGCTGATTAGTTAACCAATGCCGGCTTTTTTGCCCCATGCATACGCGATTTTTCGGCTTCGTGTTACACTTTTGTGGTTTGATTAGCACAAGCAACGATAAGGGTTACCGTGGTTACCGAAGCACAAAAATTACATGCCAGTTTCCCCAGTGCGGGGATACTTCGACGCCTTGCCGCGTGGATTTATGACTTACTGGTAGCAGCCGCTATTATTATGCTGGCATCTGCCGTGGCGCTCGCTTTTGCCGGGATCTTGTCTGCAACCGGCATGATTACCTTAACCGAAAAGTTCGACCACGCGGCCTGGCTGGCTCAGGGTCCCTGGTACAGCATTTATTTAATTACCGTGGTGGCGATATTTTTTGGCTATTTCTGGAAAACCTCCGGGCAAACCGTCGGTATGCGCGCATGGCGGTTAAAACTACAAAACCGTGATGGCAGTAAACTGTCGCTAACCCAGGTCGTGATCAGGTTACTAACGTGCTGCGCCGGTCTTGGCAGTTTATGGGTGTTAGTCGATTTTAAAAACCGTCGCAGCTGGCACGACTACGCCGCGGGCACTGAGCTGGTTGTGCTATCTAAAGAGGCTAACCAGCTGTTTTATTGGCATGATTTATAGTCGCTTCCGCGAACAAGCTAGCCTGGCCGCTTCTGCATAAAATAAACAGCCAAACCGGCAAACACGATACTGGGCAATACCGCGCCCAGTATCGCCGGAATTTGGTAAACCTGCGCTAACGGCCCGAAAATCTCGTTGGTTACGTGAAAACCAAAACCGGTCACCACGCCCAATAAGATGCGCGCCCCCATACTGGTCGAGCGCAGCGGCCCGAAGATAAACGACAACGCCACCAATAACATCACCGCCACCGTAATCGGTGCTAATACCTTGCGCCACAGCGCCAGCTCATAACGCTGCGATGACTGCTGGTTGCTTTCCAGATAGGTCAGATAATCCAGTAGCCCGGTTATCGACAAAGACTCCGGCTTTACCGTTACAACGCCCAGTTTGTCAGGCGTTAAACTCGACTGCCACGCCATTGATGGCACCCGGCGTTCATTAATTCTGCGTTCACCAATTTCGGTCACTACCACCTGGTTTAAGCGCCATTTTTGGTCACTGAATACAGCCGACTGCGCATATGTAACCGTGTCTAACTGCTTTTGTTCGGTAAACTCGTAAATCAGTACACTGTTCAATTGGCCGGTATCCTGCACTTCGCCGATATTGATAAAACGATTACCGTCTTTAGCCCACACCCCGCGCTGCGCCGAAATCAAGCTACCACCGGATATTTCCTGTGCCCGGATTAACCGCCCTTTGGCTTCCATTGGCGGCGCAATCCACTCGCCAATCGCCATTACCGCGACCATCATAATAATGGCGGTTTTCATCACCGCAGCCGCAATATTCAGGCGCGAGCGCCCCGCTGCCATCATCACTACTAACTCGGAGTTACTGGCCAACATGCCCATGCCTATCAAACCACCCAACAAGGCAGCCATAGGAAAGAACACCTCGATATCCCGGGGCAGGCTGTAAAACACAAACAACGCGGCATCAACCACTTCGTAACTGCCGCGCCCCACTGACTTTAACTGTTCAACAAAACGAATCAGCGACGACAGCCCGGTCAACACAGCTAAACTAAGTAGCGACGTACGCAACACCGTCATACCGATGTAACGTTCAAGAATTGATAACATTAACTACGCCCCCATTTTAGCGAGGCCAGCATCCGTAAGCCCACCGGACGCCCCTTACCAATTAATATCATACCGAATATCAATAGCCCGATATGTATCCACCACAAACCAATAGCGGTAGGGATGACACCATCGCGGACAGCAGACTTAGCCGCCATCAGCAGCAGGAAATACCCCAGATAGATAAGCAGCGCCGGTGCCATCCGCGCGAATTTACCCTGCCGTGGATTAACCCGGCTTAACGGCACAGCAATCAATGTCAGCAACGGCATTGCCAACGGAATCGCGACACGCCACTGAAACTCAGCCACAGCCGCAGCTCCGGACTCTTGCAGCAGCTCTTGCGTACTGTAGGCTTCAAGCTTGCGAATTTGCTCGTTAACCGGCTGCTCTTTAATCTGCAGGCGATAGCTATCAAACTGCATCAGCTGGTAGCTGTCGGCATCACCGGCAAAGCGTTTACCGTTATTCAGCTCCAGCCATTGCTCGCCCGATGCTTCGGTAATAACCCGGCCACCATCTGCCATCACCACACTGCCGGACTGCAGCTGGCCTTGTTCATGCTGGTGTTGTGCTACAAACACATTATCCAGCTGCCCCTCATCACCCTGCGCTTCGATAAAAATGACGGCTTTTTGGTTGCTGGCTTGCTGAAAACGACCGGGCATTAATGCCGTCAAGCCGCTGTCTGCGCGTGCTTTATCTTCAATTTTCTGTTCTTGATCCAATGCCCATGGCACAGCCCACAACGTTAACGCCGCCGTGGCAAGCGCTAATACCAGCGACAGTACCAGCGTCACCCGGGTCACATACCATTCGCTAACACCACAGGCATGCAGTACGGTCATTTCGTTATCGGCGTAAATACGCCCGTGCGCCAGCAAAATACCCAAAAACAGGCTTAACGGCAGGATTAGTGACAATAATGCCGGTAAGTTTAACGACAACAGCTGAAATATGATGGTACCGGGAATATCACCTTCGGATGCATCCGATAGCACCCGGACAAATTTTTGACTGACAAAAATTGTCATCAAAATAAATAAAACGGCAAGTTGAGACTTAAAGGTCTCATTGATCAGGTATTTAAATATGCGCACCGGCTTTCGCTCTTAATGTTCGCTCTAAGTTTAACCCCATAACATGGGTTTTTACTGGAATAGCTGTGATTTTTAAGTAAACTTGGTATTTTAACAACAAATTTATGCTTTAGGTAAACTATAGCAGGCCTTTAGCCCTACCGAAACAGGAGCCGTTTCATGGAGTTCAGCGTAAAAAGTGGTAACCCGGAAAAACAACGCTCTGCTTGTATCGTCGTTGGGGTCTTTGATCCCCGTCGATTGTCAGGCGTAGCCGAACAACTTGACAACGTTAGCGATGGCTATCTGAGCAACTTATTGCGCCGCGGCGACCTCGAAGGCAAAGCCGGTCAGGTTTTGCTGTTACATCATGTACCTAATGTCCTCGCCGAGCGTGTATTGCTTATTGGTTGTGGCAAAGAGCGAGAGCTTGACGAACGCCAGTATAAGCAAATCATTGCAAAAATGATCAATACGCTTAACGAAACAGGCTCGATGGAAGCGGTCTGCTTTTTAAGTGAATTGCATGTTAAAGGCCGTGATACCTACTGGAAAGTTCGGCAAGCCGTTGAGGCTGCTCGTTCCGCTAATTACACCTTTAACCAGTTAAAAACTAAAAAAGAAGAGCCACGCCGACCGCTGCGTAAGCTGGTGTTTAACGTGCCCAGCCGCAAGGAACTGGGTATTGGTGAGCAGGCGATTCAACATGGTCTAGGTGTAGCAGCAGGCATGGACCGTTGCCGCGACGTGGCTAACATGCCGCCGAATATCTGTACCCCCCGTTATTTAGCAGAACAGGCGCAGGAAATAGCTGACAGCTATGACAACTTAACCGTGACCACGGTTGAAGAAAGCGAGATGGAACAGCTGGGCATGAATGCATACCTGGCTGTTGGCCGTGGCTCAGAGCATGAGTCAGTGCTTACACTGATGCATTACCGCGGTGCTGCCGATGAGCAGGCACCTATTGTGTTAGTTGGTAAAGGCCTGACATTTGACTCCGGCGGTATTTCCATCAAACCCTCCGCCAACATGGACGAAATGAAATATGACATGGGCGGTGCTGCCGGTGTTATCGGCGCGATGCAGGCATTGGCAGAGTTACAACTACCAATCAATGTTATTGGCGTGATGGCAGGCTGCGAAAACATGCCCGATGGCAAAGCTTATCGCCCGGGCGATATTCTTACGACCATGAGCGGACAGACGGTTGAAGTATTAAACACTGATGCTGAAGGCCGCTTAGTATTATGCGATACGCTAACTTATGTTGAACGTTTTGAGCCCGAACTGGTTATCGACATGGCGACCTTAACCGGAGCCTGCGTGGTTGCACTGGGTTCACATGCCTCGGCAGTTTTAAGTCAGCACAACCCGCTGGCCAGTGAAATTCTTAACGCTGCATCGCAAAGCGGCGACAAAGCGTGGCGCTTGCCACTGTGGGACGAATATCAGTCGCAGCTGGATAGTCCGTTTGCCGATATGCAAAACATCGGCGGCAAAGAAGCCGGTACCATTACCGCGGCCTGTTTCTTATCGCGCTTTACCAAAAAATACACCTGGGCACACATGGATATTGCCGGCACCGCATGGAATGGCGGCGCTAATAAGGGGTCAACGGGTCGTCCGGTGCCGCTGTTGACGCAATTCCTGATTAATCGCTGCAGCCAGACGGATAGTTCAGAGTAACATGTCGCGGGTTACTTTTTTTCTACTACCCGAGGCTGCCGAAGACGAGCAAAACGGTCTCATTTGCGATAAAATTGCGGACCTTTTTCGGCAACATAAAAAAGTTCGTGTATTTGCTCGGTCGCAACAGCAGGCTGAACAAATAGACGAGCTATTGTGGCAGCGTCCGGCGGACAGCTTTATTCCCCACAATCTGGTGGGCGAAGGGCCTGCTAATGGCGTGCCGGTAGAAATCGTCTGGCCTGAGGCTGACAACATCGCCCGCCGGCCTGGCTACGTTTTGTTTAACCTGGCTGAGCAGGTGCCGGCGCAAGCACAACAAAGTCACACAATTTTTGATATCGTGCCGGCCGATGAAGAGCAAAAAGCCATTGCACGTGAACGTTACAAACATTATCGGGCCAGCGGTTGCCAATTAACCACTGAGCCCCTGAACGCAGAGTAATAGTAAGGTCATTATGGATAAGACGTATTCCCCCAAAGACATCGAAGAAAACCTCTACCAGCAGTGGGAAGAAAAGGGCTATTTTAAGCCCAGTGGAGAAGGTCAACCCTATTCCATTATGATTCCGCCCCCCAACGTCACCGGTAGTTTGCATATGGGGCATGCGTTTCAGCATACCATCATGGATACGCTAACCCGTTACCAGCGCATGGACGGCAAAAACACACTCTGGCAGGTTGGTTCTGACCATGCCGGTATTGCCACCCAAATGGTGGTAGAGCGACAGTTGGCGGCGCAGGATACAACACGCCAGCAACTTGGCCGCGATGCATTCATCGACAAAGTATGGGAATGGAAAGAACAATCCGGCGGCACCATCACTTCGCAGATGCGCCGTTTAGGTGACTCGGTCGATTGGGATCGTGAGCGCTTTACCATGGACGAAGGTTTATCAAAGGCGGTACTGGAAGTCTTTGTGCAGCTATACAAAGACGATTTAATTTATCGCGGTAAGCGCCTGGTTAACTGGGATCCCAAACTGCAGACCGCTATTTCTGACCTGGAAGTAGAAAACAAAGAACAACAAGGCTTTATCTGGCACCTGCGTTACCCACTGGCTGATGGTGCAACAACAGCCGATGGCAAAGATTACCTGGTGGTCGCAACTACCCGTCCGGAAACCATGCTCGGTGACGTCTGTGTTGCCGTACATCCGGACGATGAGCGCTATCAGCATTTGGTTGGCAAACATATCGAGCTACCTATCGTTAACCGCCGTGTGCCGATTATTGCTGACGATTATGTTGATGCTGAATTTGGTACCGGTTGTGTGAAAATTACGCCGGCGCACGACTTTAATGACTATGAAGTGGGCAAACGTAACCAACTGGGTATGATCGCCGTATTTGACAATACCGCGCATGTGCTCGCTACTGCGGGCTTGTTTACCAGCACTGGCGAAGAGCTGGACGAGCTCAATGGCTTTGACGGTAAACTGCCGGCGCAATACGCTGGTCTGGAACGTTTTGAAGCGCGTAAAAAATTAATTGCCGAATTTGAAGCCAATGGCTTGCTGGAAAAAACCGAAAAGCACACCAACAAAGTGCCTTATGGCGATCGCGGTGGCGTCCCCATTGAGCCACACTTAACCGACCAATGGTATGTGCGCGCAGCACCGCTGGCTAAACAAGCCACCGAAGCGGTTGAAGACGGGCGTATTGAGTTCGTGCCGAAGCAATACGAGAACATGTATTTTAGCTGGATGCGTGATATCCAGGATTGGTGTATCTCTCGTCAGCTATGGTGGGGACATCGTATTCCGGCCTGGTATGACAACGACGGTAACGTCTATGTCGGCCGTAACGAAGAAGAAGTTCGTCGCGATAACGAGCTGTCAGCAGATACTCAATTGCGTCAGGACGATGACGTGCTCGACACCTGGTTCTCGTCAGCGCTGTGGACCTTTTCTACCCTGGGCTGGCCGGAACAAACCGATGATTTAAAAACCTTCCATCCGACCGATGTGTTGGTAACCGGTTTTGATATCATTTTCTTCTGGGTTGCGCGCATGATCATGATGACCATGCACTTTATGAAAGACGAGCAAGGCCAACCACAGGTTCCTTTCAAAAAAGTGTATGTAACCGGGCTTATTCGGGACGAAGAAGGCCAGAAAATGTCGAAGTCTAAGGGCAATGTACTTGACCCGCTGGACATGATTGATGGTATCAGCGCCGACGAGCTGGTGGCAAAGCGTACCGCTAACTTGATGCAGCCGAAAATGCGCGAGAAAGTTGAAAAAGCCACGCGCAAACAATTTCCGGAAGGGATTACACCACACGGCACCGATGCGTTGCGTTTTACCCTGACCGCACTCGCTTCAACCGGACGCGACATTAACTGGGATATGAAACGCCTGGAAGGCTACCGCAACTTCTGCAATAAGTTGTGGAACGCCAGCCGCTTCGTGTTGATGAACACCGAGGAGCATGATTGCGGTGCAGCCGGCGGCGATATGACGCTGTCGTTGGCTGATGAATGGATCCTGGCGCGTTTCAATCACACGGTTAAGGAATTCCGTCAGGCGCTGGACAGCTACCGCTTTGACATGGCGGCATCTATTGCCTACGAGTTCACCTGGAACCAGTTCTGTGACTGGTACCTGGAGCTGACCAAGCCGATTTTGCAACAGGGTAGCGACGCTGAGCAACGTGGTACACGGCGTACCCTGGTTACGGTACTAGAGCAGTTACTGCGTTTATTACACCCGATCATGCCGTATATCACCGAGACTATCTGGCAGCGCGTTAAACCGCTGGCTGGAGTTCAGGGCGAAACCATTATGCTGCAAGCGTTCCCTCAGGTCAGTGACGATACTGATGTGCAGGCAATGCAGGACATGGAATGGCTGAAGCGTGTTATCCTGGCTATACGTAACATTCGCGGTGAAATGGACTTATCACCCAATAAACCATTGCCTCTGTTGCTGTCGCATGCCGATACCATGGCACGGGGCCGTATCGAGAAAAACCAGAACTTTTTAAGTAGCCTGGCGAAGCTCGAGTCGGTTGAGTTCCTTGGCGATAATGATGAGCCACCGGCTAGCATGACGGCGCTGGTTGATAATCTGCAGCTGCATATTCCTATGGCCGGGCTGATTGACAAAGATGCAGAGCTTAAGCGCTTGAATAAAGCGATTGAAAAAGCGGAGAAAGATCTGCAACGTGTCAGTGGCAAGCTGAGTAACGAAAACTTTGTCAGTAAAGCACCTGAAGCGGTGATTGCGAAAGAACGTGAAAAGCAGACCGAAGCGCAGGAATTGGTTAACCAGTTACAGGAACAACTGAAGAAAATTGAGGCGCTGTAGTTAAAATAGTTAAGTTAGCCACTGCGCCTTAAACCTCAGTAAAAGCGCTTGAATCACTCAAGCGCTTTTTTATTCTTCGTCGTCCTCATAATCTTCATCATATTCTTCATCGTCGAGTAGTGTGCCCCAGCCGTCATACTCAACACCGCACTCATCGGCAATGGTCGCAACTTCGCGAATTTGACGCGCCAACACGTCTTCATCAAGGCCCGCGTCAACCGTCGCCGCAAAAGCAAACCAGCGTTGTCCGTTATCGTCTTCAAATTCGTCGGCATCATCAACGTGATAGCCTTCCTTTACCAGCTCTACCGCAGCCTTCTCTAACTTAGTAAAGTCCTGACTCGCCAGGTGATGATCGATTTCGTACAACAACGAAGGATCCGCACCATCACTCACCAAAGCGTCTATGGTTTCGCGGCTCTGCTGTAATAAGGCCTCTAGGTTTACACTCATGAATCTTCCTTTTGCTTGTGTTCAGGTTGCTCACCTTCTAACTGAGCATCCAGCGCGGCAATTTTTTCAGCCATTAGCTGATGACTATGTTTGCTTAACTCGCGCAAAGTCTCTTTGCGGTAGTTAGCAATCGGCAGAGGTTGCAAAAACTCTACCAGTAACTCGCCGTTATCCCAGCGATTGATATCGATTTTACCATGTAAATTAGAGACACACACCGGCACCACGTCAACGCCCGCTTGGTACGCGGTATGAAAAGCACCGTTTTTAAACGGCAACAGGCCCTCGTCCGTTACTGCGGGTGCCTCCGGAAACATCCACACCGAGATATCGCGCTTTTTTATCGCGGCAGCCGTCTGTGCAATGGTACCGTGCGCCCTGCCCTTATTGTTGCGGTCAATCAAAATATTACCGGCCAGCCAGTATAACCAGCCAAAAAATGGGATCCACTTGAGGCTTTTTTTACCCAAGGTGACAGTGTTGGGCGGCAGTGCTGCGGCAATCGTAAAAATTTCCCAGCTATTTTGGTGGTTACAAATATAAACGTAAGGACCATTTTTAGGTACATCAGGATGCACTTTTACCCGCAGCTTAAGCCCGAGTATACGCGTCGCAGAACCAAATATATGAGCCCAACGATAGGTGTTATTGCGATGAAATGGCCTTAATATGCAGAACAAACAGCCGATAACACCCACTAACACAATAAAAATGCCTAAAACCAACCAGCGAACCGCAGCTAACATTATTTCTCCTTGTTGTTTTGCCTCGCTAGTATAACCTCTTTAATAAGAGTAAACGTCCGATCAGTGACGACAGGAACCACAACGATGACGATTTTTGAACGCCCGGCAATTGACGATGAAGTCTATCAGGAACTGCTAGACGAAATTAAAGATTTACATCAGCAGGCAGAGACCAGCCTGATAGCACTTGAGCATGAACCAAATAACGAGCAACATCAACACAGTGTGTACCGCTCAATCCATACCATCAAGGGTGATTTGGGCATAATTGGCCTATCGCCCATGGTTGCCGTTATAGGTGCCATTGAGGACTTGCTCGATTTAGTCCGCAAAGGTGACATGAGTTACAACTCGGTTTTTAGCGACATCGTGCTGTCATTGATTGATCAGGTTACCGAGTTTGTCGAAACTTGCCAGAACCAGGAAGTTATTGACGTACCCGATCGCCGTTATCAGAGCGTGATTGATTTAAGCGCCGACATTGTCGCCGCCAATGACACAGAACGTCAGCCGCTGCTGGGGCGTTTATTGGCTCGCTTGTCACCCGAGCTGATACTGGATTCTGATATTCAGCCGCAGCAACAATACCGGCCACCGCATACCGAAGATGACTGGGACTATGATTTACGCTTTTTCAGGCGCCTAATGGCCGAGGTCGAAAGACGATCCAGCTATTGGCACGATCGTGCCGATCGTCAGCTAAAAATAGCGCTGATGATCAATCGCTATGCAGGCAGCCCGGTGGACGAAAAGCAATTAACCGCAGCCTGCTATGTACACGACTTCGGCATGGGCTTTATGCCGCTGACACTGTTGCACCAAAGCGAACCGTTAACACCGGATCAGCACAAATCTATTCAAAACCATGTTTACTTATCGGCTAAGCTACTGGAGAACCTGGATTACTGGAAGGCGGCTAAATTAATGGTGTTACAACATCATGAGCATGCCGACGGTAACGGCTATCCGTTGGGCTTAAAAGATAATGAAATCAGTGACGGGGCAAAGATTCTGGCGCTGGTTGATACCTTTGACGCCATGACTCACGAACGAGCGCATCAGCACCACCTTAAGCGCCCCATCAGTCGTGCCGTCGCGGAAATTAACCGGCTGGCCGGCACCCAGCTGAGTCCATACTGGGTCACCGTTTTTAACGAAGCCATGAACAATTTAGTGAAAAGCTGGCGTTAATCGCCAGCTTGGTGCTCCTCAGCCTCGGTAGTCGCCGGGGTTTCTTCTATCGTTATCGCATCAACGCGTTGCAAACCGCGCGGCAGTTTGTTGCCTCGTCGTCCGCGTTCACCACGATAATGCTCTAAGTCCGAAGGTTTTAAGGTCAACTTACGTTTACCCGCCTGCAAGGTCACGGTGGCATCGTTAGGCGCGCTGGCCAAGGCAACGACATACTCTTCACGTGTTTGCGCGCGCAGTGCCGGAATACTGATAATCTTATTACCTTTGCCCTTTCCTAACTGTGGTAAATCAGCAACCGGAAATACCAGCATACGGCCCTCGTTGGATACCGCTATAACACTCTCTTGCGAGGGTTCACGCACGCTCACCGGGCTTAATACTTTAGCTCCGGTAGGCAGCGTCAGGATGGCCTTGCCATTTTTATTGCGACTCACTAAATCTTTGAATTGGCAGACAAAGCCATAACCGGCATCAGAGGCCAACAGGTAATGTTGCTCCTCTTTGCCCATGATCACTTGATCGACTGACTCGCCGGCAACAATGTTAAAACGGCCGGTGAGCGGTTCACCCTGTGAGCGAGCCGATGGCAACAGGTGCGCTTCGCAAGAATAACTGCGGCCGGAAGAATCAAAAAACACCACCGGCTGGTTACTTTTACCTTCTGCAGCAGCAAGGAAGCTATCGCCTGATTTATAACTCAGCTTCTCGCCATCGATGTCGTGTCCTTTGGCGCTGCGCACCCAACCTTTTTTCGACAGCACAACCGTGACCGATTCGGCCGGCGTTAGCTCACGCTCACTCAAAGCTTTTGCTTCACCTCGCTCCACCAGTGGCGAACGGCGCTCATCACCATACTTTTCGGCATCCGCCAGCAATTCTTTTTTGATTAAGGTTTTCATGCGGCGCTCTGAACCCAACAACTTTTCCAGCTGCTCACGTTCTTTTTCGAGCTCGTCCTGTTCGCCCTTCAGCTTCATCTCTTCGAGCTTAGCTAAATGGCGTAATTTTAATTCCAAAATTGCTTCAGCTTGCTTGTCGCTCAGACCAAAGCGCTTGATCAGCTCTTCTTTGGGCTTATCCTCATAACGAATGATCTCGATGACTTCGTCAATGTTAAGGTAAGCAATCAACAAACCTTCTAACAGATGCAGTCGCGCCAGCACTTTATCCAGACGAAACTGCAGACGGCGCGTAACCGTTTCTAAGCGGAACTGCAGCCATTCGCTTAAAATTCCCACCAGCGGTTTAACTTTAGGACGTCCGTCTAAGCCCAGAATATTAAGATTTACTCGATACTGCTTTTCCAGGTCAGTCGTGGCAAACAAATGCGCCATCAGTTGTTCGGTATCAACCCGGTTTGAACGCGGTACAACCACCAGGCGAGTTGGATTTTCGTGATCCGACTCATCGCGTAAATCCGACACCAGCGGTAGCTTCTTAGCTTGCATCTGCGCGGCAATTTGCTCAAGAATCTTGGCACCGGAGGCTTGATGCGGTAGCGCAGTAATGACTATCTCACCCTCTTCCAGCGCATACTTGGCACGCATTTTTACTGAGCCACGGCCAGACTCATAGAGTTTTTTGATGTCCTCCGCCGGGGTAATAATCTCGGCGTCGGTGGGATAATCCGGCCCGCGCATGTGCTCCATCACGTCATCCAGCGACGCGCTGGGCTTGTCTAGCAAGTGAGCACAGGCGTTAGCGACTTCGCGGGCATTGTGCGGTGGAATATCCGTGGCCATTCCGACGGCTATCCCGGTTACGCCGTTAAGCAAAATATGCGGCAGGCGCGATGGCAGCACCTTGGGTTCTTTCATGGTGCCGTCAAAGTTTGGTATCCAGTCTGACGTGCCCTGCCCCAGTTCGCTCAGTAATACTTCACTAAATTTGGACAGCTTAGCTTCGGTATAACGCATTGCAGCGAAGGATTTGGGGTCATCCGGTGATCCCCAGTTACCCTGCCCGTCAACCAACGGATAGCGGTATGAAAATGGCTGCGCCATCAACACCATAGCTTCGTAACAAGCGCTATCACCGTGCGGATGAAATTTACCCAGTACATCACCGACCGTACGTGCTGACTTCTTATACTTAGCCAGTGCCGATAAACCCAGCTCTGACATCGCATACACAATACGGCGCTGCACTGGCTTTAAGCCATCGCCGATATGCGGCAGGGCTCGGTCCATAATCACGTACATGGAGTAATTCAGATAAGCCTCTTCGGTAAAGCGGCTTAAAGGTGTCTGTTCACTGACTTCCATCGACATCGTTATACTCTCCGCTTAAATCCGTTAAAGCTCGGCCAGATCGGCCATATTACCTTTGCTTTCCAGCCAGGTACGGCGATCGGAAGCACGCTTTTTAGCTAACAACATATCCATTAACTCTTCCATCTGTTCTGCATCGTCAATGGTCAACTGCACTAATCGGCGGGTGTTAGGATCCATCGTGGTCTCGCGCAGAGTTAGCGGGTTCATCTCACCCAAACCTTTAAAACGCTGCACGTTAATTTTGCCTTTGCGCTTTTCGGCCTCGATACGGTCTAAGATACCGCGCTTCTCATCTTCATCCAGCGCATAAAACACGTCTTTGCCCACATCTATTCGATACAAGGGTGGCATCGCCACAAAAATATGGCCGTTTTCGACCAATGGCCGAAAGTGCTTCACAAATAGCGCACATAAAAGCGTGGCAATGTGCAGTCCATCAGAATCGGCATCGGCGAGGATACAAATTTTATGGTAGCGCAATTTATCTAAATCAACGGTATTCGGGTCGACCCCAACCGCCACAGAAATATCGTGAATTTCCTGCGATGCCAGAATTTGCTCTGGCTCGACTTCCCAGGTATTCAATATCTTACCGCGCAACGGCATCACCGCCTGAAAATCACGGTCCCGGGCCTGCTTAGCAGAGCCACCCGCGGAATCACCCTCGACTAAAAACAATTCACTACGTGACGGCTCCTGCGAGCTACAGTCGGTCAATTTACCCGGTAGCGCCGGGCCTGAGGTGACTTTTTTGCGCACCACTTTTTTGCTGGCACGCAAACGCCGCTGGGCATTATTAATACACAGCTCTGCTAACGCCTCAGCTTGTTCGGTGTGTTCGTTCAGCCACAGGCTAAACGCATCCTTTACCACCCCCGAGACAAAACTGGCAGACTGCCGTGATGACAACCTTTCTTTGGTTTGCCCGGCAAATTGCGGATCCTGCATTTTAGTAGAAAGAATATAGCTGCAACGATCCCAGACATCTTCCGGAGTCAATTTTACGCCACGCGGCAGCAAATTGCGGAACTCGCAGAACTCACGCATCGCTTCCAGTAGTCCTTGGCGTAAACCATTGACGTGGGTACCGCCTAACGCTGTCGGTATTAGGTTAACGTAACTCTCGCTAACCCCTTCACCGCCTTCCGGTAACCAGGTTACAGCCCAATCTACGCCCTCGGTCTGCCCGGAAAAACTGCCATCGAATGGCTGCTCCGGCAAGGTTGGTAAATCACTGACCGCTTCGACTAAGTAATCGGTTAAACCGTCTTGATAAAACCAGGTGTCTTCGCTGTCATCGAGTTTATTCTTAAACTGAATGGTTAAGCCCGGACATAACACGGCTTTAGCGCGCAATAGGTGGCGTAATTTTGGTACCGAAAATTTTGCCGAGTCGAAATATTTAGGATCTGCCCAGAAATGCACACGGGTACCGGTGTTGCGTTTACCACAACTACCCGTCACTTCCAGTTCACTGACCTTATCGCCGTTTTCGTAGGCCATTTCATAGACATTGCCGTCACGCTTGATGGTGAGTTCGACCCGCGTCGACAGCGCATTAACCACCGAGATACCAACGCCGTGCAGACCACCGGAAAACTGATAGTTTTTATTGGAAAACTTACCGCCGGCGTGGAGCTTACTCATAATCAGCTCAACCCCGGGGACTTTTTCTTCCGGATGGATGTCCACGGGCATGCCGCGACCGTCATCTAACACTTCCAGTGACTGATCCTGATGCAAAATCACAGTAACTGTTTTAGCGTGGCCAGCCAGCGCCTCATCGACACTGTTGTCGATAACTTCCTGACCTAAATGATTAGGCCGGGTGGTGTCGGTATACATCCCGGGACGGCGCTGAACCGGTTCTAACCCGTTAAGCACCTCAATAGAATCGGACTTGTAATCTGTCATAGGTTTGGTCGTTAGCGCTTATAGTTATAATAAATGAATACAGCGATGATGATGATAATGTACCGCTAAGCTACGCCTATTTGAAGCCGTGGGGAAGAAATTTGTCGTTGAAGCCTGAACTCACCTGCCCCTGCTGCCGGCATAATTGTAACCAATCTGCTAAAAATTGATTCACCTGATATTTTTCGTCGCGGTGGCGCATGTCAGGGTTGGGCTGTTGATAATGAACCGCCAATCGCCGCACGCCCTGACTAGCAATAACTTCCGCCATGCGCACATCATGGTACAAGCGTATCTCCAGCTGCGCGCGTAAATAGTCGGACGCCCAGTGTGCCGGCTGTTGCCGAATTAACAGCTCGGAGGTATAGCGAGCTTCGGAGGTGATGGTTAACTCAAAAGTTAAAAACTCACCGGTGGTGATGCTAATGGTTTCGCCAACATCAGGGATCAGGTTTATCAGCCCGGCATAATTTCGCTCATGCAGACGGTGCAGCTCGGCTACATCGACCTGATAGCGTCTTTGCTGTACTGACTTTTGGCTATGCTTTAAACTCAACCCTGTGCTCCCCGCTTACTCGGTAAATAAATGCTGTTTGTGTAATTGCATCCATTGTAGCCCAATCACGCTTGCTGCGTTATTAAATTGACCTTGTTCTAACACGACGATGGCTTGTTCAAATGGCAGTTTGGTTACGCGAATATCTTCGTGTTCTTCGGCAAGGCCACCAAAACCTGAGGCCTGACTGGCATCAACTTCGGCAATATAAATAGTCAGGCGTTCGTTGGTACCACCCGGACTCGAATAATAGCTCAACGCTTTTTGCAAGCGCTGGGTGCGTAACCCCGCCTCTTCATATAACTCCCGCGTTGCTACCTCTTCGGCACTTTCGTCAGCATCGAACATACCGGCAACAAACTCAAATAACCACGGGCCCTGCTGGTTATTCATTGCACCGACACGAAACTGTTCCAACACGACCAGTTCGTCTGTGCGGGGATCATAAGGTAACACCACAACAGCATCACCCCGATCCATAATTTCACGGTCAATTGTCGGCGACCAGCCACCACCAAACAGACGATGTTTTAGTTGGTACTTGTAAATTGATAAAAAACCCTCGTATAAGGGAGTCACTTGTTCTATTTTTACGTCTTGCTTAGAAAATTTAGGCTTCACAGTCATCCTTATTGTCGCAATTCACGTTCAATTCATCGATTAACATACATTCTGTTACACTTAGGCGTGATCTGAAACCATCTTTCGCTTAAAGTTAAAGCAATCTCAGGTTAAACTAGTATTCATTCAGTAGTGTATGTAAAATACGCATCAAATGATTAATATTAAGCTACAGGACATTACCAACGATGAAAAAGCATTTACTGTCCGCAACTGTCGGTTTGGCGCTTTCCGCAGTTACTTTTACGTCAAGTGCCGATGATTTAGCTCAAATTTATCAACTCGCGGTAAAAAATGACCCAGCACTATTGCGTGCCGCCGCCGAGCGTGATGCAGCACAAAAGAATGTTGATATTGCTAAGTCTGCGTTTTGGCCTCAATTAACCGGTCAGGCAGGTTATAGCGAAAGCACGAGCGAATCAGAAAGTTACTTTGAAACGCAAGATGCTTATGTCACCTTAGAGTCAGAGCGTACTGGCTGGAATGCAGGTATTACGCTTAACCAGAGTATTTTTGACTGGAGCACCTGGCAACAAGCTGATATTGCTGAAAAACAAGCCTATCAAGCGGAAGTGGCTTATCGCGGTGCAGCACAACAATTAATGCTGCGGGTGGTCAATGCTTATTTTGGTGCGTTACAAGCACAAGATGACTTAGCTTTTGCCAAAGCAGAAAAACGCGCCATCGAACGCCAACTTGAACAAACCAAACAGCGCTTTTCAGTGGGTTTAACCGCCATCACCGATGTGCATGAAGCTCAGGCTCAATATGACAGTGCCGTTGCCGCAGAAATTCAAGCACGCAATGCCGTAAAAATTGCTTTCGAAAATGTTCGCGAAATTACCGGCCAGTATCCGCAGACACTCGCGGGTTTACAGACCGATGCCTTTGAACCAGCCGAGCCCACCCCTGCCGAAGTGCGGGATTGGGTAACTAAAGCCGAAAACGGTAATTTAAGTCTCATGCAGAGCATGGTTGCTGTTGATATTGCCGAACAACGAATCAAGGTAGAACAGTCTGGGCATTATCCTACGGTTTCTCTGAATGCGCAGTACTCAACTCAAGACAACGAAACCGATACCTCAGGCTCTGGCTTTTCGTTTTATTCAAACCCACCCAGCTTAGACAGTAAATCCATTGGGTTAAACCTGAACGTGCCAATCTTTTCTGGCTTCCGCACTACCGCTTTAACAGCGCAAGCACGGGATAACTATGTCGCTACGAGTCAAACCATGGTCGAAACGCGTCGCACGGTAGAACGTGAAGTGCGTAATGCGTTTTATGATGTGAACGCCTCTTTGGCCAGTATTCGTGCGTTTGAGCAAGCCGTCACCTCGGCAGAGAGTGCGTTAAAAGCAACCGAGGCCGGTTTTGAGGTAGGAACGCGAACCATCGTTGACGTGCTCAACAGTACACGTAACTTGTTTAATGCGCGCCGCAACTTAGCAGAAGCACGTTATGGTTTTATCCGCCAACGGTTGGCATTGGAGCAGTCTATTGGCGACTTAACTCCCGAAGACTTACGGGGCATTAATGCGGCACTATCCGAGAATGCTGACGGTACAGCTGCCGAATAACGTATGCATGGATTAAGCAAACACCGTGAACTCATCGGTTCACGGTGTTTTTTGTTTTTATGCTAGTATGCGACGAATTGTAACGCTGATAACAAGAAAGCGCCGTGATCGAAAAACCTAAATTCCAACTTTACTTTTTACACCCTAAGTTCTGGTTAACCTGGCTTGGAGTACTATTTCTATACCTGGTTTCATGGCTTCCTTACCGACTGCAGCTGATACTTGGTAAAGGCCTGGGTCGGTTGTTTAAAAAAGCAATGCCGCGACGTGTCAATATCGCTCGTCGGAATTTGCAATTGTGTTTCCCCGACTACAGTGACGAGCAAATCGAAGAACTGGTTAACCGCAATCTGCAAAATACCGGCATTGCTTATTTTGAAATCGGTATCGCCTGGTGGTGGCCTGACTGGCGTATTAAGCGCAAGCTACATGTTCATGGCCAGGAAAATCTGCGACAGGCACAGGCTGGCGGCAAAGGGGTGTTAATGTTGCTGTTCCATTTTTTAAGCCTGGAAGTGCATGCTCGCTTACATGGCTTTGTAAAGCCAGCGGTTGGACTTTACCGTCCTCACAACAACGCGGTTATGGAATTTTTACAAACGCGTGGGCGCGGTCGGTCGAACAAATATATGATCCAACGACGTGACGTCAAAGGCATGTTACAGGCCATCGCCAAGGGCGAGATTGCCGGCTACCTGCCCGATCAGGATTATGGCCGTCGCCGAGTCGAGTTTGTTCCCTTTTTTAACGTACCCGATGCATCAACAACTACCGGCACGACTTTATTTGCCAAGCACCCTAACTGCAACGTAATAGTCAGCCGCTGTGTGCGACGGAATGATGGCACAGGTTACGATGTATTTTATGAACCTATGTTATCTGACTTCCCCAGCGGTGATGACAAGGCCGATGCTGCGCGCATCAACAAACTCGTCGAGCGGGCAGTCGAACAGGCACCAGAGCAATATCTTTGGGTCCACAGGCGGTTTAAAACCCGCCCCCGGGAAGACATGCAAAGTTATTACAATTAAACGCGGCTATCGGTTTTCTCGAATAAGCGTTGCCAACAGTCAATAACTGCATCACGCTCGGCACTCAAGTCATGGCTAACCAGCGCCTGTTCACCCTGCAACGCCAGGGCATGGCTTTCGCAACGTAAAATCTGGTAGGCATTAATTAAGTTCTGAGCGTCTACGTCGCTGATCAAATGTAGCTGCTGGGCGGTAGTTAAAATACGAATATTATCGCTGTAACGGCACAACTCCGGGTGCTGGTGAGAATGCGCCAGCACCAAATACTGTGTAATAAACTCGATATCGGCTATTCCGCCGGCGTCTTGTTTGACGTCAAAACGCTGTTGCTGACCGCTACTCAGGTGCGCGCGCATTTTTTTACGCATACTCAGCACGTCTTCCCTCAGCTCCTCCAGATCGCGTTGCCGGCACAACATCGCTTGTCGAATATCTTCAAGCTGTTGGCAAAGTGCCTTATGCCCATAAACGCATCGAGCTCTGACCAGCGCCTGAAACTCCCAGGTCCATGCATCCTCGCGCAAATACCGCACAAAGGATTCCGCTTGCATTACTAACAAACCCGCTTGCCCTGACGGTCGCAACCTTAAGTCAACGTCATATAATATGCCGGCAACTGTACGGGTGGTAAACAAATGCAAGACGCGTTGTGCCAGGCGTAAATAAAATTGTTGTACGTCAATTGGCTTCGGCCCGTCTGTGGTAGCACTGTAGTCAGCGTCACAAATAAAGACTAAATCCAGATCAGATCCGTAACCGAGTTCTAATCCTCCGAGTTTGCCATAGCCTAGTACTGCAAAACCGGTGTCATCGATAGTGCGCCCCGGCGGCTTACCATGTTTTGCCGTTAACTGCCCCCATGCCATCGCCACAACCTCGGCAATCACGGCCTGAGCCAGATAACTTAAGTGATCGCTAACTTTCATTAGTTCCAGCGCACCACTGATATCAGCTGCCGCTATCTTTAACTGTAAAGCCTGCTTAGCCTGCCGTAGCGCATCCATTTGCCGCTCCAGATCCTGTTCCGGAATTCGCACCAGGTAGTCCCTCAATACCGACGGATACTGGTTTAGCTCGGTTAGTTCATAAAGCTGCTGTGGATCAATCAGCTCATCGAGCAAAATAGGATGCTGAGATAATTGCTCCGACACCCAGGGGCTGGCAGCACACAGCTTGCACAACTGCTCGCGGGCACCGGGATTTTCGGCTAACAACTCAATGTAGGCAGTACGACTCATTATTGCGCGCACCACCGCCAATACCCGGTCAAGCAGGTTTATCGGATGTTGTTGTGACAAAACCTGCCGCAGCAGCTGCGGCATTAAACGCGCCAGCGCGGCGCGCCCCCGAGGGCCCGAGCTGCGTTTGCGGGTTTCCAGCCGAAACTTTTTTACTTGCTGCCACAGCTCAGCAGCACTAACTTCAGTTTCTTGCTGCAAAATTTCAATGGCAGCATCGTCTTCCAGCATATCCTGCCAAAGCACCTGCAGGCCATGCTCCTCTTCGTCCTGTTCAGATTCCGAACCGATCACCTGACGAAACTGCGCATGAATACGCGCCATGACCTCAGTCACTTGATCAACCAAGCTCTGCCATTGTGTAGCACCATACAAATAGCAAAGCTGCTGCTGTTGTTCCGACGTATCAGGCAACTGCTGTGTCTGCTCGTCGTTTAATTGTTGCAGCCGGTGCTCCAGTACCCGCAAAAACTCATAATCTTCTATAAGTTGTTCCGTCTCCGCATCGTCCATCAGACCAAGTAACCCAATCTGCCCATAGGCATTATAAAGTGACTGAGTTTGTAATGTTTTTTCCTGTCCACCGCGGATTAGCTGATGCACCTGAGCGATAAATTCCACTTCGCGAATACCACCGGCCCCCAATTTAATATTGTTTTTAACACCCTGACGCCGGGTTTCCTGGGTAATTAGCAGCTTCATTTTGCGCAGCGCCTCGATCGCACTAAAGTCGATATAGCGGCGATACACAAACGGGCGAATAAGGCTGTAGAACATCGATTGGGCGGCTGGATCTTTATTAATAACTCTGGCCTTAACCATGGCGTAACGCTCCCAGTCCCGCCCCTGCTCCTGATAGTAATGCTCGAGCGCAGCCAGACTACACACCATAGGTCCTGAGCTTCCAAATGGTCTTAAGCGCATGTCAACGCGAAAAACCTGACCGTCAGCTGTCGACTCATCGAGAGCCGCGATAAGTGCTTGCGCCAGGCGCGTAAAATACACGTTATTTTCGAGTGTCCGCCGACCACCCTGGGTCTCGCCTTGCTCCGGATAAAAGAAAATCAAGTCAATATCGGAGGAGAAATTAAGCTCGCCGCCGCCGAGCTTTCCCATCCCCAACACCACCAGCGATTGTTTGTCACCGGTGTCTGTGAAAGCTTCGCCATAGCGCGGCTTAAATGACTCATGCAACCAGGTTAACGCTTGCTGAATTGCACTGTCAGCGATAGCCGTGTAGTGAGCCATAGCTGAGCGCACCGAAAGCTCACCGGTTACCTCACGCCATAGCAGCGCGGCCATGTGAACATGCCGAAAGCTACGTAACTCACGTTTTAGTTGTTGCTCGTTATCACAATCTGCTAAGCGACCTGCCAATGCCGATTCATAATCATCGACTTTCAATGGGTCAGACTTAGCTTGCAGTAACGCTTGCGGATAACGTTCCAGTACCCGCGCAAAAAAAGAGCTGGCGGCGACTAAATGACGCAACTCATCTGCGGTATTGCGCGCAAGCCCTGACCAAATTGACTCGTCTACCTGCTCGGTAAATCGTTGCCAAAAACCATCCGTTGTTGCGATAAGTTGCTCGGGTGGAACCTGCGCGAGTCTGTTTTGGGTCATATTAATGCCACCTGTTGCCACTGCTTACTGTTGCCACTTACTGTTGCCGCTCACTGTTGCCAATAAGGCTCACGCTTAAGTGCAGCTTTGCGCGAATATTCAAGCGCTTTTAGTAACGATTCGCGTTGCACCTGCTGCCATTGAATTAAGCGTTCATCGTTAAATTGCTCACTGTTTTTTACAGTCTCGTGCAAAATGTGGAGCGCTGTGATTTCGCGAATCCCTCTTGCCAGATCCTGCCAGGGAGCGCGGAAACTGTCGCGAATAACGCCCTCAAAAAGCTGACCGAAACAAGTCCCCAGCATCAGGCTGTGCTGTAACTTTGGTAGCAGCTTCAGATAGCGTTCCTCGCTCATATCTTCGACTTCTTCAAACGCGCTTTGCACCTCTTGCCAGTCTTCGCGCAGCAGCGAAGAAGCCCAGGGCTCCGCGGGCTGTTCCATAGCTTCAGTTTGCTGTCGCTCAATTAACAAGCGCGAAATATCCAACAACAGCAATTGATATTCATGTGAGCGCACCTGCTCAATCACCTGCGTTAATTGCACCACTTGCTGCTGGCTGTCCTGCAGCGTTTCGTACAAGCTGTTGTAGCGCTCTAACGCCCGGTGGTAAGCGCCATCCTGCGCGGTCAATTCGGCCAGCCCCTCAAAGCGTTTTAACCAACTAAAGTAATTCATCACCTCATTAATGCGCGCGACTAACGGCTCACAATCAACACCGAGTTTTGCCAGTAGCTCAATAACCGTGCGGCACAAATAAATACCATCGGCCATCCCTTGTGCCGCTCTTACGTTTGCATGCCGCTCCAGACAAGATTCATTGTGTTGCCAATGTTTCAGACCATATTCTACGGAGCGATATAATGCCTCTCCCAATGAGTGTTCGGGTCTGATATTAACAAAGTGAGTCTGCACAAAAGGTTCCAACACACTGCGTCCGGCCAGGAGATAACCACGCGCCGCTTTGCTTAACGAACCCATTCTGGCATTGAGTTGTTGCACCAGTTGTTGGCCCAGTTTATAGACGTCAGTTATCTCGCCACCCTGCAATTCAAGTTCAATTTCGGCTAAGGGCTCGGTTTCGCCACTCGCTTCGATTTGACCTAAATCCAAAACACACTCGATATTCCCATCACCACTGGGCAGCAAAAAACGATGCCGGGTAAAGTCGGTCACAAATAGCTGCTGTAAATCTCGTTGTACGTCATAAACCGGAAAGTCGTCAGGCCAGATATCTGCGTCAAACAGCGTTAGATCCGGTGCCATTTCTACCGTCGGCACATTGTATTCGGGTCGCTCATGCATTCCACCTAGCACCCGCCCGGCAAGTTTGATCGTCTGCTCGAGTTGATCTGCTGAGCGTCTGATACGTAATCCCATATCGAACTGTCGTAAACGTAAGTCACTGGTATCGTAGTATGCGTTTTCCAAATTAAGCTTTTGATAATCCGCTTGTTTTTGGAACTTTGCAGCGATATCCCGACACACGGCTAAGGCATTATCCCGCTGAGCCGGGTCAATAACTAACTTTAATTCGAGCTCTTGAGCCGTTGCGTTGGGTGTTTCAGTAGACGTTTCGTTTGCCGACATAAATGGATGAATTCCAGTGCTGTAAGGTGTGCTGATAAAGGTATCGAGTTGCTGCCGCCGGGTCAATAAAAAGCACCTTTGCGTTTGCTTGACAGGACCCTGTAAAAGTTGCAACGTGGGCGAGCAAAAAGAACTCTTTACCGGCGCAAAAAGTCATTTATACTTGCGCCCGATTCCCGGCATTGGGGAAGCACGCCGAGCTTCGGCCTGGCTTTACAGGAGATGCTATGTTTAAAGCGAGTGAGGTGCTATCCAAACAGCATCAGGCGGAGGACTTACGTTCCCTGCAGCAAGCGATCACCGATAATTATATCGTTGACGAAGACGCTTACATGCGCGAATTGCTGCCATTGGTCCCTGCTGATGATGAAACGGTTAGCGCAGTTACCGAGCGCGCAGCTAAGTTAGTTGAGCAAGTAAGAGAAAATGCTGACAACGGTGTTGTCGATGCGTTTTTACAGGAGTATAGCTTAGACACTAAGGAAGGCATTATTCTGATGTGTCTGGCGGAAGCCTTGTTGCGTATCCCTGATGGATATACCGCCGATGCACTGATTCAGGACAAACTGTCGGGCGGTGATTGGCAAAAACACATGGGGCAGTCAGCCTCATGGTTGGTTAACTCCGGAACCTGGGCATTAGCGCTGACCAACAGCGTAACTAACCCCACCGGTAAAGCGATGGAAACACCCCGTGGGGCATTCCGGCGCCTGGTTCGTAAGATGGGCAAGCCGGTTATCCGCAAGGCAACCTATGCGGCCATGCAGATTATGGGTAAGCAGTTCGTATTAGGACGCTCCATCGAAGAAGCCCTGAAAGAAAGCCGCGACAACCGCGATAAGGGCTATACCCACGCCTACGATATGTTGGGTGAAGCTGCGTTGACGATGAAAGATGCTGACTATTACAAGCAGCAATACGTCAACTCAATTAAAACTATCACCAAAGAAGAGTTTAACAACCCTGACGCGCCCCGGCCTACTATCTCAATTAAGTTGTCGGCATTGCATCCGCGTTACGAAGCCTCAAATCACGAACGCGTGCTGACCGAGTTGGCAACGACCTTAACCGAGCTGGTAAAGCTGGCAAAAGAGGCTGATGTTGGCGTAACAATAGATGCCGAGGAAGCCGATCGCCACGAACTGTCGCTGGAGCTATTCGAAAAAGTTTACCGCAGCGGCGTATGTAAAGGCTGGCCGCGCTTTGGTTTGGTTGTACAAGCATACTCGAAGCGTGCATTACCAACGCTTTGCTGGATTTCAGCACTGGCCAAAGAGTGCGGTGACGAAATTCCGGTGCGTCTGGTTAAAGGCGCCTATTGGGATAACGAAATTAAGTGGACACAGGAAAACGGTCTGACCGGCTACCCGGTGTTTACGCGTAAATCGCACAGCGATATTTCTTATCTAGCCTGCGCACGTTATCTGTTAACAGATGATACCGACGGTGCAATCTATCCACAGTTTGCGACCCATAATGCGCAAACCATCGTCGCCATTCAGCACATGAACGAAGCGGCACAGCGGCGCATTGAGTTCCAGCGCCTGCACGGTATGGGCGATAACCTTTATGACACCTTGATGGCCCAGGACAGTAATATGGTGGTGCGTATATACGCGCCGGTAGGCCCGCACCGCGACTTGTTACCGTACCTGGTACGCCGACTGTTAGAAAACGGTGCCAACTCGTCCTTCGTACACAAGCTGTTAGATGCTGATACCGATGTTATGGAGCTGGTTAAGCACCCGATGGAAACTGCTTCCGGCTATGAAAAATACGCTAACAGCAAAATTTCGCTTCCGACCCAAATTTATGGGGATCGCACAAATTCGTTAGGATTGAATATGAATATTCACTCACAAGCAGATGACTTTATTGCTGCCGTACAGCAATACCGAGACAAACAATGGCAAGGTGGCCCAATCGTTGACGGTAAAACCGTCGAAACTGACCACCATGTCAGTATCACCAGCCCACAGGAAACATCCAAGCAAATTGGTAGTATCTACTGGGGCGATAAACAATTAGCCGATAAGGCACTAACCAGTGCTAACAAGGCCTATCGTGCCTGGCGTGAGGTTCCGACAGAAGAGCGCGCAAAATGCCTGGAGAAGTTTGCTGACTTAATGGAAGCTAACCGCAATGAACTGATTGCAATTTGTTCCCTGGAAGCCGGTAAAGGCCTGCAGGACGGCATTGACGAAGTGCGCGAAGCCGTCGACTTCTGCCGCTATTATGCAAACCAGGCGCGTAAGCTAATGGGTGAGCCGATTCAGCTTCCGGGCCCTACCGGTGAAGACAACGAGCTATTCGTTGAAGGCCGCGGTACTTTTATTTGTATCAGTCCGTGGAACTTCCCGCTGGCGATTTTCGTCGGCCAGGTTGCCGCCGCACTGGTTACCGGTAACTCGGTCATTGCTAAGCCTGCGGAACAAACAGGTCTGATCGCTTATCGCGCCGTACAACTCGCGTTAGAGGCTGGCATTCCGGGTAACGTGCTGCACTTTATGCCGGGCAGTGGTGCCGAAGTGGGTAGCTT
>Ga0208813_1000452_pt1 | contig 31273 bp, 26 predicted proteins | sample MalvireepMed_904_FD_184250 | JGI IMG/M metagenome (GOLD analysis project Ga0208813, IMG submission 184250) | Marine viral communities from the Global Malaspina Expedition - Malaspina viral metaG DeepMed_904 (SPAdes) (version 2) | ecosystem: Environmental > Aquatic > Marine > Oceanic | place... | reverse complement strand
TTATCGGCGGTACGGTGGCAACACCTATCATTAATAAGCCGGAAGCAGCTATTGTTGCCTTAGGCAAAGTGCAGGAATTACCGCGTTTTGACGAAAACGGCAACGTGGTAGCTCGTAAGATAATGACAGTAAGCTGGTCAGGCGACCATCGTATTATCGACGGCGGCACCATTGCTCGTTTCAACAAACTCTGGCAGGAATACCTCGAAGACCCAACCAGCATGCTGGTTAACATGGTCTAGTCAGAAACAAAGAGTTAGATAAAGCTTCGGAACACGCCGTAAACCCAATCCCTGGGGGCTTGAGTGACGCCATCCTTGGCGTCACACAGTTCCTTCGCTTTTATCTAACTCTTTTTTTGTTTCTGACTCTCTATCTCCGATCTAGGCTTGCTTAATAAGGTTAAAGCTCTTACGGATAGTGGGCGTAGCGCCTAGAGTTAAAACCCTCTGATACAGGAGTGTCGAAGGCCATGGATGGCCTTCGTCAAGCCCTCATGGATGAGCTTGTTGCGTCTCCTGTATCAGAGGGTTTTAACTCCAAGCGGAGCGCTCTATCCGTAGGAAGCCTTAACACTTCCTTTCCCCTTCTTTTCTGTAGCTGTGCTATGGTTTTCTTATCTGAGAAGCATAGAGAGCCAAGATGTTTGAAATTATTTACCTTTCTTTAGCGATATTACTGGCTGTGCTGACGTTAGCGCCGTTGTCGTGGTCGCAGGTTTGGTGGATTCGCGGGTTAGATTTTCCCAGGTTACAGCTTTCGGTGCTGCTAAGTGTGCTGTTGATAGTTGGCTTTGTGGTTATACGTGACTGGACGTCGGTCACTGCGGTGGCTATGGGGCTGATTATTGGTTGTCTTGTTTGTCAGCTGTGGTGGGTGGTGCCTTATACGGCTTTATTCCCGAAGGAAGTGAAGGAGGTTGATGCGGGCGAAGCGGGGGCAAGGCTACGTGTAATGACTGCGAATGTACTGACGCCTAACCGTAACAGTGATGGCCTTATTCAGCTAGTGAGGGACTATACGCCGGACGTCCTGGTAACGATTGAGTCGGATGCATGGTGGGGGAAGCAGTTAGAGGCTATTGAAGAGAACTACCCTCATACGGTTAAAGTACCTCTGGATAATCTCTATGGTATGCATCTTTATTCGAGGTTGTCGTTGTCTGACGTTAGCGTTGAATACTTAATTGAGGACGATAAGCCGTCGATACATTGCTTTATTGAGTTACCGACCGGGCAAAAAGTGAAAGCGCACTTTGTGCATCCGGCGCCGCCGAGTCCAACGGAAAATGAGGAGTCGGAGGAGCGTGATGGTGAACTTCTGTTAGTTGCGAAACACGTAGAGCCTGAGAAGCATCCGACCATAGTCACTGGCGACTTGAACGATGTGGCCTGGTCGAGGACGACATTGCTTTTTCGAAAGCTAAGTGGTTTATTAGACCCGCGCGTGGGACGGGGCATGTTTAACACTTTCCACGCGGACTATTGGTTTGCTCGCTGGCCGCTTGATCATATTTTTCATAGCCACCATTTTGCACTGGTTTCAATGACGCGACTGCCTGGCTTTGGGTCTGATCATTTTCCTCTGCTAACGGAACTGGCTCTCTCGCCTGGCGAAAATGATATTAATGACGGTCCTTCGCCTGACGAAGAAGACAAAGAAGCGGCGGATGAAATCGTTAAAAAGGCTATGGCTTAAGCTTTTTCTTAAAGTGAAGCCGCTGCACTAATAAACCGGTAATAATAAGTGCCAAGCCCACAATAGTGCTGACATAAATGGTCTCGCCAATAATTGCTGACAGTAGCAGCAGTGAAATAAACGGCGATATAAATATCAGGTTGCTAATAAGTGCGGTGTTGGTGGCTGTTTTCATGGCTTTTAGCCAAAACAGAAAGGTAATACCCATTTCAAATAATCCGACATAACTGACAGCTGTCCAGCCTTGCCAGGGTATGTTCGACCAGTCGCTCCAGACAAAGCTGGCAACAATTAAAATTGGCAATGCTAAGCCAAAGGACAAGACCAGGCTAACGACTGAGTCCGCATTACGTCGGGTGTTGAGTATCCAGTATCCTGCCCACAGGAAGGTTGATATTAAAGCAAGTAAAACACCCCAGGGGTTGCTAAAGCTTAGCCCTAATAAGTCACCGCGGGTCGCTATAACTAGCACTCCAAAATAACCCAGTGCGCAGGCGACCCAGTCGCGACGACGGATATGCTGCTTTAAAAACAGGGCTGCCATAATACTGAGTGCTATTGCCCAGGTGTAATTCAGGGGTTGAGCTTCGGAGGCAGGTAGCAGTTTATAGGCCTGAAAAAGCACCAAATAGTAGATAAGAGGGTTAATAAGCCCCATTAGTACGTAGTACAAGGGCATTTTTCGTAGTTCAAGCAACAACAAGTGAGATTTTCTCTGAATCACACAGACTAGGCTTAGAATAGCAAAGGAAACGACACTGGCGGCTGTTACCATTTGTAATGGCGTCATGTACTCTAGTGTGATTTTAAACGCCGTAGCGACCGTCGACCATAATAAAACGGCAATAAGGGCGTAGATAAAGGCGAGTTTATCAGCGGCTATGGTGTGATGGCATGGCGTCCCCTTAACTCATACGTCGATGAGCACTGCAGCTTGTTGGTGTTCAATCCAGAGAAAGGCATTCTGCTGATATCGGCGGGCAAGGTCAATGACTGTTTGTTGACTCAACCCTAAAACCATAAAGCTTTCTTCGGCGGGCCATTGATTGTCGCGATCTTCTCCTGCGCCGTAAAAGTAACGAATGCCTTTTAAATTGCTAATATCTGCTTCTAAAAGTTGATTACGGTCTCGATTTTCGCTAATGCTTAAAAGCGAACTATGTGGGTTAAAGGCAGTGATAAAGGCTCCGGTTTTACAATTAACGTCACGACATAGCGAGTCAAAATCGCTATTGGTGCTACCTACCGATAAAGTAATTTTTTGGCCATTCACAACAAACCAGTAGTCGGTATTTTTATAATGTTCCAGCAATGTTGCATCCATACTTTGACCATCACTTAAGCGTTAATTAAAGTAAGAGTTTAACTTTTGAGGCAGTAAGATTCTATGAACCCAAGTATCAGTGTTATTACGCTGGGAGTCGATGACTTAAAGCGCGCACTTGCTTTTTATCAGGACGGTTTAGGCTGGGAAACGAAGGGCATTGTCGGTGAGGACATTGAAAACGGTGCCGTTGCTTTCTTTAAACTGCCTAGTGGTTTGAGACTGGCTTTGTGGCCGCGTAAAAGCATTGCTGCTGAAATGGGTGTTGATGTCGCTAAAAATGCCAATGAGGTACTGCTGAGCCATAATGTCAGTTCCCACTCTGAAGTTGATGCAGTTATGAATGAGGCTAAATTGGCAGGAGCAACCATTCTTCATGAGGCTAAAGACTTATTTTGGGGTGGCTACGGCGGTTTCTTCAAAGATCCGGACGGCCATATTTGGGAAGTCACCTGGAATCCGGCTTGGACTGCCTAAATTTGATGAGGATCAATAAACTGTGAGTATTCATTCTAAAACTGATAGTTTTTTGATCTGATTAGACCAGCAAAGCGTAAACTACCGCATTCAAAAGTTCTTTGTTTGTTGTAGGAATACCTTAATGCTTTGCGCTAAAACGAAACACCAGCTCGCTAAAACCAATGAAGAGCTGTCGCAATATAAACAGTTAATGAATGCCATTGACAGTAATGTTGCGCGTATTGACTTTACCCCTCAGGGCTATGTTTTAAATGCCAATAACCAGTTTCTGGAAACCATGGGATATGGTCTCGATGATGTTATCTCTAAACATCACAAAATGTTTTGTGAACCGAGTTATTCGTCTTCTCAGGCGTATCGAACTTTTTGGCAGCAGCTGGCAGAGGGTAAGTCGCAGCATGATCGATTTAAGCGCATTCGCAGTAATGGCGACATTATTTGGTTAGAAGCGACGTACTTTCCTGTTAAAAACGAGAAAGGCGAGGTTGTTTTCATTACGAAAATTGCCAGTGATGTCACGGACGAAGTCGCCGCCTTAGAGCAGCAAACCGCCATTAATACGGCAATTAATAAGTCAATGGCGACTATCGAGTTTTCACCTGACGGAGTCATTACCTGGGCAAATGATAACTTTCTGAACACTGTGGGTTACTCGCTCAGCGATATTACCGGCAAGCACCATAAGCTGTTTTGCGAACAAAGCTTTTACGATGAAAACCCGGGTTTTTGGTGCGAGCTTGGTAAAGGTGAGTTCAAAACTGGGCGTTTTAAGCGTGTCAGCAAGCACGGGCAACCGATTTGGCTGGAAGCGAGTTATAACCCGATTTTTGACAGTAATGGTCAAGTTGTAAAAGTCATTAAGTTTGCCAGCGACGTGACGGAGCAAGTGTTAAAAGCCCAGCAAACCACAGAAGCTGCAGAAATTGCGTATTCAACGTCTCAGCAAACGGCGATGATAGTGAAAGACGGTAAAGCCTCTATTGATGTCTCTGTGGAAACCTCTAATGAAATTCTGACCAAAAGCCAGAAAACCGACGATATTATTGAGCAGTTGCAAGAGCAGGCCGTTAGTATTGAAGACATTGTTAAAACCATTAATGCACTAGCTGAACAAACAAATCTTCTGGCATTAAATGCGGCGATTGAAGCTGCCAGGGCGGGGGAGCATGGGCGTGGGTTTGCTGTCGTTGCTGACGAAGTAAGAAATTTGGCAACCAGAACGACGCAGGCAACAAGCGAGATATCGGGCGTTATGCAGCGCAGCTCAGAAGTTTCGGAGGCTATCTCGTTGTCTATTGACGATATTCAGGAAATGGTAAAGCGCGGGAAAGAGCAAATTGAAAAAGTGAAAGCCATAATGGATGAAATAGACGAAGGCGCAACCAATGTGGTTAACGCCGTCAGCCATCTTTCCTAGCAAGCCTAACGATTAGCCAGCATTTTCCTTAGTAACCCTGGTATAAAGCGCTGCAACAGTGGCGCTATTTTACTCATGCCTTTGCCGCTAACCACTTCCGCTTTATTGTTTTCTATTGCCTGAATAATATCTGATGCACACTTTTCAGGGCTGATACCACCTGCGTTGTCGTTGTCTTCTTTGCCCCGTAGTGAACCGTCTCCGGTTAGAGCGTTATGGGCAATTTGAGTATGTACGAAACCCGGTAGTATTGTGGTGCAGTGTACGCCGTGTTCCGCCATTTCGGCTCGTAAACAGTCCATGTAACCAATAACTGCAAACTTAGCACCGGAATAGCCACTGCGGAGCTTTGTACCGACTTTTCCCGCCACACTGGATACCGTCACGATATGTCCGCTGCTGCGCTCAACCATTTGTGGAAGAACAACTTGGTTTAATGCAACAACCGAGAAGTAATCGACTTCCATTAGTGTTCGGTAAACCGGTAGCTCTGTTTCCATTGCCAGACTACGCTGAGAAACACCGGCATTATTAATTAAAATATCTACCGTTTTACTCGCTAACGCTGACGACGCCTTTTCTTTTGCCTTTTCTGGATGGCTTAGGTCGAGGGCTAAGACGCTATGGGTATCGGGGGTTGGCAGTGACCGGCGCAACTCCTCCAGCTGAGCTTCACGACGCGAAGTGAGAATAAGCTTTGCGCCTTTGTCGGCGAGTTGACGTGCCAGTGCCAAACCGATGCCTGAAGAGGCACCGGTTAGCCAGACTCTTTTATTTGCAATAGCAGTCACTGTTTAACCTGCCGGGTAGGTATAACTAGCCTGGAAACCCAGAGGAATGCCTAGAGTCCAGTATAGAATCAGGAAGGCAGACCAAAGCACCAGCAGTGAGACTGTGTATGGCAGCATCATGGAAACTAGCGTGCCTATACCGGTCTTCTTAACGTAGCGCTGGCAGTAAACCACAACCAGGGGGAAGTACGGCAGTAACGGCGTAATAATGTTACTGGACGAGTCGCCCACACGGTAAGCCGCTTGCGTTAAGTCTGGCGAGTAACCCAGTTGCATCAGCATAGGCACGAAAATGGGTGAAATAAGTGCCCATTTAGCCGACGCTGAACCCACAAACAAGTTGATAAACGCGACCAGGAAGACAATACCCACCATGGTAACGCCGCCTGATAGCTCTAAGCTGGCAAGGAAATTAGCGCCTTTTACTGAAATAAGTGTTCCCAGCTGCGAGTCACCAAAAGCCTTTATAAACAGCGCACAGAAGAATGCCATGACCATATAGTAAGCCATACCTTCCATCGACTTGCTCATGGCGCCAATAACGTCTTGTGAGTTCGTAAAGTTACCTGATACGTACCCGTGAACAATGCCCGGAATAATAAACAGTAGGAAAATTAACGGGACAATCATGCCCATTAACGGTGCGCCCAGAGAGGCTAATTCACCCGTTTGTGGATCGGCCAGCGGAGAATTTTCTGCTGTTGCTGAAAAATACAGTAATACAATACCAGCAAGCATGGTGAGAGAAGCCGCGTAAAATGCTTTGCGATCACGCGGAGATACATCATCAACCGCCGGCATATCGTCAGGATGGCCGTCGATTTCAGCACCGCGCAGACGCGGTTCAACCACTTTGTCGGTCAGGAACCAACCAATAGCTACTACCACAATGGAAGACGCCGCCGTAAAGAAGTAGTTATTCAACGGGTTTAGCTGAATATCAGAATCAATAATTTGCGCCGCGCTTTGGGTAAAACCATTGCAGCAATGGGTCAATAGCGGAAGGTACAAAGTTCGCGCTGAAACCACCGGAAACCCCAGCGAATGCCGCTGCAATACCTGCCAGTGGATGACGACCTGCGGCATAGAAAATAACGCCACCCAGTGGAATAACCAGCGCGTAACCAGCGTCGACTGCCGTGTGACTGACAATTGCCACCAAAATAAGCATTGGTGTGAGTAAGGTTTTTGGCGTTACGTTCAGCATAAGCTTAATGGCTACGTCGATATAACCTGAGCGTTCAGCTACACCGACACCCAGCATAGCCAGCAATACAACACCTAACGGCGCAAAGCCCATAAAAGTATCGACCATGTTGGCCAAAAACGCGGTGATTTCAGGGCCGCTGAGCAAGTTAGTAACGCTAATAGCCTCACCGGTTAGTGGGTGAGTTTCGTCAAAGCTAACGCCTGACATCGCCCAGGACATTACCCAAACAATAATGAGCAAGCCGAAGAACATAACGGCCGGATCAGGAAGCTTATTGCCGACTTTTTCTACGCCGTCGAGCATGCGGTTGAGCAGACTGTTCGGCTTTTCCTTTTGCGAACGGTCCGGTTGTGGAGATTGAGCCATGATGTATTCCCGATTGTTATTTTATTGGTCTAATTATTATGCGCAGGTATCATAACCATTATTTGGCGTATGAACAAAGCAACAAGGTGAAAATTTCCTCATGATTTGTGGTGTCGATGAAGCGGGCAGAGGTCCTATTGCAGGACCCGTTGTTGCCGCTGCGGTTATTCTTGATCCTGAACGTCCTATTGAGGGGCTTAATGACTCAAAGAAGCTGAGTGAGAAGAAGCGCGAGAAGCTCAGCATCGAGATAAAGGAAAAGGCGCTGTATTGGGCAATAGCGCAGTCAGACCCTGACGAGATTGAACAAATAAATATACTCTGGGCAACCATGAAAGCTATGCAACGCTCAGTAGAAGCGTTACCCGTATTACCCAGCAAAGTGCTGATTGACGGTAACCGAGTGCCCGAATTGACGGTACCCGCCGAAGCCATTGTGGGCGGTGACGCCAGTGAAGCTTGTATTGCCGCCGCCTCTATTTTGGCGAAAGTGGAGCGTGACAGACAGATGCTGGAATGGCACGAACGTTACCCGCAGTATGAGTTTAATAAACACAAGGCATACGGAACAGCACGGCACATTGAACTACTGAAGAAATACGGACCTTGCCCCATTCACCGACGTGACTACAAGCCGGTTCGAGAGGCGCTGGCTAACTTGTGATTTTGTTGCCTAAGCCCTAAAATACAGGGCTTTCCTGTTTTCCTAAATTAATAAGTTGGAACGCCACCATGCAGTCTATTCCTCACGTCGATATGCGACGTTATCACGATAATTTTGATGCATTTACTCAGGATGTTGGCCAAGGCTATGAAAAGTATGGCTTTATTGCGTTAACGCAACACGGTGTTGATACAGCGCTTATAGAACGCGCGCTAGACACTTGTCGTGAGTTATTCGCATTGCCGGATGAGGTTAAAAAGCAATATCACCGTCCCGGAGAAGGTGGCGCACGCGGTTATACACCCTTTGGCACTGAAATCGCCAAGGACGCAGAGCATGTGGACTTAAAAGAATTTTGGCATGTTGGCCGCGAAGTGGAAGGTACGCCGGCTTATCCGCAGTTGTTACCGAATGTTTGGCCAGAAGAGTTACCAAAGTTTAAAGACGACATGCTGGCCATCTATGAAGCACTGGATAAGCTGGGCAACCAGGTGTTAGACGCGCTGGCAGTTTACTTAGGTCAGCCAAAAGACTTTTTCCGCGACAAGGTGAATAACGGCAACTCAATTTTGCGCCCACTGCATTACCCGCCTATTATTGATGAAGATACACCGTCTGTACGAGCGGGTGCGCATGAAGATATCAACGTTCTGACCTTATTAGTTGGCTCAAGAGAGCCGGGTCTGGAAGTTCTGGCGAAAGACGGTAGCTGGGTGCCGGTAACCATTATTGAAGGTGCCATTATTTGTAACGTGGGTGATATGCTACAGCGTTTAACAAACCATGTGTTGCCTTCGACTACGCATCGTGTGGTTAATCCGCCTGCGCCTTACAATGAGAAGTCGCGTTACTCTATTCCGTTCTTTTTACACTTTAATCCGGACGTAATGATAACGCCGCTGGAAAGCTGTATTACGGTTGAGAACCCGCAGCGTGACGAACCCATTACGGCGGATGATTATTTAATGCAGCGTTTGCGTGAAATTGGTCTTATTAAAGACTAATAGCAACCGACACTAAGGAGTATGCAGGTGAATAAGAACAAGCGTCTTTTGAGTCAGTTAGTGCGCGGCGCTGCTATTGCGTTCGGCTCTGTTGCATTACTGAGCTGTGCATCAACACCAGAGCAAGCGCCCCAAAATGAGAGTTTTGAGCTGACAGTGCTGCACGTTAATGATCACCACTCAACCTTAGACGCCAAACAGCAAACGCTGGTATGGGCTGAGCAGGAGTGGCAGGTAGAAGCTGGTGGCTTTCCACGCGTTGGCGCGCAGATAAAAGCGCTGCGAGCGGCTAATGATAATGTTCTTACCCTGCATGCCGGTGATGCGGTGACAGGTAGTTTGTATTTCACGCTGTTTGGCAGTGAAGCCGATGCCCGCATGATGAATAACGTTTGTTTTGATGCCTTCACTATTGGTAACCATGAGTTTGATAACGGTGATGCAGGCCTTGCTAAGTTCTTACAGCAGTTAGGTACCGAGCAGTGCCAAACCGCCAAATTAAGTGCCAATATTAAGCCTGAGGTGGGCGAGTCGCCACTGACACCAGACAACGAGTGGCAAATGTTTAAGCCTTACACCATTGTTGAGCGTGGCGGTGAAGAGGTGGCAATTATTGGTTTAACCATTGCGAGTAAAACAAAAAAGTCTTCTCAGCCAGACCGAAGCACCGAGTTTTTAGACGAATTTGAAACGGCGCAAAAATACATTGCCGAAGTTCAGCGCCAGGGCGTTGAGAAAATTGTTTTGCTCACTCACATTCAATATGAGCGTGACAAGGAACTGGTTAAACAATTACCTGGCGTCGATGTGATTATTGGTGGTGATTCGCATACTTTACTCGGTGATTTTAGTGAGTTTGGTATGAAGTCTGCCGGATCGTATCCGACAGAATTAACCAATGCGGATGGTGACAAAGTGTGTATTGCCCACGCCTATCAGTACTCGCTGGTTGTCGGTGAATTAAAAGCTGAGTTTGACGGCGATAAAATCGCAGCTTGTGGTGGGCGACCTCACTACTTATTGGGTAAAGACATTCAGGTGTCTGACGGTATTGTGACGACCTATGAACCGATTACCACCGCATTAAAAGAGAGCGGTGTTTATAGCTTCGTTGAACCCGATACCGAGCTTCAGTCCATATTAGAAGACTATCGAAGTAAAGTTGACGATTTTTCAGCAGAGGTTATTGCGGACGTACCTCAGCAAATTTGTTCTCAACAAGTTGATAGAAACCGCCGGGCCGGCTGTGCGCAGGTAATCAGCTCAGGCGCTCACCGAGTGGTTGCGGAAGCCTTTCTACACTCGGTACCCGAAGCCGACTTTGCAATTCAAAATGGTGGTGGGGTGCGTTCAGATATTTCAGAAGGCGACTTTACCGTCGGTGACGCTTTTACCGTGCTGCCTTTCGCGAATACTTTGGTGAAGCTAGAGCTGACAGGCTCCGAGTTTAAGCAGGCAATGGAAGAAGCTTTAGCCTATGCTGTTTCTGATGGCGGCTCTCAAGGGGCTTACCCTTATGGTGCCGGCATTCGTTATTCAGTCGATTTAACGGAAGAAACCGGCTCCCGCGTATCTAACCTGGCAGTGTGGGATAAAGGCAGCCAGACCTGGCAGCCTATGTCGGCCAGAGCGACTTATATTTTGGTAACGAACAGCTTCATTGCTGGCGGCCAGGACGGTTGGGATACATTCTACCGTATTAGTGAGCGGGGGCGTGCCCGCAATACCGGTATTGACTATGCTGAGTCACTAGTGAATTACGCCAGAGCTCAAGAGGTTCTGCAACGACCTGAGGAGTTTGCAACTCAGTCATATACGCCTGTAGAGGATAAATAATGGCTCACTCGTTTGAGCCCAGGCCTGTCTCCGATAACGCCAGATTCGATTTTATTGTTGTCATTCTGGCGTTACTTACCGCGTTTGCGCCGCTGTCTATTGATATGTATTTGCCGGCGTTTAGTGCTATCGCCAGCGATTACGTAACCGACACTCATCACGTCGAATTATCGCTTACGTCGTTCTTCTTTGGCTTGTTCATAGGTCAGCTGCTGTACGGTACGGCTACCGATAAGTTTGGCCGTAAGAACCCACTTTATATCGGTTTGGCAATTTATGTTGTTACTTCCGTTGCCTGTGCTTATGCACCGGACATTCAGTGGTTGATTGTGCTGCGATTCTTTCAGGCTATTGGAGCCTGCGCGGGGATTGTTATAGCCCGGGCTGTCGTGCGTGATCTCTATACGCCGCAAGCTTCAGCTCGAGTCTTTTCGTTTCTAATTCTGGTTATGGGTGTTGCGCCTATTTTGGCACCATTATTCGGCGCTTATATTACCGAATGGATGGGCTGGCGAGCACTCTTTCTCATTGTTGCTGCTCTGGGGGTTGCTTCCGCAGTGACTATTCACTTTGTGCTGCCGGAAACACGCGGACGCCGTTACGATGTGCGTATGCGCCATACCGGAACAACCTATTGGGCGGTATTTCGGGATCCTTCCTTTTTACGCTATTCACTGACAGGGGCTATTGCTCAATCCGGGCTGTTCGCCTATATCACCGGCTCGCCGAAAATGTTTATTGGAATTTTCGGGTTGGATCCAACGCACTACAGTTGGTTATTTGGTGTGAATGCTATTGGTATTATCGGTTTTTCTCAGCTCAATGGTTGGTTACTGAAATATCATTCCTCACGAAAAATACTGAATGTCTCTTTGCCGATACTGGCCATTGTTTCGACTATTATGTGCGTTATGGCGTATATTCATGCCAGTTTCTGGGGCATTTTGCTGCCTTTATTTGCTTATATATCAACGCTTGGCTTAGTCTTTCCTAATGCTATGGCGGGGGCGTTGGCAGAGCAACAGGAGCGCGCAGGTTCGGCGTCCGCCGTTACTGGTAGCTTACAGTTTTTAATTGCGGGGTTGGTATCAGCCGGCGTCAGCCAGGCAGGGAGTTTTACCGATTACGCAATGGCGTGGGTGATAGGTGTGGCCGGCTTATTAGCGGTTATTGCATACCGCGTAATGCGCCGGCCAGAATAAGAGTTTATCCGTAATAAGTTGGGGCTGCCGGACCAACTGGTAGCCCAAAGCCGAATACCCAAATAAAGAACAATATTGTCCAACCGATGAAAAACATCATTGAGTAAGGCAGCATCATCGCGACCAATGTGCCAATACCTAGATCTTTCTTGTAACGGGCTGCAACAGCCAGTATCAAGCCAAAGTAACTCATCATAGGTGTTATGACGTTAGTCACCGAATCGCCGATACGGTAAGCCGCCTGAATCACTTCTGGTGAGTAGCCAATAAGCATCAGCATAGGTACGAATATTGGCGCAGTGATAGCCCACTGTGCCGATGCTGAACCCAGCATTAGGTTCACAAAGCCACAAACCATTATGAAAAATACAAAAATGAGCGGACCAGTCATGCCAATATTGGTCAGAAACTCTGCGCCGTTAATAGCGAAGATAGTGCCAAAGTTGGTCCATTTAAAGAAGTTAACGAACTGCGCGGCGAAGAAAACCAACACAATGTACATACCCATAGTGCCCATGCTGTGCGACATTGCGTCAATGACATCACGGTCGTTTTTCATGGTGTTTACGACACGGCCGTAAACAAAACCCGGAATGGCGAAGAAGAAGAAAATATAAACCACGACACCCTTTAAGAATGGAGAGCCTTTAACTAAGCCGGTTTCCGGGTGTCGGAGAATGCCCCATTCCGGCACCACAGTGAGTGCGAGAATACCTGACAGTACTAACGCACTTAGCCCCGCTAATTTTAAGCCACGCTTTTCCAGAACACTTAGCGGCTCCATGGAAGACTGATCGGATAAATCAATAGACGCTTCGTCCTTATTGTATTTACCCAACTTGGGTTCCACTATTTTGTCAGTAATGACTGCACCCAGAATAGCGATGAGAAAGGTGCTTATCATCATGAAGTACCAATTGGCTTCAGCGCCAACGGTATAATTTTCGTCGACAATCTTTGCCGCTTCCTGGGTTATCCCTGACAGTAATGGGTCAACGGTACCAATTAATAAATTGGCACTGTAACCTGCAGAGACACCGGCAAATGCAGCGGCCAAACCAGCGAGTGGGTGGCGGCCTAAGCCGTAAAAAATCATTGCTGCAAGCGGAACCAACACTACGTAGCCGAGCTCCGACGCCGTGTTAGAGATAACACCGGCAAAAACGACCGTTACGGTAATTAACTTAGGTGGCGCTTTCATAACCAAGCCACGCATAGCCGCAGAAATGAGACCTGAACGCTCAGCCACACCAACACCTAATAAAGCGACAAGCACCGTCCCCAATGGCGTAAAGCCAGTAAAGTTCGTCACCAGGTTGGTCACAATTTTTTGTATACCTTCGGCGTTTAATAAGCTGACTGCCTGGATAACAGTCTCGCCGTCGCGAGGGTCGATAGCGCTGACACCAAAATAAGCAGCAATGCCACTAGCGACAATAACCAGCAGACAAAAAATTGCGAATAGCGTTATAGGGTGAGGAAGTAAATTACCCAACCACTCGACCATGTCGAGGAAGCGAGTAAACCAGCCGCGCTTGCTGGTCTCTGAGTAACCATTATTGGAAGACTGCATACCTTTCGCCTTTATTATTTTAAAGTCAGAATGTTTAAAACAGCGCAGAATTCTAGCATAAAAAAAAGGCGACCCTGCAAAACAGAGTCGCCTTATTTGCGTTAAGACGCTTAGCGTTTAAGCTGCATCACTTTCTTTTAGGTTTTTCAGCGCGTAATCAAACGCCGCTTTACCTGCCAATAAGTCTTCCGGTGCGAAGTCGTCAACATTGATAGTGCGTAAACGGCCTTCTTCCGCTTTTTCCAGAAGAGCAACTTCGTCATCGCTTAGTACGCCCAGTTCTTTACCTTTGGCACCAATTTGGTCCAACTGAGTAAAGCTGAAGCGTTTACCCGCTGCTTTACAAACTTTGTCGTACAGTGGCTCAGCAGCAATAACGTTTTGTAGTGTTTCTTCTAAGAAGCCAAAGTGACCTTCAGGGCTCAGGAACTGGCCTTTACCCAGGCGAGTACGTACGTCATTAGGTGACATAAGCATACGCGCAATTTTGTGGTCGTTCTTGTCGCTTGGACGCTTCGCAATGCGGCCCAGCGGGAACATAATGGCGCGCATGACAGAGCCAACACTACCAAAGTTATCCAACATAGACAGTTGAGCTTCCTGAAGCTTGTGCAAGGTATCCTGCATAGCCCAATGCATCAGTGGCAAGTCTTCTTTAATTTGCCCTTCATCATGGAAACGTTTCAAAATTGCAGAGCCAATGTATAGGTAGCTCAACATATCGCCTAAGCGGGCCGATACACGCTCTTTACGCTTCAGGCTGCCGCCAAGCACACCCATAGCAACGTCAGATAATAATGCCATGTTGGCGCTGAAACGGTTCATTTGTTGGTAGTACTTACGTGCAGGACCACTGACTGGTACTGAACTTAAGCGGTGACCACCAAAACCATAGAATACCGAGCGCATGAAGTTGCTTGCCGCAAAACCGATATGACCGAATAGGGCGTTATCGAACTTCTTCAGTGCTTCAGGACCTTGTTCTGCAGACGCTTCCATTTCCTTAAGAACGTAAGGATGGCAGCGAATGGCGCCTTGACCGTAAATCATCATGTTACGAGTCAGAATGTTCGCACCTTCAACGGTAATAGCCACTGGCACGCCCTGATAACCACGACCTAAGTAGTTGTTTGGACCTAAACAAATACCTTTACCACCATGAACATCCATTGCGTCATCCATGCAGGCACGCAATTTTTCGGTCATGTGGTATTTCGCGATAGCACCGATAACGCTAGGCTTTTCACCCAAGTCGATGCCTTTTGTTGAAAGGGTAGTGACTGCGTCCATTAAGTACGCATTACCAGCCAGGCGAGCCATTGGCTCTTCAACACCTTCCATTTTACCAATTGGTAATTTGAACTGACGACGAATGCGTGAATACGCACCGGTCGCCAGAGCAATAGATTTAATACCACCAGCACTGTTTGACGGTAGGGTAATTGAGCGACCAACCGACAAACACTCAACCAGCATACGCCAGCCTTTACCGGCATTTTTCTGACCACCGATAATGTAATCAAGTGGTACAAATACGTCGTTACCGCGAATAGGACCGTTTTGGAACGGAACGTTAAGCGGGAAGTGACGACGACCAATTTCAACGCCTTTGGTGTCACGCGGAATAAGCGCACAGGTAATACCCAGCTCTTCTTCTTCACCGATTAAACCGTCAGGGTCGTACATTTTGAATGCCAGACCTAATACCGTCGCAACCGGTGCAAGCGTGATGTAACGCTTGTTGAAGTTAAGTTTAATACCAACAATTTCTTCGCCGTTCCATTCGCCTTTACAGACAACACCTGAGTCAGGAATAGCCCCTGCGTCAGAGCCTGCTTCCGGACTGGTCAGCGCGAAACATGGAATTTCGTCGCCACTAGCCAAGCGTGGCAGGTAATGATCCTGCTGCTCTTTGGTACCATAGTGCTGAAGCAACTCGCCCGGGCCTAATGAGTTAGGTACACCGACTGTTGATGCTAATACCGTACTAACGCCCGCAAGCTTTTGCAGCACACGAGACTGAGCGTACGCTGAAAACTCAAGACCACCGTATTCTTTTTTGATGATCATGGCGAAGAATTTTTTCTCTTTCAGGTACTGCCAGACGTGCTCAGGCATGTCTGTCAGTTCATGCGTAACTTCCCAGTCGTCCAGCATTTTGCAGACTTCTTCACACGGGCCGTCTAAGAACTCTTGCTCTTCTGCTGTTAGCTCAGCTTTTGGTACGTCCAGTAACTTCTTCCAGTCCGGGTCGCCACTGAATAAGTCGCCGTCCCACCAAACTGTACCGGCTTCTAACGCATCGCGTTCGGTGTCAGACATTTCTGGCATGACTTTGCGGTACGCTTTAAGAATTGGCTTGGTTAGCAAGTTCAGGCGAACGGGTGCTAAATTAATAGGTACTAAGATAACGGCAAGAATTGTCCAAAGCACAGGGCCGACAATTTCCAGTACGTTACCAATAGCAAACATAGCGACCATGCCGACACTGAATAACAGCAGGCTGGCGCGCTTGTAAATGAGAGCTGCCGCAACAATAACGGTAGCGATAATCCAAAGTGCAATACTCATAGTGTAATACTCCGATTTGGAGGTCTGACCAGTTATACTGTGCAAGTTAGATCAACCAGACATTATTTTCAAGGAAAATTTGAACGCGCGTTTGAATTTTCTGTCAATGTAAGTATCCAGTTGTCACGGTGAATGGAGTGGTGATGTTAAAACGGACAATGCATTTTTTAATGGCTTCTGCTGTACTGAGTTTCGCTCAGCTTGCGCCGGTTCATGCAGACGATACTGTAAAAGAGACTCAGGGCATTAACGATACCATGAAGCCCTACGAAGCGAATTACGTTATTACGCGTGGTGACAGCGAATATGGTGAAGGCTACCGTTATTTAGAGGTATCGCCTGATGACGAATGGCAGCTGCGCACAAAGTCTGATATTTCCTGGTTTATTCTGTCCGATACTCGGGAAGCCCGCTCAGTGTTTATTGTTGACGACGAAAGTAAACGCCTGGAGCCGCGTGAGTTTATCTATATGCGTACCGGAACTGGATCGGACAAGTCGTTTCATGGTGAATTCCGAGCAGATGATAAGACGGTTCGCAATGTCGATACCGGCCGAATGCTCGACATTAACTGGAAAGACGCTTTATTTGATGAAGCCAATGTAACAGAGCAGCTGCGCATAGATTTGGCCCGAGGAGCTAAAACGTTTGAGTATCGACTGGTTGATGAAAAAGGCCGGGAAGATGAGTATCGTTTTAGAGTGATGGCCGACAGTGAACTACTAAAACTGCCGTATGGCGAGGTTGAAGCGATAAAAGTAGGGCGAATTCGTGACAACAATCGCCGCCAAACCTTCTTTTGGTTTGCACCGGAGTTAAACTACGTGATGGTAAAAATGCAGCAATTCAAAGAAGGTGACGAACAAGCCACCATGTCTTTGAAAAGTTTGGAAATGTAAGAGTTTAATTACTCCGAGGCGTAGCCCTGAGAGCCTAATACTTCACCGTCTAAGGTCACGCGGCCGTTTTCGAGCTTTAAGCGCTCCTGACAAAACCAGTTAACCACAAGCGGATAAATGCGGTGCTCTTGTTCGTGAACACGGGCTTGCACTTCGTCAACTGTGTCGCCTTCAAAAATAGGCACTTTCGCCTGTAATACGACCGGACCACCATCGAGCTCTTCTGTCACGAAGTGAACACTGACACCGTGCTCAGTATCGCCGGCATCTAACGCCCGTTGATGGGTGTTTATACCTTTGTATTTCGGCAAAAGAGACGGATGTATGTTGAACATACGACCTTCGTAATGGCGCGTGAAGTCACCGGTCAGAATGCGCATAAAGCCGGCCAGTACTACTAAGTCAGGCTGATAACTATCAATTAATGCTTTAAGTTCAGCGTCGTAAGCTTCCCGCGTATCAAATTCTTTGTGGCTAAGCACTTCGGTGCTAATACCCTTTGCGGAAGCTTTCTCCAGACCTTTGGCTGACGCTTTATTCGAAATAACGGCAACCACTTCACCGGCGACTTTACCGTTTTCGCAGGCCTGCTGAATGGCCTGCATATTACTACCGGTGCCTGATATTAGTACAACAATACGTTTCATTAGTGAGTCTCGTCGGCCAGAATGTCGACTTGCTCTTCACCTTCTGCGGCATTAGCAATACGGCCAATTTTCCAGGCGTCTTCGCCAGCGTCAGTCAGTATTTGAATGGCTTTATCGGCCTGATCATTAGGTACCGCGATAACCATACCTACGCCACAGTTAAAGGTGCGGTACATTTCTTTCATGCTGACGTTGCCGTTGTCTTTTAACCAGTCGAAAATAACTGGCCAGTCCCAACTGTTACCGTCAATAACCGCTTTACTACCCTTAGGAAGGACTCGTGGAATGTTTTCCCAGAAGCCTCCACCGGTAATGTGTGACAAGGCATGCACAGGAACGTGCTTAATCAGTTCAAGCACTGACTTCACATAAATGCGAGTAGGCTCTAACAAGTGATCAGCCAGTGTTTTGCCTTGTAGGTGAGACTCTAAGTCGGCACCGCTGACTTCAATAATTTTACGAATAAGCGAGTAACCATTTGAGTGAGGGCCGCTTGATGCCAGAGCGATTAAGGCATCGCCGTCAGCGACTTTGGTGCCATCGATAATTTCTGACTTTTCGACAACACCGGTACAAAAGCCTGCTAAGTCGTAGTCGCCGTGTTCGTACATGCCTGGCATTTCTGCTGTTTCACCGCCGATAAGTGCGCAGCCTGATTGTTCACAGCCGTCACCGATACCGGCAACGACATCGGCTGCGACGTCAACGTCCAGTTTGCCTGTTGCATAGTAGTCGAGAAAGAACAGAGGCTCTGCGCCTTGAACAATAAGGTCGTTCACACACATAGCGACCAAGTCGATGCCAACACCGCGGTGGCGTTTAAGGTCGATAGCTAAACGTAATTTTGTACCAACACCGTCGGTTCCGGAAACCAGAACCGGTTGCTTATAACCTGCCGGAATTTCACAAAGTGCGCCAAACCCACCAATGTTACCCATTACTTCTGGTCGATGCGTGCGTTTTGTCACGCCCTTGATACGGTCAACCAATGCATTACCAGCGTCAATATCGACGCCCGCGTCTTTGTAACTTAAAGAAGGTTTGTTATCGCTCACAGAATTATCCCGACAGGCAAAAAATTTGCGCGCAAGTTTAACACGATTCGTGGTACAAAAGGTAGTCTGCAGCCTGAGGTAATTACCTCAGGAACTTTGTTATGAGGTGTGCTCTAAGTATGGCTTCTCAAAGCTATAAAATAACCTGTGCTCAACCGCTTCACCTAGACGCCGTGGCAATACTGGAAGCCCGGACTTATCCCGACGATGCCATCAGCAAGCGTAGCTTCCGCCGTTTTATTGAGTCTGAGACGGCTGACTTCTATGTGTTGGAAGTGGATAATAACGTTGAAGGCTACATTGTGGTGTTGTACCGAACTAACACTAACCTGGCGCGCCTGTATGCGTTGGTCGTCAGCGACGATTATCGGCAAAAAGGTTACGGGCGACTATTACTGCAAAAAGCCGAAGCGTTAGCCGATGAACGGCATTCTCTGTTTTTACGCACCGAAGTAGCGGTGTCCAACAAGGTCGCTCAAGAGCTGCTCATCAGTGACGGCTTTCATTCTATCGAGCTTCGTGAAGCGTACTTCCCGGTGAGCGCAGCACAGTCGAGAGACGCACTCGTTCTGCAAAAACTTTTACCACGTTATGAACTCGGCGAAGACGCCGGCGTGGGCGCTACCGAAACCTACGTTCCTATGTTAACTCAGTCGACAGAGTTTACCTGTGGGCCGGCGAGCTTATTGATGGCGCTTGATTACTTTGGGTACCCAAGCCAGGATCCTCAGTCTGAAGAACTGGAAATTTGGCGCGAAGCTACCACTATTTATATGACGTCTGGACACGGCGGTTGCGGGCCTTATGGACTTGCGCGGGCAGCGCTAAAACGTGGGCTTAACGTGCGTGTTGAAGTGAATACTGATCAACCTTTGTTTGTCGACTCGGTTCGCCAAGAGCAGAAAAAGGCGGTGGTAGAACGAATACAACAGGTCGATATAGGGTATTTACGAGAAAAGAATGTACCGGTTTGCGTGGGAGATTACTCAATAGAGTCACTGCTTAAAGATCTAGCCGGCGGGTGTTTAGTTATGGCGTTAATTTCCACCTATTTATTTGACGGAATTAGGGCGCCGCACTGGGTTCTTATATGCGCTGCTGACGACGACTTTATTTACATTAACGACCCGGACTATGACACGCTGCCGTGGGAGTCGCCAACAGAGCGGCAGTATTTACCTGTGCCCGTCAAAACGTTTAGCAAAGCCTTTGGTTATGGCGGTAAGAAGCAGAAAGCGGCGGTAATTCTGTCGGTTAAAACGGAGTAAAGTGATCAAATCACCTTGAAATCTCCGTAAATATGCACAAAGTCATAGATTAGTTCCTAACAAAAAAGGATTCCGTATGAGCTCTGCATTTGATGATTTCGAGTTAAAAGGTCATAAATTTGATAACCGATTTGTGGTAGCGCCAATGACCCGTACCAGTGCCGATAAAAAAGGTAAGCCAACCGAGCTTATGGGCGAATACTACGAGCGATTCGCTAAAGGTGGCTGGAGCATGATTATTAGTGAGGGTGTCTACACTGACCGCCAGGCCAGTCAGGGGTATATTAATCAGCCCGGTATTACCGACGCGCCGCAAACCGATGCCTGGAAAGAAATTGTTGAAAGAGTGCATGAGCATGATTGTAAATTCATACTACAACTGATGCACGCGGGGGCTCAGTTCCAGCATAACGAATATACTGACACGCCGATTGCACCAAGTGCCGTTCAACCTAAGGGCGAACCTTTGAGTTTGTATGGTGAAACGGACGGCTGGCCGGAAGTTAAGGCGATGGATGAAGGTGATTTCGATGCGGTGATGCAGGGCTTTGTTGGAGCCGTTAACCGCGCTGAAGAAGCCGGGTTTGATGGCGTGGAGTTACATGCCGCTAATGGCTACTTATTGAATGAGTTTTTAAGTGACTACTTCAACCAACGCGAAGACCAGTGGGGTGGCAACATTGGTAAGCGTATTAAGTTTGTTGCAATGGTAGCAAAAGCCGCGAAAGCGGCCGCAAAAGACGACTTTATTGTGGGTATTCGTCTTGGTCAAATTACGGTGACTGACCCGGATTATCAATGGCCGGAAGGCGAAGACGCTATGATAAAACTGGTGAAAGCCTTGAAAGAAGCGGGAGTCGACTATATTCATACAACAGACACCGACGTAAACCGTAAGCCGTTTAAAGGCGGTAGTGCGAAAACGCTGGCGGAAATTGTGCAGGAGTTCAGCGATATTCCATTGATAGTGAACGGTGGAGTTGACAAGAGCAACTATGAGCACGTGGCTGCGCATTACCCCAATGCCATGCTGGCAATAGGTAAAGCCGCTCTGGCGAACCCTGACTTACCGAAGCGTTTGAAGTCCGGTGACAAAATTGAAGACTTAGACTTTGCCATGTTGCAACCAACTGCAACGCTTGAAAACGAGTGGAAGTGGCGAGATGAGCACGATAAACACATAAACGACGAATAAACTCACGTTTAAGCAGAGGATTTTATGAAGAAAGTAGCGGTACTATTGTCAGGTTGTGGTGTTTTTGACGGCGCTGAAGTGAATGAAGCGGTATTAACCCTGTTGCACCTTACCAAACAAGGTGCTGCTTACCAGTGCTTCGCCCCGGACGTTGAACAAATGCACACCATTAATCACTTAAAAGGTGAAGAAAGTGGCGACAAACGCAATGTGCTGGAAGAGTCAGCGCGCATTGCCCGTGGTGAAGTGAAGCCGCTGAGTGAGCTCGACGCGTCAGAATTTGATGCATTGATTTTGCCGGGCGGTTTCGGTGTTGCTAAGAACTTCTGTGATTTTGCGGTTAACGGTGCCGAAATGACGGTTAATGAGCAAGTCATGAAGGTTGGTAAGGCGTTCGTAGATGCTGAGAAGCCTGCCGGTTATATGTGCATTGCGCCTGTTTTACTGCCACATATTTATGGTAAAGGCGTAAAAGCGACCATAGGCCATGATGACGAAGTGGCGAATGCTATTAACACTATGGGTGGCGAACACGTTAAGTGCGATGTGCGTGATATTGTCGTCGACGACAAGCATAAATTAGTGACCACACCGGCGTATATGTTGGCGGATAACCTAGCGGATGCAGAAGAGGGAATTCGCAAATTGGTCGAAAAAGTGCTTTATATGGCAGCATAAGGCGTGAAAGCCTAATAATTCACCGTTTAAGTGCGGAACTTATAGCGCTTAAACGGTGTCTGAGTTATAGTATCGACATTACGTCATTAAGAACTGACAGAAAACTTTGGGGCTGATCAGGATTCGACGGGATACACGAAACCCAAGGTGCATGCCGAGGTGAGGCTGGCCTCGTAAAAAGCCTCAACGTTATAGTTGCAAACGACGACAACTACGCTCTAGCGGCTTAATAACCCGCTAAGCCCGTCCCCCAGCGCTTTGTCTGCGAGACTGGATCAGGACGGCTCGACCTAAGGTAGACTCGCGTGGATGCTTTGTCCGGAGCTGAAGCGTTAAACTTAATCGGACTCGCGCGTGAACGAAGCCTGTCAGTCGGCGTCGCACGCGTTAATTAAAAGACTGAATAAGCATGTAGGACCGAGGATGTAGGTATTGCGGACGCGGGTTCAACTCCCGCCAGCTCCACCAATCCCATAAAAGGGGATGTCTCACGACATCCCCTTTTCTCTTTATAAGTCACGTAAAATAAGGCTTTCGGAGGTGTTTGCTTTCCCAGCTTATCCCAAGAAAACCAGCTCCAGCCTGAGTTTTTAGTATTCCAATTTGTATTCCAAACGATTTTGGGTAAACTCTTTGGAATACATTGAAGGGAGATCTGCTTATGGCGCGTTCTACTATCGGGCTCACGGATACAGCCGTCAGACAACTCAAACCTAAAGACAAAGACTACGTTAAGTCCGATGGGAACGGCTTGCAGCTGCGAGTGAGAGTCAACGGCTCTAAGCTTTGGAACTTCAACTACATTCACCCGACGACAAAGAAGCGCGTGAATATGGGGCTGGGTAGTTATCCCGATATGAGCCTAAAAAAAGCTCGTGAGCTCACAGAAGCAGCTAGAAGCCAAGTTGCTGAAGGGGTAGACCCCAAGCTTGCCAGAGAGGAAGAAAGAGCGGCACAACGCTACTCAGAGAACGCGACTTTGAGAAAAGTTGCTGAAGAATGGTTCGAAGTCAAAAAAAGCGAGGTAACTGCTGACTACGCTGACGATATTTGGCGATCGTTAGAGCTACATGTATTTAACCGTTTAGGTGAAACGCCGGTTAGCCAGATAAGCGCCCAAACGGTCATTGATGTATTGCGACCAGTTGAAAAGACAGGACGTTTAGAAACCGTTAAACGTGTAATCCAGCGGTTAAACGAGATAATGAATTACGCTGTCATTAAAAAATTAATCACTGGAAATCCAATCGTTGCCATTAAATCTGCGTTTAAGAAGCCCAAGAAGCAGCATTTACCGACAATTACCGCAAAAGAGCTTCCTGACTTCCTAAGAAAGCTCCATGAAACCAACGTTACGTATATTACTCGCCAGGTTATTAAGTGGCAGTTGCTAACAATGACCAGGCCATCTGAGGCTGCTGGCGCTAAATGGAGCGAGATCCAATGGTTTGATGACGGTCAAGCGAATTGGGTGATTCCGGCTGAACGGATGAAAAAGCGTCGCCAGCACACCGTACCGCTATGTGATCAAGCATTGAAAGTACTGGACGACATGAAGAGTGTAAGCGAACAGTACGAACATATATTCATCTCACTGCGAAAGCCACAAACTCCCATTAACAGCCAAACGGCCAATATGGCGTTAAGGCGCATGGGGTACCAGGATAAACTTGTTAGCCATGGTTTAAGGGCCTTAGCCAGTACCATTATGAACGAAGAGGGCAAAGATCCCGATCTGATCGAATCAGCTCTGGCGCATGGAGATCCTAACCAGGTACGTAGTGCCTATAACCGGGCTCAGTATCTTGAACGCCGTCGCGAGTTGATGCAGTGGTGGGGGGATTATTTGGATGCGGCTTTCAGAAAAGGAACTGGGAGCTTTTAATCTATCAGTTATTCGTTATTTTTGATTGCTAGAGAATGCTGAGAAGTTAGACAGGGTGTTTAAATTTGGGGTTTGAAAAATCAAATCCATTAAATAATTCTAGTAATTTGTTAGTATCAACATGAACAGATAATTAGAGTAGCGTCTTTTAAGGGTATATGGAGATAGTTTGTGACAGACATTCGTAATGTTAATGGTTCGACGGACGACGACCAAGAGAAGATTCTTAAAGAGCTTAAAGATTTGGTTCCTTCGGCTTTTTTAGATGGGAACCTTGATGTGGAGCAGCTTCTTCTCTCCTTAGGATTAAAGAATCAGACCGAAGCGGCATTTTCGTTTTCCTGGCCCGGAATAGAGAAAGCCAGGACAGATGCTCGAGTAGCGACGACCGCCACGTTAATACCCGATGAGCAGTCTTCTCTAAACTGGGACAGAGCCAAGGATACTTTGATTGAGGGTGATAACTTACAAGTACTTAAACTCTTGAAATCTGCGTATCGAGCTTCAGCGAAACTGATTTATATCGACCCACCGTATAATACCGGAAATACATTTACTTATAATGATAATTATGCGGTTGCTGAGAGTGAGTACTTAAAGCAAACCGGTCAAGTAGATGAACATGGCAATGCGTTGACGAGTAAAGTGGAGAGTAAAGGAAGAAAACATGCTCCGTGGTTAACTATGATGTTCTCCCGCTTAGTTCTAGCTAGACACCTTTTGCGAAGAGATGGTGTTTTTATGGCCTCAATTGATAATAATGAGGTGCATCACCTCAGGCTATTGCTCGATGCTGTTTTCGGTGCCGATAACTTCGTGGATATGTTTACGTGGAGAGGTGCTCGAAAAGGGGACGCAAAATTAACCGGAGGGGGTCAAGATTATATTCTCGTCTATGCAAGGGATAGGGAATGGTTGAAAGCTAACGACGTTCGTTGGCGAGAACGTAAAGAGGGATTAGAAGCTGTCTACTCAAAAGTAGAGGAACTCAGACAAGAATTTAATAACGATTACGATGAGATCACAAAACAATTGCAAAGTTGGTATAAATCGCTTTCTGATGATGACCCTTCAAAAGCTCATGCTCATTACAAGCAAGTTGATGAGCGAGGTATATGGTTTTCGGACAACATCTCTAGTCCAAACTATCGCGAAAATCTAGTTTTTACTTGGAAAGGTTACAGCCCCCCTGAAAATGGCTGGCGCTACGACAAAACTAAAATGGAAATGCTTGATGCTGATAATAGGCTCATATATCCAGCGGACAAATCAAAAAGGGTACAAATCAAAGCTTACCTTCATATGCGTGAATATTGGGCTCCTCCGTCAGTCTTTTATAAAGATCGTAGGGCAGCATCAAAGTCCTTGAAGAACCTAATGGGACAAAAAGTATTTGATGATCCGAAAAGTGTGGATGTTCTTGCTCGACTAATTCATTCAGTCACTGATGACGGCGATTTAATCATTGATTTTTTTGCGGGCTCGGGTTCCACAGGTCAAGCTGTTTGGGAACAAAACCTTCGAGACCAGAAGACTAGGAACTGGGTTCTGGTGCAACTACCTGAACAGCCAGACACATCAGAAGAATCAGGGAAGAACGCAGTAGAAGAGGGCTATGAGAGTATATTTGAGGTAACCGCGGAAAGATTGCGCAGAGCGGCTGCGAATTTAACTGAAAAAGAAGTAGGCTTTCGAGTTTTTAGAGCCCGTCCAACGAACTTAGTTATAGAAGCGCCTTTAATTGCGGAAAAGGATATGACAGGGCAGGCTTATATTGAGAAGTCGATAATCAACAATAAACAAAGTCCGATTAGAAAAGGTGTTGATGATTTACACGTTGCCTGGGAGTTACTGATCAAGAGTACTGACTTCAAGCTCGACTGTAATGTAAAAACTCACCTGATTGATCAGATAAAAGTTTTCGAGTTTTCGCCATCTGAAGAGGGAGATAAGAGGCGGCTTTTCATCAGTTTAGATGAGTTCACAACAGAAACAGCAGATGAACTAGGACTGGAGACGGATGATACTCTTATTTTGAGGGGAGATGTTGTTGGCGACAGCACTACACTTACGCTAGCCCCTAAAATGCAGAAAAATCTAATTCTATTGGAGCGAGTGCCTCGTGAAGTTTCACTTTGAAGATCAAACTCATCAAACGGCCGCGATTGATGCGGTAGTTAGCCTTTTTGAAGGCGCGTTAATTCCGCCTTTGGGAGCTAGCTTTGGCCAGGCCTCTGGTGCTGAGGGGCATGCTCACTATAAATTAGAGCGGAGTATTCTGGCAGATAAGTTGACTGAGGTGACTGGTAGCGAAGAGTCAGGAGTAGATAGGCAAACCAATCTTGAGCTGCTACGTGTGGGTGAGGACCTTCAGGGCGAGCCGAGAGAGTTTCCTAATTTCTCTGTAGAGATGGAAACAGGAACTGGAAAAACCTTTGTATATATTGCGACAGCCTTAAAACTTGCTCAAGACCATGGCCTCAGAAAGTTTGTTATTTTAACTCACTCAGTAGCTATCAGAGCTGGGGTAACCAAAACTTTAGAACAGACCGAAGAATACTTTAGGAAAAAGTTTCCTTCCTTGAACTATCGATGGGGAATATTAGGAGAAAGCCATGCGTTAGACGATTTTTTAGAGCCTAGTAACTCGGTTCAGTTCTTAGTCGCTAGCGTGCAGGCAATCGATAAGCCTGATTCAGGTGTTGTCTACCAAGAAGCTGAGCAGCCTCAGCTTTGGGGGGAATCAGGGAGCGGGATGGCATCAATTTCAAGAACCTATCCGGTAGTAATAATAGATGAGCCGCAAAACTTTAAGACAGAGTTGAGACGTAAAGCAGTCGCGACACTAAACCCTTTACTCGCCTTGCGATATAGCGCAACTCATACTGAAAAGTTCAATCTAGTGCATCGGCTCGGACCAAAAGCGGCCACGGAACTTGGTCTGGTTAAGCGTGTTTTAGTGAAAGGTGTTTCTGCAGGGCTCTCAGGGAAACCTTATTTGCGAGTCGATAAGTTGCGTTCAAAGAATAAGCGTTTATTTGCCGAGATCATGATGGATGTAGATTCTCGGAGTGGGCCCAAAAGAACTAATCTGAAATTGCAAAGCGGACAGGACCTTTATGAACTGTCGGGAAAGCTAGAGCAATACAAGGGAATGGTGGTTGATAGGCTAGAACGCAAACCGGACTGCATTATATTTGAGAACGGGAGCTCTATCAGTGTAGGGGAAGAAATAGGTGTTGATCGCATAGCTATATGGCAAGATCAAATACGACATACGATTAGAGCACATCTAGATCGCCAGAAGAAGGTTGAGCAGGCAGGTTATGATGTCAAAGTGCTTTCTTTATTCTTTGTCGACCGAGTAGCTGATTATTGCTCAGCGGATGGTAGGAAGCAGGCAACTCTCCCTGCTCTATTTGACAAAATATATAAGGAAGAGTGGCAGCATTCGGGTAGAGCAATAGAAGATTGTCCTGACCCTTCGACGCTACGAACACATTACTTTCCATCTACGAAGACTGGCATTTATAAAGATGCAAATGGAAACTCTCAAACAGCCCAAGAACTTCAATCAAGAGCCTATGAAGAGATTGTAGCTAATAAAGAGAAAATTCTGACTAAGGATAATCCTCGTTCGTTTATATTTTCTCACTCTGCTTTAAGAGAAGGATGGGATAATCCGAATGTATTTCAGATCGGCTTCCTTCGTCATAGTGGCTCTGAAGTCGAGCGTAGACAGCAGGTAGGTCGAGGGTTGAGACTTCCTGTGAACCAAGAGGGAAAACGGTTACAAGATAAAGAGGTATTCAAGCTCACTTTAGTGGTCGACGAGACCTTTAGCGAGTTTAGAGACGGATTGAATAAAGAGTACTTAGCTTCTGGCTCTGGAGACGCGCCTGAGCCTAGTGATGCCGACTCAGTAGTGACTGTTCGCCGTAGGCCAGAAAAGTTTTTAAGCTCCGAGTTTCAAGAGCTATGGAAGCGGATTCGCTTTAAAGCTAGGTATCGGGTAAAAGTAGATTCAAACGCATTACCTTTAGCGGTCGCATCCTCAGAACATTTGGATGAGCTCAACTTCTTATCTACACGGGCAAATAGGGTTCAAACAGCTGAACTAGAATATGATACTAGCGGTAAAGTTATTACGTCAGATGAGTCTGTTGGAGAGAGTGCGGGAACGTATGTAAGTATTGTCGGTCAGCGTTTACCTGATGTGGTGCGTTTAGTGGAAGATCAACTTTTGTCGACTAAGTTTCCGTTACAACTATCTCGTTCCACAATTTTAAACATTATTGAGTGCATACCAGACCATTTGAAGTCAACGGTCATAAATGATCCTGATCGTTGGGCAAGAATTGTATCAAGAGCTATAAGGGCTGTAACAGTTGAGGAGATGATTAATAGAGTAATATACGAACCAGATCCAAATGAAGAGTGGTGGGATGCTGAAATGATATTTGTTGAGGAGGAAGAGGTAGCTAAGGGACAAGCTTATCAAGGACAACCTCCCAGCAACAGTGTAATAAAGGCTCCTGAAGAGGGGGTTAATCTTTTTGACCATGTTATCTATGATAGCTTGGTGGAAAAAGACTTTGCATCAATGCTAGAAAATAGCAGTGAACAAGTAAAGCTTTTCACTAAACTTCCTAGGCGCTTCAAAATTAGAACTCCGGTCGGTGAGTATTCTCCTGACTGGGCGATCGTATTTGAGGAGAATGGATTTGAGCGAGTTTACTTGATACGAGAAACTAAGGGGACCACTAATCTCGATGATCTTAAATGGGATGAAGCAATGAGGATTAGGTTTGCTGAGCGTCACTTCTCCATATCTCCTTGTGGCACCATCGATTACGATATCGCTAGCAACAATAGCGGCCTACGACTGAAAAATAGAACGCAAAAGAATTAGACCAGCCACTTGCGCGTTATTGAGGTTTGGTAGTCAGTATACTTTGGGGAAGAGATGTTTCTGAAGGCAGGCATAATCTTCCCCAACTTACCCTTTAATCTCAAGAAGTTCGTATGATATTGAGCTCTCATTAGTTAATGGGTTTTCAGCTTCTGTTACCTGGCAGTAAAGGCTAACTTGTTGCTCAAGGTGTAACTTGCTAACTTCGACTAGAAGGCGCTTTGGATACAAGATTCTAATAAGCTCATCATCAATAGTCCTCAAATCGATTCGCTCTCGTTTACTTAATAATTCGACTTTTCCCTTAATGGTTAGCGTCTCGCTTTCAGTAATCTCAGTAACCTCTAAAGCACTACTGACGCTAGCTAGTTCCTCCTTTCCTCCTTGCCAACTCAATATCTTTTGACCTGCAAAGCTCCATGTGAATTCGGCCTCAGCTTGGTGTGAGCGTATAGTTTTTAAAAATTCACGCAGACTTTTTGCTCCAAGTGGACCTAAATCGCTTACAGAATCTAAAAATGCCTGGCCTTTACCACCACTTGAAAGAACAGAGAAAACACGTTCAATAGCACCTTTACTTAACCCATCATCGAGCAAGTCACGCTCAGCGGCAGCAGAAACGATAAACCTAGACGAGCCGGGTAAAATACCCTCTAGCCTTAGGTCTAATTCATGATATAGATGTTTAGGAACCCTTTTCTTACGAACTCCTCCAAGAACTAGTCGAAGGGCTGCATAGCCTAAAGTCTTGCGAACTTCTTCAGTGAGTTTTGATGCAATTTCAAGTGGAACGCTACCTGTTTTTAAATTAGGAGCAATGATTCTGAAGTCGAGCATTTCATAGGCTGGGCTAATCTTTGTTGTGAGTTCTAATTTCGCTAATTCATCGGCATGTGTTTGGAGTGAAGCGGCTGCCAATTGATGTGCAAAGCTTCCTTTCTTTGCTTTTTGTTGTATATCCTCCAACAACTTATTAGCTTGAGCCTTATGTTTAGTAATTCGTTCACTCATGCTTTCACCATAACCCTAGCTATACCTTTCGGTTTCTCATCGCGGTCAAAGCCAAACCAGCCTCGCCAATAGCTCCGTTGTGGCTCATCACCCATAATACTGACGTACACATCAAGCCCAAATCTACTTTTTATTGTCGGATTATCAAGCAAACCTCTTAGCTGCTCTTTTTTTTCAGTAGGCAAGGCATTAGCTTCCTCAGCACTAATGAAAACGACCAAGTCAATATCGTTTGGGTTTAGCTTCGTTGTCGTGAACGAACCATCTAACCAAAGTTCTACGGATTCTAAAAAGTTTGATATAAGCTTAGTATATTGCTCGAGCTCCGCAATCAGACGCTTTCTAGTGTTAGATTCGGAGAAGTCTTGGAGGAAATGATTTCCGATATCAGACAGTCGAAAATCGTGTAACCCCGGTTCAAGTAATGGCTCTTCCATGTGCTTATCACCATGTTTTGCAACGGTTAAAATTTTTATTGGAGCTAGGTTAAGCAGAGAGTTGGTTTTTTCAATCTACGTTACAAGATATGCAAATCAACTCTGATTAACAAGCTGTGTTGTTGCTTTCACTTTAAAATACGTCGTGAAGTTACAAGAAACTCAAACTAGCGACGACAATAAGCAAACTATAAGCCTTTCGCTTGAGTCCTCAAATTTTTAAATATACATCATCCGTATTGAGTAATAAGCCCTGGGAAAGCCCATTGTTCCCAAAATATGGAATTGGGAACAAGCAAACCCACTAAAAACGGGCGATTTCCCTCTTTATACCCTCTTAAGTACTCAAAATCACGTTTTACAGCAAAAAAGGAACTAGACTATGGCCGAAGTACAAGCGGTTAAAGATCTGGATACCGTAAAGCTGATTAGCTACCTTCTCAAACGAACTTACGGTCAGCAAATTGCAGACGTTTGGGATGTTGGCTTGAACCTGGCGTTACGGATCTCAGATTTACTATCCATTAAGTTTGAAAACATACACGACGAGCGTCTGACTCTGATTGAAGGGAAGACATCGAAACAAGCAACCATTAAGTTGAACGACAAAGCACGGTCTATTATTGCTCGCATTAAAGAAGAGCATCCAGACCATATTTATCTATTTCAGTCCTACCGGAACCAATGGTCCAAAGGTTTGGACGAGGCCCCGATTAGCCGCCGTTACGTTTCGCGGGCGTTCGCGGCGATAGGTGAGGAGGTTGGCATTAAATTGGGGACTCACTCAATGCGAAAGACCAGAGGCTATCACCTTTATAAGAACACAAACGACATCGCAAGGGTAATGAAGATGCTGCGTCATAGCTCTGAGGCTGTGACGCTGCGTTATATTGGCATTACTCAGGAAGATGTTGACCGAGACTTCGTTGAGCTTGAGTTATAGGAACGACTGCAGCTTCCTTATAAAAGTACTATGAGTTTTTTAATCAACGGTCTAGCGCGTTATTTGGTAGTTCTGAACCGCCCACTATGTCAACCTTGTTGTCCAGTTGGCAATTTCGCCATTAGTTAATAAACAGTGGGCGGCATAGGTTCATGTATGCCACGTTATTCTGAAGAGCGTAAAGCTGCAACGCTCAAAAAATTATTA
>Ga0208813_1000450_pt1 | contig 31432 bp, 20 predicted proteins | sample MalvireepMed_904_FD_184250 | JGI IMG/M metagenome (GOLD analysis project Ga0208813, IMG submission 184250) | Marine viral communities from the Global Malaspina Expedition - Malaspina viral metaG DeepMed_904 (SPAdes) (version 2) | ecosystem: Environmental > Aquatic > Marine > Oceanic | place... | reverse complement strand
GGCCAGAGGTAAATGAGGTAAAAGGTAAGGCGTCTCCGGATGAGGAACTGCTGAAACGCTTTGTCGGTGGGCTCATTGAGGCAAACCGGATTACCTTGAACCGGCCGTTGCATGTTTTTGCGGTTGCCGAGGCAAACCTGGTCATGGTCGCGCCAGGTTTCCTGGTTCACTACGCCCGAACACCTGACCTGGGCGCTTCTTTGCCATTGTCTAACTGGATGCGATTGTTGACCGGTGGGACGGTGGTCCAACCTGCACTGCAAGCATCTCAGGCCGAACGTGAGAACGAGATGGTCGGCTCTCCGGCTCTCATCGTTCCTGAATTCCCGTTGATCGACCAAAAACCATTTTTCAAACGTCTGATGAAGCGGGTGCGGTTCCTGGCATCTGAAGCGTTGACCGCCCAGGGGGCCAGAGACCCTATAGGGACGGACAGGCAACGGAGGGATGTATTGGCAACCAAGGCGGAGGTGTTTAAAACGCTCGACAAGATTGCAGAAGAGAAGGGCTGCTCCATTCTGGTGCAGTTGATGTGTCACTACGTTCGAGCCCTTCTGAGAACTGACGAGAGTGTGTCACCGGCCTTGCAGCAAAAGATTCGCAATCTTCAACACCTGGAACTTTTGCTGCCCTATGCAACTGACATTCCGAACCCTGAAAGCCTGGACTCGGATGAGTGGCAATCGATCTATGAGACGGTGGTGAGCGGCTTTCCCGGTAACGGTGGAGCACTCAGACAGACATTATCCGAGTGGCACGAATTTCTTCACCGATATTACGGAATGCCTCGTATCCCAATGGAGGAGGGCTCAGGCTATGGCGTCGACGCGGCAATACTGACGCCTCTGGAGTATCACCGGGCAAAGAGCTTTTTGTTGGCTCGTGCCGACGATGAGCTGGCGGGAATACAGCTGGCCCTGTTGATTATGGGGTTCCGTTGTGGGCTTCGGCGAACCGAGTGTTGGGCCCGGCAATACGGAGATTTCCATGGCCTCGGGGATCCTACCGTTAACGATCCCGAGCTGCTCGTACGTCCCACCAAAATTGCCGGCGTAAAGTCGGACGCGGCAATCCGCCGACTTCCTTTACGCTTGCTTTTAACCGGAGATGAACTGGAGTGGTTGACCGGGTTTGTGAATGGGCGCAAGTTGCGGCGCGCCAACGATGAGGCGCGTGACGCCTTGTTCGAAGATCCTGTCAGCGGAACCTTTCGAATCCAGGAAAAATGGGCGTTTGATGGGCTGACGGCACTGCTCAGGTCCGTGTCGGGTGATGAAAATATACGTTTTCACCATCTGAGACACAGTTTTGCAACGCTGACCTTGCTGCGATTGCTGGAGCGCAAACCTTTTGACCTCTTGCCGGAAACTTGGGTTCGGTCGAATGACGTAGAACTCATGCCAGCCGTGCACGGCTCAGGCAACACGGTGAATGCTGGAGTCGCTAACGCCTGGCGGCCGCTTTCTCAGCTGGCTCAGTGGATGGGCCATTCGAGTGAAAGGGTGACCCTAAAAAGCTACACCCACCTGCTGGATCTCGCACTTCGCCAGTACTTGCTTAGCGATGATCGGTCTTACACGATTGCACAGCAGCAAACGCTTCTAGACAAAACTTCAGGTGCACTTGAACGATTCCGGCACCGTGCACAGCTAAAGGACCGAGTGACACCCGGAATAACATTGGCAGCTGTGGCTCGAATACCTGCGAAAGGCCTGATGGCGCTTCCGAAAATCAGCGATAAAAAGAAGGAATTGCCACCCGTTGTTAACCGGGTGGCCGAAGACATCAATCCGCTGCTGCCGTATCGGGTTTCGTGCCAGGTTTTCATTCGGACGCAGGCGCAGATCCATGAGCCCCTGCCTGTGGCATTGGAGAAAACGGCGGCCCAGTTGGATCTGGATTTGCCGATCGTGCAGCAGTGGTATGAGCGCTCGGCGTTGCTGATGAACAGCTCTACTGGCATGACCGGAACACCCTCACCGACTCGAAAGCTTGGCATTCGGTTGAGTTTTTCGTTGAGACCGAAATCAGAGCTAGCTAACACAGAATTGTATAAGGCCTTTACGCTGATCTTTCGGGCACCGGAATTGCCGACCTACATCAGCCCTCCCCAATCGAAATCCGCGTTTCAGGAGTGTATGCAGTTCTTCAAATGGTTGTCTGACTGGATGGCCGAAGATCCGGAGTCTGGGCGACGAGCGCTTATCGCAGCAGCCGAGAGCGTGCAGCGGAGTAAGGCTCCGCTCCGGCCCCTGGGAAGGTCAAGGCAGATTGCCTTTATGGCTCTGATGAAGAAGTTTCGCCTCGGAGCAAGGGCTACTATTACGCTGACGGTCAAAGAAGAGAACAGAAAAGCAGCTTTAAAGTTCTGGGGACAGAGCTTGGGTGTTGCGCAAAATGCCATCATTATCCGGCCGGCCGAGGACATAAGAATCCCTAAGCATGGCAATGTCAGCTTTGATTGGAAAGCCCCCCACAAGCTTGGCAAATATCTTTGGCCCACCATTCGGTTTGTGGTGTTCACCGGGTGTGTGCTGTACGACGCAGTGCCTGAGAGTTTCCGAGACGGGAGCTTTGATGCTGACACGCTGGATGATGAAAGTGAGAAGGGCGCCGTCCCTGGCTAAGATGTTCACGCTATTGAGTGTTGGAGGAAAGATCTAACGACTCCACGATCAGGCGGCCTCCCGAAGGAAATCTCAGCAGCTTCAGGCTGGCGGTCACTCGGTTGCCTAATACCGGTACGCCAGTCTGAACTGCCTGAGCCTGCGCGAGATAAGCCATCACCTGTCGTCCGCGGCAGTGCAGGGTTAGTTGATAAATGGTTTTCTGAGTGCGAGCTGACTGGAACGGGTGCACTCCAAGAACCGTAAACTGATCTCTCCAAAACGCTAGGTGAAGGCCTGCTGGTTCAATCGCTGGGTTGGCCATTAGTATGTCCTCCATTCATGCTCCAGCTCCTGGAGCCGGTTGATCAGCATTGGAAGAGAGTCACGGCCCGCTTCCAGATTCTGCTTAACCAGTTCGCAGTAGACCCAGGTTTCCATCGCCTCCTGGTTGGTGCGTTCTCCTCCCAGGCCAAGGATGGCCACCAGATGACAGCCCTCTTGCAGGATGCCCATGGCCACACACAGGCTGCTAGCCAGATTACGAACGGTGCGCCGTTCGGCAGGTATCAGACGGTTCAACGGCATGGCCGCCAATAACATCAGCTCAGACCTCATCGCTTGCTGCCTCCTCTTCCGGTGTTACCTTGGCCTCGAACTCATTGATCAACAGCCGCTCAAACGCAGAACCATCCCGACGGGTCAGGTTCGGCACATACCGGCTATAAACCCGGAACAGCATTTCGGTCGTAGTGTGCCCCATCTGCCGGGCAATCCATTCCGGGTTCTCGCCAGCGGCCAGCCACAACGTGGCGGCAGTGTGGCGGGTCTGGTACGGCCGGCGCTTTCGTAGGCCCAGATGGCTGAGCAGGGGATACCACACCCGCTTGGTAACGTTGTTGTGCTCAAGCGGATTGCCTGCCCCATTGCAGAACACAAAAGTGTTGTTGCCAGTGGCCTTGCGCTGGTCCTTCAGGGCGTCGTAGACCAGTTGTGGCATTTCAATGTGCCGGTAGCTGCCGTCGGTTTTGGTCTGCTCGATCTCCCCATTCACCAGTGCCTGGCGAACCAGAATCTGCCGGCGTTGAAAGTCGACGCAATCCCACTGCAGCCCGTCGATCTCACCGGTCCGAAGACCGGTAAAGAAGCGAACGGTGTAGTAGTTCCTGAAATCTGCCCGAACCGTGGCGAGAATCAGCCGAACCTCCTCCAGCGAAAACGGCTCAACGTCGGACCGCGGCACCTTCAGTGATTTGATCCCCTGAAAGGGTGAGGTAAACTCAAACCGGTTGGCTGCCTCTCCCAGAATCATGCGCAAAGGCGTCATGATGCGGTTGATACGGCTGGCGGAAAGTGGCTTTTTGCTCCGGGTCTGAACTTTGGCGAGGGACGCCCGGAACGAAAGAATTTCCTGCCTGGTGATGTGGCCAACCTCCTTCTCCCCGAACTCCGGGATCAGGTAATTCTTCAGAGTGCCTTCGATGGTGGTGATGTGCGACTTTCGCCACTGCACCCGCATCTCATCCATCCAGGTTTCACAAAACTCACTGAACAACGGCGTGTCGTGAGCTTCGCGAGAACGCCGGAGCTCTGCTTGCCTCGTGAACTCCTGGGCTTTGGGGCTGTTTGGGAAATATTTGTGGTACTCGAAAGTGCCCAGTGTGATTTCCGCTTCGATTCGTTTGAGAATCGCCTGGAGTTTTTTCCGGTTTGCGGGCGTGTTATCAAGAGCGGTCTGCTCTCGGCAGCGCTTACCTCGAAAATGGAAATCGAAAAACAGCTTCTGTGTTGCTTCGCGTACTCGAATGCTAGCCATGCATACGTCCTCCGTTGGCCATAGGAATAGAAAGTGAGTGGTGGCCGGAGTGCAGCGCCATATCTCGCTGGATGGGCTCCCACATGTAAAGAATTTTCCGGCCGCCAAACGGCCGAATGTAATGAACGCCTTCGAGGAGCACGGAGTCTTTCAGGCGCTCGCGAATCGTCCGGGCTTCATAGCGAATCCGTTCTGCAAGCTCTTCGGTGGTCAGGTATTCGGTAGTGTTCATATGTTTCTCCTAGGCTTTCTTTGTAGCGTACAAGCTACATATTAAGCCTATTTTCGACGCTGTCAACAGTCTTTTGTAGGTTTTAATCATCATTGGATGCGGGTTTGCGTCTTATGAGGTATCATCGCTACACACTCAAAGGCCTGCCGACCATGATCAGATTTCGTCTAAAAGAACTAATCGCAGAGAAAGGATTTCAAGAAAATCGAAGGGTTACGCTGGATGAGGTTTCGAAGGAGACTGGAATCCACAGGACGACGCTATCCAAAATTGCGAACCAGCGTGGCTACAACACGACGACGGAGATTTTGGATAAGTTGTGTGATTTTTTTGGAGTGCCGCTTGAGGCTGTTGCTCAACATGTTGAAGTTGAGGGTGACGAAGAGAGATGAGCTTGGCTTAATTCAGTTTCTAAGTTGGGCCTGCGAATGGCGCGGTACGAGATTCGCAGGCTCCAGATATTCAGTAATCGTAAACTCCCTGCCAGTGGGGCCCCACGGTAGAAGGCTGGCTTACCTCAAGCACGTAGTAACTTTTTCCTTGGAACTCCACGTTTTGCAAGACTTGGTCTGAAAGACCATGTAAGCATTAACTAACGTGCGGTTATTCGCAGACAAGCGCTATTTTGGGTTTTAGCTAACGCTAAGGATACAAAGGCGTTAGTTTAATTGTTGAATTTCTAAACTTTTTTCACGCTTCAAGCCTTCTTCGACCGCTGCAGTTTCTGGCTTTGCGCCAAAATTCACGTTATCGTTGCTAGCGTGACCTTTGGTCAATTTCTATAACAATATTGCTCTCACTGAACAACGCGAACCGGTCGTGATGAGACCTAGCAATGTGCACTTAGTTAGGTAGGTGCATTTGCTCTTTAGAGAGTTTGAGTGCTAGCGCGAGGCGTGCATGGAGGCGGTATGGCAGTAGAGGTAAAGATCGGAGACCTAGTGGAGTCACTTAGTTTCTCTGGTATAGGAAAGGTACTTTCACTTGAATCCGATTTAGCCAAAGTAGGCTTCTTTGAGTCTCCGTTGCGGCCAGAGGCCAGGGAGGCTGAGTACCCTTCCCAATCCCTCAGGGCCGCTTCATTATTAGACGAAACGATCGTTTACTGTAGGGATGCTGCCAGTGGCATTTTTATGAGGTGCCGTTACGGAGGGCAAAGACCCAACAATAAGCACTTAGTCATTGTTCGTCAGGGAGAGAGTCTAGAAGTATCGTCAGATGATTTATATTGCCTCAACCTTGGCGAAGGCCAGCGGTTAAGTGCATCAGAGTTCCTAGCCGCACGTTCTAATGACGCACCCTATTTCTTTCCGTTGAGAGAAAAGTTCACTTCCGCATACATTGAGCAGCGATCGGTTTGCCGATCTATCGCAGCTATCCCAAGTAGCAGTGTCGAATTCGAACCGCATCAACTAGCGGTCGTGCGCCGGATTCTACAAGATGATGTTCAAAAATATCTGCTTGCTGATGAGGTCGGCCTTGGCAAGACGATCGAGGCATGCCTAGTAATACGAGAACATCTACTGGAAAACAAAGCGTCTTCCAACATCATTATTGCAGTCCCCGCATCGTTAAAAGAGCAGTGGCGAGACGAGTTAAAGGGAAGGTTTCATTTAGCTGAACTGATAGCTACTGAAGACGAACCAGATCTGCCAATAGCCATATGTAGTCATGAGGCTTTCGCAAAATCTGTTGCATCTAGAGGGATGTCTACTCTCATTGTTGTCGACGAGGCTCACCAAATGGCCCCACTCGCATGGTCTGAGAATCACGAAGACCGTGCACTATTCGTCGCTTATAGCGAAGCCTGCCGGAAAGCCAAGGTTGCTCTCTTGCTTTCGGGAACTCCACTAAATGGCAATGAAAAGAATTTCCTGGCTATGCTTCACTGCCTCTCGCCCGATGCATATCGACTGGATGAGGCTGGGATTGAGACTTTCCTGGCTAAAGTTTCAGAGCGTGAACGGCTTGGCGGTATCTATGGCGCGATAACACCGGATAGCTCTAATTCTATTCTTGAAGAAATCCTGGATGAATTAGCGTCACTGTTTGCCGATGACCAAGCGCTCATCAGAGAGCTGGATTCGCTTCGGCCACTCGTAGACTTCCTAGCTCCTGAAGAAGGTGAGGAGCGAGGCGAAAGAATTAGGTCACTTAGAAAGTACATTGGTGAGCACTATCGTCTCCATCAGCGCATGTTGCGAAACCGTCGTGACAACGCTGGGCTTTCCTTCCTATTTCCGGGTTTGGCAGGGTTGACGCGTAGAACTTGGCACGTGGATGACTCAATTATTACTTTAGATGAGCTAATCGAAGAATATAGAAGCACAGCCAAGGCAAGCCCTGAGTCTTTTCTGGGGATGGATGAGGAGCATTATTTAGGTTGGATTGATGACCTTCTTGCTAACCCAGAAAAAGTGGGGTTGCGCGCTAAGACCCTCTTAGAAGAGAAGCGTGAGGTTCTTCCCGAGGCTGAAATAGAGATCCTAGCCGAGTTAAGGGAGACCGCAATCATTGAGCAAGATTCGAAGGACCGTGCTCTTTCAGAATCGCTGGCATCATGGCTATCGCTGTACCCAGAGGGAAAAGCAGTAGTTTTTTGTGCAGACACGGACACGGCTTCTCATGTTCATTCGCTTCTGTCGACGCAACTAGGATCCTCGGTTGAAATCCACAATCCCGGACAAGTGCCTACTTTCTGTGATCCTGAAAGTGACGTCAGAGTGCTTGTATGTGATACGCGAGGAGAGGATGGTCTCAACTTGCATGGCGGTCATCGATTAGCTTTGCACTACAGCCTAAGCCGATTATTCAGTCGCATTGAGCAGAGACTTGGCCGCCTGAACCGTTACAGCGCAAATCTGCGAGGAGTTCGGCCGGTAGATAGCATAGCGCTTATTCCCGATCGACCCTGCCTCAGTTCTCGATGGTTAGATTTGCTGGATAGCGGAGTCGGCCTCTTTGATGAAACGGCGGCAAGTCTCCAGTACGTTCTGGAGGATCACCTTGAGCATACTTGGAAGAGGGCTTTTCAGAGTGGTGATTTAATCCTCGAACAAAGCACTCAGGAGCTATCTGGCGAGAACGGTTTGCTTGCCCAAGAGCGAAAGAGAATCAAAGCACAAGAAGAATTGATGGCCATGGACGAGGATGTTGGTTTGGCGCAGAACTTTGCCGAGCAACTCGAAGATGCTGACGAACTGGCGGAAAAGCATGCGCACCTGCTGGCTGGTTGGATTACAAAAGCCTTGAGATTCGACTTGAAAGGCTCCTTAAACGGTATCTTTCGGTTTGCATTTGCCGGGGAAACGGCAAGAAAGGGCAGAACACTAGTTGATTTAAAGTCATTCTTACAGACCTGCCTGACCGGCATCGACTTTGATAATGGATATCCGCCTTCAACGCAGCCAATGAGCGCTTCTCGGAGCGAGGTTGCCGACAAACATGGAGTGTTTCCGTTTCGTTACGGGCAACCGTTTGTTGATTCAATATGGCATCTCATGCAAGAGGATTCTCGGGGAGTCGCGAGTGCCTTCCTACGCATTTTCGATAAATTGCGCTCCCCTGAGCCCAGAATATTTTTTAAGCTTAACTGGCTCGTAACTGCTACCAATCCATCGGACGACTTATTGCACCAGCGTCGGGGGGACGAAAAATACCCGCCGAAGATAATATCTCAATGGCTTGGCGAAGATCGCCAACCTGTGTCAGAGCAACTTCAAGCCATACTAGAAAGACCCTACGAGAGTGATGGCCGGGGCGACGGGTATCAAGACCTTAATTTGCGCGCCAACGTTTGGCGTGAGATTGAAGAATTGATACCCGCCGAGGATTGGAAAACCACAGTGGTGTCTGTCGAACAGGCGGGTTTGGAGCAGGTTGCAAGAGAGATTGAGAAAACCGAGGGTGCCAGAGAGTGCGAGCTAAGCGTTCGGTTGGTTTCGGTACTTTCAATCGTGTTATGCAGTTTGGAGACGCTTGAAAAAAAAGGGGCCAACTAGTGGAACAACAATGGTTCGCTCTAAAACAATCTCTCTCGTTAAATACCGATGAAGTTAAGGGGCAGGTTAATGAGCCCTACTTTTTACGCCTTTTGAACGTAATTCGTGATCCGTGTGCAGGAACATCGGATAAGCTAAAAGCTTGTCGCGACGCGCTCTGCTGCGCTGTCGCACATGGAATTAATGAGGCATCTATTGAGCTCCCAGGCCTCCAGGTTACGGATGGCCAACTCGATCAAGCCAATCTAAGGCGGAACCCCCTGACAGCCCGCATTTCCTTGAGCCACCACCATCTACTCTCTGACGATGAGTGGGCGGTGTACCGAAGGGAGCAACGTCGCTTTTTGTTGAAACCAAACATTGACGTGGCGTTGTCTAAGGCATTGAAAAGTGGCTCTTTTGCCCATTATAACGGACTGGGGCAGCAGGCAGCAGTGAGGACGACACTGACCTCGCCTGAGGACAGCACCCTTTTTATTAATCTTCCTACAGGGTGTGGGAAGACTCTAGTCGCACAAGCGTTAATTCTTTTTTCTCCAAGTCACAAGCTAAATTTGATCGTTGTCCCCACGGTTGGGTTGGCCATAGAGCAAGCCGACAGAATCAAGGAATTACTTGCTCAAACAGGTCTCGATCATGGAGGAGCCTATGCCTGGTACGGCAATCAGAACAGCGATGAGCGGCGATCATTGTTGGAAAAAATCAAAGCAGGTACTCAGAGAGTTTTATTCTGCTCTCCGGAAGCTGTTACTGGTTCGTTATCACCTCATTTATTTCAATTGGCAGAAAACGGCCAAATTGGCTCGCTAGTAATTGATGAAGCGCACTTGGTCGATGCATGGGGGGCAGAGTTTAGACCGGAGTTCCAAATGCTTGCGCCACTTGCTCAATCTTTGCAGAGGGTTTCAAGTACCGGCTTCAGAAAGGTCCTGATGTCAGCGACCTTCAATCCAGACACGTTAGATACCCTTAAAAACCTTTTCGGTGTCGGAAGCCAGGAAGCCATAGAGATAAACGGAAGTTTCCTTCGGCCAGAGCCTAGCTATGAACTTGTCAGAGCAGAGAGTCGAGAGGAGCATCAAAAGAGAGTTCTCGAAGCACTATGGAGGATGCCAAGACCTCTCATTCTTTATGCCACCAAGGTTGAGGATGCAGAGTTTTGGTATCGATTACTTAAATCTCAGAACTTTCAAAGAGTTGGTCTCTTTCATGGCGAAACTACGACGCAACAGCGAGAATGGTTAATCGGGGCTTGGCGTGAAGGAAAGCTGGATGTGATGGTCGCAACATCGGCATTTGGGGTGGGTATGAATAAGTCTGATGTTAGGTCAGTGCTTCATGCTGCAGTGCCAGAGAATCTCGATCGGTACTATCAGGAAAGTGGTCGCGGTGGTCGGGACGGTAATGCGAGTTTGGCCACGATGATTTATTACCCGGCCCAGTTGGACGTGGCACAGAGCCTCTCCACGAGCAAACTTATTACTTCAGAGCTTGGGTTGGTTCGTTGGAACGGCATGCTACGGCACGCACATCAAAGTGACGATGGATATTGGACGGTTTCCCTCGCGACCCTCCATCCGAATTTAGACAGGAATAGTAAACGCAACAGATCCTGGAATTGGCGGACTTTGTTGTTAATGCGCAGAGCGGGCCTTATCGATATTCACCTCAGAGCTTTTGAACCTCCAGCATTGCATGATGGAGAGGAGTGGTCCTCAGAAAGTTATCAAGAGCGGCTTGAGGTTTCGTATCGCGAATACACAGAGAAAATAGATGTCGAGATCCTTGAGGACGGACACAATGAGGAGGGGCTTTGGAGCCAGGTAGTTGATCCGAGGCGAGACAGAGAAAAGGAAGCGCAGCGCCGGGCTTTTAAGGCTTTGGAGGCGTGGATAACGAATCCTCGGATGAAGTTGTGCGAACAACTCAGTAACTTTTATACACATGACGGCATCGCGCCCGAGTTAGCTTGCGGTGGCTGCCCAGGGTGTCGGTTCGATAGTTTAGGGCCATTGACGCCTACCCTTGGATACGCCAACGACGTCATTGGATGGCATTCTCCAACCGAGGCGGCAGAGCAATGGTGCGGGGCGACAGTAACGTTTGTACACTATTCGCAATCGTCCAGCACTCGAGTCTTATTGCAGGAGTGGAGGCATTGGATCAGTGATCTCATCAATAAAGGTGAAATCCAGGCTGTTCGTGCACAACAGAGCACGTTAGAGCAACTTCAGAAATGTCTTCCTGCCGGAATCCGAGAGTTCTGGTGTTCAATCAATGAAAACGAAAAAGAGTCACGATGGTCCGAACTTGTTCTGTTAATGCCGCATGAAACTAAACTTCCAAATATAGGCTTGACTGATTCTTCAAGAATCGTAGTGGCCCCTAAAAGTATTCCTTCAGTTGAAAACCCATACCGTGAGTGGTGGGAAACTAACCAACACAGTATTGAATTAGAGCATTTCGTTAGGCAATTAAACTATGTCCATAATTAACAACGCTCACGCGGGAAGCAGCGTTCGTTTATTGAACCTTATTGACAGGGTTCTCTTGCGTCGAGAAGGGAAACCGATCTCGCGTGAAGAGTTGATTGAAGTTTGTAGGCCTGAATCCCTGCCTGGAACCGATACCGCTGCGAAGCGTTTTGAGTGGAATTTAAATTTTTGGATCGAAGAGGGACTGTGGGTTGAAGACCAATCCGGTATTCGCATGCCGTCAGATTTCAAGGGTGGTCAAGCTTTATCGAGCAGAGTTCTGAGCTTGATAATAGATAATACTTCAGAAGCTGATATAAGTCAGGGAAGTCGCACGGAGCCTTTGTTAAGAGCAATTTGTTGTCTGCTTGCGCAAGACAGGTACACCTTCTATGGAGGCGAAGTCCTCAAATCGGGAACGGCGGGTAATTGTGCAGACGCGATAAATAGTCGGCTGCCAAGTTCAATGTCAATCAACATATCAAATGAAGCCTCGACGATGCTTGAATACGGAGAATTTCTTGGCTTCCTCGAGCCAATCGAGGGTAATCTCATCGTTGATCCCACTAGGGCAATTGAAGCGGTCTTAGAAAAAGTCTTCTTAGATAACAAAGAATTGCCCGCACAGGACTTTTTGATTTCCCTAGGAAGGTGGTTGCCGATGCTTGACGGCGGAGTTTATAGGGAAGCCATTGAATCACTGATGATGGATAAGGGGTGGGACAAGCCACAGTTCCCGAACATCAGTGCAAGTTTGAGTCATGCGCTCTTTCGGCTAAATCTAGGATCAAGGATAACGTTGGAGCAACGTTCAGATGATGTAAATAGCATTGCAATGGTATTACCTGAAGAAAAGCGAACGGTTAGCATCATCAAGTATAGGGAAGCGTAGTTTTGAGTCTCATTTCTTATTGGCCTAAAGACCAAGACATAGAAAAATGTATACGAACAGAGGCTGAAGAGTTATCTGAGCCAACCTTGCTTGCTGTTCACGAGCCAATGCATCTTGTGAAGAAGACGAATACGGGCTCTGAGCAATGTGCGGAAAGCGATCTCCTTAAACATTTCCTTGAGGTTGAGCGCCCTATACCAATTATAGGAAGATCTGGGGTAGGTAAATCGCACCTCATAAGGTGGCTAGAAGCACAGATTAAATTAAGAGAAGAGTCTTCTCGTTGGCATATAGTCCGTATTCCAAAGAACGCCAGTCTGCGGCAAGTCCTGGAGCTCCTACTTGACGGTCTGGAAGGGGAGGAGTTTGAACAAGCAAGAAGGAAAGTCACTACTGTTGGTACTGGATTAAAGACAGAGGAAGTCGCCCGCCATTTGCTGACGTTCATGGAAGATTTGCTACTTCAACTGAGTAAGGATGTCCAAACCGAAATAGAACAATATCAGTCCAACAATACAAAGCCAGGGCCAGAAGAAGCAGCACGCTTAAGAGACATTAAACGGCACACAAGTAATCCTGGTCTACAATCATTAATTAATGATTCAGAATATAAGAAATATCTACTTTCGCCTGAGCATTGCATATTTCAGTTTGCTAGTCGATTAACTACCGGAGCTAGTGATGACGAGATTTTCCGAAACAATTATCGGATAGAAGCAAAAGACCTAGACTTTACTTATAACTTAAGTGATTTGTCTCGAGGCGCGCGAGAATACGTTCGAAATTCGCGTTTGAATACTAGTGAAGACTCTAGAGTATCTGCCGCCAAAGTACTAAATGAGGTGCTTGGTGAGGCAACGCGTCGTGCCTTTCAGCACTTTTTCCATTTTAGTGGTGGATCGTTCCAGGACCTTTTTAAAGATATTCGAAGAAGCCTTAATGGTAGTGGCCAGACTTTGGTCGTTCTTGTAGAAGACATGGCGGCAATATCTGCTATCGAGGATGTGCTTCTCGATAGTTTGTTAGAAGAGGGTGTTAGAGATGGTGAATCGACGTTATGCCCGTTGAGATCAGCAATAGCCGTGACAGATGGTTATCCGGGTTACTCTCGTCGTCAAGGAACAATCTACACTCGCGCACGTGCAGAGTGGCTAATTCAGGAGTCCATCGGAACTGAAGAGCAGATATATACGAGGATAATCGACTTCTGCAGTCGTTATCTCAATGCAGCACGACACGGAGCAGAGGATCTTTTATCTTCATGGTCCTGTCGAAGTGCAGAATCTTGGCCCGAAATCTGGCAGGACCCAGAGGCCGACAGACAGCACTTGGATGCGTTTGGTGTGTCCCGAAACGGAGTCCCACTTTATCCTTTCAGTTCAGCAGCGATTCGGGCATTGGCTGACAAATTCTGTCGTGATGTTGATGGGAATTTGCAGTTCAACCCGAGAGAGGTTTTGAATGAGATCCTACGAAAGGTGCTCAGAGGGTATCGCTCAATTTGCGAAAAAGGAGAGTTCCCTCCCCCAGGGTTTGCTGGCCTGCAACCTTCAGGGACATTGCGGGGCGAAATTCACAGGCTAGGTTTGAGTGACCCTGGGCGTGCGGAAACCCTAGCTGCAATTTGGGGATTCAATTCTCGAAACTTTAGCGAATTGCAAAAAATACTAAGTGCCGATGTGGCGTCTGAGTTTGCTCTAAATGATTTTGCGAAACACCTAATCGAGGGTGTTATCCCGAGCAAGAATCCAGATCCGTCACCAGTCCCACCCACTGAACCGACCCCCGGACGGGTTGTGAATCAGAAAACAGCAGAGCACCCAGGTCCTTCATCGGAGTTAGAGCGATTAGAGTTGGTGGTAGATGAATGGCTCCAGGGCAAACAAGATCTAGGTCAAAATGAAGCCAAAGTTATAAGGAACGGCCTAGCAGCGATGTACGAACGATATGCCAAGAATCCTTGGTTGGGTGTTCGTGAGTTGCCTTCCCTAAAACAAAAGAACACGGGCAGAGTTGCTGTAAATATTCCCAATGCACAGGGAAATCTTCCGATAAGCCAAGTGTCATTTTTCGGCGAAGACGATTTGAAAGATGATGCCAAATCAATTTCGGTTTATCACACGGCGCTTGCGCTACTGAGGTATGAACATTTTAACTCTAAAGGTGATCCTGGCATTAAGGGTTGGCGATACGAGGGCGGGTATAATGATTTTATCTACTATCAAAACTTTGCTGCGACGTGGGTTCCATACGTAGAGAAAGTTCTCGTTGAAAACGTGAGATTAAAGGTTGGAGAAAAGCTAAAATCCCATATCGAATCAGCTCTTGCACTGGGTTATTTTTCTGAGTCTGATAACAACAAACAAAAAATTCGCAAACTTATAGACTCATCTGAAACCATTCGGGATAGCCTTCCCGCAGCCGCCTGCGAAGCAATTGAAAGACTGAGGCATGGTGTTCTTGCCGACTGGGATATGCTTCGTTCTGCATGGTTGGATCTAATCGCCTCAAATGATCACGGGTTAGAAGGGGATATAGCACTTCGGGTTCTCCGCGGAAGTGGCTCAATAGAATTATCGCGAAATATAAGGCAGCAAAAAGAGCAAGCGTTAAAAGAATTAGGAGAGGTTAGTCAGAAATTAGAGCTTCTCTCTGACTGCAAAGGTAGCGAAGATTTTTCCCTAGTCATAGAAGAGTTGATGAATTTGGTGAGAGATCTCCAAAAGCAAGGTGAATATCCTAAAACTGATCAGATTCCCACCTCAAAAACCCTTATAGGCAAACTGGGTGGGTTATTAGAGTCCGGGCATTGGAAGCCTGTGCGCGAACTGCTTGCCATATATGAGAATGATGACCCGGTAAAGCAGCTCAAAATTCTTAATTATCTGGATGGTGCTGCTTTAAAGAGGGTTTCTCATGTATTGGAAGTTTGGCAGCAGCTTTACAGTATGGTTTTACCACGGCTTCAGAACAAAAATGAAGCTTGGGGTGCCTCAAAGTTGGAGCAGGCTAATGAGCGGATTGATGAATTAATTGCCGGTCTGGAATTGGACGTGTGCATGGTAAGAGGTAATTCTGATGTCAACTCTTAAGGTACAGCTTCAGTCTGTCAAAAATGAGTTAGAACTGGGTAAGAAGGCAGAAGAATCAAAGCACATCATTGAGGAGTGTGAATTAATCTACAAACGATTGCTGAAGCCTCACGATAAGTTGAGAAGATTAATCTCAGAACTCGAAATTCTGCGACGATTGCCTGACGAGCATATCCAGGTTCTGAATTCGTCTGAGGGCATTGAGAATCAAAGTGCTAAATGCATGCACAATCTCGAGAGTTTCAAAGCTCTTTGGGAGACGAAAAACTACCAAGCTAGAAGTCATGATGAATTAGCAAACGCTGAAGTTAGCCTTGAAGGGTTAGTAGAAGCTTTGGGTCAGGCAATTAGGGAATGTTGGGACCTCTGGGTAGAGCATATAACTAGAAAAGTTGCCGTTGAGAGTATCAAGCTTGAAAGCCAGAAGAACCTGCCTGGGTTAGATAAGGTTTATAACGGATACGTAGCAAGCCAGAACCAACTCAACGGTCTGCTCAAGCGTATCCCCAGTGAACCCACCGCAATCGATACGATCAACAGTCTATGCGAACGGATGGTCGAACTAAAAAGCGAGATGCAATGGAATATTGATCCAGAGATCGCCGACTTCTTTGATCGCTTGGATCGGGATCCTCAGAACAAGGTTCCATTATCGCTGCTCTCAAGAAAGGTTATGACGTGGCTTGAAGAGCAAGGATACCTTGACCAATTTGTAATACAGCGTCGTGGTACCAAGCACTAATGACTCCAATTTCAAAGCTTCAGATTTACCTCGATAGGCTCGAGGAACAGGAAACGAAATTACTCTCCTGGGGCGACACTGGTGGCTTTTTTACGAAGTCTGAACTCCTGGATTTGTTTGATTGCATAAACCCAGAGTATGACCCCGAAGATATCCTTTTCGACCTGCTTGACCACGCAATGATCGTGAAGTCTCCAGACCCTGACGGGCGGGAGATTTACCGCACAAGAATGGGGGAAGCAGTACATCTCTATCGAAATCTTCGTCAATGGTTTATCGGGAAAGCAATAGACCAAGCCCGCACTTTGGTATCAGATTTCCGATTCGCCCGGCGTCCTCGCAGTTACCCTTCGAGAGAATTGACTCCTGAGGCATTAATTTCTGAATCCAATAATGAGTTTGGTTTAGTGGCCGATGAAGTGAGCGCGATCCAGAATCTGCTGCGCCCCATGGAAGACTTCCGTCTGGCCGGTTTTCAGGATCGTTCCTTCAAAAGAATCATTCAAGGATGGCGACATCACAATCGAAGCAGTGGCACTCCGTCAGGAACCATTGTTTGCGCGGGAACTGGTAGCGGGAAGACGCTGGCATTTTATTTGCCGGCCATGACCGAACTTGCTTATGACCTCTGCTGTAACTCCGAAGCCAGGGTAAGGATTTTGGCAATCTACCCAAGGAAAGAGCTGTTGAAAGATCAGTTTATGGAGACTTGGGAGCAGAGCAGGAAGCTTGACCCATTACTTAGCTCGAAAACCGGTCGAAAGATACGGATTGGCGCCCTCTTCGGTGATACACCTTTTAGTGTTAGCGATGCCAATAGCAAAATTCAGAAGCAAAGTAGTTCGTCGCTTGACTTTGACCTACTCCGCTGCAAGACGCGTGATTGCCCTGGGAAGATGCGTTGGAGTCAAGATCACATGGCCCAAGGAAGGGAGATCCTGGCTTGTACTAGTTGTAACCACGTTGTAGGTGAAGATGAGATCGGTTTAACGCGTCAAGCCCTTCAGAAGACGCCTCCCGATATATTATTCACCACAACAGAGATGTTGAACCAGAACCTGGCAAATCACTACCAGAACCATCTGTTTGGTGTGGGGCCCAGCAAAGGACCGACACTGGTATTGCTAGACGAGGTGCATACTTATGGTGGCAATACGGGAGCACAGACGGCCTTCTTAATACGTAGGTGGATGCAGTTCGCCCGTTGTCGGCCGCATTTTGTTGGCCTTTCCGCAACACTCGCCGACGCAGAAAACTTTTTTGCTGAATTGATTGGAGCCCAAACCAAGAATGTAGAACTGGTAGAACCGAAATCCGATGAAATGGTTGAAGAGGGCAGTGAATACATGCTCGCGCTTCGAGGAGATCCCGTATCTCAAACCTCCCTTCTTTCAACCACGATCCAAGCAAGCATGCTCACGAGGCGAATTCTGGATAACCGAGACAAGGTGTCAAGAGGGACCTGGGGAGAAAAGTGCTTTGTATTTACCGATGATCTGGACGTAAATAACAGGCTTTATCATCAACTTGCCGACGCTGAGGGGTGGAAAACATCTTGGCGTGGATTAATACCTAGTCGAGAACCCTTGGCATGTCTGCGCGGCCCTAATTTTCCGACTGGGGCTGATCCGCGAAGAAAGATAATGCTTGGGCAAGACTGGAGAGTATCCCAAGATATTGGGCATTCCATCTCTGTCGATGATCGGGCCAGAGTCGCGAGGACGTCTAGTCAAGATTCGGGTGTTGATGCTGATGGCGAGATAATTGTTGCCACGGCATCTCTTGAGGTTGGCTTCAATGATCCAAAGGTTGGCGCTGTAATCCAGCACAAAGCACCCAGAGATGTTGCGTCCTATATGCAGCGAAAAGGCCGAGCAGGGCGCTCGAGAACAATGCGCCCATGGATGCTAGCTGTTTTGTCGGAATTCGGACGCGACCGGGTTGCATTTCAACGCTACGAAGAATTGATAAGCCCTGAGATAAAACGGCAAGGCTTGCCAATTGGGAACGGCCATATTCAAAAGATGCAGGCAGCGATGGCGACTCTGGATTGGTTCGGGGCGATGTTGGGTCGAGGTTCTATTTGGTCCATTCTGAAGAAGCCGTCAAAAAATGCTGCTTTGTGCCAATCACTTCTCAAACTAGTTGATGAAGTCCTAAGCGAAGGTAAGTTACAGGATCGCTTTATAAGCTACATACAAAGATCACTTCGTTTAGAGGGTGAAGATAGCCTGAAGAGAGTTCTTTGGTCACCGCCGCGCTCGATCATGATGGAGTTTCTTCCATCATTGCGTCGCAACCTAACAACGAATTGGCGTGAATTTGGGGTGGAATGGGCAGCCCTAAGGGACAGGCGATCACCTGCACCTGAGTTTATACCTGACGCGCTATTCAGTGAACTCAACATACCTAATTTGGCTATTGCGTTGGAGCGTGGCCGAGATCGTCGCACTTCCTGGGAGTATTTGCCCTTTATTCAAGGCATGAGAGAGTTCGCACCTGGGAGAATTTCGAAAAGGTATGCGGTCGATAGCAACTACGACGCGGATTGGCTGGTTCCTGAAAGCTTTAATCCCGGAGGCGAAGAGAGCGTCGAAGTTGAGTTCGATGTTCATTCTGCATTTGGACCTTCGCTTGCTGAGGAGGGCTTTGTGCCAACCCGCGAAGGTAGCTATGTAGTAGTTTACAGACCAAGTGAAGTTAGAACGAAAGCGCTTGACCCCGCATTAAATCTGACTGAGAGAAGTAATGCCCAGCATAACTGGCAGGCTTTCTATCAGGTCGCTCGGGATACACCAATAAATAAACCGCCAGCAGGCAGTTGGGACAAGTATCTTTCTGATGTAACCTTTTGTACTCATCAACAGATGACGCCGCTGGACTTAACCCGATATACGACAGGCTCAAAAGCCTCACTCCGATATAGAAATGGGAATCGGTCCCAAGTAGCTTTTAATTGGGTTCGGGGTGGGCAATGTGTAGGTATTGGGACGAGGCAGTGGGTAGATGGTGCTCGATTCCGCTTTCGAATCGATCAGGAAAGAGTCCTCCAAATTACTTCCTCACCTGAGGTGCTGAAAAGCCTTCGACTCGTTTATTTTCGTCACCTCGTCGAAACAATGGAGTGTTTTGAAAATGAGGTATTTCAAGCAGGCTGGGTAACTGAGTGTTATTTGGCCGCTTTGGCTGAAAAGGTTTCAGCTACAGAAGAGGGAACAGCGTTGTTGATTCACGACGCTGTTCAATACTTAGGTAGTGAAGAGGGGCGGGCTCGATTACGTTCTATTCCTTTGAGTCTCTTTCAGCCGAGTGATCAGGCAGAGGCTGGCGACGAGCAAGAGTTGCAGAGGGTGCTCAGGTCATTACTCGCAGACCAAGACTTAATTCGGGGTCTCGAAACATGTGCAGAAGCTTTGTGGAAGGATCTGATAGAACTCGAAGGCTTCTTCGATTGGGCGCGTGAAGTTTTAGGGAATACATTAGCAGCAGCTGCGCAACAGACGCTCTGTTCTCTTCTTCCAGATGTGGACGAAAGGGCGGTAGTTTGTGACGCAGACTGGGAGGGCGACGATCTTTCGGTTTGGATGAGTGAGTCTGAACCGGGAGGTAGCGGTGTTATTTCTCGGCTTAGTCGAATCTATCTGGAAGATCCAGTAAAAGCGTTAAATGTTTTTGCTCTGTCACTGGAGCCCGGAGCCTACGAACAGATTGACTATGATCTATACGCGTTACTCCAGTCAGCCGCTTCGGGTTCCGCTCTAACTCAGGCGTTGGATGGAGTCAGGGCTGCAGAAAATCATCAGCAACGGAGATCGGCAAGCACCGAACTACACAATGCACTTAAGCAAGAGGGATTTTCTCTTTCTCACAGTTTCGTAACCGTTCTGCACTCGCGAATTCTGAGGCCCGGGAGTAACCGACAAACGGATAATGAGTTGAGTCGCTTGCTCAAAGAATGGCGTGATTTGGAGGAGGGAAGTGGCCTCGAGTGGCCTCTTAATATTGCGGCCCATACCCTTGCAAAAAAAGACCTTGGTTTAGGTGCGAGCGACGATGAGTTGTTTCGACGTTTTTGCAGATATCAAGGACTGCTATGGCCGAGAGGTCATGACATCCGGCAAGCTGAGCTTAATTACTATAGTCCCTTCCATGGCAAGCCTTTAGTCTCAGAGCGGCTGTTAGGAGCTTCGCTTTTTGCGGACGATGCACCCAAGATCTATGTGTCGGGACAAGGTTGGTTATCTCAAACGCACGAAGCGTTGTGCAGATTAGGTCGGGCTGATTTGTGCGTTCCTCGAGATCAGTTGGATGATCTCTCAAGCATGCTTGCGGAATTGCAGTTGCAACCTGTAGACGTTCTAGGTTTATACCTGTACCCCCGAGTAGGCTCAATCAGGCGCTATCAGGCAGATGTGGTATTCCGGATCGAACTGGCAGAGGCTCTCCAATGAACAACCAGCGCCAGATATTTCTGCATGGCCCTCTAGGCCAGCGTCAGTTCAGAGAGGTTTTAGGGGCTCAATTGGCAGGGCTGATAATAAAACCTGAACCCATCTGGTTAGTTTCCCCATGGTTGAGCGACTTCCCTTTGCTAGACAATCGGGCGGGAGAATGGGATGCGCTAAACCCCAGTTGGGGGAGCCGTGAAATAAGCTTTAATGAAGTGCTTGCATGTGCTGTAAATGAGGGATGTGTTTTGAGATTGGTTACGAAAGACGATCCCAAAAATGCGAGCTTTATTAATCATCTAAAAAACCGGTTGTTGTCCTCTTCTAAGCTCTATTTAAAGAAAAACGATCCAGTCCATACGAAAGGCCTCCTGACTCGACACTTTTTTTTGAAAGGTTCTATGAACTACACATTCAGTGGCGCAAACCGTAACGATGAACATCTCATCTTGACCAGTGACAAGGATCTAATTTCTGAGGCGTTTATTGAGTTTAACGGACAGTATCAATTCGAGGATGAGGGATGAGTGAAGCGCCGAGTTGGCTGTCGGACTTTTTCCAAGCTGACAATAGCATATGCTTGGAGTCAGTTTTAGAAGGTAAGTACGACCAGTTATCCCAGGGGCTATTCTCCCCGCTTATTGTGCCGGCAAGCATGGGCCAATGGCCTTTCGTTCTGCCCATGAAAACAAAATCTGGACGCGAACTGTTTTTTTATGGAGGCGCTCAAGACCCAAGGAGGCTATCTGAGTTACGCAGCGTCATGCGCTCCTTCCTTGGGTCAGCTGATGTTTACCCAGACCTCCTGTTAATCAAGGAGCCTGAAACTATTGCCGAGCAGGCTTTGCTAAAACGCTCCCCTAATGGAATCATCAAAGTGACGTTGCTCGATCAGTCTGATACTCCCGCGAAGAAGAGGGTTTATCAAGCTTTGGCGAAAATGCTTGAGCTTTACGAGGAGCGGCCTGACATTACAGTCGATTTGGTGCGACCAACAGGCCGAATACTTCGTGACTTTTTCTCCGCCTGCAGTGCTCGAGATGGTGATGCTGCATTTCGTTTCTACGAAGAGCTCAAAGGTAGTGGGAAACTAAGCCGGCGCAATTTGCTATCGCTTGAACTTCAAGCACTTGCAGCGGGGAAGCAGTGGAAGGACATATTGGAGCATCCTCAGTTGTCCGATTTGCTTCGCGGGCGAGTCCCTATCCGGGTAACCATCCTGTTGTTGCGTGCTTTGGGCCACTCAGGTCTTTATGATCTGTGTGTCTCACAAGGTCTTTCAGCTGAGGCGACAGAATCGGCTAGAGCGATGTGCATTCGAGTGAATCCGCTTTTCCGTTCGCCCCCTGCATTAGAAAGCAGCACCAGTTTTGAAGATGACTGGAAAATCTGGGCGATAGGCGCCTCATTAGTTGGGGGCTCTGGCTACTCTAAAGATGTGCCTGGTTTCATCGATCAAGTTTGGCTGGCGAGTCTAGCTGAGTGGGCAGGCCGCCCTGAGACGGAGGGACCTAATGATGTTCCAACTATTACACCAAAACCTAATGATCTAAACGCCATCACGCAGTTACTGCAACAGAGCCTCACAGCATCTCCAAGCGAACTGGAACAGATCGTAGCGCAGATCGAAGCCTTGCCTGATGAAGCCCTGTCGAGGTTGGAGCAATTTCCCAGGCTTAGCGAACTCTGGAGTTCGCTTAAAGCCGAAAGGCGTGCTTCTGATGGGGGATGGTCATCCTGGGTTGAACAAATAACGCAGCCTAGTCCCGACACTGATGCATTGGAGCAGGAATGTATCAATAGTAGCCCGTATTGGACCTCCGATACCTTCGATCCTCATCAAATCCGAGACTTGCTGCAATCTAATAATGTTGAGGATATTGGCATTATGTTGCGAAACATACTGCCTATTCTTCTGAGTTGGTTAGACGAAAGAGAAATATCATGTTCGGCAGCCTTCTGGGGCGTTTGGGCCGACTTCCTAGCTTTGGATGATGTCGTCACCCATCAAGATGTGGTGATTGCCGAAAACATACTGACGAACTTTCTGGAGCAGCCCCATACGAGAAATGAATACAAGCAGGTCGTAGAAGCTGTGGAGCTTTTATGGGAGAAGGGCAGTTCGGTTTCGAACTACGGCTCTATGCTAGATGTAATTGAGTTGTTGTTGGAATCGTCATGTCCGGACAAGGCGGTGCTAAATAAGTTATGGCAGTCTATTCAGGCATTTTCGCTACAAAAGTGGAATCGCTTAGAAGCGGCGCAGCAGCATCTTTCAAAGAGCATTGCGTGTGAGATTCTGGGTGAAGAATGTCTCGCCTCTTATCCGAATGACCCATCCTCGGATGAGTCGGAAAAAATAGCCGACGTAGGCCCTGATCTGGAGGGCAGGTTGGTGGCGGTTTATACCTTAACTGAAGGTGCAGGGAGGCGTGCGAAAGCTGTACTAGAGGGACTCTTTAAAGGTCTCATCGTTGAGACCAATAATGATCATGTAGCGACATCTTCCCTGACTAATCTAGCCAAGAAAGCTGACTACTTTATTTTTTCTGCAAATAGTTCTAAACATCAGGCTTTCTATCCAGTAAGTAAAATAAGAAGTGACTTAATCTACCCTCAGGGGAAGGGTTCCTCTAGCATCATTGATGCTTTCATGTCGAAGATCTCATGACATTGGCAAGCACCCATATTCCAAACGCTAACCAATTTTTTTAATCCCCGGATTCTCCAGAATCCGGGGATTGATCAGCCAATGAGCTAAGATCTTTGGCGGGAAAATGCAAAACGACGTACGGTTTTAAAGTTTTGATGTATCAAATTGCCAGTTGCCGCTGACCAGACGGCTTTTTGCGATAAAGTCGCAAAAGATAGTCAGACAGCATGTTTATATCACCAGACAGGTTTTGAATTTCGTCCCATCTGCGGGTAATGTCTTCACCCTGATTGTCTTTTCCAAGAACCCAAGTTCCTTTGCTCCAGTTGCAATACGGCGCTATTGCTTCCAGTTCGTCTTTAAAGAAAAAGCTCGGCGTCACAGCGTTTACAGATCTCGCTTCTTTGCCCAGTATGCTTTGGAATCGGGCATCAATCTCGTCCATTAGCGAGCCCAAAGCGGTGATCCCAGCGCCATGGAGTAGACGAGATTTTTTGGGAGGCAGTTTCCAATCATCTGGAAATACTTCGCTCACTGCGGTCCAGAAGTTATTTAGGGTCTGGACGATTTGGTCGACATCGCCTTCTCCGGTGTTGGGGTCCCGAAACCTATGCAAAGCACCGTCCCGCAAGCTGCCATCAATCAACTTGAGAATTGAATTATCTGCAATGACACCCTTCATGGCCTCGGCCTGGCCTTTGCCAACTTGGTTTGTGGCTGTTTTGATTCGTCCTTTTAAAGGCCCCTCCTCAAAGTTGAGAACCTGTAGGACCTTAGAGGGGAATTTTTTCTGTTGAAGATCTGAGGGCAGCCTACTGTCCGTGTGCGGTGCCAGTTCATAAAGGAGGGTTTTCGGCAGAGGTTTTGTCGAATTCACCAACATAAACTGCTCGCGCTGTTCAGCATCACTTTCTGCAATAAACGCAGAGACAGGCATTGTAAAGTCTTCAATGCTGGCTTCACGAAGCGCGGCGGTTCTCTGTTGGCCATCAACGATAAACCCTGGTTTCTCGAAATCATCATCTTCCGAAACGGGGATTATCAAAAAGCCAAAGTTGCCGTCGTCTCCAACGGGCTCAAACGACACTCGCTTATCGAAAGCGATGATGACAGGGTTGGGTATCATCGGATCTGAGCTCTCGATATAACGCTGAATTTCTTTGATATGGCTGGATACCTCAGGTCGTTGGTATCCGGTCAACTCATTCGACCGTCTTTTAATTCGGGTGATGGAAGCGATTTTGCTGATCTGTTTACCCGGAACGGCCAGGCTGTAGAGTCGTCTGGTCTTGCCTTGCTGTATTGATAGGGCTGGTAACTTAAGGTATTCCATGTGGTTTTCCCGTTCTAGGCTTTCTTACTGTTCAGCATTATGAAGCCGGTGATAGAGTGCGTTGATGTTGTGGAAACCTCGTCGCTTATTGCGTTCTGATCCGCGAAACAAGATTACCTCAACACCGATTTTTCGGCATATTTCGCAGTTACAGGATTCCCATGGTCTAGCCTCAAGCGTCCGTCGATATTCATCTCTGTACTTCTCATTACCGGCATAAAGCTTTTTGTAATCCATTAGGGCATTTAGTGCGCTTTCGAGACCCACCTTACGCTCGGCATAGGCTCGAACCGCTTCCAAAGCTCCTTGTTCTAGGCGACGAGCCTCATCTTGATCGACCTCGCCGGACTTAATCTTACGGCTCATTGTAAGATTCCCATCGAGTTGAGGGATCCGTAGAGCTGTAAAATACTCAGTCCCACCTCGGTGAAAGTTTTTCTTTTCGTCCTTGAACGCTTGCTGCAGCGGGGTGGTACTGTCGATGCTAGCTACGCCATACTTTTCAAAAGCTTCGACGTTCTCGAGTCTTGAGATGCCGAGAAGGTGGAACTTAGTGTCAGGTGTGCGCGCCTCGCTGACCGCTTCAAGTACCGCTAAGATTTGATTCGTCTTAAGGGGGACCATGCCCCCGAGCGTGATGTATTCGTACCCCATCCTGATCAGCTTTTCTACGGCATCTCTGTAACTCTCAGGGTTCCAGCCGTGGGCAACACCCATGGGGATATAATGCTTATCTTTAGACTTCTCTAGAAAGATTTCGGCGTACTCAAGCGTCAAGTTCTGCCGGCGTACACACTCCTCAAGTTCTTCGCCCTGGACTTTCGATTTTGGAGTTTCAAAGGCAAACACAATGTGGTCTAGAGAGATCCCGAAATCGAAACCTGAGTTCTCATAAAAATCGATCACGTCATCAACGCTGTACGGAGGCATATACATGTCCGCATATGTGAATGCTCCGCAGTCCCCCATGCTTTGATAGTGGTCAGGTAGTCGAAAAAAGGTTCGAACCTGCTGTCGATAGAACCGTCGACGTTGTGCTTGGGTGTACTTGCCTGCAGATCCCCTCAGTCCATCAACTATTGCCTTTGAGACTAGGATGCCGTCGTAGGGCTTTTCGAATATCTCGTGAGGGTAATGATCATCCCGTTGGCGAACTCTGTGTTCGTTCCGTGTTTCGGTTAGAAAGTCGAAACTCGGATCGACAAAGTCTTGCGAGTCCGGGAAAAAGTACTTTAGGTTTGCCACGGTCTAATCTCTGTTGGTGCGTATCAGTAAATGTCTTTGTGACGAGGAACTCTCGGTTTAAGGCAAGCGTCTTATCGATGCCTCAAAATCCAGCTTGATAAGCACTTCCTCTAAAGCCCTCACATGCTTGCTGATGTTCTGGATTTCATCCCATTGCATGTCGAGCCCTTTCCATGTCCCTGCGGTCCAGCAGCAATCGGACGCGATCCGTGAAAGTGACTCTTTAACCATTGATTCTGCGTTTGATTGGCTGGGAACCCTTGCCATGATTCGGTCCATAAGTGTTCCCATGGCTCTGATGCCTGCCGAGTGTGTGAGTCGACTTTTCGTAGGTGGGAGATTCCAGGCAGTTGGGAAAGTTTCTTTGACGGCCCCCCAGAAGATGTTGATCGCATTATACATTCCCATAGTGTCCATATCCCCCTCCCCAATACCTTTGAATTGCGCAAGTACTCCGAGAGGAGAATTGATACTACGGCGGAATACCTCAATTAAAGCGGTATCAACGATCACTGCGGAGTCATCACTGCCTTCCGAGGAAGCCTGGCGGATTCTCTGATAAAACGGCGACTTTGGATCTCGATTCAGTAGAGAGCAAAATTCGCTCGGTAGCTTTCTCACCGCGAGATCTCTGGGAAGGTACATATCTACTTCCGGGAGCAACTCGTTGATCAGTCGAGTCGGAAGTGGTTTCGCTTTGTTTACGAGGATAAATTGTTCCCGTTGAGTCTCGAGATCGGGAGCGATAAAAGCGATTACCGGTACCGGGATGTTCTTATTCTTTGCCTTCGATAGGGCCAGTGCACGTTGCTGGCCATCCACGATCCAAGCTGCGCGATCACCGGTGGACCTCATCGGGATAAAAAGCGTTCCAGCCTGAGCTATGGGCTGTAGGCCTTCGGGATCACGGCCCCGGGTCTGCTTATACTCCACCTCTGGAGATAGTGCCAAGATGATGGCGTTTGGGAAGAGAGCATCTCCGGCTTCGTTATCGAGGTACTCAACGATACTGTTGACGTGTTTCCTGATTTCTTTGCGTTGAAACCCCTTCAGCTCGAGCTTCTCGTCCCGATGAATTCGACTAATGTCTGCGATTTTCAGAATGTCATCGCCGGCAATGAAAAAGGAGAAAATTTCGACATCGCGGCCTTGGGAGGTTCTGAGGGCACGGATGATGAGTTGTTCATTGGAGTTGTTCATTGCGCTGCCTTCACTTGCCGAAAAAGCTCGGCAAACCGACCTTGTTCGCAAGCCACGCCCGCTTTGTCTCTCAATATTCGAAGCGAGGTTCCGCTCCGGCCGCCAGACTCATCCCAATACTCCCTGATGAGGTTTTTGATTTCGTCGTCTGTGGCTTTTTTTCGTTTAGGAATAGAGGAAGGACGCATTGGTGTCAGAAGCGCGTCTGTAAGCTTTCGATGGTTCTCAATGGAGTGATTGTTCGTTTTCAGAGCAACATTTTCCACGAAATGTCGGAGCGCACGTGAGTTAAAGTCTGCGCGGGTCCCTCTGATTGGGCTGTCAGGGCCATCTAGACGTGCGTCATACAAAACAGTGTTTGCTTGTAGGCTAGATGGTGGTTTGTAACCGATAACTAGCCTCACTTTATTTAGTGCTTTTTCTGGTAGGTTTGACAACTCATGCTCAAGCAACTTCATGTAGCTGGTGGAAACGCTGAGGAGAGCCAAATCCAGCGAATCGTCCATCAACCTTTCGGTAAGCATGTCTTGAGTTTGCCTGGCTTGGTTGATGGCTTTCCACCAAATTGTCGGAGGCGCCTTGAGATTCGCCAGGTCTGTAGACGTGAAATTGTAAGGCGGTATCATGTGGTCCGACCGCAATAGGCCAAAACCTGCCGACACCGTGTACAGGTCAGCGCCAATTCTTTGTGCTGCACTCAATGCCTCGCCGTACCCGCGGCCGCAATAAAGATCCCCGGGGGTTACTTGGGTGGGGGTCGCATGCGCATACTCAACCCAACGAGCAGCGTATGCCTCTACACTTTCGCCCGCGACTCGCTGAGGTGCTTCAATAGCTTTTCCCGATGTCACACGTTTCCGGTTCGTGCAATTTGTGACAATAATTGCCTTCATTTTTTTCCAAAATTAGAAATTTAATGTAGAGGTTTATGATTCTAGTTGAGAGAATAAATGAACGCACGGTGGCGGACAAGTTCTCTTGTTTTATGTGTGTTCAGGAACGGATCATCTGTCTCTGTGCTTTAAGGTCGATACTGTGACGTTGGGGGGGGTGCGAGGGTGTTAGATAGGGATAGTGCATTGGTGCTGTTTTCCGGGGGACAGGATTCGACTACTTGCCTCGGGTGGGCTCTCGATCGCTTTCAGAGAGTTGAGACGATAGGTTTTCGTTACAAGCAACGTCATTCTGTGGAGTTGGACTGTCGGCAGAGGATTCTAGCCTACGTTAATCAGGATTATCCGGAGTGGGGAGACCGGTTGGGTGAAGATCACTTGATTGACGTTCCAGCTTTGGCTGACATTGGTGAGACTGCAATGACGGAAGATGTTGAGATAACCGCAGGCAAGAACGGGTTGCCGAACACGTTTGTGCCCGGTCGCAACCTTTTGTTCCTGACTTTCGCTGCAGCATTGGCATACCGCAGAGGCATCAAGCACATTATAACCGGCGTTTGTGAGACTGATTTTTCAGGCTACCCTGACTGCAGGGACGACACCGTCAAAGCGCTACAGGTTGCAATAAACTTAGGGATGGAGAGTCGCTTTACCCTTGAGACACCGCTCATGTGGTTAGACAAAGCCGAGACTTGGGCTCTAGCTGAGCAAATCGGTGGAAAGGCGTTTCTCGAATTGATAATCGAGCAATCTCACACTTGCTACAAAGGCGATCGATCTCAACGATGGGATTGGGGGTATGGTTGTGGCGATTGCCCCGCCTGTGATCTGAGAGCCTCGGGTTGGGAGCTTTTCCTAGAAAGTTAGTACAATTTAAAGCCTCTTCAGTTGGACAGAGGAAACCTTGAGGTCCAACACTGTTTTCATATCGAACCGAATGAGACTCATATGTCCGCTTCTTCCAAAGAACACCTATTGCTCGTAGCCGCATCACCTTTTGAGGCAGCGAGAAAAGTCGAAATTCTTGACGAAAATCACCCCTCAAGGCGCCTGCATGGGCATAGCTTTCTTGCTAAGGCACGGGTCGAAGTCGACGCTGATGGCCGTTCAAAGGATGGGACCGAGGTAGAGTCGCTGTATCAGCGGCTTAAAGACTGTGTTGCAGAGTTAGATTATCAGTATCTAAATGATCATCTACCCGTGCCTACTGATGAGAACTTGGCTCGTTGGATAAGCCGCAGAATGCCGGACTCCCTCATCAACTGTGTTGGAATCCAGAGCACTCGAGATCAAGGAGTGGATCTTGATTCCGAGCAGAAAGCCCACGTTTGGCGCCGTTTCAGGTTCGAGGCTGCTCACAAGTTGCCGAACGTCCCTGCTGGGCATCAGTGTGGCCGAATGCATGGCCATGGCTTCGAGGTTATTCTCCATTCCGAACAGAACATTTCAGATCAACAGTTGGGCATCGATTACGATCGTCTGGATGAGTTGTGGCAACCGCTATATAGGCGCCTAAACAACGCATGTTTGAATGATGTTGAGGGCTTGGATAATCCGACCAGTGAAGTGCTAAGTCATTGGCTTTGGGACCGAATAAAGCCTCTTTGCGAATCCCTTTCCTGGGTGAGTGTGTATGAAACTGCAACGGCAGGGTGCCACTTCAACGGTTCTGATTATCGGATTTGGAAAGAACAGCGCTTTGAGAGCGCTCTGAGGCTAGAAAATGCTCCTGAGGGCGATGCTAGGAGAAATCTTCACGGACATAGCTACCTAGTGCGATTGCATCTAACGGCACCATTAGACCAGGTCTTGGGATGGACTGTTGACTACGGGGATGTAAAGAGTCTCTTTAAGCCGGCCTATGATCAGTTGGACCACCATCTCATCTCTGATGTGCCGGGAATGGGGCAGGAGGGGAGTGCCAGTATTGCTCGATGGATAAAGGCGCAAATCTCTGAAGCGCTTCCAGAGCTAGATCGAATTGATATTTACGAGAAGCCAGGTTGTGGTGTCGTTCTTGGCTGGGGGGAAGAGTCGCCCATTTTGCCAATATAGATGTGAGAAAATGTGGCTGAAATATTCTGCTTTAATCGTATGGTGTTGAGCATCGTCAGGATATAGGCGCCTCAGCCAGCCTTCTGATTTTAACAAGGTCGATAATACTGATGCCTGTAGTTGCCCCAACTAAACTGAGCACCATCTTGCCAGTTCAGCCCGGTATTCCCCGGTGGCATTTCAGACTCTTGTGCGGGTGGCTGCGATTATAGTCTCAGATCCATTTCGGCAATCTGGCCATCACAGTGGCTGGATCAGGAAGGTCGTACAGGTATACATCGCCCCGCTTAAACGTCTTCACAAAAGCCTCCGCTATGCCGTTACTATGAGGACTTCGCGCGGGTGTGATATACACCACAAAACCCAGAGCGGATGCGAAGACTCGCGTTTCTTTGGCAATGTAGCAGTTGCCATTATCCGTTAGCCCTTCCAGAGATTGTGGCACCCACTTCGACTAGCCGAACCGGTATTTCGGGCTTTCCCGCAGTACTCCTGTTACCTGCTTCCAACTTTTAATTCATTATGATTTTAGTAATGTTCATCACCAGAGATAGGTTCCGGAGGCGTCCTTAAAGTAAGTGGCGACGTAACTCTGACGTCACTCATCGATACCGGCTGTCATGAAATACTGATTAACCTTCGGAAGTGGCAAAGTCTCTGGATTGCCGTGACGGCGCCAACTTTCGACGCATGTTCAAACGCTGGACAGGATTGACTCCTGCAGAGTATCGGTCGCGTTTCAGTTTTGGTACCAATGCGTGACAACATTTGAAAGGGGGGAATATATGAGATTTCTCCTTGCCTATAGTGCGAGTGAGGCTATTACTTGCTTGAAAAAAACACGCGCGAAAAGCTCATCGCATAGAGTTTTCATCAAAGTGGTACAAGATCATTGCGCATAGAGCAAAGGATATAACAAGACTGCACACATTCCGATTTCTTGGGTAGCATGCATCTTAGTATTACTGTTGAGGTGTGTGAATGAAAAATTGGTTGTTTCTTAGTATTGCAATTATTGCTGAAGTGGTGGCAACTTCAAGTTTGAAAGCAAGCGAAGGGTTTACAAAGTTATGGCCTAGTTTGATTGTGCTTTTAGGATACGCCATTGCTTTCTATTTTCTTTCTCTCACCTTAAAAGCTATTCCGGTTGGCATTGCTTATGCAGTATGGGCTGGTTTAGGAATAGTACTGATTTCTTTAGCCGGCTGGTTAATCTTTGGTCAGAAGTTAGACGTGGCAAGCGTTTTGGGTATGGCGTTTATCGTTACTGGGGTTGTAGTGATCAACGTTTTTTCTAAAGTCAGTGTTCATTAAGCATTTAACAAACGGCTGTTGTCGCCCTTGCTGGCCTGGGGCGGTCTTTATGATGTTTGCGGATTTTGCTCGTCTGTTCAAGAGGTCATGGTAACGAGATAGGTTGCAGGGGCGGCGAGAAACTGTGCCCAAACCCTCTAGAGGGGCAAGTATGGCAAAGGTCACGAAAAAGATCGGAAGCTAATCTGTGAAAAAGTGCTGGGCACTGTCAGGGCACCATTTGGGCACAAGCCAAAAAAAAGGACCTGCGTTTTCACGCAAGTCCTTGATATTCATGGCGCGCCCGAGAGGATTCGAACCTCTGACCTCTGCCTCCGGAGGGCAGCGCTCTATCCAGCTGAGCTACGGGCGCATTCGAAACCGCGAATTACTCGTCAATTTCGAGTGCGCAATCTTACGTGCGCGGGGGGCGTCTGTCCAGCCCCAGAGCTCAACT